>ENA-OWPN01000011-OWPN01000011.1-human-gut-metagenome-genome-assembly--contig:-NODE-11-length-314689-cov-7.436974_pt1 | contig 314689 bp, 288 predicted proteins | sample MGYA00248266_ERZ651850 | MGnify/ENA primary metagenome ERZ651850 (study PRJEB26924, sample SAMEA4378296) | human gut metagenome | biome: human gut; feature: human-associated habitat; material: faeces... | reverse complement strand
ATCCGGACATGCGCCATTTAATCGATACCTATTTGTCGGCTGATCCCAGTCGTGTATTGACCTCCTTTGGAGGAGCAACACTGGTTGAGCTGTTGGTAGACAACGGGATTTCTGCGCTGAAGGATATGCCTGCCTCTACACCCAAAGAGAAGGAAGCAGTTGCAGAGACTATCGAGAACAATATTGGCAAGGAAATTGTTGAAAAAACCCAAAGTAACCCAAAATACTATGAAAAGATGTCTGCGCTCCTTCGTGAATTGATTGAAAAGCGCAAAAATGATGTGATCAACTACGAGGAGTATCTGCGTCAAGTTGTAGAACTGGCAAGGAAAGTACATAAGCCGGAAAGCGGAACGGAATATCCTCCGGAAATCCGGGAGAGTGCCGCTAAGCGAGCATTTTATGACCATCTTAACGGGAATGCGGTTGTGGCGAATCAGATTTATGATGCTGTCATGTCCAGCAAACAAGATAATTTTCGGGGAAGCAAAATCAAAGAGCGTAAAATCTGGCGTGCTATTCGGGCTATCGTGAAAGATGACCAGGAAGCTGACCGGTTGCTTGTATTGGTAAAGGAGCAGAGTGAGTTTTAGTGGATGAAATACAAATCGGCAACATGAGCATTGCTGTTACAAAAAAGAACATCAAAAATATGTACATTCGCGTTCTGCCTCCTGATGGGAAAGTCCAAATTACTGTGCCGTACTCCGCCGGAGATGATGCTATCCGAATGTTTGCAGTATCCCGAATTTCTTGGATAAAAAAGCAGCGTGCAAACTTTGAAGCACAAGCACGACAAACAAAGCGACAGTATGTGACCGGAGAAACCTATTACGTTTGGGGGCGGCGTTATCGTCTGGATGTACAATACTCAAATGTTAGGAACGGGGTGTCCCTTACAGATGGGCGTTTGATTTTGCAAGTGCGACCTGAAAGCACTACGGAGCAGCGCGAGCGTGTTTTGAATGATTGGTATCGAAATCAACTTAAAAATAAGCTGCCGGAAGTCATACAAAAATGTGAACAAGTTGTAGGTGTTCATGCATCTGAGTGGAAGGTCAAAAACATGCGTACCAAATGGGGAACTTGCAATATAGACCAAAAAAGAATTTGGATCAATCTCCAGCTTGCGAAAAAAACTCCTGAGTGTCTTGTCTATGTCGTAACTCATGAATTGGTACACCTGTTAGAGCGAAATCACAACGAGCAATTCCAGAAGTATATGGATATTTTCTTACCGGAGTGGCGAATAGTAAAGGAAAAATTGAATCAGCAAATGCTTGATTATATGAGTGAGTAATGTCAGATTAGGAAAAGTGAAGTTTCACTAGAAAACTCGACAAAACCATGCTATAATACTTCCAAGCCACCAATTCATCAGTCTCAAGCAAAACCCGTGATAGGATGGCCCAGATAGATTTTTGATAGCAAAAGTCCGAATAGACCTTAGGATAAGGATAATCTGTATCAAATAAAACCACGACGAATTAAATCCTCTATACAAAAAGGTTTAGAAATGGATTTAACTCGGCGAGTTTGAATAGTTATTATTTTTATCCCTCCGGTTCTGTATCTGTTATCCGGCCGAAAATAGAATAAAGTAATACACTCGCAGAGCCGACAGGATTTAAGATCCTGCCGGCTCTGTTTCTGTATCTGTCCCTATTCCATCCAATCGCTCTAAGTATGAAAAAGGGAAGAAAAAAGGACGAAACAAGCTAAAAACAACGTATTTGCAAGGTTTTTCAAGTGGTTCTATGGGATTCTGCATCCATTTCCAAGGATAAATCTGTTGATGAAAACTGGGACGGAACCAGAATCAGAACCAGAATCAGAACCAGAATCAGAACCAGAATCAGACACGTCTAAACATCTAAAAAGCTGAAATAATAAAGTCTATTTTAATCTGGACAAAAGGGCGGTTTTAAATCGCACTTGAACAAGTAGACAGGGAGCCGGGTAACCGCTTGAACAGCGGACTTTCCGGCTCTTTGTGCGTGGCGTAATACCTGTTTGATACCTATTTGCCGGAATTCTATGGAATTACGGACATGATTTAGTCTAACGCTGGATGCAGCACTCTTTAAATCCAGTATATTGTCAATATGTTTGGCAACTGGATGAGCATCAGCAGAAGATTATATTACGCCATTCAAATTTGCAGTTTCTACTTCTGCCTATCCATTTTGTGTAGATTTTTTGGCATTAATACTGCTATGTATAATGTCTGCATTTTGTAATTCTTGTTTAACTAAATCGGTTGAAATATTAAGTGCAGTATTAGAAAATAATCCATAAGTAACATATTTTGTTGAAAGATTAGCTAATCTGAATTTTTATATTATTTTTTCAGGATGAAACCATATTTTATTTAATGAATTTTCATCTGGGTTATATTACCAATTCTATCAAATTATTTTCAGAATCAATTACACAGCAACCATAATATCCGTTGCATGTATCATGTGGGGAGCTGATTAAGTCATATCCATCGGCCTGTAATTGGTCCGAAATATCCCATAACTTTTTTTGGGAGCCGACATTTATCACAAGACGGTTAAAGCCAGTTCTACGAAAAAATTTTTCCGTATCCTTCCTATGGGGATGGGTTATTATTTCAAGCATACAGCCTTCATCGAATGATAAAATATATGCTTTTGCATCAAATGCAGCATTTAAAGTTTTTTCAATACTGGCGCCAAAATATTTGATAAAAAATTCCTTAATGAATTCCAGATTGTTCACATACAGTGTCACATATTCGATTTTCATAGAATCCTCCCGGTTCTATATTGCCCGGTTCTATATTGCCCGGTTCCAAATCGCCCAGTTCCAAATAGCTCATTCCCATATAGCTCATTCCCAAATAGCCCAGTTATTTACGCTCACGCTTCATTAGGTAGAATACGCATATGAGCAGTACAATAGGAAAACAGACTCCGGCTAAAATGCCGGTTTTCAAATTATTACCAGCATTTTGTGAAATCATCCCGATAAAGCCTGGTCCTAATGAACCGCCTAAATCACCGGATAATGCAAGAAGGGCAAACAGGGCTGTGCCTCCAAGAGGCATTGTCTTTGATGAAATGCTGATGGAACCTGGCCACATGATTCCCACGGAAAAACCACAGATAGCACAGCCGGCCAGGCCAAGAGCAGGGGAATTTGATAATCCGGCTAATAAATAGCAGAATAGACACAGTGCTCCTGATATAACCATAAATTTCTTTAATTCTATTTTCTCTCCGTATTTTCCATAGAAAACCCTGCTGGTACCCATTAAAACTGCGAAGCACCCCGGGCCGGCTATGTCGCCCATGCTTTTTGAAACACCCAGTGCGCTTTCTGCGAAGGCTGATGCCCACTGGGCCATGGCAATCTCTGAAGCGCCGGCACAGACCATAAGAAGTGAGAGTATCCAGAAAAGCTTGTTTTGAAACAGTTCTTTCATTGTCATGCTTTTACCCTCTTCTACCAGTGTTTCGATTGGGCAGGTTGCAAAATTGTATATATTGTAAAGCGGTACTAAAGCCCAAATGCAGGCAAGAATTTTCCAGTTGTCCAGTCCAAATACGGCAAAGAAAATGGTTGATACTAAAATCACACATACGGCTCCTCAACAATAGAAGGAGTGCAGTAAACTCATAGTTCCTTCTTTGTTTTCAAAAGGACAAGCTTCAACAATGGGACTGACTAAAACTTCAATGAGACCGCTTCCTATCGCATAAACAATCGTACACAGAATGATGCCAATGAATGGATTTGACAGGACAGAAGGCAGGACCGCAAGGCCTGCGAGGCCCGCTGCAGAAGCTATCTCCGATAAAACGACGCTGGTCCTATATCCTATTTTGTCTACGAACTTGGCGCATGCCAAATCCACCACCAACTGTGTAAAATAAAAGAAAGTAGAGATAAGTGCAATTTTTCCCAGAGGGATATGATAGGTCTTATGAAAGGTAATAAAAAGAAGCGGAGCAAAATTAGCGGCAATGGCCTGAGTAATAAAACCCAGATAACATGCAATAAGTGTTTTTTGATAGCGTTTTTTCACGACAGTTCTCCTTGACAGTATAATATTAATTGCTGTACTATGATTATATAAGCATTTTTACAATCCTGTTAGTTTGTTATAGTCAAATAATATGACAAAATGGCCAATATAGTTAAAAGGTGGAGATTCTATGGCATTATCTGCCTGTAATACAGAGGCGGTATTAGACAAAAATGGAAAAGAAATTATGCAAACAGGCTCTTCTTTATTTCCAATAGCCTGCTTTTTGGATAATGTGAGCAGAATGCCGGTACCATTGCATTGGCATGATGAAATTGAGGCATTTGCTGTTGTTTCTGGCGATATAAAGGTCATGGTTGGTGTTGAGTCAGTAACGTTGTCAGAACATGAAAGTATTATAATCAATTCCGGAATCCTCCATGGCATATCGGCAAACTCAAATAAAGAATGCAGATTAAAATGTATTTGCTGGGAACCCTCTGTCACGGGAGGCAGGGAGAACAGTGTTTTTTGGCAGAACTACACAAGGCCATTTATATCCGATAAACAGAATTTGTGTTATGTAAAAATCGGTATGGAATCGGAAACAGATAGGGAAATGAATGCATTGATATTAAAAGCATGGCAGCAGTGCGCAGATGAACCAAAAGGATATGAGATAGATGTCCGATATGAACTGTCAAAGCTTATTAGTATCATCATCGCGAACAAACCAAAGCATGTAAATGCGCGTGAAAAGAACTCTATAAGGCAGGAAGAACGTTTGAAAATGATGCTGGCATATATACATCTTCATTATGCAGATAAAATCACAATCAGGCAGATAGCTGATTATGCCATGGTCAGCACAAGTGAAGTGCTGCGATGCTTTAGAATGACGCTTGGTATAAGTCCCATAAAGTACACAAAAAACTACAGACTGGAGAAAGCGGCATTAGCATTAGAACATAATTCTTCCGTATCCGAGGTGGCCTACAGCTGTGGATTCAACGATATGAGTTACTTTGCAAAGGAATTTAAAAAGAAATACGGCAAAGCTCCGAATCAGTTTAAGGTACAGTGATTTCCGGAAGTATTTTATTAAATCAGGCCGTCGAGATGCTGCTACATAATGGAACTATGAAACTTTTAATCATAAACGGAGGACGACCCAATGAACATACAAATCTTCGGAACCAGAAAATGTTTTGACACAAAGAAAGCCGAACGCTACTTCAAGGAGCGGAACATAAAATACCAACTAATAGATTTAAAGGAAAAAGGCATGAGCAAAGGAGAGTACACCAGTGTGAAACAGGCCGTGGGCGGCCTGGACGCCATGCTGAATGCTGACTGCAAAGATAAGGATGCGCTGGCACTCATCAGGTACATTGCTGCTGAGGACCGGGATGAAAAGGTTCTGGAAAACCAGAAGGTGCTCAAGACACCTATTGTCAGAAACGGCAAAAAGGCCACAATCGGATATCAGCCGGAGATATGGAGAACATGGGATTAAGACTGGCTGCATCAGCCGCAACCATTGTCCTGCCCCATGGACACAACAATAAGGGGGATTCATCCCATGGATAGACTGCAGGTGGCTGTCTGTGATGATGACCAGATGTATCTGGAGCAGATTGGAGAGGAAATAAAGACGTATACTCCCCAGATGGAAAAACAGGATGCTGTCCTTAAAAACAGGGCGGTAATCCATTACAGCTGCAGGGAAGAACCAGGACGGTTCATTCAGGAAATCGAATTGCGGAACATGGCTGGATAGCCTTCTATAACGGAAAGGCCATCGTTACAATGAATTCATCTGAATCATAGTCAATATTGAGATACCCATTGTAGCGCTTAATGACCCGTTCCATATTTTTAAGGCCCAGACCATGTGCGGAGGTATCTTCTTTGGTTGTCTGTATGGAGTTGTTTTTCACAATGATGTCATTGGATTTTGGATTTTTTATTTCCACCCAGATAAGGACTTTTTCCTTGAAAATCCTGAGGCGGATGCATCTGGAAGACGGTCCGCCCTCTATTCCGCTGCATGCAGTAATGGCATTGTCCAGGGGATTTTCAAAGAGGGTGTACAGGTCGGGAAAAGCGATAAAGGTAAAGTCGTTCGCCTGATTGCCAAGACCGGCGGCTTAAGTGAACAGGAGATACGGGAGTTCGATAAACAGGTTATGGAGCCGGACAGCCTGATTGTGAATCACCTGGGACAGCTGAAATCCTTTGCCGCCGGGATAAGAATAAGGGGAAGCGGGATGGAAAATGATAATATAAACCGGAGAACCGGATTATCATGGAACCAGAGCATGATACCAGAGCGTGAAACCAGAGCATGATACCAGGGCATAAAAGCCCTGTATGAGAGCAAATCATATGAACAGACACCGGGAGGCCCGGATGACGGGGCCGCTATTTCCCGGTGTTTGTTTATTATCTCCCGGTGTTTGCCTTTTGTCCGCCCTGTCAAAACCGCTGGCGCTGGCGCATCATCGGTCCGTATACCTTTTCCGCCCCACTTCAGGCTGAAATGATAAGTGGAGAGAACGTACGTCATTTTTTAATTATACCAAACAAACAGCCAAAATAACATTGATACCAATCAAATAAAGTTATCAAACGCCGAAAAATGTAAATAATGCATAAAAATATATCAATATATTCTAAAATATGTACATATTTACAAAGCCTAAAAAGTATGCTATATTGACATTATGATAGAAACAATAGTAACAATAGAAACAAACAGTCAAACATTATATATGTTGCCCAACAGGAAGAAAGGACAATTGGAATATCTATGATTCAATATGCCGAAGTGTGGAAAATCAACAAGGACTCTAAAATCCCATACACGGACCAGTTGGTGAGGAATATCAGATGGAGCATTTTTACCGGCGAGGTGCGGTGGACGGAAAAGCTTCCTCCCATCCGCGTACTGGCTGATGAGCTGGGAATCAGCATTAATACGGTGCGCAATGCTTATAAGCGTCTGGAGCAGCAGGAGCTGGTGGTTACCAGACCGCATATAGGAACCATTGTGCAGACCGAGTCCATGGATAAGAAAAAGCTGGAGGAGGAGCTGGTCACATCCATTAAGAATGCCATCTACTACCAGCTGTCTGTGGAAGAGGTCCGCAGCATTGTGGACAAGGTCCTGAAGGAGATTGAGGAGAGCAAGAAAAAAAGTGTGATTTTTGTTTATGAGGATAAGAATATCGGCCACCGTTTCGCCATGCAGATTGCCAGGGAGGCGGATGTGCAGGTTGAGGAGGTCCGCCTGGACCAGCTGCGGGATTACCTGGAGGAGCACCGGGACCAGATAGAGCACCTGGATGCAATCATTACCACCTACTTTCAGTATGCCCAGGTGAGAAGCATAGCCAGGAGCTACCAGCCTATTATTTACGGTATGACGGTGGAGGTTGCCCCGGATGTGATGGATGCGCTGCAATCCCTGGAAGCAGGTTCTGTGGCAGCGGTTATCTGTAAAAAGGAGGAGTCCGCGGACGGCTTTGTGAACCTGATTCACAGAATGTGCCCTGACCTGGATGTGGAAGTCTATTACGAGGATAAAAGGAGCGAGTGGAAGAAAATCGCCCAAAAGGCATCGGTTATCTGTGCAAGCCCCCATCTGACGGAGAAGGTCCGGCAGTGTGACTGGAAGATTCCGGTGTATGAGATGTGGGACAGAATCAATGAGCAGTCCATGAACATGTTAAAGGATTATCTTCACTAGTACAGCGTTGTGCTAGGGCTTTAATTAAGATAAAAACAGAATGGAGCTGGATTATGGAAGAAAAGCTGTTGGAAATTAAGGACCTGAGCGTGGAGTACACGACGGACGAGGACATTGTCAAAGCAGTCAATCACGTATCCCTTACCCTGAATAAGGGGGAGACGATTGGCCTGGTGGGGGAGACCGGTGCAGGTAAGACCACCCTGGCGCTGTCCCTTATGCGCCTTCTGCCAAAGGTGTCGGGGAGAATTACCGGCGGGGAAATCATGTTTAACGGGGAGGATTTGGTCAAAGCAGCCGAGGAGGACATGCGGAAGGTCCGGGGGGAAAAGATATCCATGATTTTCCAGGACCCCATGACCAGCCTGAATCCGGTGCTTACAGTGGGAAACCAGATTGGGGAGGCCCTGGAACTCCACATGGATTTGACGCCTGAGGAAAAGCAGGAACGGATTGAGGAAATGCTTAAGCTGGTGGGAATTGTGGAGAGCCGTAAAAAGGATTATCCCCATCAGTTTTCCGGGGGCATGAAGCAGCGCGTGGTCATAGCCATGGCCCTTGCCTGTAAGCCTGAGCTTTTGCTGGCCGATGAGCCTACCACGGCGCTGGATGTGACGATTCAGGCGCAGATACTGGACATGATGCAGGAATTGAAGGAGAAAATCAATACTTCCATCATCCTGATTACCCATGACCTGGGAATCGTGGCTGAGATATGCGACAAGGTGGCAATCATGTATGCCGGGGAAATCATTGAGTACGGCACAGCGGCAGATATATACGAAGGAAAGAACAGACATCCTTATACGGAGGGACTTTTTGGTTCCATACCGGATTTGGAGGTGGAGAGCAGGAGACTCAACCCCATTGAAGGGCTGATGCCTGACCCCACGGATTTGCCCCGGGGCTGCAAGTTTCATCCACGGTGCCCCAAATGCATGGATATATGTAAGAGTGCCCAGCCGCCTGAATGCGTGGAGGGAACCCATATGATTCGGTGCCACCTGTACCAGGATGGCCAGGAACGCGTTTGATAATTCATTCCCGCCGTCTGTCCGCCGTATTCCGGCATCAAATCAGGATGGCAGGACAAGGTATAAGGAGAAATTGGCATGTCTGATAATAAAATTTTACTTGAGACGAAATCTTTGAAAAAGTATTTCCATACGCCTGCCGGTGAACTCCACGCAGTGGATGATGTGAACATGCAGATTCTGCAGGGACAAACCCTGGGAGTGGTGGGGGAGTCAGGGTGCGGCAAGTCTACCCTGGGCAGGACCATTCTGAGGCTGTCGGAGCCGAATTCAGGGCAGATACTCTTTGACGGAAAGGATATATTAAAGTGCGGCAGAAAGGATATGCAGAACCTGCGCACGGATATGCAGATTATTTTCCAGGACCCGTATGCGTCCCTGAATCCGCGTATGACGGTCAGCGAGACCATAGGGCAGCCCATGATGGTAAATAAAATCTGCCGGAAGAAATCCGAAGTGGAAAAGCGGGTGGCGGAGCTGATGGACACGGTGGGACTGGCTTCCCGCCTGTACAATGCATATCCCCATGAGCTGGACGGGGGGAGGCGCCAGCGTATCGGGATTGCCAGGGCTTTGTCCCTGAATCCCAAGTTCATTGTCTGTGACGAGCCGGTATCGGCCCTGGACGTTTCCATCCAGGCGCAGATACTGAATCTGCTGATGGATTTACAGGAGCAGAGGGGGCTTACATATATGTTCATTACCCATAACCTGTCTGTGGTAAAGCATATTTCCAATGAAATCATGGTCATGTACCTGGGCCAGTGCATTGAGAAGGCTTCCAGCAGGGAATTGTTCAAGAACCCGCTTCACCCCTATACCCAGGCGCTTTTGGATTCCATACCGGTACCCAGGCTTCAGGGCAGGAACAGGAAAAGACAGAGCATAAAAGGAGAAATCGTGAGTCCCATTGACCCGGCTCCGGGCTGCCGTTTTGCGCCGAGATGTCCAAGGGCAACGGAAAAATGCATGGGTCATGATATTCCTTTGAAAAATGTTTCAGAGAACCACCAGGTTGCATGTGTATTATTTAATTAAAATAAGGGAGGTAAACAGATGAAGAAGAAACTAATCAGCATGCTTTTAGTGTGCGCAATGGCAGCCGGTACCATAGCCGGATGCGGAGGAGGTTCAGGGAGCAGTTCAGGGGGAGGTGCAGGCGCAGGAACCGAGAAAGCGGCGGATGCAGGTACCCAGGAAAGCGGAAAGGACACCATCAAGATTGCCGTCTATTCCGACTTTGCGGGATTTGACCCCTATAACAGCGGCATGGACCTGGACAAGGTGGTGTACAGCAACATCTTTGACTGCCTGCTGCGCTATTATGACGGCAATTATGAAAATGTATTGTGTAAGGATTACAGCATCAGCGAGGACGGCACAGAGTATACCTTCAATCTGAAGGAAGGCGTAAAATTCCACAATGGGGAAACCCTGACAGCAGGCGACGTGGTTTTCTCCATGATGCGGGCAAAGGATTCCAGCGAGATGTCCAATTTCACAAAGAACATCGTCAAGGCTGAAGCAGTGGATGACCTGACAGTGAAAATCGTTCTGGACCAGCCATATGTGCCGTTCCTGACAGCAGTGGCCTCCACGGTCTGTATCATGAATGAGAAGGCGGTAAATGAGGCCGGCGACAACATCAGGCAGATGCCGGTAGGCACAGGGCCTTATAAATTCAAACAGTGGGATTCAGGCTCCCAGGTTGTCCTGGAGCGTTTTGACGAGTACCACGATGCCCTGCCCCAGATTAAGGAAGCCAACTTTGTAGTGCTGACCAATCCGGAGACAGCCCTTACAGCACTTCAGACAGGCGAGATTGATATGACATACACCATTCCTCCAATCGCTGTGCAGGAACTGCAGAGCAGCCAGGACCTGGTCCTTGACTTGAATCCAACCATGGGAAGCGGGTATATTGTCATGAATCTGGAAGCTCCTTTCTTAAATGACCCCAACTTCCGTATGGCCCTGGCCTATGCCACCAACAGGGAACACATCGTGGAAGTGGGGATGGACGGCGTTGCCAAGGTGTCCAGCCTGTTATGGGATGAGAGGACAGCGGGTTACTCCGGCAAGTACACAACGCCTGAGTTCAATCTGGACAAGGCAAAAGAGTATCTGGCAAAGACAGATTACAATGGAGAGGAAATCCCCTTTGTGGTTGGCTATGAAAACTATAAGAAGATTGGCGTTGTCTACCAGGAAGAGTTGAAACAGATAGGCGTGAATATTTCCGTGGAGCAGCTGGAGGCCAATACATGGGTTTCCGACATGAAGTCCGGTAATTTCGCCATGTCCACCATCGTACAGACCATGGACCCGGATGTGGACTTCTGGAGCACTGTATTTATGTCCAGCGCCATTGGCGGATATAATTTTTCCAGGCTCAATGAGGCGGAGGTTGACAAGGCATTTGAGGACGGTTCCGTATGTCAGGACCCGGAGCAGAGAAAGGATATATACTCTGTTATAGAGAAGAAGCTGTACGAAGATACAATTATTATCCCGATTTATGACCGTGTGGTTACATGTGCATACAATAAGGGAGTCACGGTAGACAGGTCCTATGATTCCGGTTTCTCAACCCTTCGCGATATGCATTGGAATTAAGGCCGGTGGGTTTTAAGCCGGGTGACTGAACTACCGATATCTGAAAGGAAGCATATCTATGATTAAATATGTTTTGAAAAGGTTGCTGCTGATGATTCCGGTATTGCTGGGCGTGTCGTTCATCGTATATGGTATCATGTCCTTTACGCCAGGTGACCCTGCGTCTGCTATCCTGGGAACATCGGCAACAAAAGAACAGATTGATAAGTTAAATGAAGAATTGGGGATGAACGACCCGTTTGTGGTGAGGTATGTACACTATCTGGAGGATGCCCTTCACGGGGACTTTGGTACCTCCTACAGAACCCGTCAGCCTGTATTTGATGAAATCTTTTCCCGTTTTGGCGTGACATTCCGCATAGGTGTGCTTTCTATCTGCCTGGCAGTGATGATAGGTGTTCCCATCGGCGTCATATCGGCGGTGCGGCAATATTCGGGCCTGGATTTTATCAGTACCATATCCGCCATGTTTTTTGCCGCGGTGCCCCAGTTCTGGCTGGCAATGATGTTTGTCATGCTGTTTTCACTGAAGCTGGGCCTTCTGCCCTCTACCTTTACAGGCGTGGTCACCATGAAGCATTTCATCATGCCCGTGGTGACCCTGGCCATGGCCACGGCAGCCAGCATACTGAGGCTGACCCGTTCCAACATGCTGGAGACCATACGCCAGGACTATGTAAGGACTGGGCGGGCAAAGGGTGCATCGGAACACACTGTTATCTACAAGCACGCGCTCAGAAATGCGCTGCTGCCGGTTATCACGGTCATTGGTAATGAATTCGGCTACCTGCTGGGAGGCACCGTGCTGGTGGAATCCATATTCGGAATACCGGGACTGGGCTCCCTTACCATCACGTCCATCCGGTCCAAGGACATACCCCAGACAACGGCCTGCATCCTGTTCCTGGCAGCCCTCAATGTGGTAATCATCCTGATTGTGGATATTTTATATGCATACATTGACCCCAGAATCAAAGCCAAATATGTAGGAGGTGTTAGACGTGCCAAACGACAACCTGCAACCTGATACAGTTAAGAAAGACAGGAAGAAACAGAGCCGTGTGGCTGAAATATGGAAACGCTTCCGCAGAAGCAAGCTGGCCATGGTTGGCTTTGTCATCATCGTAACCGTGGTCCTGCTGGCAGCCTTTGCGTCGGTTATCTGCGACTATGAGGCGGATGCCATTACACAGAATTACGATGCCAGGTTCCTGGGACCTTCCCTGCACCATTTGTTTGGAACAGATGATTACGGCCGCGATATCTTTGCCCGCGTGCTCTTCGGAGCCAGGGTGTCCCTGACCGTGGGCATTGTATCCACAGCAGTGGCCTGCCTGATTGCCTGCCTTCTGGGCTCCATTGTGGCTTATTACGGCGGCAAGGTGGACACGGTGCTGATGCGTATACTGGACGTGTTCATGGGCATTCCCACACTGCTTCTGGCCATTGCCATAGCAGCGTCCCTGGGAGCCGGTATCCGCAACCTGATTCTGGCGCTGATTATTTCCCAGGTGCCGGGGTTTACAAGGGTGGTCCGTTCCGCGGTATTTAATATCGTGGACATGGAGTACATAGAGGCTGCCAAGGCATACGGCTGTTCCCCGGTATTCATTATAGTAAGGCACATATTACCCAACGCAGTGGGAACAATTATAGTACAGGCTACCATGGCTGTGGCGGCGCAGATTCTGAATACGGCGGCCCTCAGCTATCTGGGGCTGGGCCAGCAGCCTCCGGCTCCGGAACTGGGCTCCATGCTTTCGGATGCAAAGGAGTACATGCGCTATTCCGTGTGGGGCGTCCTGTTCCCGGGACTGACCATTGCAACCATTGCCCTGTCCCTGAATCTGGTGGGCGACGGCCTGAGGGACGCTCTGGACCCAAGACTGAAGAACTAGGTCGTGCATTGGCTGGAATGAATGTTCAGACAGGCTCCAGGCCATAATGAATATTCAGGCAGGCTCCAGAACAAAAGGGGGAGTATTCCTTCCCTGCGGCCGGCCGGCACGGGCGGTCCGGGAGGGGGCTCCCCCTGGCCATTTCAGCAGGTGTGAATTGTAAAAAAGGAGGATGAACCAATTGAAATATAATTTTGATGAACCCGTGGACCGCAGCCGTAATTTCTCTGCAAAATACGATGAGTGCGCCAGGAAATTCGGCAGGGACGGCCTGATTCCCATGTGGATTGCGGATATGGACCTGAAGACAGCGCAGCCCATCATGGACGCCATGGAGGAGAGGAACAGGCAGGGCATATTCGGTTATACCACCCGTCCTGCTTCCTATTATGAAGCGGTGTGCCAGTGGCAGGAGGAACGCAACGGCCATGTATTTGACAAGAGCCTGGCAGCCTTTGCGCTGGGCGTTATCCCGGCCATCTGTACCATTGTCCGTGAATTCACGGAGCCGGGCCAGGAGGTGCTGTATTTTACCCCGGTTTACTCTGAGTTCCATGATTCCGTTGTGAACAGCGGCAGAACGCCGCTGACGGTTTCCTTAAAGGAGCAGGACGGGTATTATGAAATTGATTACGAAGCCTTTGAGGAAGCTGCAAAGCGCAGGCCCGGCCTTTTAATCATGTGCAATCCCCACAACCCGGTGGGACGCTCCTGGACAAAGGAGGAGCTGGAGAAGGTGGGGGACATATGCCTCAGATACAAGATTCCGATTATCTCGGATGAGATTCATTCGGACCTGATGCTGTACGGCCACTGCCACACGGTTATGGCGGGGATTTCCAGGGAGATTGCCGGCATCACCATCACCTGCACCTCGGCCACCAAGACCTTTAACCTGGCGGGGCTTCAGGCAGCCACCCTGTTTTTCCCGAACCATGAGATGAAGGACAGGTATGAGAAATTCTGGTTTGGCATGGACGTGCACCGCAACAACTGCTTCAGCCTGGTGGCAGTGGAAACCGCATTCAGGAAAGGCGGGGAATGGCTGGAGCAGCTTCTGGATTACCTGGAGGGAAATATTGATTATACATGGAGCTACCTGAAGGAGAACATACCGGAGATTCATTTCCGGAAACCGGAGAGCACGTATCTGCTGTGGCTGGACTGCCGGGGACTGGGCCTTACAGGGGATGAGCTTCAGGCATTTATGGTGGAGGAAGCAGGACTTGCCTTAAACGACGGACGGGGATTCGGACCGGAGGGAGACGGCTATATGCGCATGAATATCGCGTGTCCGAGGGCGACCATCGAAAGGGCATTGGGACAGTTAAAGGCAGCTGTGGACAGGAAAATGGGCCGGTAGCTTAACCAGCATCCACCTGCAGTTAGGAGCGCAGAAGAATGAAATTTGAGAAGGTAGTCATAAAACCAAAGGAGCGCCGGATTAAGGCAATGCTCCGGGAAAGGGGCCTGGACGGCGCGATTGTGTCATCTCCGGAAAATTTCCACTATGTGACAGGGTTTGCAGGACACCAGCACACGGTTTCCCGGCAGTCCGGCTTTGCACTGGCAGTCATGTCTGCGGATGACGGGGCGGCAACCCAGCTCACTACCATGGATTATGAAGAACTTACATTTGAAAAGCGTGTAAGGGAACAGAAGGAAAGCCTGGGGAAGGACGCCCCGGAGTTTGTGGTGCGCCCCTATGATACCTGGGTGGGAGTAAAGACATGGGATGAAATCACAGGTGCCGGAAAGACTGTTGATAAACCGGTGATGGAATCCTCTTTTGATATGCTGAAGAAGATGGTAAAGGACATGGACCTGGCTGACAAAACGCTGGGCGTGGAGCTTGAGTATCTGAATGTGCCCTATTTCAGGCAGCTTAAAGAGGCATTTCCGGAAGTACGGTTTGTGGATATATCGTCTATGTTCGTGCTGGCCAGAAGCGTGAAGGCGGAGGATGAGATACAGATGTTCCGTACCCTGTGCGGGATTGCGGACCAGGGCTTTTACCAGGTGAGCCGCATGGTGCAGCCGGGGGTAAGGGAGAAGGAAATGTCGGACTGCTTCAGGCAGTCGGTCATCTCCTCCGGTATCTGCGTACCCAGCCCATGGTCCATGTTCTCCACCGGGCCCTCGGGAGCCAGGCTTACGCTTCCGGAGGATGGGGTCATAGAGAGCACCCATGTGGTCAAGTATGACGCCGGGGTCAATGCGGAGTTTGATTTTTATACCACAGATACATCCAGGGCCTGGGTCATGAAGGATGCTGCCCCGGAGCTGTTCCGGCTGAAGGACCGTCTGTATGAGGGGCAGAGAAGGATGATTGCGGCTGCAAAGCCCGGACTTCCCATCTGTGAATTGTTCCGGACTGCCTATGAGTATGTAAAAGAACAGTATCCCTGTTACAGAAGGGGCCACTGCGGCCACAGCATCAGCCTGGGGCCTGCCACGGCAGAGGAACCATATATCAATGCCTCCACAAAGCGGCTTCTGGAGCCGGGCATGGTCCTGGCCATGGAGGTTCCCTGTTATATACGGGGAGTCAACGGATTTAATATTGAGGACATGGTGCTGATAACAGAGGACGGCTGTGAGGTGCTGACGCCAAAGACGCCTCATTATCTGTAGGGAAACAAAAAAGTGGTTTTAGGTCCGGAAAATGGCGGACATCAGCATGGGAATCAAACATAGAATTAAAATTTTGTTAAGATTCAGAGTATAACATTGACAATCCATTGCCTATTTCGTATAATGCTGCATAATGCAGAGGCATCTGCATTCAGACTATTTTTTATACGGCTGTTTTATAAAGCTGTATCAGGGATTGGCAAAAGGAGCTTGGAATAGGGATGGACGACGCTGACAGCGACGGAAACCAGGATTGCAACCATAATAAAATAGGATTATGCACCGGCAGATTTAGGGCATAACCTGCATCTTATACAAGATTGCAGGCTATGTCTTTTTGCGTTGCAGCAATACCCCATCCGGCCCATGGTTTAAAAACAGCAATGACGCAAAGCGGAGGGACACACATGTATTACGGAAAAGATGGATACTGGAAGAAAGTGCAGGAATACCTGCCGGAGGAAAACCGCCTGACAGAGGCCTGTCTGCCGGATGAATATTTTGTGGGTATTGGCAGGTTTGGCATACATATAGACCATTACAGGGTAAAGGAACCAAAGGCGCGAATCATACTGTTTCACGGCGTGGGAGGGAACGGAAGGCTTCTGTCGTTCATAGCGGTGCCTCTCATGAAGCAGGGATACGAGGTAATATGCCCGGACCTTCCCCTCTATGGGATGACGGAGTACTATGGAACGGTGGTGTACCAGGACTGGGTGGACTGCGCGGCCGAGATAGTCATGTATTATCAGACCAGGGAGATAAGCCCCACCTTTTTGTTTGGTCTGAGCGCAGGGGGAATCCTGGCATATCAGACTGCATCCGGTCTGCCCGGGATTCAGGGCGTCATAGCCACCTGTCTTCTGGACCAGAGAAATCCGACGGTCCGTAAAAGCACGGCCGGTTCCAGATGGATGGCAGACCACGGCCTGAGAGCCATAACAAAAGCATCCGCAAGATTGGGCTTTGTAAAAGTGCCTATGAAGTGGGTGGGGAATATGAAGGCAATTGTAAATCATGAGGAACTGGCGGAGGTGCTGATGAAAGACAGGCGGGCTTCCGGAGCAAGAGTGCCGGTAGCATTTCTGCACACGCTTTTGAATCCCGACATCCACCCGGAGCCGGAGCGTTTCCGCAGGTGTCCGGTGCTTCTGGTGCACCCGGAAAATGACAGATGGACGGATGCCGGTCTCAGCAGGCTGTTTTTTGACCGGCTGAATTGCAGTAAGGAGATGAAGCTGTTAAAGGGAGCCGGCCATTTTCCCATAGAAAAGGAAGGGCTGAAGCATCTGGAGCAGTATTGTGTGGAATTTTTGGAGGAATGTCTGGCCCGGCACTGTGTAAGCGGCTTTCGGTAGCGGGCGCTGCAATGCAGGAACGGATAGGGGATGCAGGGGTGTTGTACCAATTGGATTGCCATGTGGTAAATCATATCAAAAGATGGTATGATAATAACCATTGGCATAGGCCACACGATTGTATAGGGGAGTGCGCACATGGAAGAACAGATATTGCAAATCATAAAAGATGAGGACAGTAAGAATCCCCTGACAGACGAGGAAATAGCGTCCCGCCTGCAGGTATTCAGGGAGGATGTGACCACAGTACGCCGGGAACACCATATCCCTGATTCCAGGAAGCGGAGGAAACCGGTCATATTTGAAGATATGAAGCGGATTCTCACGGAACATCCGGACCTGTCGGACCGGGGGCTTACCAGGATGCTGGAGGATGCTGGCTATAAGATAGGAAAATACGCCGCGGGTAAGCTGCGGGAAGAACTTTTGGGGATATGGACTCCTTCCGGTGTCTGCCGGGACAAGGAAAACACAGACCCGTCGCCGGAATATGGGGAACATGCGGAATCCGCATGGGAGGATGACCGGGCAACTGCATTCAGCGCCTTTGTGGGATTTGACGGAAGCATGAAGACACAGATTACCCGCGCCCAGGCAGCAGTGCTGTACCCTCCCAGAGGGCTCCACTGCCTGATATACGGTCCTTCCGGCGTGGGAAAGAGCTTTCTGGCCGAACTCATGCATGAGTATGCCTGCGGCACTGAGAATTTCGGAAAGGATGCCCCGTATTTTGAATTTAACTGTGCGGATTATGCGGATAATCCCCAGCTTCTTCTGGCCCAGCTCTTCGGATACAGCAAGGGAGCCTTCACAGGGGCTGCCGACAATAAAAAGGGAGTGGTGGAGCTGTGCAACGGGGGAATCCTGTTTCTGGACGAGGTGCACAGGCTTCCGCCGGAGGGCCAGGAAATCCTGTTTTACCTGATGGATAAAGGGAGGTTCAGACGTTTGGGGGAAGTGGATACCCAGCGGGAGAGCCATGTGATGGTCATTGCCGCGACCACGGAAAATCCCCAGAGCTCCCTGCTCCTGACCTTCAGGCGCAGGATTCCCATGGTCATAGAGATTCCGCCCCTGAAGGACCGTCCTGCGGGAGAGAAGCTGCAGTTTATCCTGCGTTTTTTCCAGTGGGAATCCAGACGTCTGGGGAAGCAGATAAAAATCAGGCAGCAGGCCCTTTGGTGTCTGCTGTCCGGTGACTGTCCCGGCAATGTGGGACAGCTGAAATCAGATATCCAGGTGTGCTGCGCCAAGGCGTTTCTGGAAGGCCGGGCCAGGAAGGACGGCCGGATTACGGTTTCGTTCGGAAGCCTGACCGAGAACCTGAGAAAAGGGTATGTGCCTGACCGGATTACCAAGGAGATAAGGGAGCTGTGTCCGGACGACTGCTATGTATTTCCCGATGATTCCGGGGAACATGCGGGGGAACCCAGGGCCGAAGCATTTCTGGAGGGCTTTAACATATATGAATCCCTGGAGGAAAAATATGACCAGCTGTTAAGGTCCGGTCTGAGGGACCAGGACATTGAAGTCCAGCTGACCGATGAGATAGAGTCCAGGTTCCAGCGCAATATCCATGAATTCCAGAAGTCAGGTATCCGGGAGGACGAGATAGCCTCCATTGTGGGGGATGACATCCTGCGTATGACAAGGGATATCTGCCAGCTGGCCAGGAAACGGCTTCCGGGGCTGGAGGAACAGGTGGTGTTTCCACTGGCCATTCATCTGAACATGGCCATGGAGCGGATGCGGGGCCATGGACGCATGGTGTATCCCGGCATGGAGAACATACGCCAGCAGTACCATGAGGATTATGAGGCAGCCTGCTATGCTGTGGATGAAATACAGAAAAAGTATTATCTGTCCCTGCCTGAGGAGGAGAAGGGCTTTCTGGCCATGTACTTCAGAAAATTCAGGAAAAAGGACACGGCCCAGGAGGGAAGAATTGCTGTGCTGGTGGTGTCCCATGGGCCGGTTGCCAGCGGAATGGCCCAGGTCGCCAACGCCATCATGGGTACGGAACATGCAGTTGGCGTGGACATGAACCTGTGGGATACGCCGGCCCAGATGGCGGAAAAGACAGTGGATATGGCCAGGCGCATTAACCAGGGAAAAGGCTGCATTGTCCTGGCGGATATGGGGTCCCTCCTGAATGTGGGACAAAAGATTCGGGAGGAGACAGGTATGCAGGTCCGTGTGCTGTCACGCACAGACACCATGATGGTGGTGGAGGCGGTGCGCAAGACCATGTGGACGGATGAATCCCTGAACGAGATAGCGGACGAGCTGGACAGGATTAAGCTCACCGGAAACAGGGAGCAGACAGAGGCCAGGAAAAAGGCGATTCTGTGCCTGTGCATAACGGGCCAGGGAGCTGCGGTGAAACTGAAGGAGCATCTGACGGAACGGCTGAAAAGCAATCTGGCCGGGACTGTTGTAGTGACCAGGGGCTATATTGAGGACTCCAGCATTGAGCGCATCATTGCAAATACGGAAAAGGAATATGAGATATTGGCCATAGTGGGCACCATCAATCCGGATTCAGAGGCATATCCCTTTATATCCGTAAGCCGGATTTACAGCCCCGAGGGCATCCGGCAGCTCCGCAGCATATTGAAGCGGAGCGCCATGTTTGAGGAAAACCAGCTGTCGGAGGTCATTTCCCTGGACCATATCTATATAAGGACAGAGGCGGAGTTTAAGGACCAGATTATAGACCAGGCAGTGGGACACATGGCGGAGGAAGGCTTTGTCAGGCAGGAATTCCTGCTCAGCGTCTACAAGCGGGAGGGAATGATGACCACCCGTCTCAGCCAGGGAATTGCCATCCCCCACGGCGACCCGGGTTTGGTTACAAAACCAGTCATTTCCGTTACAAAATTAGACAAACCCGTTTTGTGGGATGGGGTCAACACGGTGGATGTTATTTTTGTGCTGGCGATTCAGGAGGATTCCAAAAAATATTTTGAACAGCTGTATCAGATTATTTCTGATGAATCCATGGTTTCTGCCATACGCGCCAGCCGGACACGGGAAGAAATCCGGAATCTTTTATGTAAAAATACAAAATCAGTCAATTAGTTGGCATCATTCTTGCTTTATATAATGTCAGAAAGGAGCGAGAATGATGAATATAGAGAAATTTCCGAAAGTGACAGTAATCTTAAGAGGCTATACCTATTCACAGACCCGCACGGTTGTCAAGAACCTGGCCGGGACCTGCTTAGGCTCCGTTGAAATTACCATGAACACTCCGGGAGCCCTGGAATCCATACGGAAAATCAGCCAGGAATTCGGAGGACAAATCATGGTGGGAGCCGGCACGGTCCTTACCTATGAAGAAGCCGTGGAGGCTATTGATGCAGGTGCAGCCTTTTTATTGTCGCCTACGGTATTTGAAAAACGTATATTGGACCTGTGCCGGGAACGGGGCGTGGTGTCTGTGCCGGGTGCTTTTTCACCTTCGGAAATCAGGCAGAGTTTTCTGGATGGGGCTGATATCGTGAAAATATTTCCTGCCGGCAGGCTGGGAAGCAAATACGTGACAGATATCCAGGCGCCCCTGGGTAAAATGCCGCTGATGGTCGTAGGGGGCATCGGAACCGCAAATGTGGCTGAGTACTTTGCAGCAGGGGCGTCATTTGCGGGAATCGGTTCAGGCATCTTCCGGAAGGAGGACATTCTGAATGAGAATGAAGAGGGAATCCGCAGTTCCATAGCAGCCATGGAAGAGAAAATGAAGAGTATGGAGGAAAAAGAATCATGAGCTCTATTGCATTTAATGAATCATTGATTCTGGAATTTGATAAACCTATGACGGACCGGGAAGTTCTGTCCGCCATGACAGATTATCTTTGTGAAAAAGGCATTGTAAAGGATACATACAAACAGGCCATTCTGGAACGGGAGCAGTCCTTCCCCACGGGCCTTAAGACAGGGGGAATCAATGTGGCCATTCCCCATGCGGATATCTGCCATGTGAACGAGGCAGCCATCTGCGTGGCTGTGCTTAAGACACCGGCCCCTTTCCGGGCCATGGATGAACCGGACAATGACGTGCCGGTAAGCCTGGTTATTATGCTGGCCCTGACAGAGGCCCATGGACATATTGAGATGCTTCAGAGAATCGTGAAGCTGATACAGAACCAGGAGGATGTGAAGTTCATCGTGGAGGCAGGACAGCCTGACACCATCCATCAAATAATCAAGCAGTATCTGTTGGAAAATGAAAACTAAAAATCAGATTATCAAAGGAGAATTCAAAATGAAACGTATATTAGTGGCATGTGGAAATGGAATCGCAACATCAACCGTAGTGGCAACCAAAATCAGGGAAAAATGTGAAGATAACGGAATTCCGGTATCCGTAACCCAGTGCAAGCTTCTGGAAGTGGAATCCAAGGCAGAGGATTTTGATTTGCTGGTTACCACCGGAAAGTTTACAGGCGGCAATGTGGATATCCCGGTGGTAGGCGCCATTTCCCTGCTCACAGGAATCAACGAGGACGCAACGCTGGATGAGATTCTGTCCCATCTGAAATAAAAAAGGGTTCAGGAAGACCGTCACTGGCTATGAAAGACAAATGAAATCTTAGGGGAGATTAATCATATGCAGATACTTTATAATATATTCAATACGATTCTGGACGCAGGCGCAGTGGTCATGCTTCCAATCATCATTACCATCATAGGGCTTATTTTCCGTGTAAAATTGTCAAAGGCATTCAGAAGCGGCCTTACCATCGGCATTGGCTTTGCAGGTATCAACCTGGTCATCAACATGATGAAGAGCAATCTGGGACCTGCAGCCCAGGCCATGGTGCAGAATTTCGGTATTAAGCTGGATATTCTGGATGTGGGCTGGGGAGCCATTGCAGCAGTTACCTGGTCATCACCCATTATTGCCATCCTTATTTTCTGTATCCTGGCCACCAACATCGTCATGCTGGTACTGAAGGCCACCGATACCCTGGATGTGGATATCTGGAATTATCATCATATGGCAATTGTAGGAATCATGGTTTATTTTGTGACGAAGAATGTGGCAATGGGAATCGGTGCAACCGTTATCATGGCTATCATCACATTCAAGCTGTCAGACTGGACCGCGCCTCTGGTGGAGGATTACTTCGGCATTCCGGGCGTATCCCTTCCAACCATGTCGGCCCTGTCCTCCATTATCATTGCAGCTCCGCTTAACTGGCTGTTGGATAAGATACCCGGAATCAACAAGATTAATTTTGAAATCAAGGATGCGAAAAAATATCTGGGTTTCTTTGGGGAACCCACCATCATGGGACTGGTGCTTGGATGCGTCATCGGTATTCTGGCCAAGTATTCAGTGGCTGACATCATGGCCCTGGGTGTGAACATGGCGGCTGTCATGGTACTGATTCCCAAGATGACCTCCCTTTTCATGGAGGGACTTATGCCTATCTCAGAGGCGGCCAAGAAGTTCACCCAGGAGAAGTTCAAGGGCAGGAAATTCCTCATTGGCCTGGATGCAGCGGTTGTAGTGGGAAATCCGGATGTTATCACCACGTCCCTGATTGTTATTCCGCTGACCATTCTTATGGCAGCCGTGCTTCCGGGAAATCGCGTGCTTCCCTTTGCAGACCTGGCAGTTGTAACCTTCCGCGTGGCACTGGTGGTTGCAATCACCAGAGGAAATCTGTTTAAGAACATCATCATGGGTCTGGTATGTACAGGAGCTATCCTGCTGGCAGGTACGGCCACGGCACCGGTTCTGACCCAGCTGGCCACGTCCGTGGGACTGGACCTGGGAGAGGGCATGATTACATCCTTTGCAGCTACCAGCCTTACGGTAAGCTTTCTGGTATACGAGGCATTTATCAAGAGGCCGTTTATCTCCGTGCCGGTGCTGATTGCGGTTATGGCTGCCGTATGGGTGTTCATGAACCGGTATAACAAGAAGAAAGCAGTTTTAGCAGGAGGAAATGATGTTGCGAGCAATTGATAAATTGGAGCCGTTCCAGAAGGCTATATCCAAGGCCCATCTGGCATCGGCAGGTGTTTCCATTGATTCCCTGGACCACAAGCCCCTTATTGCCATTGCCAACAGCTGGAATGAGATATGTCCGGGACATGAACCTTTAAAACAGCTGGCGGAGGAAGTTAAAAAGGGAATCCTGGAAGCCGGCGGCGAACCCATTGAATTCAACACGGTGGCCATGTGCGACGGCATTGCCCAGGGGCACTCCGGTATGCGCTACTGTCTGCCCCACAGGGAAATCATCACGGATTCCATTGAGGCCATGGTGGTGGGCGAGGGAGTGTTTGACGGAGTGGTGTATATGGGCTCCTGCGATAAAATCGTACCGGGAATGCTGAATGCAGCGGCAAGGATTGACCTTCCGTCCGTTATCGTCACAGCCGGTCCCTGCTACGCCCAGATAAAACCCAATGAGTCCAAGGAGCTGCGCCAGCAGTTCCTGCGGGGCGAGATAACTGAACGGCAGCTGATTGAGGGAACGCTCAAGTATTATACCGGCCCCGGAATCTGTCCCTTCCTGGGAACCGCCAACACCATGGGCGCCCTCTGCGAATCCCTGGGAATGATGATACCGGGAGGAAGCCTGATTCCTTCCAGCACCAGTATGCGCCGTTTCAGCGCAAGGGAGTCAGGGCGGGCTGTAATGAATATGGTGGAGAAACAGATTCGTCCCAGCCAGATTATGACCCGGGAGGCGCTGGAGAATACCATTACCCTTCTATCCGCCATCGGAGGGTCCCTGAATGCCCTGATTCATCTTCCGGCGCTGGCGGCAGAGCTGGGGATTTCCCTGGACTGGGATGATTTCTCAAAGATTACCACCGCCACACCGGTACTCTGTTCCATTGTACCCAACGGAAACAGGACTGTGGTAGACCTGCACTGTGCGGGCGGAATACCGGCTGTGATGAAGGAGCTGGAGTCTGTGCTGCATAAGGATGTGCTGACCGTGACAGGGGAGACGCTGGGGCAGGTTCTTGCGCGCACGGTTCAGGGAGACAGGGAAGTCATAAAGTCCATGGATGAGCCTGTATCCAGGGCGGACGGAATTCAGGTGCTCTACGGCAATCTGGCGCCCCAGGGCGCGCTGGTAAAGACATCGGCGGTGCCTATGGAAGTGCGGCGCTTTAAGGGCACGGCCAGGGTATTTGAGGGCGAGGATGAGTGCTATGCTGCATTCCGGGCAAAGGAGATAAAGGAAGGCGATGCTGTCATTGTACGCTATGAAGGGCCTAAGGGCGGTCCGGGCATGAAGGAACTGCACCGGATTACGGAAATCATCAAGGGAATTCCCAACACAGCGGTCATCACTGACGGACGTTTCTCAGGGGCCAGCGGCGGTTTAAGCATCGGCTATCTGTGTCCTGAGGCGGCGGAGGGCGGTCCCATTGCCCTGGTAAAGGACGGGGACAGGATAACCGTGGATTTGTATAAGGATTATCTCCATCTGGAGGTCAGCGACGAGGAGCTGGAAGCCAGACGCAGGGAGTGGAAGGCCGTCACACGGCCAAAGGAAAAGGGCCTTCTGGGCCGGTACGCCCGCCTGGTGAATACGGCCCGGTCAGGGGCTACCCTGGGCAGGGAGTAGAAAACAGAGGGATGATAAGGGAAACCATTGTAGAATATATGAAACAATGAGGAAAAGAGTGTAAACCGGTTCCGGAAAGGATCGGTTTATGCTTTTTTGGGATTTAACAGGACCATGGTTTATGGTATACTGGGATGGAGTTATCTTATGGGTATATGACTTGTAAAATGGGTTTAAGATGGCCGGATTAAGAAATTGATTTGTTAATCGGAGGATGTGATAGTGGAAGAATGGGTAACGGAAGAACAGGCAATGGAAGAACAGGCAGCGGAAGAAGGGACAGCAAAAGAGCAGGCGGCGGGGTGTCTGGTATGCGGGGCGCCTTTGGAATATCTTAAAACTCAGATTGAGATGGAATGTACTTACTGCCGCAGGAAGTTTATGAGCAATGCCAGGTGCGTGAACGGACATTTTATCTGTGACAGCTGTCATGAACAGATTGGACTGCGGGTGATTGAAGATATATGCAGGCATACAGCCAGCAGGGACCCGGTGGCAATCATGAAGAAAATCATCCTGTCCCCCCATATCTATATGCACGGTCCGGAACATCATGTGCTGGTTGGCTCCGTGCTGTTGGCTGCCTATAAGAATTCAGGGGGAGAGCTGGATTTGGATGGGGCTTTGGAAGAGATGAGAAACAGGGGAGCACAGGTTCCGGGTGGCATCTGCGGACTGTGGGGGACCTGCGGGGCAGCAGTAAGTACAGGCATTTTCATCAGTCTGATTACCGGAGCATCTCCCTTAAGCGGGGAAGAGTGGGGACTTTGCAATGAAATGACATCCAGAAGTCTTGCAGCCATTGCCAAAACAGGTGGTCCCAGATGCTGTAAACGGGATTCCTACACAGCCATATTGCAGGCAATTGATTTTGTGGAGGAGAAATTCGGGATACGGATGGAGCGTCCCGGAAAGATAGTGTGCGGATTGTATGGACGGAACCAACAGTGCCTGAAGGAAAAATGTCCTTATAACCCGCTGGCGTAGAAAGATGGCTGTATGGAATGGGCTGCCGCATTGTGCATGGGCAGCCCTTTTTGCCGGTCTGTACGCCTTCAGATGGGTTACTGCATTCCTCTTTTAATGGCTGACAGCAGGCTTTTGTCAGAATTGTCCGTGTCCTGGGTCAGTTCCCATATCATGATTCCTCCCAGGTTTTCCCTGGCATACACGGCCTTTTTTTCCATGGTGGAAATGCCGTTGTAAAAAGCATCCGCCCCGTTGACCAGGGCGTGGTCTTTGCTCCAGGCATCCGGGTCTGCCGCCAGAATATCCTCATATCCGGCCCAGCCGGGGCGGCTGTAGAAGGGAACGCCCAGCACCACTTTATCGGCAGGCATCTTTCGTGCGCCGCACCAGTAGGCGGCACAGTTCACTGCAAATTCATAGGAAGAATGGCGCTCACCGTCACCGCCGTCATAGGCCATGACATGAATCCAGTCCACTGCCTCCAGCACGGCATCGCTGTGGGCAGCTGCATCGTAGCAGATATTGCCGTCCGCGCTGACGCCGCTGATGACAGCGCTGGTCAGAAGCTTGTCCTGGGCATGGAGTGTATCAGCCAGATAAAGAATCAGCTCCTGGTATTGGTCCTTGGAGCTGCCGTCCATCCTGGGATGTTCCCAGTCCATGTCCACTCCGTCAAATCCGTATTGGCTGCACATGGCCAGGATTTCATCGCCCAGCTGTCTTGTTTTTTCACTGGTGGATGTGGCGTTTACAAATACAGGCTCCAGTTCGGTCCCGTTATGGCTCCATCCTCCCACGGCCAATAGGACTTTCACCTGGTTTTTGTGGGCGTATTCTATCAGCCGGATTGCTGTTTCCGGGTTTTCCAGAGGAAGCAGTCTGCCGTCGGATGTGGGAATGGCAAATGCATAGGCGATGTGGGTCAGCACATCCATCTGCAGTTTTTTGGGCTGGTAGGATTTCCAGGAAGGGTAATAGCCCACTATTTTTGCGGGGGATGTTGAGGCTTTGCGCACGGCTTCCGGCTGGGCGGGCATTTCCGGTGTGTATTCCCATACATCGGCCTGTCCGGGAATCTCTCCCAGGGTCCACCACCTGGCTTTGTATATTTTACCGCTATAGACAGCCTTGTCCCCGCCTGTATAGGTTGTATGTTTGTCCCATTCGGGATAGGAGCAGCCGGAGGTCACCAGGGCCTGAGGGACAGGGGAACCGGAGACATTATGTGTTTCGGAGGCATTATGTGCTTCAGAGACATTATGTGTTTCGGAGACGTCATGTGCTTCAGAGGCGTCATGCGCTGCAGAAGTATCTGCAATGCCATGTCCTCTGACTGCGCTGGATAGTGTAAAGCCGGATATGAGCCCAAGCAGGAATATGAGAAGAAAAATGCCGGTTTTCCGTTTGTCCATGTCTGTTCCTTTCCAGTGCTTCATCTGAGCTGTTTTCCAGTGCGCTTTGATTTGTTTTATGGTTGATATGAACATATTATATAATAAGTTTGAGGTGAAGGGAACCTGTGCAGGCGGAAAATAAAAATTTGGAAATAGCATGGAGAAGGGCGGGGATATCATGTAAGTGACAGCGGGGAGAGGATGCCGTGTAAATGATAGACGGAACCGGCATGCAGGCCATAGACAGGCGGAAGAGGAGAATGGTATAATAATATGAATACCCGGAGTTTTCCGGGTAAGAATCCAGACAACAGAAATGACACGCAGCCGCCTGCATGGAGGATTATATGCAAAAGGATACTCTTAAACAATTCCTGCCTGCTACTGAAAGCTGGTTTCGGAAAACATTCGGAGAACCTACAAAAATACAGAAAGAAGCATGGCCTGCCATTGCCGATAAAAAGCATGTGCTGGTCAGCGCGCCTACCGGTACAGGCAAGACGCTCTCCGCGTTCCTGGTGTTCATTGACCAGTTGGGCAGACTGGCGGAGAAGGGGGAGCTCAGGGAAGAACTATACGTGATTTATGTCTCTCCCCTTAAGTCTCTGGCAGGTGATATCAGGGAAAACCTCCGTAAACCTTTGGAGGGGATTGAGGCGGAATCCGGTGTGGCAGATGATTCCGGCGCATTGGGAGGCAGTGCCGGCACGCAATCCATAAAGGAGATTCAGGCAGCCATCCGCACTGGGGATACGCCTCAGAAGGAGCGTCAGAGGATGGTAAAGCATCCGCCGCATATATTGATTATCACACCGGAATCCCTGTATCTCATGCTGACATCCAAATCCGGCCGTCAGGTATTAAAGACTGCAAAGGCAATCATATTGGACGAGCTTCACGCCCTTATTGATACCAAGAGGGGAGCGCATCTGATGCTGTCTGTGGCCAGGCTGGATAAGCTCTGCGGACACAGGCTCCAGCGGATTGGACTGTCGGCCACCATTGAACCGTTGGAGCTTGCAGCCTCCTACCTGTCACCGGAACCTGCAGTCATTTGTGCCCCGGCCATGGATAAGCAGGTGGAAATCCAGGTCATTGGCACGGCTCCTGCCGTGGGAAGAAGGAAGGACCCGGTATGGGAAGAACTGGGCATGGCGGTATACCGTCAGTGTCTGAGCTGTAAGAGCGTGATTGCATTTTCTGAGGGAAGGCGTTACGTGGAAAAACTGGCTTATTATGTGAATCTGCTGGGCGGGGAGGGATTTGCCAGGGTTCACCATGGCAGTCTGTCAAAGGAACAGCGGGATGAAGTGGAACGGGATTTAAGAGAGGGAAGACTGAGGCTGTTATGCGCCACGTCGTCCATGGAACTGGGCATTGACGTGGGGGATGTGGAACAGGTATTGCAGGTCGGATGTCCCCGTACCATATCCAGCACCATGCAGCGGCTGGGCCGGGCAGGACATAATCCGGGCAGGGTCAGCGTTATGTACATGTATCCCAGGACCGCGCCTGAGGCCGTATATTGCGGTATGACGGCAGAGGTGGCCCGCCATGGAGGTGTGGAACGGGCAAATCCTCCGCGCCTGTGCCTTGATGTACTGGCCCAGCATCTGGTATCCATGGCTTCCGGAGAAAGTTACAGCATTGATGATGTGATGGAAGTGCTGGAACGGGCTTATCCATTTTACCAGGTAACAAGAAAGGATGTGGAGGATGTCCTTGCCATGCTGGCAGGAGACTATGAGCACAACCGGGAAATACCGGTGCGTCCAAGGATTCTGTATGACCGGATTCATGGCCGGGTGTCAGGGGATGTTTACAGCCGTATGCTGGCCACGGCAGCAGGGGGGACCATACCGGATAAAGGGATGTATGCAGCTAAAACAGAGGATGGGGTGAAGCTGGGAGAGCTGGACGAAGAGTTTGTCTATGAGTCCAGAATCGGGGACCGGTTCATGCTGGGGTCCTTTGGCTGGCGTGTGGTCCGCCAGGATAAGGACTCAGTCATTGTGACCCAGGCTCCGGCAGAGGGAGCCAGACTTCCGTTTTGGAAAGGGGAGACAAAGGGCAGGGACCTCAGGACCAGCCTTGCCTTCGGCCGGATATTCGCAGAGCTGGAAATGGCCAGCCGCGCCGGGGAACTGGAAAAAGCCCTGGGAAAACTGGGACTGGACGAGCCGGCGTCGGCCAATGCGTCCGGCTTTATAAAACGGCAGATTCAGGCCACGGAGGGGCTTCCTGACCACAGGACCATAGTGGTGGAACATTTTAAAGACAGCGCGGGAAACCACCAGGTCATGGTCCATGCTTTGTTTGGCAGACGGGTAAATGGCCCGCTGTCCCTGGTCCTGCGTCATATGATACGCCACACCATGGGGATGGATGTGGGAAGTGTGGATGAGGAGGATGGATTTCTGCTGTATCCTTACGGCAGGGAGCAGCTGCCGGAGGGACTCCTGTATCAAGTTAACCCGGACCAGGTTCGTCCGGTGCTGGAAGCAATCCTGCCTGATACGCCTCTGTTCGGCATGACATTCCGCTACAATGCAGCCCGGGCGTTAATGATGGGCATGAAACGGGGCGGGCGTCAGCCCCTTTGGATGCAGCGCCTTAAGAGTACGGAACTGTTAAGCTCCCTGATGGACCAGCCGGACCATCCCCTGATTCGAGAGACAAAACGGGAATGTCTGGAACACCAGTGGGACATTGGGGGAGTGATGGAAATTCTGGCAAAGATTCGTTCCGGTCTTATTACAGTCAGGGAAATCTGGCTGGATGTGCCCTCTCCCATGTCTCTGCCCTTCCAGTGGCAGGCAGAGGCAGAAGAGATGTACGAGTACTCTCCGGTGACTCCTAAAATCCGCCAGGCCGTGCAGGATGACTTGAAGAAGGCGCTTCTTAAGCCCACGGCTGAGGAATTGTCCAAAGGATGGGCAAGGAGAAAGATGCCGGAAAATGAGGAGGAGCTTCATTCCCTTCTCATGATGGAAGGGGATTTGGAAGCAGGAGAGCTGGATATACCGGCTGATTGGCTGGATACCCTGGCCAGACAGGGCCTGGCCTGCTATGTGGAGCCGGGAATCTGGATAGCGGCAGAGCATGAAGACGAGTATATGAGGGCATTGCAGCAGCAGGACCAGGAGGCTGGAATGCATATCATCCGCCGGATGCTTTACTACCGGGGCGGTCAGACAGCGGAAGATATAAGGGAACGGTATTTTTTGTCTGAAGAAATGGCAGAGAGGCTTTTGGAAAAAATGTGCTGTTCCGGGAGCACAGTGGAAGACAAGGGCGTCTATTATCATGAGAAACTCTATGAACGTGCCAGAGAAGGGCATATCCGCAGCCTGCGCAGCCAGACAGTTACGCAGCCGGCTTCCCATTACGCCGCGCTGATGGCTTCCAGGGCAGTGATACATGCTCCGGCAGAAGAACAGCTAAGGGAAGCAATGGCAAAAGGATGCAGAAAACCATTCCCTGTCCGTTTCTGGGAAAATGTTTATTTTGCCAGGAGGGTGGAGCGCTACGGAGGCAGCCTTCTGGACCGCCTGCTGGCCCAGGGGGATTATTTCTGGAGAATGACACCGGAAGGAAACCTCTTTTTTTGCAGTTATGAGGACATAGATTGGGAGTCTGCCGGAACAGAGGAAGAAGAGGACAAAGGAGATGAGCGAACAGGGGCTGCGCTTAAAGGGGATGAGCTTAAAGGGGATGAGCTCCTCATGTACCAGGAGTTAAAACGCAGAGGAGCCAGTTTTCTTAAATTCCTTACAAAGATACCACAGGAAAGCAGCGCCCAGGAAGTACTGTTAAGCCTGGCTGAAAAGGGCCTGGTATGTGCGGACAGCTTTGTGCCTGTAAGACAATGGCAGAACCAGGATAAGGTGAAGAAAGCTGCTGTCAGGCAGCGGGTAAATACCAGGGTCATGGCTTTGTCGGCCGGGAGGTGGGACATTGTAAGGCCGGTAAGGAAATATGGGCCGGAGGAGTGGCTGCAGTTGTTTTTTGATGAAAACATGATTTTATGCCGTGAAACCTTCCGGAAATCGGTACAGGCAGTATGGGAGTCACCCTATACCTTAAAAACGGATGGAAATAAATGGGAGTGGAGCTGGGCGCAGGCATTGGAGGTTCTGCGTATCTGGGAATACACGGGTCGCATAAGAAGGGGCTATTTTGTGGCAGGGATGTCAGGAGCCCAATTTGTCCGCAGCGAGGATTATGATGCCGTGACAGGTGCATTGAGGGAGCCGGATAACCATACAGTGTGGCTAAACGGAACAGACCCTGACCTGGTGTGGGGAAAAGTCCTGGAGTTTCCGGATGAATGTGGATTTCTGGCAGTGGCCGGAACCGCAGTGGCCCTGAAGGCAGGAAAGCCGGCAGCCGTAATGGAACGCCAGGGCAGGGTGCTCCGCGTTTATAATACTAATGATATGGAGGAAGTGATAACAGAATTTGTCCGCGCATTTAAGCAGGGAGCCATATATCCGGAGCAAAAGAGGATTGTTTTGAAAGAGTATCCGGATGAGGCAGCTGATGTATTGCAGACTGCAGGATATATGCGTGAAATGAAGGATTATGTGCTGTATAAATAGTGTATAGCTTTACGGGATTAAAGTCCTTTTAGGCAGGTGCGAATGCCAGGCGGACATGAAATGTCCGGGAGATTCGCACCGGAAAGTCCGGGGAGATGGATGGATGTGTGGGCTGTGGCAGAAGGAGCGAAGGGCGGAATTAAGGAGGAAAAGTGAAAAATACACAAAATGATGGGGGGAATGCGGAGGGAATGTTAGGCAGATTTGCTGTCGAGGCCCGCGAGGGCCTTGTGGGTTGAAATTTCGCGTATGATGGAAAAGCGATGACTGAGTTGGGTCGAGGCCCGCGAGAGCCTTGTGGGTTGAAATCGCATCGCTATTACAGAGTGTGGCCGGGGACACGGCGTCGAGGCCCGCGAGAGCCTTGTGGGTTGAAATTTCTTCGGTCTGTACCTCCTCCAGCCGTTGGAGCGTCGAGGCCCGCAAGGGCCTCGCAAATCGAAATAAGAAGGGCAGTAGATTTATGATTTTTTGTAATAAGCCAATTCCCATCAGAACCTTACCACCACGCAAAGGAATACAGCTTCCCCAACATTACCCCCATCCCTGCCTGACGCCATCCTCCGCGGTTATTCCTCTGTCATTTATTTAGCCATAGCAGCTTTATCCGCACGCCCCATCCATTCATAATACTTACACCATTCATCTAATGAATGCAGGGGAATTGAGACATTATTTACCATGGCCGACGATGTAATTGTATCAGGGTCCAGAGAACAGTCGTGGTCAATTCCGTCATGAACGATAACAAATCCAGCCATTATGTCAATATCCACGCCATCTATCGTATATTCAAGGAAGTGCCTTGTTTTATACCGCGCATTTGGATTTTTTGGAGACAGGGCGCCGAATTGCTGCATAAGTTCTTTTACACGGGGGACGTCTTTTTCTGATATCAGAAGGTCGATATCATGAAAATCATCTGTTTTTCCATTGAGATACAGCAATAGAGAGGCGCCCACGGCCCAGGTGACCCCTGCGCTGTTAAATTCCTGTCCGATGTCAGATAATACAAGCAGTTTGTCATCTATCGTTTTCATATGAAAGCCCCCTCAAATCCATTCTGAAAAATGGTATTTTAATTTAATATCCTTAAATCAGGTATTCTATGTTACGCATAATATAAAAGTACTAACTTCATACTTAATAATCAGGGCATATTTGGAAGTTCATTGTCTGTCCTAAGGAATCCGCCAGAGGTACCCGCCTTAGGACCACTTTAGGATAAAGTACACCCCGCTTTGCGATATATTTGGCTTAAGTTCAGTCGGAACAGCCCATTACGCCTCCTTCACCGGGACCAAATATCCTGCAAAGTGAGCCTCGCATCTGACGTAAAAGCAATCTTCAAACACGACCTGGTCATTCACTATTTAGATATTATACAAAACTGAAAGTTGTCAATTGAGAAATTTCTTTAAATCTGTTATAAATTGCGTCTGCGCTTTTTTCAAATATGTTTGTTCAAATACGCTTTTACCAATGGGTCTCATTGAAAGTTTTTTCGCTGTTACACACGCTGTAAAGTCGATTTCTGTTTCATTGCCATTGGACGCACTGGTTTTGGACGCAAATACAACAGCCCAGTGACCTTTTGTATGGCTGTTTTCCACATCAAGCTCCCAACGTCTGAACGGTTCAACCACAGTAACCGTAAAGGTTGTTGGGTAGCCATTGGGGGAATATTCTATAAACTGCTTTCCATCTATCAATTCTGTTCTGCTCACATCACTTCTCCATGTGTGATAACGCTCAACTGCTAATACGGTTTCCCATACTTTATGGATATCGCATTGGATAATAACCTTTATATTAGATGTTGTCATATTCAATTCCTCCTTTCAAAACTAAATTCCAGCCTCTTTCTTATAGAATACACTATAAATTGCTGACTATCAATCTTAACCTGCTCTCTATAGGCCGCTCTGGTTTAAGGCCAAAGCTGCCTGCTTTGCCCAGTGGGAGTTTTTTAAAATGGCGCGTCCAATACCTATCATATCTGCTTTTCCTGTTTGCAGCAGCCTTTCCGCTGTCTCTGCTTCTGTAATGCCTCCTGTAAGGATAACAGGAATGCGGACGGCATTTTTTATGGGAGCAGAAAGTTCACTAAAATATCCCTGCTGTTTTACTGTTGGATTTATATATGAGCAGAAACCACCTGAAATATCTAATAAATCAACACCGGCTTTTTCAAATTCCTGGCAGGCAGATACACTGTCCCGGATGGTTATCCCTCCCTCTATATAGTCACAAGCTCCAAGACGTAAAGCGATGGGATAGGAACTGCCTACTTGCTTACGGACAGCCCTGATAATTTCTAAATGAAGTCTGATTCTGCCCTGAAGTGTATTTCCTGTATATTGATCCAGCCTTTTATTTGTTAACGGAGAAAAAAATTGATTCAACAGGTATCCATGCGCCGAGTGTATTTCCACACCGTCGAACCCGGCTTTTTTCACTCTTAATGCTGCCTTTGCAAAATCATTCACCACTTTATCAATATCGCGTTGCGTCATTTCACTGGGCAGCATATCATGTGTTTTAATCCCGGGTATTTGTATGGAACTTGCGCTTAAAAGCCTGCAACCGGTTATTGCTGTTTGGGTCGCTCCGCCGGCATGGCTGATTTGCGCAAAGACGGGTGTATCGTTATTGTGAATAACAGCTGCTATTTTTTTCAATCCCTCTATATCATCATCTTCAGAAACAGACAGCTGGCTGTTGCCGGCTTTTCCCTCCTGATTTACAAAACAATGTTCTGCGATAATCAAACCAATATATCCGCCTCTGGATTTTTCGTCATAATATTGGCAAAGCTTCTCTGTTGCCTGGCCTGTCTGGTCAGCTTTAGCGGTTGCCATGGGCGGCATCACCAGACGATTCTTTAGTTCAATCTTTTTTATTTTTATCGGTGTGTTCATTAAACTCATAAAAATTGCCTCCTGCAAATTTGATATTGTGTAATATTATTATACTGTGTTATAGTAAAAAAGAAAGAACACACATTTTTGATAGATACTATCTAAAAGGAGAGTTAAGGTGGCGGGAGATAAGGATTTTTGTAAAGAGGTAAATGTAAAACCATTTGCATATGCCATTTCATTAATTAACGGAAAATGGAAAATGCATATTCTGTTTTGGCTATGGAAAAAGGAGGTTCTCCGATACAGCGAATTAAAACGCGCATTGGGAAGCGTGACGCATAAAATGCTGAGCAGCCAATTAAAAGAACTGGAAACCAGCGGAATTATCATTCGTACCGAATATCCGCAGGTTCCGCCCAAGGTTGAATATTCACTTTCTGCAATAGGGCAGAGTATGATGCCGATTCTGCAGTCGCTTTGCAAGTGGGGAACGGAGAATATTCCGGATGATTGGGAAATGCAGTAAAATCAGAGTGAAACGTAATCGTATCCAATTTATTTATATTCATTACAATTACAGCACAACCCATTTCTGAAAGGAGGGGTAAAAGGTGATGGAACAGATGTCATTATTCGACGACAGAGAAGTATACAATCCCCTGGCCAGCAGACTGCGCCCGGATGACCTGGACGGATTTGTGGGGCAGGAACATCTTTTGGGAAGGGGGAAGCTGCTGCGCCAGCTCATAGAGCAGGACAAAATTCCGTCTATGATTTTCTGGGGACCTCCCGGTGTGGGCAAGACCACCCTGGCCGGAATCATAGCCAAACGGACCAATGCCCAGTTCATCAATTTCAGCGCTGTTACCAGCGGCATCAAAGAAATTAAGGAGGTCATGGCCCGGGCTGAAAACAGCCGGAGAATGGGAATCAAGACCCTTGTATTTGTGGACGAGATACACCGCTTCAACAAGGCACAGCAGGATGCGTTCCTGCCTTATGTGGAAAAAGGAAGCATTATACTGATAGGGGCCACCACGGAGAATCCCTCTTTTGAGATAAACAGCGCCCTTTTGTCACGGTGCAGGGTGTTTGTGCTCCAGGCATTGACGCAGGACGACCTGGCCCGCCTTATTAAGATGGCGCTGACGAGCACAAAAGGACTGGGCTATCTGAATGTGGAAATCACGGATGATATGGTTGATATGATTGCCGGGTTTGCAGACGGGGATGCCAGGACCGCCCTGAATACGCTGGAGATGGCAGTGACAAACGGGGTAATCAGCCCGGATAAGACCACGGTTACAGAGGATGTGCTGAAGCAGTGTATCGGTAAAAAGAGCCTTTTGTACGATAAGAAGGGGGAAGAACACTATAACCTTATATCCGCACTCCACAAGTCCATGCGCAATTCCGACCCGGATGCAGCTGTTTACTGGCTGGCGCGTATGCTGGAGGCAGGGGAGGACCCGCTGTATGTGGCCCGCAGGCTGGTCCGTTTTGCCAGCGAGGACATAGGTATGGCGGACAGCCAGGCGCTGACGCTGGCGGTGTCTGCTTACCAGGCATGTCATTTCCTGGGAATGCCTGAATGCAATGTACATCTCAGCCACACCGTGATTTACCTGTCCATGGCGCCCAAGTCCAACTCTGCCTATACGGCCTATGAATCCGCCAGGACAGATGCCCAGGACATGCTGTCTGAGCCGGTTCCCCTTACCATACGCAATGCCCCCACCGGGCTGATGAGGGACCTGCATTACGGTGACGGCTACGTATATGCCCACGATACAAAGGAAAAACTGGCGCGGATGCAGTGCCTGCCGGATTCACTGGCCGGAAGGGAATATTACCATCCCACGGACCAGGGGGCGGAGGAACCGATAAAGGAGCGTCTGGAGGAAATCAAGGCGTGGAAAAAAGGGGAATAGCATTCGCGTCACACAATCATCAGCTCCTTTGTCATGGTATTCAGGGATTCGCAGCCCTTATCAGTAATCACAATTAAATCCTCTATACGGATGCCAAAACGTCCCGGCAGATATATGCCCGGCTCGTTGGAAATCACATTTCCGGTTTCCAGTACACCTTCCCCGCCGGCCGAGGCAAAGGGCGGCTCATGGATATCCAGTCCAATGCCGTGTCCCAGACGGTGGGTGAAGAATGCACCGTAGCCGGCCTGGTCAATGACCCTGCGCCCGGCCAGGTCCATATCCCGGCAGGCCGTACCCGGGGCGGCTGTCCTCAGGACAGCCATGTGGGCTTTTAAGACAATGGAATACACTTCTTTAAATTCATCGGATGCATATCCAACTGCGCAGGTTCTGGTCATATCTGCGTGGTATCCCTTATAGGTCCCGCCAAAATCAAACATTACCGTGTCTCCTGCCTGTATCCTATTATCTGACAGCACAGGATGGGGGGAGGCGCTGCCCGGTCCGCTGGCAATCAGGCCGGGCCCCACTGCGTCAAAGCCCTCTTCCAAACGCAGCTTCATGAGCTGCTCTGACAGCTGACGTTCCGTCTTTCCTTCCAGGCCATGCTCCAGAAGCCTGGTAAACGCCCTTTCTGCCATATCCTGTGCTTTCCTAATCATATCAATCTCTTCCGGCGCCTTGACTTTTCTCAGGGGAATCAGGACACGGTCCGCATTGCTCCACAGAATGCCGGGATACAGTTCCATGAGCCGGAGAAGGGAGCTGCTGAGCATCCTGTTTCCAACGGCTGCTTTTATGTAGGATTTTTTGGAAATGCCAACAGCGGACAGGGCGGAAACCATTTTTACAAACGGGTCCCCACTGTCTTCCCAGAGAATGGGTTCAGCCTGGCAGTCCACCTCCTCCAGATAGTTTTTCTCCATGGCGGGACACAGGAAATAGGAGTCATGCTCAGTAAGGAGCAGGGCAGTCAGACGGTCCGTGGCTGGTTTTGAGTAGCCTGTCAGGTACATAAGGTCAGAGGAAGGCGTGATAACCAACAGGGAGAGGCCGGTGTCCTTCATTAAATTTCTTGCTTTTGCAATACGCTGGTTGTAGATATCCATAAAATTCCCTTTCTTACATTCGATAATAATCCCTTTGCTGATAATATTATAAAACATATTAAGTTTAGAATATATGTACAAAATTCATGAATTAATTTATTAATAATGTCCAAATAATACAAAATATACTTGACATATGCCTTAACTGATAATATTATTGATAATATCAACGGAGAGAATAATTGATACATACATGCATCAAAAAGGGAAAGGAAGTAACAAAATGGAAACCATGACAAAGAGGGAACGTATCAGAAATGTATTGGAAGGAAAACCAGTGGACAGGACACCTGTAGGATTCTGGCTTCATTTTCCGGAAGACATGCATCATGGTGAGAAAGCCATTGAGGCCCATCTGGACTTTATGAAGGCAACGGATACGGATATCCTGAAAATCATGAATGAAAATATCCTATATGATGGGAATACAAAAATTGAGCGTCTGGGAGACATCAGCAAGTTCAGGGGATTTTCCAGAAAGGACGCCATTTTCCAGGACCAGATGGAAATTATCAAGAGGATTGCCGACAAGGCGAAGGGAGAGTATCCCATTATGTCCACCATCCACGGCCTTATTGCCTCCACCTTCCATGAAACAGGGTTTGCAGGCAATTATACCAGCATGGGATATCAGCTTACCTTATTTTGCAGGGAACGTCCGGCTGAGATGAAACATGTGTTCAGGACAGTGGCGGAAACCCTTATGGAATTTTCAGACTGTTCCCTGGAAGCTGGCGCGGAGGGAATCTTTTATGCGGCCCTGGGAGGGGAGCGGAATTTCTTTACAGATGAGGAATTTGAGGAATTCGTGGCCCCATACGAGAAAATGGTGTACGACCACATCAAAAAGAGCACGGATTTCAATGTGTTACATATATGCAAGAGCAATATTGACTTTAACCGTTATAAGGATTTGCATCCGGCCATTGTAAACTGGGGGATTTACGGAAATGATTACAGCCTTACCAAGGGCGCCGGGCTTTTCAGTGACAGCATCATCCTGGGCGGGTTCCCGGACAGGCACGGAGTCCTGGTAACCGGAACAGAGGAGGAAATCCTTCAGCATACCAGGGAGGTCCTGGAGGAAATGAAGGGGAGGCCGTTCATCGTTGGCTCTGACTGCACCCTTCCGACAGAAATTGCCTATGACCGCATTAAGTGTGTGGTGGACTCGGTGGAGAAACTGGAGCAGAACTAAGGCCGGCAATTCAGCGGCATACATCCGGCATAAAGCCGGCGTACATCCGGCATCCGTCAGGTCGTGATGCCGGTACCCAGCAGTTCGTCTTCCATGAACAGGATATCCTTTTTCAGGTATTCATGGGCGGAGAACATGTCATGCCGTTCCAGACTGTCCACAAAAAAGTCGTGGTAACTGGCCTTGTTGGCGGCAATCACATCCTTCTTCAGGGTGTACAGCTGCGCATAGGCCCGGCGGTAGGTGGTCATGGCCTGTTCCATGGCATTGTTTACCTGCTCGTTGCCTGCCAGGCGCACCACTGTCATGTGAAACTGGTAATTGTTGCGCCAGGCTATCCACAAATCCTTTTTTTCCGGATTTACCAGGCGCACCTGGTTTTGGCGCTTCAGTTCCCCGATGTCGGCCAGGGTGATGTTCTTCATGACCTTGGGGAGGCTGGACAGTTCCAGGTAGAGACGCAGCTCCGTCACATCCCGGACATTCTTGCTGCTGATGGAAGTCACCTGATAGCCGCATCTGGGAATGCTTTTCAGCACATTTTCATGGCAGAGCTGGATTAAGGCTTCCCGGACAGGGGATTTGCTGACCTTGAAGTAGGATATCATCTGGTTTTCCGTGAACAGGGTATCCGGTTTTATTTGGCCCTGGCAGATTAGTTCAATCAACTGCTGGTATACGGTGTCCTTTAGTGATAATTTCGGTGGCTGGTTGTCCATGTATGGCTCCTTTTGCATTGGAATAAGCGGAGGGAGAGAATCGCTTTTAATATTATAATAGGCCAATATAAAAAATTTGGCAACGGATTTTTCAAAATGCAGCAGTTCAGAAAGGGCATTTTCCTGGACGCCTGCCTGAACTGCCGCATCAAAATTTGAAATGAGGAGGATATGCAGATGGAACGATACAGGTACATTGCGAAACGGCTGTTGACAGCAATCCCTACCTTCTTAGGCATCACCATCCTGGTGTATGTGGTGGCTTCCCTGGCGCCCAGCTCGCCCTTGGAAATCCTGTTTAACGACCCCTATGCCACGGCAGAGGAGATGGCAAGGAAGAGCAGGGAACTGGGGCTGGACCAGCCTGTCATCATCCAGTATATCAGATGGCTGGTGCAGCTGCTCCAGGGAAACATGGGAATGTCCATCCGGACCAACGGACAGGTGCTGGATATGATACTGGAGCGGATAGGCCCCACGCTGATTCTTACGGGAAGCGCCATGGCCCTGACCATCATCATTGCCCTGCCGCTGGGAATCATGTCGGCTTATAAGCCCTACTCAGGCTGGGATTATATTTCGTCGGGACTGTCATTCATCGGGTCCGCCATGCCCAACTTTTTTGCGGGACTGGTGCTGATTTACTTCTTCTGCATCAAGGTAAAGCTGTTTCCCACCTCCGGTATGTACGACACCTCCGGAGTCAGGACCTGGCCCATGTTCTTCCATCACCTGGTGCTTCCGGCCGTGGTTCTGGCCATCCAGCAGATTGGAAGCCTGATACGCCAGTGCAGAGGCTCCATGCTGGAAGTACTCCAGGATGATTATGTGCGCACGGCCAGGGCAAAGGGGCTTCATGAACCGTCGGTGCTGGTGCGCCATGCGCTGCGCAATGCATGGATTCCTCTGGTATCCTGGTTCGGCATGCAGATTCCCTTCCTCATAGGCGGGGCAGTGGTCACAGAGCAGATATTCGGCTGGCCCGGTCTGGGAAGCCTGATGGTCCAGTCCATCAATGCCAGGGACTATCCTGTTATTATGGGCATCACGGTGGTGATTGCCATTGTGGTACTTTTGGGCAACCTGCTGGTGGACCTGGTGTACGGACTGCTGGATCCCAGGATACGTTATGACTAAGAAGAAGGAAGGTGAGAACATGAAACAGGATGAAAGATTAAAGGATATTCCGGCAAATTCTTATTTTCATGACGTACTTCAGAGATTTTGCGCCCATAAACCGGCCATGATAAGCGCCTTTGTACTGACTTTGGAAATCATACTGGTTATTGCCCTGCCCTACATACTTCATCTGGACCCCTATACATCGGATTACGAGGTGATGTTTGGCTCTGCGCCCAGCGCCCTGCATCTGCTGGGGACAGACGACATCGGCAGGGACATCTTTGCCAGGTTTATTTACGGAGGACGGGTATCCCTGAGCGTGGGTATCATATCCGCGGTTATCAGCATGGCGGTGGGCGTGCCTCTGGGACTTTTGGCAGGTTATTACAGGGGAATTGCCGAGACGCTGATTATGCGCTGCGCGGATGTGTTCATGTCATTTCCGGCCATGGTGCTGATTCTGGTGCTGGTATCCGTGCTGGGGCCCTCTGTGGCAACGGTTACCATAGTTATCGGCGTCCTGGGCTGGCCCAAGTTTGCAAGGCTTATTTACGGAAATGTGCTTTCGGCCAGGGAACAGGATTATGTGGAGGCGGCCAGGGCCATCGGCACAAAGGACGGCACCATTCTGACAAAATACATACTGCCCAATACATTTGCACCGGTGCTTATTTCCTTTACATTCCGTGCAGCCCAGGCCATTATTACGGAATCAGCCCTGAGCTTTCTGGGAATGGGAGTCCAGGCGCCGCAGGCATCCTGGGGAAACATCCTCTATGATGCCCAGTCCATCAGCGTGCTTTCCCAGAGACCGTGGCTCTGGTTTCCGCCTGGCCTGGCCCTGCTGATTACCGTGCTCTGCATCAATTTCCTGGGAGACGGGGCCAGGGATGCCCTGGATACCAAGATGGTCATCAAATAAATTTGGAGTAATAAGTTGAAAATCAACGCCGCAAAGGCTTGAATTAAAAAGGAGGATATAGTAATGAGAAAACGTTCAACAAAAATGACAGCTCTTGCCCTGTGCCTTATGATGGCGCTGTCCGGCTGTTCAGCACCTTCAGCGCCCAGCGATACCAAGGCGCCTGCAGCAACCGCAGCAGGAACAGCCGCAGAGGGCGGGGATGCAAAGGCAGAGGGAAATGCCCAGGAGAATACGGCCGGCCAGGAGCAGAAAATTGTGACCATGGCCATGACGGCGCCATGGGATACCCTGATTCCCTTTAATACCACCAACGCCAACACGGACGCTGTGCTGGAACTGATTTTTGACAAGCTGATAGTGGTAAAGGCAGACGGCTCTTTTAAGCCGCGTCTGGCGGACTCCTGGTCCATGGATGATGAGACTCATACCAAGATTACATTTAACCTGAACAAGAACGCCAAGTGGCATGACGGCCAGCCTGTGACAGCAGACGATGTGGTATACACAGCAATGCTCATGTCCGACCCTGACATCAGCGTGGCCCGCCGTTCCAAGGTAGCTCCCTTTGCAGGTACAGAGGACGGAATCCGCGTGGAGGGAGAGGAGTTCGGCGTGAAGGCCATTGACGCCAACACCGTGGAATTTACGCTTAAGGACCCCACCAACCTGGATTATATGCTGGACATTATGTTCCGCGATTTTTACATCCTGCCGAAGCACTGCCTGGAGGATATTCCTGCAGGGGACATGCTGGCAGCTGATTTCTGGAAGGCTCCCATTGGTTCCGGCCCATGTATCTATGAGTCCGAGATATCCGGCGAGCGCGTGGAATTCACAGCCAATAAGGATTACTACATAAATGCCCCTGAATTTGACCGTTTTGTGGTTAAAATTGTACCTGCATCCAATCTGCTGTCCGGCCTGATGAACGGGGAGATTGATATTGTGGCAGGCGCTGGTATCGGAAATATTCCGCTGAATGACTGGGATATGGCGCAGCAGCAGGAGAACCTGACCACAGAGGCAGTGGAATCCCTGGGTTACCAGTATCTTTCCTGCAACACCAAGAATATTCCCCAGGAAGTACGCCAGGCAGTGAACATGGCCATTAACCGCGACGCCCTGGTCAATAACCTGATGAAGGGCGAAGGCGTACCGGCTCCCGGTCCCCTGGCTCCAAGCCACAGATATTTCAATGAAGCGCTTCTTCCCATCCCTTATGACGTGGACAAGGCAAAACAGATGGTGGAGGACGCCGGATTTGATACCAGCAAGACCTACCGTCTCAACGTGTCAAAGGGCAACGAGGTGCGTGAAAAATCAGCTCCCATGATTCAGCAGGACCTTGCCAAGATTGGCATTAACGTGGAAATCATCACCACAGACCACCCAACCCTGCTGTCCACAGCAAGGAAAGGCGAGTATGACTTTGCGCTGATTGGCTCCGGCGGTTCACCGGACCCGGGCGAGAGCGTGATGAACGTGACACCTGGCCATCTGAACAACTTTTCCCAGAATGAGGACCCGTCCCTGGGCGAGGTGGGAAGAAAGGGCCTGAACCAGTTCAGCTTTGAGGAGAGAAAGCCATTCTACGATGAATACCAGATGATGCTCAGGGAGCAGTGCCCCTTTGTATGGCTTTATTTCCAGAAAGACCTGGTTGCCTACAACAAGAAAATCTCCAATGTATGCTTTGAGGATTACAGCCTTTTGAACCGTTCCGTCTGGGAATGGCATGTAGAATAGTCATTACGCAGCACAGGCACCGGGATATTCCCGGTGCCGGCCCTGCAAAGGAGGTAGAATATGGCACAGCCATTATTAGAGGTTAAACATTTAAAGACACAGTTCAGGACCAAAAGGGGGACTGTGACTGCCGTGGACGATGTGAGCTTTTCCGTAAACGAGGGAGACACCCTGGGCATTGTCGGGGAATCCGGCTGCGGCAAGAGCGTCACTTCCCTGTCCATCCTGCAGCTGCTGCCCCATGCAGTGGGTTCTGTGGCAGGCGGTGAAATCCTTTATAAGGGCGAGGATATTGCCAAAAAAGGGAATAAGGAGATGTGCCGGATAAGAGGCAGGGAGATATCCATGATATTCCAGGACTCCATGACATCCCTGAATCCTGTGCTCACCATTGGAAGACAGCTGGAGGAAACCATCTCCGTACACAGTAGCCTTTCTAAGGATGAGATTAAAAGGCAGGCCCTGGATATCCTTACAAAGGTTGGTGTCTCTTCTCCGGAGCAGAGGCTGAAGGAATTCCCCCATCAGCTGTCAGGGGGAATGAGGCAGAGGGTCATGATTGCCATGGCGCTGTCATGCAATCCCTCCCTTCTGATTGCAGACGAGCCCACCACTGCGCTGGACGTTACCATCCAGGCCCAGATTATCGACCTGATGGTGGAGCTTAAGAAGAAAATCAATGCTTCCATCATTCTTATCACCCATGACATGGGCGTGGTGGCTGAGATGGCCGACTACATCATGGTCATGTACGCCGGCAAGGTTATGGAGTACGGCAGTGCCAGACAGATATTCAAGGAGGCCATGCATCCTTATACACAGGGCCTTTTAGCTTCCATACCCCGCCTTGACAAGGATTCGGACCGCCTGTTCTCCATTGACGGTACGGTGCCGTCCCTGGACAGGATGCCAAAGGGGTGCAGGTTCTGCGCCCGCTGTCTCTATTCCATGGACAAATGCAGGGAGCACCAGCCGCCGGTGTATATCACGGATGACGGACACAAGGTGAGCTGCTGGAAGTATGAGAATCTTAAGGAGGAAAAGGCATGAGCAGCAATGAGACAATCCTGGAAGTCAAAGATTTAAAGAAATACTTTTTCTCCGGCAAGAGACGAAGGGGAAAGGAGCCAAGGGCGGTAAAGGCCCTGGACGGCGTCAGCTTTTCCATGGAGTACGGGGAGACACTGGGAGTGGTGGGAGAGTCGGGCTGCGGCAAGTCCACCCTGGGCAGGACCATTCTGCGTCTTCACGAACCAACGGAGGGGCAGGTGGTTTACCGGGGAAACAATCTGGCAGGATACGGCAAGGAAGAGATGCGCCAGATGCGCAGGGAACTCCAAATCATTTTCCAGGACCCCTATTCCTCCCTGAATCCGCGTATGACGGTCAGGGAACTGATTTGTGCCCCATTGGATGTATTTGCCATGGGAACAAAGGAGGAAAAGGAGGCCAGGGTAATCCAAATCATGGATAAGGTGGGACTTCCGCTGGAATTCATGAACCGCTATCCCCATGAGTTTTCAGGCGGACAGCGCCAGAGAATCGTCATTGCCAGGGCGTTGGTGCTGAATCCCAGATTTGTGGTGTGCGACGAGCCGGTATCGGCCCTGGATGTGTCGGTCCGGGCCCAGGTGCTGAACCTGATGATGGACCTTCAGAAGGAGCTGGATTTGACCTATCTGTTCATTTCCCATGACCTGAGCGTGGTGCGGTATATCTGTGACCGCATCATGGTCATGTATCTGGGAAATGTAATGGAAATTGCGGACAAGAAGGCGCTGTATGAGGATGCAAGGCATCCCTACACCCAGGCCCTTCTTTCAGCCATCCCCATTCCTGATATGGATATCCAGTACAATAAAATCCACCTGGAGGGGGATGTACCCAGCCCCTTTAATCCGCCCCAGGGATGCCGGTTCCACACCAGATGCCGTTATGCCACGGAAAAATGCCGCACCCAGGTGCCGGAATTAAAGGATGTGGGGGACAGGCATTTTGTGGCCTGTCATCTGTATGACGAATAAACGCGCCGTCCGAACGGCCACAAATAGAGGGAAGTAAGAATATGGATGTAAAAGAATGGGTATTGGACCAGAGAGACAATATGCTGGATACTGCCATGGAGCTAATGAAAATCCGCAGTGTCAGCGAACCGGGAACAGGGGAACATCCCTACGGGGAGGGCTGCGCCTTGGTATTGGACAGGGCCCTGGAGATTGGACGGAGCATGGGATTTGAGACGGAAAACCATGGCTACCACTGCGGAAGCATCCTTATGCCGGGCAGGACGGGGAAGGAAATCGGCATGTTCGTCCATCTGGATGTGGTGCATGAGGGAAACGGATGGAGTACAGACCCCTACGTACCCGTGGTGAAGGACGGGTGGCTGTACGGCCGGGGAAGTGCGGACAACAAGGGGCCTGCCGCTGCCGCGCTCTACAGCATGAAATATCTGAAGGAGCAGGGAATACGGCTGGAGCACACCATACGGCTGTATCTGGGATGCAGTGAGGAACGGGGGATGGAGGATATTGAGTACTACACCTCCCATTATCCTACTCCGGAGTTCTCTTTTACGCCGGACGCTTCCTTTCCTGTCTGCTACGGGGAAAAGGGAATTCTGGAAGGGGAATTTTCATGCGGGATTCCGGAGGGCCATGGGGCCATGTTTTCCGCCGGGGTGGCATCCAATGCAGTTCCGGCAGAGGCCCGGGTATACCTGGACCAGGTTGCCTGTGAGACGGTCAGGGCCTATGTGGACAGCCTGGAGAACCGGCAGGATTTTACAGTGTCGGACAATGGCGGCATCCTGGTAAAGGCCTCAGGAAAGACTGCCCACGCTGCCTTTCCTGAGGGGTCTGACAGTGCGGCCGTGAAGCTGGCCCATATGCTGGCAGGAGCTCCCTTTCTGACAGAAGAGGAAAGGACCTGCTTCCGGTTTCTGGACCAGGGATTTGCGGATTATTATGGGGAAGGAATGAACCTCCGGTTTGAGGATTCCCTGTCCGGCAGGCTTACCCTGGTGGGAGGCATGGCCCGGACAGAAAGGGGAAGGTTCATCCAGAATTTCAATATCCGCTATCCGGTAACAGCGGATGCGGCATCCCTGGTGGAGCAGATGAGCGCAGCAGCCAGGCAATACGGCTGGATACTGGACTGGAGCCGGGATAACCCGCCCTGTGTCATTGACCCGGAAAGCCCGGTGGTAAAGGAGCTGACCGCCCTGTGCAGCCAGGTGCTGGGGACAGAGGACAAAGCCTACTCCATGGGCGGAGGCACCTATGCCAGGAAGCTGCCTAATGCAGTTGCCTTTGGACCGGGTATCAGGGGACAGAAAAAGCCCTGCCCTCCCGGACACGGCGGAGGCCACCAGCCCGATGAGTGTGTGAGGATTGAGAACCTTACCAATGCCATGGTGATATACATTGAAGCCCTTAAACGGCTGGATGCCTTGATATAGGTATGATGAAGCCCCTATTTTGACCGTAAATATTAAGAAAGCCGTTAGGTCTCTTTCAACTCTTACGTGCTATACTAAGACCATCACATCCTGCGCAGGGCGCGCAGGTTTGTAAGAACATGTCAAAGGAGGTTTGTGAGGGATTGGAAGAGAACAAGGAGAAAAAGGAAAGGGCAGGTTTCCCGGCCCAGGGCAGGTCCGTGCTTATCGCGCTTATTGCCACAATTGGAGCCATTATCTGCGTCAGCATCTTTACCGGCGGACTGGTGAATTATAAGAAGAGCGGCGGAGGAAGCGGAATCACTGCAACCGGTTCAGCCAGCTGTGATTTTGAATCGGACCTGATAGTGTGGAGAGGCAGCTTTTCGGTTCATGGGAACACGCCAAAGGATGCCTATGCCATTATCAAAAAGGATGCGGAACTGGTAAGGCGGTATCTGGAGGAAAACCAGGTGGCGGAGGATGAGATGATATTCAGCTCCGTGAATATTTCCCAGACCTATACGTCCCGATACGACGATGAGGGCAGGTACCTGGGAGATGAGCCGGAGGGATATGACCTGACTCAGAGCCTGACGGTATCATCCTACGATATTGACAAGGTGGAGAATATCTCCAGGGACATCACCAAGCTGATTGAATCAGGAGTGGAGTTTGAGTCCAATCTGCCGGAATATTATTACACCAAGCTGGATGAGGTAAAGCTGGACCTGATTGAAAAGGCCACTGCCAATGCAAAGGAGCGCATCGACATCATGTCCGCCGGCTCAGGAGCAAAGGCAGGCAAGCTGTTAAGCGCCACCTTGGGCGTGTTCCAGATTACGGCCAAGAATTCCGGGTCGGAATCCTACAGCTACGACGGGTACCTGGATACCAGCTCCAGGAACAAGACTGCCAATATTACGGTAAGACTGAATTATGCGGCAGAGTAGGGAATGAAATGTAAGTACAAGATTAAGAAACACAGCAGCATAGCAGAGAGACGGGCCGTCCGGGAACAGTTTACATTCCCGGACAGCCCGTTTTTGTCTGTGAGTTATCTGGATTTAAATCAGCATGCGGACTTAAATCAGCATCCGCAATCATATGGCTCATCCGGCCGCCGTCAGGCGGCAGGCTGTCCCAGGGGCTTTATCTTATCCAGATAAATCTTGCGGAACAGGACGGAACTGAGCACCACGGAGGTGATTTCAGCCAGAGGCAGGGAGAACCACACTGCGTGCAGCCCAAAGGATTGGGCGAAGAACCAGGCCAGGGGGAGGATACATACAAGCTGTCTGGCCACGGATATAATCAGGCTGTATACGCCGTTGCCCAGGGCCTGGAATACAGAGCCTACGATGATGCAGTAACCTGCAAACAGGAAGCTGAGGCTGATGATGCGGAGGGCGGGGACGCCGATGGACAGCATTTCCTCGTCTGCCTGGAAGAGCAGCAGCAGCTGGGGCGTCATGAGATGGAACACCAACAGTCCGGCGAGCATGATGCCGACTGCAATGCCGATGCTCAGGCGGACCGTCTCCATGATGCGCTTTTTGCTGCGCGCCCCGTAGTTATAGGCTACAATGGGTATCATACCGTTGTTCAGTCCGAATATCGGCATGAAGATAAAGCTCTGAAGCTTGAAATACACTCCGAATACAGCGACGGCTGTCTCAGAAAATCCAATCAGAATCTTGTTCATTCCAAAGGTCATGACAGAGCTGATGGACTGCATGATGATGGAGGGCACGCCCACCTGGTAGATAACAGAAATAGTCTTCCGGTTAGGAGTAAATCCCCTGAAACTGATGCGCACATCCTTGTTTTTGGTATGGTTCAGTACAAGGGCCAGGAACATGGCCACAATCTGGCCGAATACAGTGGCTGCTGCAGCACCCTGAATTCCCATCGCAGGCACTCCGAACAGGCCGAAGATAAGAATGGGGTCCAGTATGATATTGATGATGGCGCCGGTGCCCTGTGTAATCATACAGTAAAAGGTCTGGCCTGTGGACTGGAGAATCCTTTCAAACATCATTTCCCCAAAGAGCCCGAAACTGAAGAGGCAGACAATCTGAAGATACTGTACGCCGTATTCAATGATGACCGGATTGGTTGTCTGGCTTTCAAAGAACAGCCTGGCGCCGAACAGGCCGAAGACTGCAAAGGCCAGGAAGCTTAAGAAGGCCAGGAACAGCCCGTTGACAGCAGCCAGGTTGGCAGCCTTGGGATTTTTCTCCCCCAGGGAACGGGACAGCAGGGCGTTGACACCCACACAGGTACCGGCAGACACCGCAATCAGCAGGTTCTGGATGGGAAATGCCATGGATACTGCGGTCAGGGCAGCCTGGTTAATCATGGATACAAACACGCTGTCCACGATATTGTACAGGGCCTGTACCAGCATAGAGATAATCATGGGCAGGGACATGGATATCAGCAGTTTATTAATGGGCATGACGCCCATCTTGTTTTCTTGGGACATTGTATAGCGACTTCCTTTCTCGTTTGTGCATGAAAGATATTGTAACATTATTTATACAGGTAAGTCAATGATATATGAAGGTATAAAACACTGGACATTGCAGTGTGTTTGTGCTATATTTAAAATAGTAATAATTACTATTATTAAAGGTAAACCAAGAGAAGGGGGAAACAGAATGGCAGTATACCGTTGCAGATTTTGTGGTTCTATTTATGACGAGGAAAAGGAGGGGGTGCCGGTATCTGATTTAAAGGTCTGTCCCGTGTGCATGGTCACGGCTGACAAGCTGGTGAAGACTGAGGACGGAGGCAGGAACCCGGAGAATGGGAAGGGGATGGAGGCGCCGGCCAAAAAGGAAGAGGCTCAGGAAAAATGTGAAGGCTGCGGCGCCGGTACGGGCGAGGCAGAGGCCTATGACCCGGAGTATGCCAGGACCCAGACCGATGCCCGCTATATGGACGAGATTCACGAGATGGCGGTGAAGGGACAGTCCATCATTGCTGCCATGGGAACACAGATGCCCATGCCGGGCTGGGACGATATCCTGTTTCTGGGCGCCCAGCTGAATCCCATGCCATTGGATGAACATGCCCCGGTAAAGACCGAAACCATTATAGGAAAACATGCGGCCAAGCCCATGGTCCTGGACCATCCTGTTTATATTTCCCACATGTCCTTTGGAGCTCTTTCCAGGGAGGCAAAGACAGCGCTGTCCAGGGGAAGCGCCATGGTCCGCACCGCCATGTGCTCCGGCGAGGGAGGCATACTGCCGGAGGAAAAAGCAGCAGCCTATAAGTATATATTTGAATACGTGCCCAACCAGTATAGTGTCACTGACCAGAACCTGAGGGATGCGGACGCCATAGAGATAAAAATCGGACAGGGCACAAAGCCCGGTATGGGAGGCCATCTTCCGGGAGGCAAGGTGACTCCGGAGATTGCCGCCATAAGGAATAAACCTCTGGGCCAGGATGTTATCAGCCCGTCGCGTTTTCCAGGCATTGATACCAAAGAGGATTTGAAAGCCCTGGTGGACAGACTGCGTTTTGTGTCCGGGGGACGGCCCATTGGCATTAAGATAGCAGCGGGAAGGATTGAGAAGGATTTGGAATTCTGCGTCTATGGGGGACCGGATTTCATTACCATAGACGGAAGGGGAGGCGCAACCGGTGCCAGTCCCAGGATTATCAGGGACTCCACCAGCGTGCCCACGGTTTATGCCCTTTACAGGGCCAGGAAATATCTGGACCAGGCGGGGTGCGACGCCCAGCTGGTGATAACAGGCGGTCTGCGGGTATCCTCTGATTTTGCAAAGGCGCTGGCCATGGGAGCGGACGCGGTTGCGGTTGCATCCGCTGCATTGATGGCAGCAGCCTGCCAGCAGTACCGCATATGCGGCACAGGTATGTGCCCCGTAGGAGTGGCAACCCAGGACGCAAAGCTGCGCAGCCGCTTAAGGGAGGACGCAGCTGCGCAGAGAGTGGCTAATTTCCTCAGGGTATCCCTGGAAGAGATTAAGACATTTGCCAGGATTACAGGGCATGACGACATTCACCACATGGATGTGGACGACCTGTGCACCATCAGCAGGGAGATATCGGAGTATACGAATATACGCCATGCTTAAGGCCGTTCAGGAACAATACGCTCCGTAGACCTTTTCAAAAATCTCCACGTGCAGCCGTTCATCCAAAATAATGCGCCGTAAATTCTCTGTGATATTTTCATCCCGTATGTAGGAAATCTGGTGCTGATATTTGCTGATGGCTGCCTTTTCACCGTCAATGACATTGCGCATCAGTGCCCCCAGGTCTTCGGGATACTGGTTGTAGCTGGGGGACCAGTATATCTTCTTGCATCCGTGCTGTGTCCACAGCCGCGGTTCCTCCCCCAGCTGCTGCGCCAATGTTCCGAATATTTCCAGGTGATGCATTTCCACGATGCTGACCTTGTGAAATACGGTGCTGATATCGGGATTGTACCCGGTAATCAGCTGGTTGAAGATATAGAGAGATATGGCGGACATCTCTGAATTGCTTCCGCCTATGTTGTCCAACATCACCCTTGCATAGGCCGGATTTCCGGATTCAGCCTTGATGGGCGGATAGGGTACATCGGAGGAATAATGAAAATCATGGATGGATAACATCATGAGCTCCTTTATGTGTATAGTAATTTCCATATAGCATTTTATGAGGGACAGAGCAAAACTATGACACCCATTGACCTATCATGTCCTGTTTTCCGGCCCTGCCATAGGACGGCGGCTGACACTTTCAATTGTTACAATAAATATTCAGACATGTATGGATTTATTGTCAAATTATCTAAAATTCTTCCCGGAGAAATATTTGCCCTTGACTTTGAATCCGCCATGTACTATTTTAGTAAATAAATAATCAACAGCAATGAAAGAGACTCTGGCCTGAGAAATGTGACAGGAAGGGGGCGTCACCGACTGAGAGCGCCGCCAGGCAGGACTGGGCTAAGGGAACACTCTGGAGCTGGTATATCGAAGCGGTCAGGGACTGAACCGGAGGCTGCCGGGCAGGACGCGGCTGATAGTAGGTATATCCGTTGTACACGTTACGTACATAGAGAGGGGAGCTGGAAACGTATGGCAGTGTGATACGGGACCAGGTCTCAATGCGGGTGGTACCGCGGGAAATGTCTGAAGTAAATCCCGTCCCGGAATGCAGTTACTGTGTTCCGGGGCGTTTTTTTGTTTGTGGGCCAGACAGCCGGCTTGTGTCCATGGAGAAGAGAATGAACCGGAACCGAAACACAGATGTCAAGTGCTCATAGCGAATCACTGCACTAGGCAGTCAAAATACGCCTGCCAAGTGCCAGTGATATGCATCGCGCTAGACATCTTAAAACACAGATGTCAAGTGCTCATAGCGAGGAGAGAGTGCCATGGAATTTATCAGCGGAGTTAAGGAGAAGAAGGTCCTGGATATCAGGGAAGTGCTTGCAGGGGATTATGAGGGCAGGGATATACGGATGAACGGAGCGGTTCACACCATACGCCATATGGGGGAGGTGGCTTTCGTCATTCTGCGCAAGTCCCAGGGACTGGTGCAGTGCGTGTACGAGGCAGGGGTTACGGATTTTGATATCAGGGAATTGAAGGAAGAGAGCACCGTGGAGGTGAGGGGGACTATAAGGGCCGAGGAACGGGCGCCCCACGGATTTGAGATACGGCTGAAGGAAATACAGGTGCTGTCCCAGCCGGCAGAGCCCCTTCCCCTGGCTGTCAGCAAATGGAAGTTAAACACGTCCCTGGAGACAAAGCTCTCCCTGCGTCCCATTTCCCTGCGCAATGTGCGGGAACGGGCCAAATTCAAGATTCAGGAGGGAATTGTAAGAGGATTCAGGGATTATCTTGCCGGACAGGGCTTTACGGAGATACGCACCCCCAAAATCGTGGCAAGAGGGGCAGAGGGCGGCTCCAATGTTTTTAAGCTGGAGTATTTTAATAAGAAGGCGGAGCTGGGACAGAGTCCCCAGTTCTATAAGCAGGCCATGGTGGGAGTGTACGACAGGGTATTTGAGGCAGCCCCGGTGTTCCGCGCTGAAAAGCATAATACCACCCGCCATCTCAACGAATATACAAGCCTGGATTTTGAGATGGGATATATTGACAGTTTTCGGGATGTGATGGATATGGAGACAGGAATGCTCCAGCATGTTATGAGGCTGCTGGAGCAGGAGTATAAACAGGAGCTGGATATGCTGGGAGTGACCCTGCCGGAGGTGGGACGGATTCCCGCTGTCCGCTTTGACCAGGCCAAGGAGCTTGTGTCCCGCAGGTATGACAGGAGGATACGCAATCCCTATGATTTGGAGCCGGAGGAGGAACTGCTCATAGGGCGGTATTTCCGGGAAGAGTACGGCAGTGATTTTGTGTTTGTTACCCATTATCCGTCTAAAAAGCGGCCGTTCTACGCAATGGATGACCCGGCAGACCCCAAATTCACACTGAGTTTTGACCTTTTGTTCCGCGGGCTGGAGGTGACCACGGGCGGACAGAGGATTCACGATTATAAGGAAATAACAGCCAAGATGGAGAAGCGTGGCATGAATCCAGAGGATATTGCTTCCTATCTGATGATTTTCAAATACGGAATGCCGCCCCACGGCGGGCTGGGCATTGGCCTGGAACGCCTTACCATGAGGCTTCTGGATGAGCAGAATGTCAGGGAAGCCGCATTGTTCCCAAGGGATGTGAACAGGCTGGAGCCATAGGAACAGGAATATGACTGAGAGGAGCAGAAAATCATGGCAAACAAAATAAGCGACCAGACAATAGAATACGCGGGCATCCTGGCTAAGCTGGAACTTTCTCCGGAGGAAAAGGAGGAAGCAAAGAAGGATATGGGAAGGATGCTGGATTATATAGATAAGCTCAATGAACTGGACACACAGGGAGTGGAGCCCATGTCCCACGTATTTCCGTTAAATAACGTGTTCCGTGAGGATATAGTAACAAATGGGGATGAGAGGGAGCGCATCCTGTCCAACGCACCCCGGCACAAGGACGGAGCATTTAAAGTGCCCAAGACCGTAGAGTAGGAGGAATGGGAGCATGAGCATATTGGATATGACAGCCCTGGAGCTGGGAAGAAGGATTCAGTCAGGGGAAATCACTGCGGTCCAGGCCGCAGAAGCATCCCTGGCACGGATGAAAGCCGTGGAGCCATCCATTCACGCCTACGTGACTGTGGACGAAGAGAGGACCATGGAACGGGCCGGAAAGGTCCAGGCGGAAATTGAGGCAGGAAGGCTGACCGGCCCCCTGGCGGGTGTGCCTGTGGCCATCAAGGATAACATGTGCACGGAAGGAATGCGCACCACCTGCAGCTCCAGGATACTGGAACATTTTGTTCCAACCTATACGGCCCAGGCCGTGGCCAATCTGGAACAGGCAGGAGCCGTCATCCTGGGAAAGACCAACATGGATGAATTCGCCATGGGAAGCACCACGGAGACATCTGCCTTCGGGGTTACCAGGAATCCCTGGAACACGGAGCATGTGCCGGGGGGCTCCTCCGGCGGTTCCTGTGCAGCGGTGGCTGCCGGGGAATGCTTTTATGCCCTGGGGTCCGATACAGGCGGTTCCATACGCCAGCCCAGCGCCTTCTGCGGTGTCACGGGAATCAAGCCCACCTACGGTACCGTGTCCAGGTATGGGCTCATTGCCTATGGTTCTTCTCTGGACCAGATTGGGCCTGTGGCAAAGGACGTGTCGGACTGTGCTGCAATTCTGGAGGTCCTGGCCTCCCACGACCCAAAGGACAGCACGTCCATGGAGCGCGGGGACTGCGGTTTCACCCCGGCCCTGTCATCGGATGTAAAGGGAATGCGCATCGGCATACCGGAATCCTACTTTGGCCAGGGTCTGGACCAGGAGGTAAGGGACGCTGTGCTGGAAGCAGCCGGGGTACTGGGGGAAATGGGGGCTGTGGTGGAAACCTTTGACCTTAAGCTGGTGGAATATGCCATACCTGCTTACTATGTCATTGCCTCCGCAGAAGCCAGTTCCAACCTGTCGCGGTTTGACGGGGTAAAGTACGGGTACCGTGCGCCGGAGTACGAGGACCTTCACAGTATGTACAAGAAAAGCCGTTCCCAGGGATTTGGCCCGGAGGTGAAGCGCCGCATCATGCTGGGCTCCTTTGTGCTGAGCTCCGGCTACTATGACGCATATTATCTGAAGGCCCTCCGCACCAAGGCGCTGATTAAGAAGGAATTTGACCGGGCCTTTGCATCGTACGACGTAATACTGGCGCCTGCAGCGCCAGGGACTGCTCCGCGGCTGGGCCAGTCCCTGGGGGACCCGCTGAAGATGTATCTGGGGGATATCTATACCATTTCCGTGAACCTGGCCGGCCTTCCGGGAATCAGCCTTCCCTGCGGCCTGGATTCAAAAGGGCTTCCCATTGGCCTGCAGCTCATAGGGGACTGTTTTAAGGAAAAGAACATCATACGGGCCGCCTATGCTTACGAGCAGTCCCGGAAGTGGAAACTGCCTTCTGTGACGGCCGGGACAGCAGAGGTACTGTCCGGCGCCATGACCGGGACAGCAGAGAGGAGGATGAGCCATGAGTAAACAGTACGAGACTGTCATAGGCCTGGAAGTCCATGTGGAGCTGGCCACCAAAACCAAGATTTTCTGCGGCTGTTCCACCCGTTTCGGGGGAGAGCCCAACACCCATACCTGTCCTGTGTGCACCGGTATGCCCGGTTCCCTGCCCGTGCTGAATAAGCAGGTGGTGGAGTATGCGCTGGCAGTGGGGCTGGCTGTCAACTGCCGGATTAACCAGTACTGTAAATTTGACCGGAAGAATTATTTTTATCCGGACAACCCGCAGAACTACCAGATATCCCAGCTCTACCTGCCTATCTGCCATGACGGCTGGGTGGACATAGAGACAGAATCCGGCAGCAGGAAACGTGTGGGAATCCACGAAATCCATATGGAGGAGGATGCAGGCAAGCTGATTCACGATGAGTGGGAGGACTGTTCCCTGGTGGATTACAACCGCAGCGGTGTTCCTCTGATTGAGATTGTATCGGAGCCGGATATGCGCAGCTCCGGGGAAGTCATAGCGTATCTGGAGAAGCTGAGGCTGATTATCCAGTACCTGGGGGCCTCTGACTGCAAGCTCCAGGAAGGCTCCATGAGGGTGGATGTGAACCTGTCCGTAAGGGAGGCAGGTGCGCCTTCGTTTGGCACCAGGACAGAGATGAAAAACCTGAACTCCTTTAAGGCCATCGCCAGGGCCATCGAGGGGGAGCGCAGGCGCCAGATTGAGCTGCTGGAAGAGGGGAAGAAGGTAATCCAGGAGACGCGGCGCTGGGATGACAACAAGGAAAGTTCCAAGGCCATGCGCTCCAAGGAGGATGCCCAGGATTACAGGTATTTTCCTGACCCAGACCTGGCGCCGGTGGTCATAAGCGATGAATGGATTGCCCGGGTAAAGGCCCGCCAGCCGGAGCTGCGCACAGAGAAAATCATCCGCTACAGAGAGGAATACGGACTTCCTGAATATGACGCCAGGCTGCTCACCAGCTCTAAGCACATGGCGGATATCTTTGAGGAGACCACGCGGCTGAGCGGACAGCCCAAGGAGGTATCCAACTGGCTTATGGTGGAGGCCATGCGTCTGATGAAGGAGCAGGAAATGGACCCGGAGGACATGAGATTTTCGCCCGCCCATCTGGCTGCCCTTATCGGTATGGTGGAGAAAAACACCATTAACAGAACAGTTGCCAGGACTGTGTTTGAGGAGATATTCAGGCACGACATTGACCCTGGGAAGTATGTGGAGGAAAAAGGCCTTAAGGTGGTAACGGACGAAGGAACCCTGCGCAGCACCGCGGAGGCGGTAATGGCAGCGAATCCGCAGTCCGTGGAGGATTACAGGAACGGCAAGGAAAAGGCCATGGGATTTCTGGTGGGCCGGACTATGAAGGCCATGAAGGGAAAGGCGGACCCGGCCATGGTAAATAAGCTTGTGAAGGAGCTGCTTGCCGGTAAGGATGTTTAGGCAGGGATGTTTAGGCAGGGATGAACAAGCAGAGACGTATAAGCAGGGATAGAGGCAGAAGGAAAAAGACATAAGCATATCTTTTGACAATATAAGAAAATTTTGTATTGACGGAATGCTTCAATTGGTGTATGCTTTAGTACAATGTACAAAAATGTTGACCGGTGGCTGACAGATGTCTGCCTGACGGACACATTTTATAGAAAATATAGTGAGCCAGGAGGATATTATGAAGCCATATGCAGAGATGACAAAAGAAGAACTGCTTTCACTGCGCCAGGACCTGAAAGCACAGTACCGGGAGTTTCAGGCAAAGGACCTGAAGCTGGATATGTCCAGGGGTAAGCCATGTGTGGAACAGCTGGACCTTTCCATGGGTATGATGGACGTACTGAACAGCGCCAGTGACCTGACCTGCGAGGACGGAACGGACTGCCGCAATTACGGCGTGCTGACAGGTATAGACGAGGCCAAGGTACTGCTGGCAGATATGATGGAGGTGAACCCTTCCACCATTATCATTTACGGCAACTCCAGCCTGAACGTTATGTACGATACCGTGTCCAGGGCCATGACCCACGGAATCATGGGATGCACACCCTGGTGCAAGCTGGATAAGGTGAAATTTCTCTGCCCGGTTCCCGGATATGACCGCCATTTCGCTATCACCGAATACTTCGGCATTGAGATGATTAACGTGCCCATGTCTGAGGATGGACCAGATATGGATATGGTGGAGGAACTGGTGGCTTCCGATGATTCCATCAAGGGAATCTGGTGCGTGCCCAAGTACTCCAATCCCCAGGGCTATTCCTATTCAGACGAGACGGTCCGCCGTTTTGCAAGGCTGAAACCGGCTGCCTCGGACTTCCGTATATTCTGGGATAATGCTTACGGCGTACATCACCTGTATGACCACGACCAGGACCATCTGATTGAGATTCTGGCAGAGTGTAAGAGGGCTGGAAATCCGGACCTGGTTTATAAATTTGCTTCCACCTCCAAAATCAGCTTCCCTGGTTCCGGTATTGCGGCCATTGCCACCTCCCACAATAACCTGGAGGACATCAAGGCCCAGTTAAAGAACCAGACCATTGGCCACGACAAGGTAAATCAGCTGCGCCATGCCCGTTTCTTTAAGGATATCCACGGTATGGTAGAGCATATGAGAAAACATGCAGACATTATCCGCCCCAAATTCGAGGCAGTGGAGGAAATATTGGGACGGGAGCTGGAAGGGCTGGGAATCGGACAGTGGACAAAACCAAAGGGCGGATACTTTATCTCCTTTGATTCCATGGAAGGCTGCGCAAAGGATATTGTGGCCAGGTGCAAGAAGGCAGGCGTGGTCATGACATCGGCCGGAGCCACCTATCCATATGGAAAGGACCCGCATGACTGCAACATCCGTATCGCTCCCACCTATCCCACATTAGGGGATTTGATTATGGCTGCCGAACTGTTCACCCTTTGCGTGAAGCTTTCCTCAGTGGAAAAGCTTTTAAAAACAATGGCATAATTGGAGGGCAGATACCTTCCAAGGAAAATGATTCAAGTGTAAAAATCACCACTTTATCAGATAATGATAGGGAGCGGCGCATCGGAAAAAGATGCGTGCGCTCCCTTCCTCATTGTCCCGGATATCCATGTATAAGGAGGTCCGGGACAGATTTAAGGGCAGGGACCATCTGATAAAGGGGGCAGGACCATGTGGGGCCGGAACATACGGTTTAAAGGAAAATACGACCTCTTCACGATTTATCTGATTCCCGGCATAACCATATTCCTGGCATCCTTTGACAGCTGGACCGGTACCAACCTGTCTGTCCTGGGCAACCGGACCGGCAATAAGCTGCTGTTTGCAGTGTGGGGATTTGCCACCGGCATCTATTACTGTGTGTATGTCCGTTATCTTTTTCACATAGGAAGATACAGGAATCCGGGAGGAAGGACGCTCATGTATACCGCGGCAGCCTTTCTTCTTATGGCAGTTATGATTCCCTACATGCCGGAGGAATATCCCTTAAAGGCAGACCTCCATGTGCTGCTGGCATTTTTTTCGCCTGTGCTTCTGGCCTTCAGCATCATTGGTTTCCTCCGCTTTCTCAGCGCCCGTGACCGGATGCGCTTTCGCAGGGCGTGGGGAATTTTGTGGATGATGGCAGCCTGCTCCGTCCTCTTCCTCCTGGAAGCAGGCTTTATCACCAGCTTTCTGGAAATATTCATCATCACAGGACTGTGCGGATATCTGCGCTATATGGAACAGCTTCTGGCAGCGTAAAGGCGGCAAAATGAAAAGGGTGGGAAAGACGAATTCTTTCCCACCCTTTTCGGGCAGTAAAAACAAACCGTTTATATGGAGTGTATTAACACAAAAGGGGGCTTTTTAAAAGTTCACTTCCTCGTCATAGTAGCAGCATTTCAGCAGCTGTTCCATAACCTTGGGGGTGATGGCCCTTGGATTGGACCCGGTGCAGGCATCGCCTACAGCCAGTTCGGCAACCTGTGGAAGCTTATCCATGAATTCCTTCTCATCAATGATTCCGCCCTCGTAATCCTTTATGCAGGCGGGGATGTCCAGAGCCTTGTTCATCTCTAAGAGACGGGCAATAAGGGCATCGGTCAGTTCCTCGTCCGTGGTGCCGGGAAGGCTGATGAATTTGGCAATCTTAGCATATCTGGCGGCGGCCTCAGGTTCTTTGGAGTTATATTTAATAACCTTGGGGAGGTACATTGCATTAGCACAACCGTGAACAATGTGACCGCCGGAATATGCAGCACCTGTCTTATGGGCCATGGAGTGTACGATTCCAAGCAAAGCATTGGAGAACGCCATTCCGGCCAGACACTGTGCATCGTGCATCTTATCACGGGCTTCCATGTCCCCGTTATAAGAAGGTATCAGATACTCGTTAATCATCTCGATGGCATGGAGAGCTAACGGGTCCGTATACTCGCAGTGAAGGGTTGAGACATAAGCCTCAATTGCGTGGGTCATGGCATCCATTCCTGTATGGGCTGTCAGCTTCTTGGGCATGGTTTCAGCCAGGGCAGGGTCCACAATAGCCACATCCGGTGTGATGTTGAAGTCGGCCAGAGGATATTTGATGCCTTTCTTATAATCAGTAATAACGGAAAATGCGGTAACCTCGGTTGCTGTTCCTGATGTGGAGGAAATCGCACAGAATTTAGCTTTGGTACGCAGGGTTGGGAAGTTGAATGGCGTAATCAGGTCCTCAAAGGATGTATCCGGGTATTCGTAGAATGCCCACATTGCCTTTGCTGCATCAATGGGAGAACCGCCGCCTACTGCCACAATCCAGTCAGGCTCAAATTCCTGCATGGCAGCAGCGCCCTTCATGACTGTATCTACAGATGGGTCAGGCTCAACGCCTTCGAATAATTTAACTTCCATGCCGGCTTCCTTCAGGTAATCAACCACCTTGTCCAGAAAACCAAAACGTTTCATGGAGCCGCCGCCCACAACCACAATGGCTTTTCTGCCGGTCAGGGTCTTCAGGGCATCCAGTGCATCTTTTCCATGGTACAAATCTCTTGGCAGTGTAAATCTCATGATAATACCTCCCATTATATGTAAAATATTGTGTCAGTGTGTTATTTCTTTAACGATTATATCTTAACACCATTGACCGGGAATGGGTAGGTATGAAAAAGGAATACCGGTATTCCTTTTCCGGCATCTCCCTAAAGGAATTATAAAATTATTGGAAACTCAGGGTAAATGCTATCCGGTATGTGAAACTTATGGTATACTTCTCTAAAATGACTGAGAAAGGGGAATACCGGATGAATTTTTTCATGGGTAAGAAGTTCGTGGGACCTGGAGGAGGCAGCAATAAACAGGGACCGGAAGTAGTATTTGACAACGGGGAAGAAAGCAATAAGAGGATGAAGAAGATGCTCCGTCCCATAAAGATAGCCATTGTGGTGGCTGTCCTGGCAATAGCGGCCTTTGATTCGTTCTACACCCTGTCTGAAAATGAAATGGCAGTGCTGACCACCTTCGGCCGTCCCAGCAGCGTAACTACCTCAGGACCCAAGTTCAAGGTGCCCTTCATACAGAAGGTACATAAGATGTCCAAGGAAATAAAGGGTATGCCCATTGGATACGACCCGGACTACAATGCGCAGAATCATGCGGACAGCGAGAACAATCCTGTTTCGGTTACGTCCGAGTCAGAGATGATAACCAAGGATTTTAACTTTGTGAATGTGGATTTTTACATTGAATATCAGATTGTGGACCCAATTAAAGCATACATCCACAGCGACACGGCCATTCCTATTTTAAAGAACCTGGCCCAGTCCTATATAAGGGATACCGTCGGCTCCTACAGCGTGGACGAGGTAATAACCACCGGAAAATCCGAGATTCAGGCAAAGGTCAAGGCGCTGCTGTCTGAGCGCCTGGAGCAGGAGGACATTGGCCTGGGCATCAACAATGTGACCATCCAGGACGCGCAGCCTCCAACGGATGCAGTGAACAATGCATTTAAGGCAGTGGAGGATGCCAAGCAGGGTATGGATACCAAAATCAATGAGGCCAGGAAGTACCAGTCCCAGCAGCTTCCGGCAGCCAACGCAAAGGCCGATAAAGCTGCCAGGGATGCGGAAGCCTACCGCCAGCAGAGAATCAGCGAGGCAGAGGGCCAGGTATCCAGGTTCAACGATATGTACCAGGAATATGCAAAGTATCCGCTTATCACAAAGAAGAGAATGTTCTATGAAACCATGGAGGATATCCTGCCGGGTTTAAAGGTTATCATAAACGGCTCAGACGGGACCCAGACCATGCTTCCTCTGGATTCCTTTGTCACCGGACCCCAGACCGGCACCGGTTCACAGGGTTCCTACAGCAGCCAGGATAATCAGACAAACCAGGCAAACCAGGCCAGCCAGGAGGGTTCAGGCAGCCAAAGCAGCCAGTCCGGCGCCTATGACCAGGATGATACGGATGAAAACAATGACCAGAACGGAGGCGGACAGTAATGAAGACATTGACGAAATTTATGAGAAACATGGGAATACTGGTTATCGTGCTCCTGGCTGTCACCATCTTTAATCCGCTGGTGGTTACCAAATCCAATGAGTACTCCCTGATTATCCAGTTCGGAAAAGTAGTCAGGGTGGAGGATTCGGCAGGTCCCTCCCTCAGGGTCCCCTTCCTGCAGTCTGTGCAGAAAATACCCAAATATAAAATGATATCCGACCTGTACCCAAGCGATGTCACCACAAAGGATAAAAAGGTGATGACCGTTGATTCCTTTGTTATATGGGATATCAACGACCCGGTGAAATATCTGGCCTCCCTGAACGCCAGCAAGGAAAAAGCTGAGGTCAGGCTGGGAAATGTGGTATATAACTCTATTAAAAATGTGCTCTCATCCACCAACCAGGCGGATATCATATCCGGCCGGGACGGGAACCTGGCCAGGACCATTACAGAGAACATTGGCAACGCCATGGATTCCTACGGCATCCACATTTATGCGGTGGAGACAAAGAAGCTGGACCTTCCCGACTCCAATAAGGAGTCCGTATACCAGAGAATGATATCCGAGCGAAACAACATTGCTGCCCAGTACACGGCTGACGGCGATTACCAGTCCTCCCTGATTAAGAACGAGACAGACAAGACAGTAAAGGAAACCATTGCAAAGGCCAATGCGGAGGCGGAAAAAATCAAGGCAGAGGGCGAGGCCAGGTACATGCAGATATTAAGCGATGCCTACAATGACGAGGCAAAGGCTGACTTCTATAATTATGTACGCTCCCTGGATGCCCTGAAGGCTTCCCTGAAAGGGGATAATAAGACCGTTATACTGAACGAGGACAGTGAGCTGGCCAGGATTCTTTCCGGGTCATGGTAATATGGGAGACTGCCTTATATAATAGGAAATAAAGGGCGTTTTCCGGGAACAGAGTATTTCCTTAGATAATAAGCCGGATTACACCGGTTATCACATACTATAAGCCCGTCAGCCGCTGCAATGTGAGAGGCTGACGGGCTTATAGAATATATATATGGAAGGAATGAGGCAAATCACTGACAATCAGTCAGAGAGCCGGCTTATCATACGTGAGAGGCACCGGAGGAATTCCTCCTCTTCCTTGGAAAAACGGTAGCCGTTCCGGTAAATCAGCAGGTCCTTGTGGAGGTTGCCGGGATAACTGCAGGTCTTTTGAATCAGGCCCGAGGTGGTGAGGCAGCCGCAGGGGACCGGGGAGGTCCACATGTAGGAACCGGGCAGCTGGCGCAGCAGCTCAAACTGGCTGCCCCTGTCATAGATGGAAACGGTTTTCTTGGAGTTGCCGCCGGTGGCAGAGGCGTCCTGGGCCTCAAAGGTAAAGGACGGGTTCTGGATGTCCCCCTGGACGATTTCAATGTAATCCGTAAAATCCAGATAAGTCAGCCCGTTCCTGGAAGCCAGGGGGTGGCTGGGGGACATAAGAACATTACAGGAAAACTGCCACAGCTCCTTCCACTCCAGGTTCTCATCCTGGAGAAGCTTCATATAATAGGATTCATACAGGGACTGACAGCGTATGATGCCCACATCAAAGGTCTTGCCGGACACGCCCCGGATAGTATCCCTGGAGTTGGTTTCCATGTAATGCACATTGACGGAGGGACAGGTGTCCATATGCTTAAGGAATTCAGAGAAGGCGTAGGAAATATAGGTGGCTCTGGGAACACAGAGATTCACCTCCAGGGCCTTTTCGCCGTTCTTTACGCAGAGAGCCTCTATCTGTTCCTCCTGCACCAGGATTGCCCTTGCATAGCGCAGGAATTCCTCGCCCTTTTTGGTGGGAACCATGCCGCGGCTGGTTCTGTCGAAGATATCGCATCCCAGGTCCCGTTCCAGTTCACGGATGATTTTACTCAGATGGGGCTGATTCATATAAAAATTCTGAGCCGCCTTTGTGATGGACCCAGTTTTTTCCACTTCTACCGCATATTTCAAATAAGAGAGATTCATAGTACAACTCCTGGATGATTTGTGTTATAATGTCCACGCAGGCATTGAGAAGGCTCCTGCCGGAAAGCAAAGCCTGTGCCGCCGATGATTCGGGGACAATGCATTCTATCCACCTACCAGTATATACTACGAAACTATATTTGAAAAGCTAAAATAACAGGGGGACAAGATGGATAAACTTGACTATAAAATACTGAATATCCTAAAAGAGAACGGAAGGGAGACAGCCTCAGACATCAGCAAGGCCATTCACCTGTCCGTATCAGCCGTCCTGGACCGCATCAAGAAGATGGAAGAGTCCGGCATCATCAAGGGCTATACGGTAAGAGTGGATGCCAAGGCCCTGGGCAACGATGTCACGGCCCTGATGGAAATCAGCCTGGAGCATCCCAGGTTCCACGATTCCTTTACCGAGGTCATCATGGACCATCCCAATATCCTGGACTGTTACTATCTGACCGGGGATTATGACTTTGTGCTGAAGATATCATGCGCCTCCTCCGATGAGCTGGAGCGTATCCACCGCACCATCAAGAGCATACCCGGTGTATCAGCCACCAGGACCCATTTCGTGCTGAAGGAAATCAAAAACATGTATTCCGCCATACCGGAAGAAGAGAAAAAGCGGTTTTAGCTTCATGTTTCAATGAGAATTATTATTAAAAAGGAGATTACATATATGAAAACGCTTGGCTATTATAATGGAAAGTACGACGAACTGGAGAACATGAGTGTTCCCATGAATGACAGGGTGTGCTGGTTTGGGGACGGCGTATACGATGCAGGTCCCTGCCGCAATTACAAGATTTTCGCAATCGACGAGCACATTGACCGCTTCTTCAACAGCGCGGGCCTTATCAAGATTCAGGTGCCCTGTACAAAGGCAGAGCTGAAGGCCCTGCTTCAGGACCTGGTCAATAAGATGGATACAGGGGATTTGTTCATTTACTTCCAGGTAACCCGCGGCACTGCTGTCAGGACCCATGAATTCCCGGATAACGTACCGGCCAATCTCTGGGTTATGCTAAAGCCCATGGGAACACCGGACCTGTATAAGAAGATTCGCCTGCTCACCCAGGAGGATACCCGTTTCTTCCACTGCAACATCAAAACCCTGAACCTGCTGCCCAGCGTTATGGCTGCCCAGAAGGCAAAAGAGGCAGGATGCCAGGAAGCAGTATTCCACAGAGGCGACCGTGTAACAGAATGCGCCCACAGCAACTGCCATATCCTAAAGGACGGCATTCTCTACACAGCCCCTGCCGACAACCTGATACTTCCGGGTATTGCAAGGGCCCATCTGATTCGCATTTGCAAGAAACTGGAGATTCCGGTAAGTGAGACTCCCTATACCCTGAAGGAGATGATGGATGCGGACGAGGTTCTGGTGACATCATCCACCAAACTGTGTGTGGCTGCCAATGAGATTGACGGTACTCCGGTGGGAGGCAGGGCGCCTGAGACTATTAAGAAGATTCTGGACGCTGTAATGGATGAGTATATGGAAGAAACCAATGCCTAAAGCCTCCTGCCTTGACTTTTACAGGGACGGGTGCTAGAATGTAAGGCATGAAAAATACAGGATTAAAGACAATAATAACAGCAGGTTTGATTATCGTGTGCACGGCTTGGCTGGCAGGATGCAGCAAGAAAGTTGCGGATCCTGTCACCAGGTCGTCTTTTTTGTTGAACACATTTGTAACTGTAACCTTATATGATTCAGAAGACCAGACCATACTGGACGGCTGCATGGCTCTGTGCTCCGACTATGAGAAACTGCTCAGCAAGACTCTGGAGGGCAGTGAGATTTATAAAATGAACCACCGCAGACCGGGGGAGAGAACCATTACCGTATCGGAGAAAACAGCCCAGGTTCTGGCGGAGGGGCTGGAGTACTGCCGTGTGTCCCGGGGGGCCTTTGACATTACCATAGAGCCCTTAAGTTCCCTTTGGGATTTTACCGGTGAAACGCCCCATGTACCTCCCAGGGAGGAAATTGAGGCGGATTTAAAAAAAGTGGGATATAAGAATGTGATTCTGGATGGGAACCAGGTCACCTTCCTCAACGACGATACCACCATTGACCTGGGAGCCATAGCCAAGGGTTTCATAGCAGACCAGATGAAGGCGTACCTGGAGGAACAGGGAGTGAAAAGCGCGGTCATTAACCTGGGCGGTAATGTGCTCTGCGTGGGAAAACGCCCGGACGGCAGCCCCTTTAAGATAGGGCTTCAAAGACCCTATGCAACCCATACGGAGACAGTGGCAGCGCTGAAGGTAGACGGTATGTCTGTGGTTTCCTCCGGTGTATACGAGCGTCATTTTGTGGAGGATGGCGTCAACTATCATCACATACTGGACCCGGCCACCGGATATCCCTATGAAAACGGTCTGACCCAGGTATCCATCATTTCACCCAGGTCAGTGGACGGGGACGGGCTGAGCACCACCTGCTTTGCCCTGGGGCTGGAGGAGGGAACCAGGCTCATAGAGTCCATGGACCGCATCTACGGCATATTTCTCACGGATGACGGGGAACTCCATTATACCAGGGGGGCGGAGGATTTCCTGTACAGATAATGGTTTGTTCTTTACAATTCCATGATGCTACCATATAATAGAAGGGATTATTGCTCCAGGGCCGGTCTGCGTACACTCTGGAACAAAGCAGGAGCAGAAGATGTTACGTAAAATATGGGAAAAATGTGTTAACTATGAGACGGTAAGCTACATTATATGCGGGTTCCTTACCACGGCAGTGGACTTTGCCGTATATGCCCTGCTGAGGCAGATTGAGATTGGCGTGGGTCTGTCCCAGGCCATGTCATGGCTGGCGGCTGTGCTGTTTGCCTATGTGGTGAACAAGCTGATTGTGTTCCGCAATTACAATCTAAGACCTTCCTACCTTGTGAAGGAGGTGGGAGCATTTGTAGCTGCCAGGGCATTTTCAGGGGCAGTTACCTGGGTGCTTATGGTTGTCATGGTAAAATTAGGCGGTGACAGGGGAATGCTGTATGAGCTGTTCTGCAAGTTCACATCCTCTGTCATCAACATGGTACTGAACTATATTTTCAGCAAACTCTGGATATTCAAGAATAAGCCTGAATAGAGAAAGGTGACTGTGATGGAACGTGAAGAGATAGAACGGGTTGAACGGGAGCTTGACGCAATTCTGAAGCTTGTGCAGCCAGAACCGACCATGCAGGATAAAACCAGGGAGGAAGCGCTCTCAGAGGAGCCGGTTCCCGACGGGGATAAAAAGACATCAGAGGATAAGAAAACATATGGGGCGGATTCCGGCAGGACAGATTCCCGCAGGGAGGACAGGGGAAACCTCAGGTCCCGCGGCGCGGGGGGATGTTTGCCGGAAGAATGTACGCTGGAGGAATATCTATTCGGAGAGGCCGCATCTGAGGCGGCTGCCTCCCGGGGATGTGTTCCGGTGAATGACAGGCCGGCGGAATTTGCCTCAGCGAGATATGCTTCAGGAGAATATAGTCACGGAGAGCATAATCACGGAGAGTATAGTCCCGGAGGATACGCATCGGATAATTACGCATCAGATGATTATGCATCAGACGAATATACATCAGAGGAAGACGAATACGGAATGGAAGAAGAGAATGAGACTGCCGGACAGGACAGGCAGCAGTACGATGAGAGAAAGACAGGGATGTCACGGACAGGAAACAGGCGCGGACTTCGGTTATTAAAGCCTTCGGACGGTCTGGTGGCAGCATTTTTTGTCCCGGTGGTTGCCATGATTATTATATTTGCCCAGAGAGGTATCTTTCCCTTTGGGGAAGAATGTTTTCTCAGGACAGATATGTATCATCAGTATGCGCCGTTTTTTTCAGAGTTCCAGTATAAGCTGACCCACGGCGGAAGCCTGCTTTACAGCTGGGATATCGGCATGGGGGTGAATTTTTCGGCGCTTTATGCCTATTACCTGGCAAGCCCGGTGAACTGGCTCCTTATACTATGCCCCAAAAAGTTCATCATTGAGTTCATGACCATACTGATTGTCCTTAAAACAGGACTGTCCGGACTCAGCTTTTCATGGTATCTGAAAAAGCACTTTGGAGTCAAGAATTTCGGCGTGGGCTTTTTCGGTATTTTTTATGCCCTCAGCGGATATATGGCTGCCTATAGCTGGAACATCATGTGGCTGGACTGCATCATGCTGTTTCCGCTGATTCTTTTGGGACTGGAACAGCTGGTAAAGGAGAAAAGAGGGACACTCTACTGCATTACCCTGGGTCTTTCCATCCTTTCCAATTACTATATATCCATCATGATTTGCATTTTCATGGTCATCTATGTGATTGCGCAGATGATACTCAATCCACCGAAAAGCTTTGGGGAATTCATGGGAACCGGGCTGCGGTTTGCCTTTTATTCCCTGCTGGCAGGCGGTCTTGCCGCGGTGGTGCTTCTGCCGGAGATTTATGCGCTGCAGGTCACTGCATCAGGGGATTTTGACTTTCCCAAGACATTTTCCTCCTATTTTTCCATTTTTGACATGATTGCCCGCCACATAGGAAATGTGGGAACCGAAATAGGGCTGGACCACTGGCCTAATATATACTGCGGTGTGGCAGTGCTCATGTTCTTCCTGCTCTATCTGGGCAGTAAGAAGATTACGTTCAGGGAAAAAGCAGTGTACTGCACCATGCTGATTCTGTTTTACGCCAGCTTTTCCGTTAATGTGCTGAATTTTATCTGGCATGGGTTTCACTATCCCAACAGCCTTCCCTGCCGGCAGTCCTTCATTTATATAGCACTGATGCTGTTTATGTGTTACCATGCCTACATCCATCTGGAGAATACGCCATGGAAGCATATATGCCTGGCGTTCTGGGGAGCTGTTACCTTTGTGCTGCTGGCTGAAAAGCTGGTGAATAATCCGGAACAGTACCATTTTTCCGTATTCTATGTGGCAATTTTATTCATTGCCATGTATGGCGGACTGGTTTATCAGTACCACAAGGGAAAATGGAGTCTGGACGCCATTCTTCTCACGGCCCTGGCCCTGGTTGCCATTGAGGCGGCTGTGAATACTGCGGTGACCAGTATTCCCACCACCAGCAGGACATCCTATGTTAAGGATAACCAGGATGTGGAAGAACTGGTGTGGAATATAAAGGCGGAAAGCTTTTACCGTGTGGAAAAGACAGACAGAAAGACAAAGAATGACGGTGCCTGGATGAATTTCCCATCTGTATCCCTGTTCTCATCCACTGCCAATGCATCCCTGTCGGATTTCTTCCGCAGGATGGGGTGTGAGAGTTCTACCAATGCTTACAGCATCACGGGAAGCACTCCATTGGTGGACAGCCTGTTGTCCGTGCGCTACGGCATATACGGGGACCAGCAGCCTTCCGACGGACTGAGGGAGCTGTCCGCAAGAAAAGGAAGCATGTGGCTGTACGAGAATAAATTCACCCTTCCCGTGGCATTCATGCTGCCCCGGGATGTGGAAGGAAACTGGATTTTGGATTCAGGGAATCCGGCCCATGTCCAGAACGATTTATGCGATGTGCTGGATACAGAGCATGTGCTTCTGCCCAACGAAAGCGTTACAGAGGGAAAGAAACTTACATTTACAGCCGAGGAAACAGGCGATTACTATGTGTATGTGACCAATAAAAAGGTGAAGGAGGTCACGGCTGTAATCGGCGAGCAGACAGAAAGCTTTGACAATGTGGACCGGGGCTATTTCATGGAACTGGGCCGTATCAACAAGGATGCGCAGGTGCATCTGGAGGCAGGGGATGAGGGCAGCCCAACCCTGCAGGCAGAGGTGTGGCGCTTTAATCCACAGGCCCTGGAAGCTGTTTACGGGAAAATGAATCAGAATCCCCTGGTGCTTTCCAGGTGGACGGATACAGAACTGTCAGGCAGCATTACGGCGGACGCAGCAGGCGTTATGTATACCAGTATTCCCTATGATAAGGGATGGAGTATCCTGGTGGACGGAAAGCCGGCAGCGCCCAGGAAAATGTTTGACACATTCCTGGCAGTGGATATCAGCGAAGGAACCCACCGAATCAGTTTTTCCTATGAACCGGAGGGCCTTAAGTACGGGGCCTGGATTACCGGAATCAGCGCAGCTGTCCTGGGAGCCGCGGTGCTGGCCGGAATCAGCCGGAGGAAGAAAAAGAGCGGTGCGTTAAGCGGATACAGCATAAGTAAGAGCCATAAGGAAAATAGAAAGCGGCAGAAAAAAGAAAGCAGCAAACAGGAAAACAGGACAAAAGAAAATCAGAAATAAGGAGATAACAGCCATGAAATTATGGGGCGGACGTTTTACGAAAGAAACCAATCAGCTGGTACACAATTTTAATGAATCCCTTTCCTTTGACCAGAAGTTCTACCGTCAGGATATCAGGGGCAGCATTGCCCATGTAAAGATGCTGGCAAAGCAGGGAATACTGACGGAACAGGACAGAGATGATATTATCCGCGGATTGGAAAGCATTCTGGAAGACCTGGATAATGGGACGTTGACTATATCATCCGATTCCGGATATGAGGATATCCACTCCTTTGTGGAGGGAACCCTGACTGAACGGATTGGCGAAGCGGGAAAGCGCCTCCATACAGGGCGCAGCCGCAACGACCAGGTGGCTCTGGATATGAAGCTCTATACCAGGGATGAAATTGACGCCATTGAAGCGCTGGTAAAAGAACTGCTGGAAGAGCTGCTGACAGTCATGGAAAAGAATACAGATACTTTTATGCCTGGCTTTACCCATCTGCAGAAGGCCCAGCCCATTACCCTGGCCCACCATATGGGGGCATACTTTGAGATGTTCTCCAGGGACCGTTCACGCCTTAAGGATATACGCAGGCGCATGAATTACTGCCCTCTGGGCTCAGGCGCACTGGCAGGCACCACCTATCCTCTGGACCGGGAATACACGGCGCAGCTGCTGGGCTTTGACGGGCCAACCCTTAATTCCATGGATTCAGTGGCTGACAGGGATTACCTCATTGAGCTTCTCAGTGCCCTTTCCACCATTTCCATGCACCTGTCCCGGTTCTGCGAGGAAATCATAATATGGAATACCAATGAGTACCGGTTTGTGGAGATTGATGATTCCTACAGCACGGGAAGTTCCATTATGCCGCAGAAAAAGAATCCGGATATTGCGGAGCTGATTCGCGGCAAGAGCGGGCGTGTATACGGCGCCCTGGTGTCCATGCTGACCACGATGAAGGGGATTCCCCTGGCTTACAATAAGGACATGCAGGAGGATAAGGAACTTACCTTTGATGCTATTGATACGGTAAAGGGATGCCTGGCCCTGTTTACTGGCATGATTTCCTCCATGAGCTTCCGCCGGGAGGTAATGGAGGCCAGTGCTAAAAACGGCTTTACCAATGCCACGGATGCAGCGGATTATCTGGTGAACAAGGGAGTGCCTTTCAGGGATGCACACGGCATTGTGGGACAGCTGGTCCTTACATGCATTGACAAGGGAATTGCCCTGGATAATCTCAGCCTGGAAGAGTACAAGGCCATCAGTCCGGTGTTTGAGGAGGATGTATATGAGGCCATCAGCATGAAAACCTGCGTGGAGAAACGCCTTACCATAGGAGCTCCCGGACAGGAGGCCATGAAGAAAGTCATTGGGATATATAAAAAGCAGCTGGAAATGGATGACAGCCAGCGGTAATGAATGAGATTTAATCTCACATAAAATCCCTCTTGACGGAAAAATCTCTTGAATATATAATATTTACAGCAAATGAGTTGTAAATGCAACGGAAAGAAGGGTGAATATGGAGGAATGGCTGCCTCTTGTGAAAAAATCTCCGCTATTTTACGGTATCAATGATGATGAGCTCTATACCCTGTTAAAATGCTGTGCCTCGGAGCAGGTGCTCTATGAGGATGGAGAGTACATCTTCCGCATGGGGGAATCGGTCAATAAGGTGCTGGTACTGCTGAGGGGAAAGGCATGTGTTGTCCAGGAAAACTTCTGGGGACATCAGGAACACATATACCATATAAAAGAAGGGGAACTCTTTGGCCAGTCCTATTCCTGCGCCAGGACGCCGGTACTGCCGGTGAGCGTGGTGGCGGAAGGCGGATGCGAGGCATTGTTTCTCAATTACCAGCGGATGATTACATTCTGTCCCCTGGCCTGTGATTTTCATACCAGGTTCATTCACAACATGCTGCGTCTGGTGTCGGAGCATAATGTTAAGCTGGAAAACAAGCTGGAGCATGTGTGCCGCAGAACCACCAGGGAAAAGCTCCTGTCCTATCTGTCGGAGCAGGCCATGGCAAAAGGGGGAAGGGATTTCGACATACCCCATAACCGCCAGGAACTGGCTGAATATCTCTGCGTGGACCGGAGCGCCATGTCCAGTGAGCTGGGTAAGATGCGGGCGGAAGGCATACTGGATTTCCAGAAGAACCACTTTGTGCTCCATGACCAGGGGGCAGGGGAGCGCAAGGAAGGGGCATAGATGTATATATTTCAGAGCCGGAATTGAAATAAAATAGATATGATAGCGAAAAGGGAAACAGCAGGCTGAATTGCAGTGCTGTTTCCCTTTCGCAATTTAATGCAACTTTGTATTTGATTCACACTACTATGGATAGACAGCGTTCAGACAACGTTCTGCTTCATCCTTAGATATCAGGTTAACGGCATATGAATCGTCTTTTCTGGTATAATAGCCCTTTCCATCTTCATTGGGGCTTCCAATCATCAATGATACAGTTCCGTTTATGTCTCCGCTTTCATAGGTCCATGAAAGGGTCATCTGCGGCGCAGACAGGCCGAAGCTTCCTAATTCTTCATCACTGGCCTTGTACGATACACAGGATTGGAAGGACAGCCCGCTTATGGCATCCGCAAGATTATTAAGGGCGCCGTTGTCATCCAGACGGCTGGCCTCGTCTTCGCAGGAGTTCCTGTACCAGGCGGTATTGCCTGAATCGTCCGCTGTCTTCTTACAGAACCGGCTGGTCTGCCCATCCCTGGATATTGTTATTTCCCGGATATCCGCGCTTGACACATGGGGAAGGGTTTCTGTTTCCACAAAATCGTAAAGTCCCTTGCCTGCTGTGTCGGCCAGATAGCTGCCTATGATATAAATCCGGCTGTCCCCTTCCACAGCGGCATAGTACCGGGCAGGCGTCCGGGCATTGCCTGCGCTTTCACTGCCGGTCCCCGGGACCTGGCTGCCCAACAGGATGGAACGGGAAGAACCGTCGGAGGATACGGTGTCAAACCTCACGGAAGGATGATCCAGACCATATGACTCCGGGGAATCCGCGCCTTCCAGCTTCCGCTCTGCCTTTAAGTGGGACAGGGTATCTGCCAGGGTGGTCAGGGGATATTGGCGGATAGGGCAGTCATCATCCCCTTTATAGTACCAGGTGCCGTTTTCCTGGGTAAAGGACAGGCTTTTATCATCTGTTTTCCAGGACAGGGCCGAGAGCCCCGGAAGGTCGGTCATATATACCGCAGTGTCTTCCGGTCCGGGTTCTTTTGCCTTTGCACTCCTTCCCTGCTGCCAGGTGATGAAGCCATAGGCGGCGCAGAGAAGGACCAGGGCTCCCAGAGCGGGAACCATTGGCCTTACATGTTTCTTCATGATATAACCTCCTCAGCTTAAAGCTTCCGGCGCTTCATCCAGATTACAAATCCTGCAATCAGGAAAACGACCGGTATGACGATGATGAACAGCGCGCTCCACAGTCCGGCGGATGTTATCATATTATAGGTAATATCCAGGCTTTTGCCGGGAATGGACAGGGGTGTTACGCCGGGCAGTCCGTTGGCAGCTGCATTCATGAACAGGGGAAGGTTGGTGATGCTGGGGAAACGTGACAGGATGGAGTCATCAATCATGCCGGGCGCTGTGATAACGGTAAGCATGGAGGCGGTCCCCTCTTCCTGGTTTACGGTTTCCGTGGCAGTGGCTCCCAGCACATAGGCGCCCTGGGTCTTTTCCTGGGTGACGGGGTCCACCAAAAACGCGGAGTCCGAGGTGGTCAGGAAGGGCTGGACTGTAATGTCCTCCGGGGGATTTTCCTGTATGGTCATGCCCGAGGGCTGAACCAGAAGGGCTGCCGCGGAGGAATCGATTCCCGTAAGGAGGCTGCTGGCAAAATCATAATCCGGAATGACATTAAAGGGATTGTTGTTGTAAAAATGCTGGGGAGCCGGGTCTGCCACGAATCCGTTTTTAAGATCCATTCCGTACTGGGAGCAGAATTCAGTCAGGTTGACCAGGGTATCCTGGGTGCAGCCTGCCAGAAGCATCATGCGGCCTCCGTTTTTCAGGTAATCGGTCAGCATTTCCTTTTCATCCGCGGATATGTCCTTACCGGGGGCGTTCATGATGAGAAGGCTGCAGTCCTGGGGAATAAATCCCTGGGTGAGCAGGTTCAGCTCAGTCACGTTCATGCCGGATTTGTCCATGGCGTCTGTTACGGCTGAGGGGAGCGGGGCTTCTTCGTGCCCGGTCAGTGCATATACGGCGGCAGCCGTATCGCTTGTGACATAGCGGATGGCGCTGGTAATCTGCCCTTCGCCGTCAAAGGCTGTCTCCTTGATTTGCCCGTACTGGTAGTAAACCATGGGGTCAAACTGGATGATATCATCAAACGAAACAGAGGTCTTTTTGCCGGTGGATTCACAGGATACAACCAGGTTTCCCGGCTCCGTGTCCAGGGAGGCAAGCACATCCGGGTGAAGCACCGGGTCGTTGTTCTCCACTGAAATGCGGGGGGAGAGGTCCTTATACAGATTTACAAAGGATGTAATCCGCTCATCCACCGTGTTGGGATCAGCCACAATGTGGATGGTTACATCTCTGTCCAGCTGTGCGGCGATGTCACGGGTGGTATCCCCCAGGGTGAGAATCTTGCCGGAGCTTAAGTCCCGCTTCAGATATTTGGCAGGAAGCTTTCCCACAATCAGGTTCAATACAATGACAGCGGCAATGACCACAAGGGTGAACAATGCCATATAGCTGCCTTTTTTACATTTTCTGGTCATATGATTCAACTCCATCTTCTTTTCTCAATTGACTGAACAGTCAGGAACAGCAATATACCGGCTGCGCTGAGGTAATAGACAAGGCCGCTGACATCCAGCATATGGCTGCTTACAATGCCGTCAAATACGTCTGTCAGGACGATTTTTCCCAGTAGTCCGGTCAGGGCCCGTTCAAACAGGCTCTGCTTTACAAAATAGATTCCCGCAAGAACTGCTGCTCCGGCTGCCTCCAGGCCCAGTGAAAGCGGAATATGGCCGGTAAGCCGGTACAGGATGAAACATACCAGGGACCACAGGATGAGAAAGCCGGCCAGAGAACCGGCTGCACTTACTGGTATGAAGTTCAGGAGCCCTGGCCAGAGAATGCTGAGGAGCAGGATGCCGAAGGTTCCTGCCGCGGCTATGAGCTGGCTTTCCGTAAGGGAGGAGATGAAAAGCCCGATGGCAATATAGACACATCCCAAAAGGAAGAAGACCAGTATGGATGCATAGTCTTCGGTCAGGTAAGCGGTCCCGGCGCTCCGGATGATAAGGGGGCATAGACAGGCAATGGCCATTGGTATGGCAAAAATAGTGACCATGGAAAGGAATTTTCCCATGACAATACCCCACACAGATACCGGGGAGGTCAGCAGCAGCTGGTCTGTCCGGGTCCTGTGTTCGTCCGACATGCTCCGCATGGTCAGAATCGGCACCGCAATCGTCAGTATCATCAGTATGGAATTAAGCGTATAAGAAAAATAGGGGTAACCGTTAATCATATTGTAAACCATGAAATAAATGCCCATGAACGTGGTCATGAAAGCAATGAATACGTAGCCTGTCATGGAGCAAAAATAGGATTTCAGCTCCCGCTTATAGATGGCTCTCATTGGGAATCCTCCTTCTTTCATTGGTCTGGGCAGCTGTTGGTGGCAATGCTGTCCTGGTTTTCGGTATTTTCTGTTAAATCCTCTGTCAGTTCCAGGAATATTTCCTCAAGAGATGCTCTGGAGGGAACCATGGACAGAATAGGAAGCCGGCGGCGGGCCAGGGTATAAAAAATGGTTTCGCGGATATCCGTTTCCGCTGCCCTGTCACCGGTAAACTGCAGATTCACAACACAGGTGCCGTCCTCATTTCCCGTCTCAATTCTCTCTGCCGCCAGTCCCTGAATTTCCTCCAGCACAGGCTGCAGCGCCTCCCTGCTGCCTTTTACAACCAGCTCCAGCCCGGCCGCGCCTTTTAAACGCTGTTCCAGGTTTTCAGGGGTATCGCTGGCAAGCAGCTTTCCATTGGCAATAATCATGATATGGTCGCACACAGCGCTCACCTCGGACAGGATGTGGGAACTCAGGATAACGGTGTGTTTCTTGCCCAGGCTCTTAATCATGTCCCGTATCTCTATGATTTGTTTGGGGTCCAGACCAACGGTGGGCTCATCCAGGATAATGACAGAGGGCTTACCCAAAATAGCCTGGGCCATTCCCACCCGCTGGCGGTAACCCTTGGACAGGTTCCGAATCAGGCGTTTCCGGACGTCCGTGATTTTGACCAGTTCCATTACCTCCTGTATGGCCCCCTTCTGTTCTGCTTTGGGAAGCTTTTTCAGACAGGCCGCAAACTCCAGGTATTCATTCACTGTCATGTCCATATACAGGGGCGGAATCTCCGGCAGATACCCAATGCGTTTTTTTGCGGCTTCTGGTTCCTCCAGTATGTCGTGGCCGTCTATGAAGACCTGTCCCTCAGTGGCGCCCAGATAACCGGTCATGATATTCATGGTAGTGGACTTGCCGGCGCCGTTGGGGCCCAGGAAGCCGTATATCTGGCCGTCTTCCACCCGGAAACTTAAATGGTCCACTGCCAGATGGCCGCCGTAATCTTTCACAAGATTTTTTACTTCAATCACTGATTGTGTCCTCCTGTCAGTTTTTTATAAACATATTCATCAAACAGTTTTAAAATTAAAATGTGATGAAAATGTGTTTAAATTATAATCTTTTTATAACAATTGTTTTTAAATTTGCAAAATAACGCATAGAACCGCAAAATGTTGCACTGATTTTTGCGAGAAAAAGTATTGCCCTGTATGGATGGAATTGGTATAATAAAGGGCAGTTGGTAAAAAAATAACATCTATGATGCGTGGGCCCCCTTGGGGGCACCGGAATGGAGGGAACTATGAATCAGATTGATACAATGTCAGTCAATGCAATCCGCGTTCTGGCAGCAGATGCTGTACAGAAAGCCAAATCAGGCCACCCAGGTCTTCCTTTGGGAGCCGCAGCCATGTCCTTTGAGCTGTGGGCAAAACATATGAACCATAATCCTGAGAATCCAGGATGGGAGAACAGGGACCGTTTTATCCTTTCAGGAGGCCATGGCTCCACATTGCTGTATTCCCTGCTTCATCTTTTCGGCTACGGCCTTACAAAAGAGGATATGATGAATTTCCGTCAGATGGATTCCCTGACACCGGGACATCCGGAGTACGGCCATACAGCAGGCGTTGAGGCCACCACAGGCCCGCTGGGCGCAGGTATGGGCATGGCAGTGGGCATGGCTATGGCCGAGTCCCATCTGGCAGCTGTGTTTAATAAGGACGGATATCCTGTTGTTGACCACTATACCTATGTGCTGGGCGGCGACGGCTGCATGATGGAGGGAATTTCCTCCGAGGCATTCTCCCTGGCAGGCACCCTGGGACTGGGCAAGCTTATTGTATTTTATGATTCCAACCGTATTTCCATTGAGGGAAGCACGGATATCGCGTTTACAGAGAACGTACAGAAGCGCATGGAAGCCTTCGGATTCCAGCTGATTACAGTTGAGGACGGCAATGACCTGGATGCCATCGGCAAGGCCATTGAGGAGGCAAAGGCAGATACCTCCCGTCCGTCCTTTATCACGGTAAAGACCCAGATTGGTTACGGCTGTCCCGCCAAGCAGGGCAAGGCCAGCGCTCACGGCGAGCCCCTGGGTGAAGACAATGTAAAGGCCATGAAGGAATTCCTGAACTGGCCGTCCATGGAGCCGTTCTATGTACCGGATGAGGTATATGCCAATTATAAGGCATACGCTGAGAGAGGCGCCGGGGCAGAGGAAAAATGGAATGCATTATTTGCCGAATACTGCGGAAAATATCCGGAAATGAAGGAATTATGGGATAAATTCTATAATCCGAATCTGGCTGATGATGTTTATGACAGCGAAGACTATTGGGCATTTGAGGACAAGCCGGATGCAACCAGAAGTCTGTCGGGCAAGCAGCTTCAGAAGCTTAAGAACCTGATGCCCAACCTGATTGGAGGCGCAGCGGACCTGGCTCCGTCCACCAAGACCTACATGGCTGACATGGGAGATTTCTCCAAGGACAATTACGCCGGGCGCAACCTGCATTTCGGTGTGCGCGAGCTGGCCATGTCCGCCATCGGAAACGGCCTCATGCTTCACGGCGGCCTGAGGGCGTTCGTGTCAACCTTCTTTGTGTTCAGTGATTATACAAAGCCAATGGCAAGGCTGTCCGCGCTTATGGGCGTGCCCCTTACCTTTGTGTTTACCCATGACAGCATCGGCGTGGGAGAGGACGGACCTACCCATGAGCCTATCGAGCAGCTGGCCATGCTGCGCGCCATGCCTAATTTCCATGTATACCGTCCGGCCGACGCCACGGAGACAGCAGCCGCATGGTACAGCGCCGTGTCTTCCAGGAAGACGCCCACGGCCCTGGTGCTCACAAGGCAGAACCTGCCTCAGCTGGCCGGCTCCAGCAAGGAGGCGTTAAAGGGCGCCTACATCCTGGAGGATTCCGCGAAGGAAGTTCCGGATGCCATCATCATTGCCACTGGTTCCGAGGTGGAACTGGCAGTGGGTGCAAAGGCTGAACTGGCAAAAGAGGGCGTGGATGTACGCGTTGTCAGCATGCCGAGCATGGATGTATTCGAGGAGCAGCCTGAGGACTACAAGGAGAAGGTCCTTCCAAAGGCAGTGAGAAAGAGAGTTGCAGTAGAGGCACTGGGCGATTTCGGCTGGGGCAGATATGTGGGCCTTGACGGAACCACAGTGACCATGAAAGGCTTTGGCGCCAGCGCACCGGCCGGACAGCTCTTTAAGAAATTCGGATTTACGGTTGAGAATGTTGTGGCAGCCGTGAAGTCGCTGTAGAAATATAAGAGCAGCAAAAACAGACCCGTGGAGAACAGGCTTTTTCTTCACAGGTCTGTTTTCCGTTTTATGCAGTATGAAGCAGTATGCGGCCGGCGGGAGGCTCTGTTTTGTGAAATTGACAAATGGGCCGCTCAATAATATAATAATAGTTAAAGCTATTCAAAGTCATGTGGTTTCCGGAAAAGCGAGGTACGGCAGATGAAACAGATACGAAAAAAACATAAGTTTTCTCTGCCTGCGACCATAGCGGTCTGCATCGCTCTCGCGATTGTATTTTACCTGTCATTGTCTTATTTTCTGGAAGGATACCGCAGAGACATCTATGACCGTATCATTAATTCCAATATCTCTGCGCTGAAGGAGACAACCAATACCCTGATTTCCAAAACAACAGAAGGATTCAATCACTGCCAGCATGAGATACGCGTGCTGGGAATCGGCATGTCCGAAGATTTGAAGGAGAACGGCTTTGACTCCATGGACGGACTCAGTGAGGAGGACTGCAGTTATATCCGGGATTTTAACAGGGTGTCCGTATTCGATTACTGTGTGCTGCTGAATGAATCCGGCCGCGGCGTGTACAGCGAGGGAACGGCTGTGAAACCCATCAACCTGTATTCCAGCCAGGCATATGTGGACTGCCTGACCAGTCCGGACGGGGAGGCAATCAGCTTTATATCAGACCCGTTCAGCGCTTCCGGCAAGGATGTGGTTGCATTTTCCTGCCGTACGGGCTCAGTCATACTGATTGGCATCTACAGCCAGGATTCCTTCCGGTCCCTCTATGATTCCACCACCTTTGGGGACAATGCGTCCTATATGATTACCACTGATTCGGGTCTGATTCTCTCCCGCACCCATGTAAACCAGGAGCTGGGGGAATCCCTAAATCTGTTTACATATTTTGAGGAAAATCCTAAAAATGCAGGATTCTTTACTCCGGATGACCAGGGCAGGACGGACTGTGACAGGGTGCTGTGGGATTTCAGGAACGATAAAAGCGGCAGCGCCGAGATTTATTTCGGGGATTCCCGGTATGAGCTTGTGTATGCGCCGGTTCCGGGAACCGGATGGGATTTTATCTCCTGTGTTTCCTATGACCACATTACGGCAGATGCAGTGCAGATTAACCAGGAAACCATCCATCTGACCGTGTTCATCATTGCGCTGATGCTGGGTATGTTCCTGGTGATAGTAATCATGCTGGTATTTGTGGTGCGGGCCAACGCATCCAGGGAAGCTGTGCGCCGCGACCGGATTTTCACCCTTATGACCCATTATGTGCCCAATGTCATTGTCATTGCAGACAGTACAAGCGGGGCCATTGAGTATGCGTCCCGCAATACGGACCAGGTTCTGGGGATTGAGGATGCATTTGAAAATGTCATAGAAGAAAAGTTTTTATGCTGTATCAATGACAGCGACCGCCAGGCGGTTCTGGACCTTATCAGCCGAATCCGTAAGGGGGAGTGTGCCAGCGGCAGCCTGAAGCTGCGCTTTACCCGCCCCGACACCCGCAAGGATATCGTGCTGTCCCTTAATGCCTATCTGATTGCGGAACAGGACAGCAGCCAGCGCTTTATCACCCTGACGCTGGAGGATATCACGGAACGGGTACAGTCCCGCAGGCGTCTGGAGGAGGCGTTGGAGAGCGAGGCGCGGGCCAATGCCGCCAAGAGCACGTTCCTGGCAAGCATGAGCCATGATATCCGTACGCCCCTGAACGCTGTAATCGGCCTGACCAACCTGGCTCTGTATTCACCGGAGGACAGCAAGAAGGTAACGGAATGCCTTCAGAAAATCGCCAATTCCTCCAAGCTGCTGCTGGGGCTGATTAACGATGTGCTGGATATGTCTAAAATTGAATCCGGCAAAATGCAGCTGGCCGAGACTGAGTTTGAGCTGGGCGAATGGCTGTCCGGCGTGGTCACGGTGACCCAGTCCCAGACAAGTGTGCGCAGCCAGCATTTTGACGTCAATGTCTGGAATATCACCCATGAACTGCTGTGCGGCGACACGGTGCGCTTAGGCCAGGTGCTTACCAATGTGCTGGGCAATGCCGTAAAGTTTACGCCGAAGGACGGGGAAATCCGTCTGGATATCACGGAAGTGCAGTCGCCGGAGCCTGCATTTGCCCGCTACGTGTTTCAGGTAAGCGATACGGGCGTGGGTATGAGCCCGGAATATATGAGCCGGATTTTCGATATGTTCTCGCGGGACCAGAATTCCTACAGCCAGGGAATCCAGGGCACGGGCCTGGGCATGGCCATCACCAAGCGCATTGTGGACCTGATGGGAGGCACCATCCGCGTGGAAAGCGAGCCGGGTGAGGGCACCACCTTTACCATTGAGCTTTCCATCCGTCTGGGCAGCCGCCATGTGCCGCTGGCAGCCGGCTGCGCCATGCTGGTTATCGGCGAGCCGGGCAGCGAGGTAAAATGCCGGGATGCAGTGAGAAAGCTGGAGGAAATCGGTGTGGACGGAGCCTGGAAGACAGACTATCAGGCAGCAGTGTCCCTGGCAGCCGGGAAAAGGGCGGTAGGGCATCCGTTTTCCCTGGTATTTCTTCCCTATAAGATGCTGCGTTTTGACCAGGCATTAACCGGAGAAGGACTGAGGCGGGATTTGGGCGGCAGCACCCTTTTGCTGCTGGGACTGAAACCGGATGAGCAGGAACTGTCTGAGGAACTTAGACAGAAGGGATTTAACCATACAATCAGCCTGCCGCTGTTCAGGATGAACCTGTACCGGAAAATCACCGGAATGCTGGGGCAGAGCGAGAACACGTCCGGCGGGCTGGCCGGAGTATTAAAGGGCATGCATCTGCTGGTGGTGGAGGACAATGCAGTCAATCTGGAAATCGCAGTGGAAATGCTCTCAGGACTTATGGGAGCAGAGGTGGATACCGCCAGGGACGGGGAAGAGGGATGCAGCCGTTTTCTGGAAGCTCCTGAGCATACATACGATGTGATTCTCATGGATTTGCAGATGCCTGTTCTGGGAGGGCTGGATGCAGCCCGCAGGATACGGAGAAGCAGCCACCCGCAGGCAGCAGCCATACCCATTATCGCACTGACAGCCAATGCCTTTGAGGAGGACCGCAGGGAGACTCTTGAGGCAGGGATGAACGGCTTTGTTCCAAAGCCAATTGATTTCACAATCCTGGCAAAGGAGATTGCGCGGGTACGGCGCGAGGGACGCTGTCTGCGGCTGCTGCTGGCAGAGGACAATGAACTGAACCGGGAAATTGCAGTGGAGCTGATACGGGCGGACGGCCAGCAGGTGGACGCCGTGGAGAACGGACGCCAGGCCCTGGAGGCATATGTTGATGCTATGGACGGCACATATGACGCCATTCTGCTGGATTTGCATATGCCGGTCATGAACGGTTTTGAGGCAGCGGCAGCTATCCGGGGCAGCCGCAAGAATAGCGCGGGAACCATTCCAATCTTTGCATTTACATCCAGCAGCGAGGATGAGGTGCGGGCGGAGGCAGCCAGGGCAGGATTCGGAGCTGTTCTGACAAAGCCAATCAATATGGAGGAGCTGCGGGGCCTGCTGGGCTAAGGGGCGGCCTGGGGAGCCGGATGGGGGATGGGTCCCTGGGCTGCCATGGCGATGGACAAAATACCCGGGAAAGAGGGAGAAGGATTATGAAGAAACAGGTGGGAATCGGACTGCTTCTGGGACTGCTGCTGATATGGGCTGCAACCGGATGCGGGGCTCCGGGCGATACTGCGGCCACAGAGGATAAGCAGCAGAGCGGGTCTGCGCCGGCTGAGGAGCCGGTGGTGCTTCACGTGTACAATACCATGGGTGAGAACATCAATACGGAGCAGGCTGAGGCATATATCCACCGCACCATGCCGGATGTGAAAATAGAAAGCACCTATGAAATCGGACCTAAGATGGAAAATGCCCAGCTGTCAGCCGTGCGCAGCGGAGGGGGACCGGAAATCCTCTATACACAGGATTATTATACCTATGTCCAGAGCGGTTATCTGAAGGATTTGACATCGGAACCGTTTTTGAAGAATTACATGATTAGCGCCCTGAATGATGCAGAGGTAGGGGGGAAGGTGTATGCGCTGCCTGTGGGCAACGGATACATCTCAGGGCTGATGGTGAATCAGCAGCTGTTGACGGATTTGGGATACAGCATGCCCCGGACCCAGGAGGAGTTCATGGAACTCTGCCGCCAGATTCAGGCGCAGAGGGAGGAGACAGGGGTGCGGGCCTATGCGTTCGGGATGCTTTACAATGACGCTGCGGCAGTGGTGGCCATGCCCTTTCTGCTGGATGCTTACACGGACAGTGAATATGTGCAGTGGCTGAACCGGTACCGGAATAATCCGGCGGAGGTATCCTTTGAAAATCCGGCCTTTGCCCGTGTTCTCAGGGGGATTGAGGAGCTGGAAGGCCTTGGGCTGTACCAGAACGGCGACTTCCTGATGAGCAGCAAACAGAACCTGCGGGAAGTGGTTCGGGGAAACGCAGTCATGTGCTCAGTGAGCTACGTTGATTACGCAATGCATTTTGAGGAAAAAATAAAGGATGTGAACGGTGTCCCAAGCTATAAAATTGAAAAGAACGGCAGGCAGGTATGGGTGCCTGCCCGGGATTTTGTATTCATACCCTATATGGGCCGCACAAAGGAGGACCGCTGGCTGGCCACCAATGGAGACTGGTACCTGGGAATCAATGCGAACATCACAGACGAGGCTGTCCTAAAGGCCTGCCGCCTGTATCTGGAATATGTGGCCTCCACGGAGTTTGCGCCGGAATATTACAGTGCTACGGTTCCGGTGGGCGCAACCACCTATTACCGCCGGGATGACACATTAAAATACGATTATTTTCAGGATACCCATCCTGAGTTTTACCAGTGCCTTACGGAAAATTCCATTGTAAAGAACCCGTACCAGTTTTACGGTTCAGATTTGTTTACCTTTGCCCTGCGCCATTACCTGTGCGGCCAGAAGTATTATGCCGGTCTGGAGGGAGCCAGCTCCTACATGAAAGTCGGCGGCACCGAAGGGATGCTGGATGCACTGGAGGAGTACCGCACCACAGGAAAAAACCGTTACCAGGTGCCGGACCATGTCATAGGAAAAACAGATAAGGCGTACAATTATGTGCGCATATTTTCACGTTCCAATGAATCAGCCCTGGGGAACCTGCTGGCCGATGCCCTGCGCCAGTACACAGGCGCAGACCTGGCAGCCATCAATGCAGGCACCCTGACAGCGGAGCTGGAGGCAGGGGAGATAACAGAGTCTGATTTGGCCACATCCATGCTCTATGGTCTGAACAACCATGTGGTTACCGTGCGCTGCAAGGGCGCCAACCTGATATCCATTCTTTCCACCAACAACCTGACTGACGCAGTGCGGTCGGACCAGTCCGGCGTGTTCGGCGGCATGGTGATACCCTCCGGCTTTACCTATACCATTACCTATGAGCCTGTGGAGGAAAATGCATATGGGGGAAAGGCTGAAATCAGCGATGTGCGCCTGTCAAACGGAGAGCCGGTGGACCCGGAGGCCTGGTATACGGTCACGACCACTGATTATGAGCTGGGGGGCAGCGACAGCTGGGATGCATTCACCATACTTCCGCCGGATAAACCTGCCGCGCTTCCCCAGGGCATTGCCGTCTACCAGACATTTGACCCGGAGAATGAGGCGGCCTGCCGGCTTTTTGACCTGAACACGGACGCCTATGACCAGCAGTACCAGCAGATAACGGACTGGGCCAGGAACCAGCCCAATATTATTGATGCTGTGATTGCCTATATAGAAAGCCACAGTGTAAACGGGGTGCTTGAGCCGGTTACCACCGACGGAAGGATTCGGATTATCAATATGCCGGAAGGGCTGGATGTGGAGAAAAACAGGATACATCTGGATTAATGCGGTTAAATACCTTATAGAAGCAGGAAAGAAAAATGCCCCGGAGCTGGAAATATCCAACCTCTCCGGGGCATTTCTTTTCTGTTTACGCCGTATTTACTGGCCCTTTTTGGCGGATTCCACCTCAGCCATTTTCATGGCCCTGACCTTAAGGGGCAGTCCGAACAGGGTGATGAAGCCGTCTGCGTCATGATGGTCATACAGGTCGCCTGTGGTGAAGGAAGCCAGGGATTCGCTGTATAAGGAGTATGGGGATGTGGTTCCGGCCTTGATGATGTTGCCCTTATACAGTTTGAATTTCACTTCGCCTGTCACATATTCCTGGGTGGACTCCACAAATGCCTGAACAGCCTCGCGCAGAGGCGTGAACCACTTGCCCTCGTAAACAATCTGCGCCATCTTGTCGGCCATGGTTTTCTTAGTCTCCATGGTGGCGCGGTCTAATACAAGTTCTTCCAGCTGCTGGTGGGCTTCCATAAGAATGGTTCCGCCTGGCGTCTCATACACGCCGCGGGACTTCATGCCCACCACGCGGTTTTCCACGATATCCACAATGCCGATGCCGTGTTTTCCGCCCAACTCATTTAGCTTGCGGATGATATCGGAAACCTTCATTTTCTGTCCGTTCACGCTGGTGGGAACGCCTTTCTCAAAGGTCATGGTCACGTACTCGCCTTGGTCCGGCGCCTTTTCAGGCGTTACGCCAAGCACAAGCAGGTGCTCGTAATTGGGCTCCTGTGACGGGTCCTCCAGCTCCAGGCCTTCATGGCTGATATGCCATAAGTTCCTGTCGCGGCTGTAGCTGCTGTCTGCTGAGAAGGGCAGGTCAATGCCGTGCTGCTTGCAGTATTCAATCTCATCCTCCCTGGACTGCATGGTCCATACATCGGTCATACGCCATGGAGCAATGATTTTGATGTCCGGAGCCAGGGCCTTGATGCCCAGCTCAAAGCGGATTTGGTCATTGCCCTTGCCGGTGGCGCCGTGGCAGATGGCTGAGGCGCCTTCCTTGCGTGCAATCTCAACCAGTCTCTTGGCAATGGCAGGACGGGCCATGGAGGTGCCTAAGAGGTATTTGTTTTCATATACTGCATTTGCCTTTACACAGGGCATGATGTAGTTGTCACAGAAATCATCCACTAAATCTTCAATATATAATTTGGAAGCCCCGGATAATTTGGCTCTCTCATCCAGGCCGTCCAATTCACTGCCCTGGCCGCAGTCAATGCAGCAGCAGATGACTTCATAACCAAAATGCTCCTTTAACCACGGAATGATTGCGGTGGTATCCAGTCCGCCGGAATAAGCTAAAACTACTTTTTCTTTCATATTAATATCCTCCTGAGATTGCTGTACTGATTGAACTTTCATAAATATACAACATTATGTGATAAAATGCAAGCACTAAATAAAAATATTTAAAAGATGTTGCATATTATGCATTTATAATGTATAATTATGAAATCCATAAGGGGACCGGAAAATAAGGTTCATGGAAATGCTTCTTTTCATTTAAAGAAAAACTGACTATAATGAAGGCAGCAGCCAATATTTATAAATATAAGGAGATATGGATATGATTAAGGCAGGTATCATTGGTTCCACAGGATATGCGGGAGGAGAGCTGGCAAGGCTCCTGCTCCAGAGGGATGACATAGAGATTAAATGGTATGGTTCCAGAAGCTACATAGACCAGAAATATGCATCCATTTACCAGAACATGTTCCAAATCGTGGACAATGCTTGTATGGATGATAATATGAAGGCGCTGGCAGACCAGGTGGACGTGGTGTTTACCGCAACGCCCCAGGGCCTGTGCGCATCCCTGGTGGACGAAGACATATTATCTAAGGTAAAGGTCATTGATTTAAGTGCTGATTTCCGTATTAAGGATGTGTCGGTTTACGAAAAATGGTATAAGCTGACCCATGCATCCCCCGGGTTCATCGGTGAAGCCGTTTACGGACTGCCTGAAATCAACCGGGAAAAGGTGAAGAAGGCCAGGCTCATTGCCAATCCGGGATGTTTCCCCACCTGTTCCTTCCTGTCAGTATATCCATTGGTAAAGGAAGGGCTCATTGACCCTGATACCATCATCATCGACGCCAAGTCCGGTACATCCGGCGCGGGCAGGGGCAGCAAGGTGGACAGCCTGTACTGTGAGGTCAATGAAAACATTAAGGCTTACGGCGTGGCCTCCCACAGACATACGCCGGAGATTGAGGAACAGCTGTCCTATGCGGCGGGAAAGCCGGTAACTATCAGCTTTACCCCTCACCTGGTGCCCATGAACCGCGGCATCCTGGTGACAGCCTACGCCTCCCTTACAAGGGAAGTGTCCTACGAGGAGGTAAAGGCTGTGTACGACAAATATTATGCAGATGAATATTTTGTCCGTGTCCTGGATAAGGATGTGGTTCCCCAGACCCGCTGGGTGGAGGGAAGTAATTTTGCGGACGTGAATTTTAAGATAGACCCCAGGACCAGCCGGGTGGTGATGATGGGAGCCATTGACAACATGGTTAAGGGAGCAGCGGGCCAGGCCATCCAGAACATGAACCTGATGTTCGGCCTGCCGGAGAATACGGGACTGAAGCAGATTCCCATGTTCCCCTGATGGTCCGGGAGGCTGGTTTAAGGACACCCCTGAGAGAATAACAGAGGGAAAAAGAAAGGAAACATGAAAACATGGCAGGTACGATGGATATCCTTATCCGCGAAATGACCATAGCGGATTATGACCAGGTTTACGACCTGTGGACAGAAATCAAGGGCTTTGGAATCAGAAGCATTGACGATTCCCGGGAGGGGGTGGAGCGCTTCCTCAGAAGGAATCCCACTACCAGCGTGGTGGCTGTCCAGAACGGACATATCATAGGAAACATCCTCTGCGGCCATGACGGCAGGACCGGCTGTTTTTATCACGTGTGCGTGGCGCCGGGATACAGGAAGCACGGCGTTGGATACCGTATGGTGCGCACTGCCATGGAGGCCCTGCAGAAGGAAGGAGTCAGCAAAATCAGCCTGATTGCATTTAAGGATAACGAGGTGGGAAACGCCTTCTGGCAGGGAATCGGGTGGCGGGAACGGGAGGATGTGAATACATACGAATTCATACTGAATGAGGAAAACATCACCCGTTTTGTGCGGTAAGATAACACGGCGGCGCACCGGTACAAAGGCCGGCGCACCGCCATATGACATAAAGGTATGGAGATAAATGGAGGAACCAGAGAGATGGATGAGTCAAGTATGGGAATCAAAATTATAACCGGCGGCGTCACGGCTGCCAAGGGCTTCCAGGCTGCTTCTGCGGCAGCCGGAATCAAATACAGGGACCGTCAGGACATGGCAATGATTTACAGCCAGGAGCCCTGTAAGTCGGCAGGCACCTTCACCACCAATATTGTGAAGGCAGCTCCTGTTAAATGGGATAAAAACCAGGTTACAAGCGGGGCTCCTGCCCAGGCGGTGGTCATTAACGCGGGAATTGCCAATGCCTGCACCGGAGAGGAGGGCATGGGATACTGCGGGCAGACAGCCGATGCGGCGGCCCTTGCCCTGGGAATTCCCGCTGAAAGCGTCCTGGTGGCATCCACGGGAGTCATTGGCATGCAGCTGCCCATGGACAGGATTACGGCGGGAGTCATGGCCATGGCTCCGCTGCTGGACAAGAGCCTGGAGAGCGGAACCAAGGCATCCAGGGCCATCATGACAACGGATACAAAGAACAAGGAGGTGGCTGTCCGGTTTGAACTGGGGGGAGCCACCGTGACCATGGGCGGCATGTGCAAGGGCTCCGGCATGATTCACCCCAACATGTGCACCATGTTAAGCTTTGTGACAACGGATGCGGCCATCAGCAAGGAATTGCTCCAGGAGGCCCTTAGCCAGGACATCCAGGATACATACAACATGATTTCCGTGGACGGGGATACCTCCACCAATGACACGGTCCTTCTTCTGGCAAACGGGCTGGCAGGCAACAGGGAAATCACAACAAAGGATGAGGATTACCAGACTTTCTGCCGGGCATTAAGGATTGTGAACGAGACATTGGCCAAAAAAATGGCGGGCGACGGCGAGGGCTGCACCGCGCTGTTTGAGGTAAAGGTGGTGGGAGCTGAGACAAAGGAACAGGCTAAGGTCCTGGCTAAGTCTGTAATCTGTTCCAGCCTTACCAAGGCAGCTATCTTTGGCCATGACGCCAACTGGGGCAGGATACTCTGCGCCATGGGCTACTCAGGGGCACAGTTTGACCCGGAAAAAGTGGACCTGTATTTTGAGAGCGCGGCAGGGAAGATGCAGATTATAAAGGACGGCGTGGCCGTGGACTACAGCGAGGAACAGGCCACCCGGATTCTGTCAGAGCCGGAGGTGACCGCTGTGGCCGATATCGGGATGGGGGACGCCCATGCCACTGCATGGGGCTGCGACCTGACCTTTGATTATGTCAGGATTAATGCGGATTACCGTTCATAATATGGGCGCTGAGTGCCAGCGTCATGTATCGCATGTAAGCGCTTAAGGGACAGGCGCTAAGTGCTCATAACGGGCCGCTGCACTAAGCTCGTGGAAGACCTCGCTAAGTGCCAGCGTCATGTATCGCACGTAAGCGCCTAAAGGACAGGCGCTAAGTGCTCATAACGAGAGGAGTATGTGAATGAATTTGGAACCTATGCAGAAGGCGGCGGTGCTCATTGAGGCACTGCCCTATATCCAGCGTTTTAACAGGAAAATCGTGGTGGTGAAATACGGCGGAAGCGCCATGGTGGATGAGGAACTTAAGAAAAAGGTGATTCAGGATGTGGTACTGCTTAAGCTGGTTGGCTTTAAGCCCATTATTGTACACGGAGGCGGGAAGGAAATCAGCCGCTGGGTGGGCAAGGTGGGGATGGAGGCCCAGTTTAAAAACGGTCTCAGGGTCACGGATGAACCTACCATGGAGATTGCCGAGATGGTTCTCAATAAGGTGAATAAGAGCCTGGTGCAGCTGGTCAATGAGCTGGGCATCAAGGCGGTGGGAATCAGCGGCAAGGACGGAATGATGCTTAAATGCCATAAGAAATATGCCGGCGGCGAGGACATCGGGTTTGTGGGCGACGTGGAGGAAGTGAATCCCAAAATCATTTATGATTTGCTGGAAAAGGATTTCCTGCCCATTATCTGCCCCATTGGCTTTGATGAGGATTTCCTCAGCTACAACATCAATGCGGACGACGCGGCCTGCGCCATTGCCACGGCCGTGGAGGCGGAAAAGCTGGCCTTCCTCACGGATGTGGAGGGCGTATATAAGGACTACGAGGATAAGTCCTCCCTTATATCCGAGATGACGGTGGAGGAGGCCCAGAGCTTTGTGGACAGCGGAATGCTGGGCGGCGGAATGCTTCCCAAACTTCAAAACTGCATCAATGCCATAAAGAACGGCGTATCCAGGGTGCATATCCTGGACGGCCGTATCCCACACTGTCTGCTGCTGGAAATCTTTACCGACAAGGGTATTGGAACCGCTATCTATAATTCCCAAGAAGACGAGAGGTATTATCATGGCTGAGAAACAGTTGATTGAACGGGCGGAACAGGCCCTTTATAAGGTATATAACCGGTTCCCTGTGGTGTTTGACCACGGGGAGGGAGTGAAGCTCTACGATACAGAGGGCAGGGAGTACCTGGATTTTGGCGCGGGTATTGCTGTCATGGCGCTGGGATATGGGGATGAGGAGTATACAAAGGCAGTGGAGGACCAGCTGCACAGGCTGACCCATATCTCCAACCTGTTCTACAACCAGCCCTCTATTGATGCAGGTGAAAAGCTGCTTCAGGCATCGCAGATGGATAAGGTGTTCTTTACCAACAGCGGCACCGAAGCCATTGAGGGGGCTCTTAAGATTGCAAAGCGCTATCATTACAACAAACTCCATGAAACCATGGGAGACGGCTGCGACGGGTGCGGGGATGCAGAGCCGGACATGACAGGGGAAATCATTGCCATGAATCATTCCTTCCACGGAAGAAGCCTGGGAGCCCTGTCCGTTACAGGCAATGCCCATTACCAGGAGCCTTTTAAGCCCCTTGTTCCGGGAATCCGCTTTGCTGATTTCAATGATTTGGACAGCGTAAAAAAGCTGATTAACAGCAAGACCTGTGCGGTAATTATGGAAACCATCCAGGGAGAGGGAGGCATCTATCCGGCTACGGAGGAATTCATAAAAGGCGTCAGGGCCCTGTGCGATGAACACGACCTGCTGCTGATACTGGATGAAATCCAGTGCGGCATGGGCCGTTCCGGAGAAATGTTTGCCTGGCAGCATTACGGTGTGAAACCGGATGTGATGACAGTGGCCAAGGCCCTGGGAAACGGCCTGCCCATAGGCGCCTTCCTGGCATGGGGCCGGGCAGCCGGGGCCATGGTGCCGGGGGACCACGGCACCACCTATGGCGGCAATCCTCTGGTGACAGCGGGAGCCAGCGCGGTGCTGGATATTTTTGAGAAGCGCCGTATCACGGACCATGTAAAGGAGATTGGCGCCTATCTCTACGAGAAGCTGGAGGAGCTGGCAGAGGAGCTGGATTGCATCAGGGGACACCGGGGAAGGGGATTGATTCAGGGACTGGAGTTCTCGGTACCGGCAGGCCCCATTGTGTCCAAAGCATTGTTGGAGCAGAAGCTGGTATTAATCAGCGCCGGGGCCAACATCATCCGTTTTGTTCCGCCCCTGGTGATTGAAAGGGCGGATGTGGACGAGATGATGAAACGCCTCAGGGCAGCAATTGCAGGGTAAGAATGAGATTGCAGGGGAAGAATAGATTGCATGGCAGGAAACAGATTGCATTGTGAGGAATAGACTGGGGCGGAGGAATATGTCCCACCCGTCAAGGGCGGCAGGAAATACCTGGGATACAGGGTCCGGCCGCCTTTTTTCCATGGCCGGATTCCATCCTTAAGTAAATCTTTCGTTTTCATTTATGAAATGTTATGAAAATACTGGATGAAATATTTATGGGAAACCTCTATAATAGCCTTATTAAATGAACAACAGTGGTATTGGTGTTTATTTTTGTTGTATAAGTATGCCATGTGTGATATAACTGTATTAATATAAATAATACAGTTTGAGCAGGCATTAAGGAGGGAGTCATGGGAACAGAGAAAAAAGCTGGTGATTCTGAGGAAGTCCAGGTTTTGGAGGGCGTGCCGGAGGCAGAGGAGATTGACCGCCGTGTGGAGGAGCTGATGGCTCCGGAGCCGGAAGGAAACGGTAAGAAAAAGAAGAAAAAGCATAAGGCCGGAAACAGGGCATCGGAGGGAGGCTTTCATCCTGTCCGGCGCTTTAAGGGGTTCAGCCGGAAGCGGAAGATAATCACGGTCCTGATACTGGCGGCAGTGGTTTTATTCGGTTTCTCCCGTATGTCCGGGGGAAAGAAGGAGATGGGAATTCCGGTTGCCGTAATGTCCCTTTCAAAGCAGGATATTCAGGAAAAGCTTACGGTCAGCGGTCCTGTATCAGGCACAGACAGCGTGGACGTGGTGTCCAATATCCATGCGGAAATCACGGCCATGAATGTAAAGGAAGGGGATACCGTTACAAAGGGACAGGTACTGGCTGTTGTGGACAGCACGGACCTGGAACGGGAGGTGCAGATTGCCCAGAACGCCTACGACCTTGCGGTGGCTAATAAGCAGGAAAAGGATAAAGAGGCAGCCCTGGGATACGAAAAGGCAGTCCAGGATTTCCAGAAGGCCAGCCTGGACCACAGCAGGAACAGCCAGCTTTTTGCCACAGGCGACATCTCCCAGATGGAGCTGGAAGCCAGCGCCAATGCACTGAATGACGCCAGAAGGCAGATGGAGGGCTACACGGTGGAAAACGGGCGTGGTGTTGCTGACGCGTCCTACGGTATCCAGATACAGAACGCAGCCTTTGACCTGGAGAAGAAAAAAGAAGAACTGGATAATACCCAGATAAAGAGCACCATTGACGGCACCGTGGTCCGTGTCAATTCCAAGGTGGGTCAGTTTGCGGATAAGGTGGAGGATGATAAGCCCATTCTCAGCATCGAGAACCTGGAGCAGCTGGAACTGGAAATCAAGGTAAGCGAGTTTTCCATCGGCAAGGTAAAGGTAGGTCAGATGGCGACCATCACAGCAGATATCCTGGACGGAGAGACAGCGGAAGGCCAGGTTATAAAGATATCACCCACAGGCGAGGAAAAGGGCGGCGGCTCCACGGAGCGGGTTATCCCCACCACCATACGGGTGGACGGCGGAAGCTCGAAGCTCATCGCAGGAATCACGGCAAAGGCGGAACTTTTAATCAGGGAGGCAAAGGATGTGTTCACGGTTCCTTCATCGGCACTTTTCGACGACGGGGAAGTGACATACATAGCCATTGTGCAGGATATGAAGGTCAGACGCATACCTGTGACCACGGGCGTGGACGGCGACGTGGTGGTGGAGGTTATCCCCACGGACGATACGGTGCTGGAAGAAGGGATGCAGGTTATCTCCAATCCGGGCCCGCATCTGGTGGACGGCGCAGCCGTGCTGATTACCCAGTAGCAGGAGGCGCTGTATGAATAAGTGGATAAAGTTTTTGCACAGGGACAGGCAGACGCAGGAAATGGTCTGTGACGGACCTCTGATTAAGCTGGAGAACCTGGTGAAGATATATGATACCGGCGCCATCAAGGTACTGGGACTTAAAAAGATAAACCTTACCATTGAGCGGGGGGAGTTTGTGGCCATTATGGGACACTCCGGGTCCGGAAAGTCCACCCTGATGAATATACTTGGGTGTCTGGACCGTCCTACCCTGGGACACTATTACCTGGACGGCATTGATGTGGCGGACATGACGCCGGATCAGCTCTCCGATATCAGGAACCGGAAAATAGGGTTTGTATTCCAGTCCTTTAATCTGATATCCAGGACATCGGCCCTAAAGAATGTGGAGCTGCCCATGACCTATGCCAGGGTGCCCAAGGCCAAACGGGCGGCCAGGGCCCAGATGCTTTTGGAACGGGTGGGACTGGGGGCAAGGAAGGAACACATGCCCAACGAGCTGTCCGGAGGCCAGAGGCAGAGGGTCGCCATAGCCAGGGCCCTGGCCAATGAACCGCCTCTGATTCTGGCAGACGAGCCCACAGGAAACCTGGACACCGCATCCTCGGTGGAAATCATGGAGCTGTTTTCCAGGCTTCACCAGGAAGGGGCCACCGTGGTGCTGGTCACCCATGAGGAGGATATAGCTGCCTTTGCCCACCGTATCATACGGTTCAGCGACGGACAGATACAGAGCGACAGGCTGAATGCAGCCCGCGGCGCCTCAGAGAAGGGGAAGGGAGGGCAGCAGGATGCTGATTGAAAATATGAAAATGGCATTTTCAGCCATCCGTTCCAATAAGATGCGTTCCGCCCTGACCATGCTGGGAATCATTATCGGCATTGGTTCCGTCATAGCCATTGTATCCATTGGAGATACCATGCGGGGGCTTTTCTCGGATTTGTATAAGGACGTGGGTATTACCCAGGCCTATGTTTCCGTTGGTTACTGGCTGGATGATACGCGGCAGAGCGATTATTTTACCCTGGATGAGATGGAACGGGCCAGGGAGGCCTTTAAGGACCAGATTGCCTATATAGACAGCAACGCCTATACCAGCAGCGATGCGGAGTACAAGCGGACAAAGATTAAATTTGATTATCAGGGAATTGACTACAATTACCAGGACGTCCAGCCGGTGAACGTGGTGTACGGCCGTTACCTCAACCAGGGGGATATCCTGGGCAGAAGAAAGAATGTGGTCATGGACACCAAGAGCGCCCAGATGCTGTTCGGCACTGAGAATGCAGTGGGACGGTCCTTCCGCACCACCTTATATGGCTCCACCGATGACTTTACGGTGGTGGGCGTGTACCGCAAGGAACAAAACGCCCTTCAGGCCCTGATGATGGGCGGCAGCAGTGACAAGGGGTCGGCCTTCATACCCTATACCCTTCTGACCTGGCCCAATGACTATTTTTACCAGCTCCATGTGTATGCAAAGGACGATGTGAACCTGGACCAGTTCTTCAGCCAGTTTAAGGCGTATGCGGCCAAGATGCACGGCAGGGAGCCGGAGGATATGTACATGTACACGGCCATGCAGGAAATGACCTCGGTGGACAGCATGATGGGCAACCTGTCCATGGCAGTGGGCGGCATTGCAGCCATCTCACTGCTGGTAGGCGGCATCGGCATCATGAACATCATGCTGGTGTCCGTGACGGAGCGCACCAGGGAAATCGGTATCCGGAAAGCCCTGGGCGCAAGGACCGGGGATGTGCTGGTCCAGTTTTTGACGGAATCGGCCATCCTGTCAGCCTGCGGCGGCATCATCGGAGTCATACTGGGAGTGGGAACCGTATCCCTGGGCGGTCTGCTGCTGGGATTTGCAGTTGTCATAAAACCAGGTGTTATTGTGGTCGCGGTGTCATTCTCAGCCGTGGTCGGCATTTTCTTTGGGCTGTACCCTGCCTCCAAGGCGGCAAAGGCAGACCCTATAGATGCGCTGCGCTATGAATAGGCGGGAATTTCATCAGCGGAAACCTGGAGCCGAAGCAGGGGAAATCCAAATCCCGCCAGGGAAACCAAGAATCAGACAGGAGGAAAGCAAGTGAGACGGATAAACGGTACATGGAAAAAGGCAGGAGCCGTGGGCCTGGCCCTGATGCTGGCCCCGGTTCCGGGCATACTTGGGCCGGCAACGGCATGGGCCAGCCCGGAGTTTGCCTATTCTGCGGAAAAATGGGCTGCGCTGAGGGACGATGTGCTGGAATACGGGGAACTGGCTGACCTGATACATGAGTACAATGCCACGGTCATTAATAACCGCCTGGAATACGATGAATACAGGGGTAAGGACCATGATGAAATGAAGAATGCCTATCAGGACATTGCCGACAGGCTTTATGATTCCAGCGACAAGATGATGGATAGTGTCAATGAAGACCAGCCGGCATATGCGGGAACAGCGGTGGGAGCCATAAATGCCCGCCTTCAGGCGGAACAGAACCAGGAGCTGGCAGACTCCCAGAACGAGGACGGACGGGTGAAAAAGCTGGAATATGACAGGCAGGAGGCCGTCCTTGTAAAAGATGCCCAGACAAAGATGATATCCTACTGGCAGAAGGCCAAGGCGCGCCCTGCCCTGGAGGAGGATGTGAACCAGACCAGGTCAAAGTATGAAGCCATGGCAGTGAAGGCAGGACAGGGCATGGCCACAGAGGCTGAGCTGCTGGCGGCCCGGGAAAAGATGGAGGCGGCCCAGGCAGCCCTTAAGACCAATGACAGGGAACGGGACGGACTGCGCAGGGAGCTGTGCGTCATGACCGGATGGGACCACGACGCCCAGCCGGATATCAGGGAAGTGCCTGTGCCGGATGCAGATGAAATGGACCGGATAGACCTGGAGCTGGATAAGGAAAGGGCCCTGGAACAGAACTACACCCAGACTGCCAATGAGCGCCGTCTTACGTTTACAGGGAACGGAACCCAGTGGGATGTGATGAATCAGAAGGTGGAGACAGGACGCAGGCAGATTGAGGCGGATGTGGAGGCCAGGTATAAGCTGTTGGAGCAGGCCAGGGCTGACTATGAACAGGCTGCAGGCGAGCTGGAGCTGGCCCGCACCGGCGCTCTTACAGCGGAGCGCAAATACAGTCTGGGTATGATTTCCAAAAATGAATACACACAGCAGCAGGGAACCATGGCCGCCAGCCAGTCCGCATGCGACACAGCAGGGCTTAAGTACAGGCAGGCCCTGGAGGATTACAGGTGGGCGGTCAACGGCCTTGCACAGACAGAGGGGGCATAGGGTATGATGAAAAAATGTGTTCTGCTCTGCATCTGCATTCTCCTTGCAGGCATGTATCCCCTTGAGGTCCGTGCAGAGGAAATGCCGGACGTCATCCGCTATGAGGAACTGGAGACACTGGTAAAAGCCTACAGTCCCCAGATACAGATGGAACAGGCCCGGTATGACAGCCGGCTGGCGCGGTATGAGAACGCCAGGCAGGATATCATGGAAACCAGACGGCTTCTGAGAGAAGAAGCTGAGGATTTGGAGAAGGAGGGGGACATGGACGGCGCCAGCCAGTACCGGTCCCAGGCCAAGACACTGGAGGATGCTGCCAAGGATATGGATAAGCAGATTCGTTCGGCCCAGGGCAGTTCGGCATCCATGTCCCTGCGCAGGATGGAGGACACCGTGCTCTGGACGGCCCAGAACCTGATGGGCACCTACAATACCCTTAAGGCGGACCAGGAGGCTGCCTTGGCGCAGGCTGAGTGGAAACAGAGCCAGTATGAGAAGCTGCAGCGCCAGGTACAGGCAGGAAGCGCTTCTGGGGCCCAGGCGGACCAGGCGGGGAAGGAGGCTGAGGCAGCGGCTGCCAAGGCAAAGGCTGTACGGGATGAGATGGAACGGGTGAAGAAGGAATTGTTTATCCTGACCGGGTATCCGGAAGGCTCCCAGGCAGAAATTGGCCCCATGCCCGCGCCGCAGCCGGACCGGGTCCTGGAAATGGGCGGCAGCACCGACAAATGGCGCGCACTGGGAAACAATTATTCCCTGAGGGAACAGAGGAGCGGGGGAGCCAGCTCCAACAAGGAACTCCACGCCCGTCAGAGGGATATCCATCAGAGTGAGGAGGCAATGTACGGCCAGATGGATACCCTGTACCAGGAAGTCCTGGCCAGCCAGACACTCTGGACCAGCGCTTCTACATCTATGGCGTCCCAGGAAGCCGCATTTCAGGCGGCATCCAACAAGCTGGCCCTGGGAATGCTGTCACGCCAGGAATATCTGGAGGCAAAAGCGGCCTACATGGATGCCGCGGCTGCCAGGGAACGGGCAGACGTGGGCTTCCAGCAGGCCATGGACACATATGACTGGGCTTTAAAAGGCTTTATGACATAAATGATATTGCGGTTCTAAGAATCCCTTACTGCTTCAGCATCCGGTACCCCACTCCCACGTGGGTCTGGATGTACTGGGGCTGTGAGGGATTTTTTTCTATCTTCTTGCGCAGGGAGGCCATAAAGACGCGGAGGGAGGCAACGTCCCCTTCCCAGGCAGCGCCCCATATTTCCCTGGTTATGTAGGAATGGGTCAGGACCTTTCCCGCATTGTGGGCAAGGAGGCAGAGGAGCTTGTACTCATAGGGGGTCAGGTGCAGCTCCTCCCCGTCCAGGCAGGCGCATCCGGCCGCATAGTCAATGGTCAGCCCGCCGTTGGTAAACAGGGATGTCTGCACCTCCTCCAGGGACTGCATGTAGCTTAACCGTCTCTGGGTGGAACGGAGTCTGGCCAGAAGTTCATCCACGGAAAACGGCTTGGTCAGATAGTCGTCGGCTCCGGCATCCAGGGCAGCTATCTTGTCGCTGTCCTCGCTTCTGGCGCTGATGACAATGATGGGGGTATTGGTCCAGGAACGGATTTTGAGAATCACATCCACTCCGTCCATATCCGGAAGCCCCAAATCCAGCAGAATGATGTCCGGTCTCTGGGAGGCAGCGGTCAGTATGCCCTGTTCCCCCTTATCCGCCCATGTATAATGGTAATCGTGCATCTCCAGGGTAGTGGCGATGAGGTTTTTCACTGCTTTGTCATCCTCTATAATCAGGATGGATGGCTTATTCATGTAAGGATACCTCCTTGGCTGGTAAGATAAGCCGGAAAATGCTTCCGGCGGGTTTGTTGTCCAATACTTCTATGGTGCCCTTGTGGGCGCTCAGTATAGCCCTGCAAAGGGGCAGTCCCAGCCCCATGCCGCGCTTTCCGTCCGCGGATTTGTGGCCGGTGGTGTAGAACATCTCAAAAATCTTTTCCTTTGACTCATCGGGGATTCCGGGCCCGTTGTCACTGACATCAATGACAGCAGAGCCGCCCTCCTGGCGGCTGTTCACCGTGATGACGGAACCCTCCGGCGTGTACTTGACGGCATTGTCCACCAGGTTGGTTATGACCTGTATGATTAGCCTGGCGTCCATGTCGGCCAGAATATAGTCCCCTTCCTGCTTTACCTTGATGGTGTGGTGTTCGTGGCGCCGGTTGATATGGCGCATTGCTTCGTCTATGACTTCCTCCAGCAACTCGGTTTCCATGTGCAGGTGGACGCCCTGCCCCTCCATGCGGGTGATGGACAAAAGGTTTTCCACCAGATTGATAAGCCACATGGAATCATCGTATATGTCCCTGTATATCCGGTTCCGGTGTTCGGCTGCAAGGCTTTCGCCGTCGCTCATCAGGACCCCGGCATTGCCGGAAATGCTGGTGAGAGGGGTGCGCAGGTCGTGGGAAATGGAGCGCAGCAGATTGCTTCTGAGCTGTTCAGCCCGGGCCATGGCTGCCTCCTCCTCCCGCTTCCTGGAAATATATTCTTTTTCCAGCGCCATGGAGCACTGGCCTGTGATGGCCACGGCCATGCTGTTTTCAAATTCGCCGGGAGGCGTATCACCCGCCAGGATGCCTATGACGCCGTAAACAGCACCGGAGCTTTGGAGAGGCAGAAAATGGTAGGCTGCAGAGGGGAACAGACCGGTGGAAGCCCCTGTTTCCTTCCCTTCCTGAAAGCATCTCCGGGCAGCGGTCAGTTCCTCTAAGGTGTCCGGGGACGGACCGCGCCCTGTTACCGGGGATGAGTACTCACGGAAACACAGAGGGGACTTAAGTCCGGCGCCATCCTGTTCAAAGCAGGTGATATCCCTCTTAAGCAGCTTGTTCAGCTGCCGGGCGGTGCAGGACAGGATATCTGCCGGGGTGGCTGCTTTCTGGAGCAGCTGGCTGGTGTCCAGAATTACACTGGAGCGGTAGGCATCCTGTTGGGAAAGCCTGGCCTTTTCCTTAATCTGCACCGTGTAGGAGCTGGTGAATACGGCTGCCAGGAACGTAATCAGCAGGGTCAGCTGGGTGCCGGCGTCCTCTGCCTTCAGGACGAACATGGGCTCTGTAAATATGTAATTGAACAGCAGTACGCTGGCCAGGGATGCGCTGATGCTGTACCAGCGGCTGGCTGTGACTGCCGCCACCACCAGGACTCCCAGAATATATACGGTAATGATATTGGCCTGGGACAGGCCCAGGGATTCCAGCAGGAATCCGATGACAGTGGCTGCGGCCAGAACTGCTGCGGTCTTTAGGATGTCAAGAATGCGGGAACGGGTCATGGATTGAAAAACCTCCTTCATTGTCTACCTGGACAGTATACCATATCTTTGAAATAAATGACTGTATCTTTATAGAATCTTTACATAATCTTTATACCGGAGCTGGTTCCGTTATACCTGCTTTATGCCCTTAGTGGTAAGCTGAAGGCACTAGGAGGTGATTACATGAAGTATCTGGAAAGGCAGTCTCCGGCCAGAATCATTGCCATTGGTTTCCTGGCCGTTATCCTTACAGGTTCTTTTTTACTGATGCTGCCGGTGTGCGTAAAGCCGGGAGTAAAGCTTCATTATGTGGATGCCCTGTTTACATCCACCAGCGCTGTGTGCGTCACTGGCCTGATTGCCGTGGATACAGCCGATACCTACACGGCTCTGGGCCAGACCGTGGTAGCCCTGCTGATTCAGATTGGCGGGCTGGGGGTGACCTCTGTGGGCGTGGGTGTGATTCTGGCCCTTGGCAGGAGGGTGAATTTAAAGGAACGGCTTCTGGTAAAGGAAGCACTTAACCTGGATTCGGGCAGGGGAATCGTCTGCCTGGTGAGAAACGTACTGATGACCACTCTTTGCTTTGAGGGGGTGGGGGCAGTCCTCAGCTTCCTGGTATTTTCCAGGGATTATCCGCCTTTTAAGGCCCTGGGAATCAGTCTGTTCCACTCTGTGGCTGCATTTAACAATTCAGGCTTTGACATCCTGGGAGGGCTGAAGAATCTGACGGGATATCAGGACAATGTGCTGCTGAATCTGACCACAGCCGGACTGATTATATTCGGAGGCCTGGGATTTCTGGTAATCATGGACCTGGTGAAGAACCGGTCCTTTAAGAAGCTGTGTCTCCACTCCAAGGCAGTGATTGTGACCACCCTGATTCTTCTGGTATCCGGGACAATCCTGATTTGGCTGACAGAGGACATCACATGGCTGGGCGCATTCTTTACCAGTGTATCTGCCAGGACAGCCGGCTTTTCCACCTTTCCCCTGGGAGAATTTACCTCAGCCGGTCTGCTGACCGTGGCCCTGCTCATGTTCATCGGAGCTTCGCCGGGTTCCACGGGCGGCGGTATCAAGACCAGCACACTGTTTACCCTGTTTCACACTATAAAAGGCGCGGCCTGCAATGAGGAGCCGCATGCCTTCCATTACCGGATTCCCCAGGAGGCATTTTACAAGGCCGCCATTGTGACGGCCCTGTCGGCCCTGGTGGTGTGTCTTGGAACCTTTTTCATGTGTATCCTGGAACCGGCCATTCCCTTTGAGGATATCCTGTTTGAAATCACGTCCGCCTTCGGCACCGTGGGCCTGTCCACCGGCATAACGCCGGGACTCAGCTCCCTCAGCAAGCTTCTGGAGGTACTGGTGATGTATATCGGCAGACTGGGACCATTAACCATCGTAACAATCTGGGTATTCAAGCCCACGAAATCAGTTTCCTATGCAGAGGGAAGCATTTCCATCGGATAAAAGCGGAGCTTTGACAGGTATGGGATGGCATACCTGACAAAGCATTTTAAACATTTATGAAATTAAATAATAAGCACATTTTGAATGGATAGAGGAGGTTTTAGTATGGCACGAAAACAGACAGAGGCAATGTCCTATGGAATCATAGGTCTGGGACGGTTTGGAAGCGCCCTGGCGTCAACCCTGGCAGAGGCGGATAAGGAGCTTATGGTGCTGGACCGCAGCGAGGAAAAGATACGGCAGGCCAGGACTTATACGGAACACGCGTATGTGGTAAAGGATTTGCAGAAGGAGACGCTTCGGGAGACAGGAATACAAAACTGCGATGTGGTGGTGGTCTGCATTGGCGATAAGGTGGATGTGAGTATCCTCACCACTCTCAATGTAATCAATCTGGGCGTGCCTCAGGTGGTGGCCAAGGCCAACAGTCCGGAACAGGGCGAAATTCTGGAGAAAATCGGAGCCCAGGTGGTATATCCGGAAAAGGATATGGCGGTTCGTCTGGCAAGGAGGCTTATCTCTAAGCGCATATTCAATCTCTTTGAGCTGGACCAGAATGTGGATATATCTGAAATAAAGACCACCAGAAAGCTCACAGGCCAGTCTGTGCGGGACGCCCAGCTGAGGAACCGGTATGGCATTAACATCATCGCCATTACCAGAGGCGGATGGCTGACCACCGATGTCAGCCCGGACTATGTGTTCCAGGATGATGACACCGTGATTGTGATTGGGGAACGGGAGAAGATTAAGGGTCTGGCAGATGATTTGGTCCGGTAGAGGGAAATGGTGCGGTATTGTTTGCGTGAAAAAATGCCTTGGAATAGCTGCGGCTTTCAGCGGTTTCCAGGGCATTTTTTCAGCGCTGCCTCTTAGGGGCTGAATTTCCCGGAACAGAATATCCTATATTAGAATCCTGCATCAGACCGCGCCGTTATGTTTTTGAAAGAATATTGGTTTCGCACAAAGAAAAGGGAGGGATTTCATATATCTGCCAAAATATTTAGACAAAATGTAGAAAATGCACAAAAAGCACAAGATATATTGACATTAAGTTGTCTAATGTGATAGACTCAAGATGTCAGAAGATGACACAATTGAATAGACGTATAAGTATTCAAAACTTATATATGCTCAAGATAGGTTGAGCGTTTCTACCAACTACCGTAATAGTTGACTATAAGTTTTCACATCAGGTACTGCCCGGGGCGCCGGAGACAGGCTGATGTGGAGCCTTAGGAACAGCGGTGGTTTTTTTGTGTGCAAAAATGCATATGAAAGCCCGGGCCCGCCGCTGTACGGGTGAATACAAGGATGCGCCGGTTACCGGCGTATCACGGAAAAGGAGGAGCATATGGCAGAGAATTTTGTATTAAAAGGCAATATCTGCTACAGCCAGGATTCCCGCACACTGATATGTGTGGAGCAGGGATATCTGGTATGTACGGATGGCAAGTCAGCCGGCGTGTACAAAGAGCTTCCGCAGATGTATGCAGGATTTCCTCTGACGGATTATGGAGACAGGCTGATTGTGCCGGGTCTTACGGACCTTCATCTCCATGCCCCGCAGTATTCATTCAGGGGACTAGGTATGGACCTTGAACTGTTGGAATGGCTGAACACGCGGACATTTCCTGAAGAGGCCAAGTACAGCGATATGGAGTACGCCAGGAAGGCATATACCATATTTGCGGAAAACATGAAACACAGTGCAACCACAAGGGCTTGTATATTTGCAACCATGCACAGGGAGGCCACGGAGCTTCTCATGGATTTGATGGAGGACACCGGACTTAAGACCATGGTAGGCAAGGTCAACATGGACCGGAACAGCCCGGATATCCTGGTGGAGGAGACAGAGGAATCCCTGAGGGAAACCAGGCAGTGGCTGGAGGACATAAAGGGAAGGTACAGGAACACGGTTCCCATCCTTACGCCAAGGTTCATTCCCACCTGCTCCGACACATTGATGGAAGAGCTCAGGAAGATTCAGATTGAGTATGAACTTCCGGTCCAGTCCCATCTGTCGGAAAACAAGGGAGAGATTGACTGGGTGAAGGAACTGTGCCCGTGGTCTGAGTTTTACGGCGACGCATATGACCATTTCGGCATGTTCGGCAATGGCGTGAAGACCATTATGGCTCACTGCGTATGGCCGCCGGAACAGGAAGTCCGGAGGATGAGGGACAACGGCGTATACGTGGCCCATTGTCCGCAGTCCAACACCAACCTGTCCTCGGGCATTGCGCCTGTCAGGGCATATCTGGAGCAGGGAATCCCCACAGGACTGGGAACCGATGTGGCCGGAGGTGCGGGAGAGTCCGTATTCAGGGCCATGGCCGACGCCATCCAGGTGTCAAAGCTGCGCTGGAGGCTGGTGGATGAAACACTGAAGCCCCTTACGGCGGAGGAGGCATTTTACCTGGGAACAAAAGGCGGAGGCGGGTTCTTCGGAAAGGCCGGAAGTTTTGAGGAAGGCTATGAGATGGATGTACTGGTGCTGAACGACGAAAGCCTTAAGCATCCTCAGCCTCTGAGCCTGAAGGAACGGCTGGAGCGGTTTATCTATCTGTCGGATGAGCGCCACATTGACGCCAAGTATGTGGCCGGAAACAAAATATTTTAATGGAACATATAACGGTACATGTTTTAAATGAAAACTGAATAAGTACAAAAGGAACGGAAAGGGGTACCGTTCTTTTAAATAGAAACAGCGGAAAACTATAGGTAAGAATTCAAGGAGGTATGAAGTATGGAGAACAAATCAAATCAGGGATTCCTGGAAAAAGTATTTCACCTATCGGAAAATCACACAGATGTCAAGACAGAAATCATTGCCGGTATTACTACATTCATGACAATGGCCTATATCCTTGCAGTGAACCCGAACATCCTGAGCGCCACGGGAATGGACAGAGGTGCTGTCTTTACAGCCACCGCCCTTGCATCCCTGGTTGCCACCCTGCTGATGGCCGCATTTGCCAATTATCCCTTTGTGCTGGCGCCCGGCATGGGACTGAATGCTTACTTTGCTTACACCGTAGTACTCCAGATGGGTTATACCTGGCAGATGGCTCTGGCAGCCGTATTCGTGGAAGGTCTTATCTTCATTGCACTGTCCCTTACCAATGTGCGTGAAGCCATTTTCAACGCCATTCCCATGAATCTGAAACATGCAGTATCCGCAGGTATCGGACTTTTCATTGCATTCATCGGTTTGCAGAACGCTAAAATCGTGGTGGAGAGCGCCACTCTTGTATCTGTATTTTCATTCAAAGGCTCTCTGGAAGCAGGAACATTTAACTCGGTTGGAATCACTGTATTGCTGGCCCTGGTTGGTGTCCTTATCACCGGTATCCTGGTTGTTAAGAACGTAAAGGGAAACATCCTCTGGGGTATTCTCATCACATGGATTTTGGGTATTATCTGCGAAGTGACCGGGCTGTACCAGCCAAATGCAGAGCTGGGAATGTTCAGCGTACTGCCTGATTTCTCCAGCGGTTTCGGTATCCAGAGCATGGCTCCCACCTTCTTTAAGATGGATTTCAGCGGCATCCTGTCCTTAAACTTCGTAACCATCATGTTTGCATTCCTGTTTGTGGATATGTTCGATACCCTGGGAACACTGATTGGCGTTGCATCCAAGGCCAATATGCTGGATAAGGACGGAAAGCTTCCTAATATCAGAGGCGCTCTTCTGTCTGATGCCGTCGGTACCTCCCTGGGCGCTGTATTCGGTACCTCTACCACCACCACATTCGTTGAGAGCGCTTCCGGCGTTGCTGAAGGCGGAAGAACAGGCCTTACAGCCGTAGTGGCAGCTATTTTCTTCGGACTGTCCCTGTTCCTGTCACCGATTTTCTTAGCCATTCCGTCCTTTGCAACGGCTCCGGCTCTGATTATCGTAGGTTTCCTGATGATTAGCTCCATCCTGAAGATTGACTTCAACGACTTTACAGAGGCAATCCCAAGCTACATCGCTATCATCGCCATGCCTTTCATGTACAGCATTTCCGAAGGTATCGCAATGGGCGTTATCTCCTACGTGGTTATCAATGTGGCAACAGGCCATGCAAAGGAGAAGAAAATCAGCCTTCTGATGTACATTCTGGCAGTACTGTTTGTTCTTAAATATGTATTAATTTAAAACGTGTCACATATATAATGCAGACGCCTGGTATACAGGCGTTTGCGCATTCAAGATAAGGAGGTAGAGCACACCATGGGAATTGGTAAAAACATGACCCGCGTTGACGCATTTGATAAGGTCACAGGCAGTGCCAGGTATACAGCCGATTTAGAGCCCCAGGGACTTCTGGTGGCAAAGGTTATACGCAGCACCATCGCCAACGGCGTGGTAAAAAGCTTTGATTTGGAAGAAGCACAGAAGGTGCCGGGGGTAGTGAAGATAGTCACCTGCTTCGATGTACCGGATATCCAGTTCCCCACCCCCGGCCATCCATGGTCCGTGGAAACGGCCCATCAGGATATTGCGGACAGGAAACTGCTCAATACAAGGGTGCGGGTTTACGGCGATGATATTGCCGCTGTCATAGCAGAGGATGAAATCGCGGCAGCCAGGGCAGCCAGGCTGGTGAAGGTGGAGTATGAGGAATACGCCCCCCTGCTGACTGTGGAGGATGCCATGGCAGAGGGGGCTGCACAGCTTCACGATGAAAAGCCGGGAAATGTCATTGCCCATTCCTCCTTTGTGGTGGGCCAGGGGACCTATGAGGAAGCAGTGAAGGCGGAGGAGCTGGTGGAGATAGAGAAGGACTACCGGACCCAGAGCGTACAGCACTGCCATATAGAGACGCCCATTTCATTTGCCTATATGGAAAAGGGAAGAATTATTGTCACAACCTCCACCCAGATACCCCATATTGTGCGGCGTGTTATCAGCCAGGCGCTGGGACTTCCCATGGGCCGTATCCGCGTCATTAAGCCCTATATCGGCGGAGGCTTCGGCAACAAGCAGGATGTGCTCTACGAGCCCTTAAATGCATTCCTTACCACCCAGGTGGGAGGACGGGGCGTAAGGATGGAGATATCCAGGGAAGAAACCCTGGGCTGCACCAGAGTGCGCCACGCCATTGAATTCAAGGTAAAGGCAGCTGCCAGGAAGGACGGCACCCTGGTCGCCAGGAAACTGGAGGCATATTCCAACCAGGGCGGGTATGCATCCCATGCCCATGCCATTGTAGCCAACTCATCCAATGAATTCAAGCAGATTTACAAGGATGAAAGGGTGCTGGAATCCGATGCCTGGACCGTGTACACCAACCTGGCCACAGGAGGCGCCATGAGGGGATATGGAATCCCCCAGGCTGCGTTCGCGGCAGAATGCATGGCAGACGACCTGGCTCTGGCCCTCGGCATGGACCCTCTGGAATTCAGAAAGAAGAACTGTATGAGGCCGGGTTACGAAGACCCTCACACCCATGTGAAATGCAATACATACGGACTGGCAGAATGCATGGAAAAGGGACGGGAATTCATCCATTGGGATGAGAAACGGAAGGAATATGAGAACCAGACAGGAACTGTGCGCAAGGGAATCGGAATGGCAATTTTTTGTTATAAGACAGGCGTATATCCCATATCCCTGGAAACAGCGGCCTGCCGCATGATATTGAACCAGGACGGCTCCATGCAGCTGCAGATGGGCGCAACGGAAATCGGCCAGGGCGCTGATACCGTGTTCACCCAGATGGCAGCGGAGGTAACGGGCATTACGGAGGACAAGGTAAATATTCTGTCCACCCAGGATACGGACGTAAGTCCCTTTGACACCGGCGCTTATGCTTCCAGACAGACCTATGTCAGCGGCATGGCAGTGAAAAAAACAGGCGCTATATTTAAGGAAAAGATACTGGATTACGCTGCATATATGCTGAAGATGCCCCAGGATACTCTGGATGTGGAGGATAACCACATTGTGGATAAGGAGACCGGAAAGCAGCTGCTTCCCATGGAGGAGCTGGCCACCACGGCATTTTACAGCCTGGACCGCTCTGTACATATTACGGCAGAGGCCACCAGCCATTGCAAAATCAATACATTTGCCACCGGAGTCTGCTTCGCGGAGGTGGAAGTGGATATGCCTTTGGGCAAGGTGAAGGTGACCAACATAGTCAATGTACACGACAGCGGAAAACTGATTAACCCCAAGCTGGCAGCCGCCCAGGTACACGGCGGCATGAGCATGGGTCTGGGATACGGCCTTAGCGAGGAACTGCTCTTTGATGCAAAGGGAAGACCCTTAAACGATAACCTGCTGGACTATAAGCTTCCGACAGCCATGGATACGCCGGATTTAAACGCGCTTTTTGTAGAGTTAGACGACCCCACAGGTCCCTTTGGAAACAAGGCGCTTGGCGAGCCGCCGGCCATACCGGTTGCGCCGGCTGTGCGCAACGCTGTGCTGAACGCTACAGGCGTGGCAGTGGACAGTCTGCCCATGGACCCGCAGAAGATGGTGAAGCATTTCAAAGAAGCAGGATTAATATAGAAAGGGCGGTGAAACAGCATGTATGATATAGAAAAATTTTATCAGGCAGCAGATGTGGAAGATGCGGTGCGCGCCCTAGTGGAAGACCCTGAGGCAGTGGTCATCTCCGGAGGCAGCGATGTGCTGATAAAAATCAGGGAAGGAAAGCTGGCAGGCTGTTCCCTGGTAAGCATTCACGGAATTAAGGAACTGGAAGGCATAAGAATGGAGGAGGACGGAACCATTGTCATTGGCCCGGCCACCACATTTTCCCATATAACCAATAACAGCATCATACAGAAGCACATTCCCATGCTGGGAGATGCAGTGGATATGGCAGGCGGTCCCCAGCTGCGCAATATCGGGACCATTGGCGGCAATGTGTGCAATGGCGTGACCAGCGCCGACAGTGCCAGCAGCCTGTGCTGTCTGGACGCGGTTTTGGTCCTTAAGGGGCCGGACGGCGTCAGGGAGGTGCCCATCAGCCAGTGGTACACAGGACCGGGAAGGACTGTGAGGAACCATGACGAAGTTCTGACGGCCATCCGGATAAAGAAAGAGAACTACCAGGGCTACGGCGGACATTACATTAAATATGGCAAGAGGAACGCCATGGAGATTGCCACCCTGGGATGCGCTGTCAGCGTGAAGCTGTCAGAGGATAAGAAACACATCCAGGATATCCGTCTGGGATACGGCGTGGCTGCGCCCACCCCAATCCGCTGTCATAAGACAGAGGAGGCTGTAAAGGGAATGGAGACAGGGGAGGCCCTGGCCCAGGCTGTGGGAAAGGGTGCTCTGGAGGAAGTAAATCCTCGTTCCAGCTGGAGGGCTTCCAAGGAGTTCCGGCTTCAGCTGGTGGAAGAGCTGGGCAGACGTGCCGTAAGGCAGGCCGTAATCAATGCAGGAGGTGAGTGGGATGCTTAATATTGTGCATATGACTGTTAATGGAAAAGAAGTGGAGTTGGCAGTGGACCCAAGAGAATCCCTACTGGAAACCCTGCGGAACCGTCTGGGGCTGACCAGCGTGAAAAAGGGCTGTGAAGTAGGAGAGTGCGGCGCCTGCACGGTGCTGGTGGACGGAGAGGCCATAGACAGCTGCATCTACCTGACCATGTGGGCGGAAGGCCGCAGCATCATGACCGTGGAAGGGTTAAAGGGGCCAAACGGCGAACTGAGTCCCATCCAGAAGGCATTTATCGAGGAAGCAGCCGTACAGTGCGGCTTCTGTACGCCGGGATTAATCATGACAGCGGTGGAGATTGTAGGTACCGGAAAGCGGTATAACCGCGATGAACTGCGCAAGCTCATATCCGGACATCTGTGCAGGTGCACGGGATATGAAAACATCCTTAACGCCATGGAACGGATTGTGGAGGAGACGTATAAGGTAGTGGGGAAATAAGGGGGGATGTATCCGGAACGCAAAGAAGGCATTAAAACGCAGGTGTGGTGAAGGCGGCAGCCCTGAGGAAGCTGCGGTCAGCACCTGGATATATAAGGGTTTTAGGATAAGAAACCAAAGACCATAGTGAAAAGAGAGGCTCCGGGGATTGAACGGGGCCTTTCTTTTTACTATGGCGGGTTACAAACCTTGGAAGAACGGATTAAAAAAGTAAATAAAATAAACCAGTTGAAAATTTACGTATTTTAGGTAAAATAGGAGGGGCATTATTTGCATTTTAGTATGTATACAACTGGTCTTGCAATGACATTTATGTTAACATATAGGTAGGCCCTGATGGTTGCGGAGGAGACAAAGAGAAGGTGATTCTCTTTGAATATGGGATGATAGGTGAGCATGAGTCATGTTTGATATAACGTCGGATAAGGTATATGTAAAAACCTTTGGTGGGTTTGATTTGTATTATAAAGGTGAGCTGATATACTTTTCCAGCAGCAAAGCCAAAGAACTTCTCGCAGTACTTGTGGACTGGAGCGGTAAGGAAGTAACATTATCTCACCTGGCTGAAATTTTAAATGAAGGAGAACGGGATGAGACTGCAGCCAAGCAGGCGGTCCATTTAGCGTGGCATAGACTGAAGCAGACCCTGAAGAAATATGGGATTGAGAAAATCGTTGTAAAGGGCAGGGGAACCTATGCCATTAATAAGGAAGCAGTGGTCTGCGACAGCTACGATATGGTCCGGCAGGTCAAGGGGGCGTCTAACTTTTTTGTTGGGGAGTATATGCCGGAGTATAGCTGGGCAGAGGTTACGCTGTCGAATTTGATAAGGGATTATTTTGATGAAGGGGAATCGGGGGATAAATTTAAATAAGAGTGGTTGACCAGTATTCAGAAAGAGGTGTTCCGTAATGGATGCCTCTTTTTTGTTGTATTAAATGAAATCATATGACCAGTTTCATGATATGACGGTATAAATGCATTCTTCCGGGGTTTGTGTCCCCCCTCAGATTGGCAGGAATTGGTAATAATGATATGATGATTCAACACATGAAACTTAGATTTCAGTGTATGGGGTGACTGTGTAAATGGGGAGAGACTGATGTATGGAGATGGCATGGAGATTGATTCTGTCAAGAATGGAACAAATTAAGGAAAAGCATATTGAGGTTTAAACACATCTAAGATAAACCACATAATTTGGATTATGTGGTTTTTTGAATTTTATTCCTGGTTTCCTGTTCATGTTATATATCCTTTGTTATTAAATGATTCATATAATTCTGCTTGCATGTCTGGTAACGTCATGAGACTGGCGTTAGTTTTATGCAATTTATAGATTGCTAAAATATATGAAAATTATACATAAAATGACAAAAATCCCATTTTATTACATATTGAAACGGTTTTGTAACGAATTTGAAAGCAATTGAGTGGTATATCCTTACAAAGAACAGTGGTATGCGGCTTGAAATAACGGGAGAAATAACGCTGATGGCAGAAACGGAGAATGCAACTATATTTATAAAGACCTTTGACGGATTTGATGTTTATGTAAATGGTAAAATGGTTTATTTTCCCAGCAGCAAAGCAAAAGAGATGCTTGCAATCATGGTCGAAAAACGTGGAAGCAGTGTTTCCTTATCCCAGATGACGTATCTGCTGTATGAAAACATTAAAGAGAGCACGGCGAAAAACAATTTAAGGGTTGTATATTATCGTCTTCGAATGAGTCTGATGGAATATGGAATTGAGAAAATACTGATAAAAAAACGAGGCAGCTATGCGGTGGATACAGAGCAGTTTGCCTGTGATTTTTATGAATTCATCAAGGGAAATCCGGAGTATATCACACTGTTTTCCGGAAGCTATATGCCTGAATATATATGGGCTGAGGACATGATGCCCTATCTGAAAAACCTGTACCGGAAATATAATGGGGTGATGATATGACGGGAATCATTGATATGCATGCACATATCCTTCCGGGAATTGATGACGGGTCCAGGGATTGGGATGAGAGCAGGAGGATGCTGGAAGAATCCTACAGGCAGGGAATCCGGTACATATTAGCCACACCTCACTACTCCAGGCGCGGTTTACCTTCCAATCTGTATGAACTGTCGGAACGTATGAAGGAGGAAGCACAGAAAATCGCGCCGGATTTCATGACGGGCCTGGGACAGGAGACCTATTATCACGAAGGATTGGTGGACCATCTCAGGACAGGGAAGGCCCTTACTTTAGAGGAAAGCCAATATGTGCTGGTGGAATTTGACCCCCTGGTGCCCTATGAGAAGATGTACCAGGCAATAAGGAAACTGACCATGGCCAGATATATACCAATTATAGCCCATGTGGAACGTTATGAATGTCTGAGAGAAGGGGCCAACCTGTCGGAACTGGCACAATGCGACTGCAGGCTGCAGATGAATTTTAGCAGTCTGAATGGAAAGGGTATATGGGATAAAGAGGTCCGCTGGTGCAGGAGACAGGTTATGGAGGGCAGAATTTTTTGCCTGGGAACTGATATGCACCGTATGGACTATAGAAAGCCGGATATTGAGGAGAGCTTTCGATGGTTGGTCAGACATCTGGAGGGGCGCAGGCTCCACAGCCTGCTGCGGGGGAATGCGAAGAAAATAATACTGAAAAGATAGTACGAATACTGAAAAGATAGCACGGTAAGATAACATGATTAAGAAGACAGGAGAACAGGAAGACGCATGGAAAAGACGTATGATGACAACGAGATTGAGATAGACCTCTTGGAATTGCTGGGGGAGTTCCGACGCAAGATATGGTTTATATTGGGAACCATTATATTGTTTGGAGGAGTGGCAGGCGCATTCAGCGCATTTGTACTTACCCCGCAGTATAAGTCCACTGCAATGGTTTATATTCTCTCAAAAGAAACCACGCTGACATCACTGGCTGACCTTCAGATAGGAAGCCAGCTGACCAAGGATTATAAAATCATCGTGACAAGCAGAAGGGTTCTGGGCCAGGTCATTGAAGATATGGAACTGGACCTTACATATAAAGATTTAGTAGAAAAAGTCACCATTGACAATCCTCAGGACACACGAATCCTTTCCATCTCTGTGGAGGACCCGGACCCAGCCATGGCAAAGCTAATCGCAGACAAGATTGCAACCACATCCTCTGATTATATTGGGGATATTATGGAGATGGTGCCGCCTAAACTGATTGAAGAGGGTGAGGTTCCCATACTCAAATCAAGTCCCAGCAACGTAAAGAATGCTTTGATTGGCGGTCTGCTGGGAGCCGTACTTGTATGCGGCGTTATCACTGTGAATGTGGTTATGAATGATACAATCCGCACTGAGGAAGATGTTACAAAGTACCTTGGGTTATCTGTCCTGGCATCTGTACCGGAACGGGAGGGGGAAAAGCCTGAGGATAAGGAGGCCATGATTTCCTCTAAATCAAGGAATAAGCCGGCAGTAGGGAAATCCAGAAAGAAGAAAAGGGGAGGCCATGTGTCATGAGACAGTTTGTTGCATTAAACAGGGAGATGAAGGATGACTATCACTATAATGAAGCCATCAAGACATTGAGGACCAATATACAGTTCTGCGGAAACGGCATCAAGACAATTATGCTGACCAGCTCTCTTCCTGATGAAGGAAAAAGTGATATCACATTTGCCCTGGCATCCTCTCTGTCCCAGATTGGAAAGAGAGTAGTGATGATAGATGCTGACATCCGCAAATCCGTTCTGGTTTCCCGTTATCAGCTGGAACGGGAGGTGGCCGGTCTGTCACAGTACTTAAGCGGACAGCGGTCTCTGGAGCATGTTCTTTATGATACAAATATAGAAAATCTCAGCATTATATTTGCAGGACCCTATTCGCCCAATCCGGCGGAGCTTTTGGAAGAAAGCTTATTTGGAGATATGATATGCAAGCTGCGGGAGCTGTATGACTATGTCATCATTGACACGCCTCCTATGGCCAACCTGATAGATGGGGCAATCGTGGCCCGCCAATGTGACGGAGCGGTGATGGTAGTTGAGAGCGGGTCCATAAGCTACCGTCTGGAGCAGAGGGTTAAGGGGCAGCTGGAAAAAAGCGGATGCCGAATTCTTGGGGTTGTGCTTAACAAGGTGAGCATGGAACGCAACGGATATTACAGCAAATACTATGGGCGCTATGGCAAATACGGGAAATATTCCAAATACGGTCATTACGGTAAATATGACAGGTACGAGAAGGCAGAGGTATGAGTTGGTTTCGAAACCATAAGCGGGCACTGTGCAGGGCTGCTGTGGGGGCAGCAGCAATTTCACTGACTTGTTTCATATGGACGGGGATGAATCTGTACCGGAACAGGAAAATCCTTGAAGCGGAGATTGCAGCCAGGAATTATGCAGACCTGGGAAATGGTCAGGGAAGCAGTCAGGAAAATGGTCAGGATAACAGTCAGGACAACAGGCAGGTCAGCGGGCAATGGGACGAATGTCTCTTTGACAGGGACGTGGTTGAATATGACGGAAAACAGTACAGACGCAACAGCTATGTGAAGGCCATCCTGTGTATTGGCGTGGACCGGTCGGGAGAGATGACCGAGAAGACCACCACGGGATTTGGCGGACAGGCGGACGGGTTATTTCTTATAGCCCAGGATACGGCGAGGAATACCATAAAGATATTGATGATACCCCGGGATACAATGACTGATATTATGCTTACTGATTTGAGCGGAAATGAGCTGGGGAAAGATGTGCAGCACCTGACGCTGGCTTATGCTTATGGTGATGGGAGAGAGAAAAGCTGTCAATATATGGTGGACGCAGTATCAGAATTAATGGGAGGATTAGAGATAGAATGGTATATGGCAGCTGATACCAGTGTCATCCCTGTGCTGAATGATGAAATAGGGGGAGTCACCGTAACCATTGAGACAGGTGGAATGGAAACACGGGACCCAGCTCTGGCAAAGGGGGAAACTGTAACACTGAAAGGGAAGCAGGCGGAAGTGTTTGTCCGCTACCGGGATACGAATGTGGAACACTCAGCATTGTATCGTATGGACCAGCAGCAACAGTATATAAAAGGGTTTTTCCAGGCTGTCCAGAAGCATTCGGCTCAGGACAGCGGCCTGGTGGTAAGGCTGTTTGATAGGATTCAGGAATACATGGTCACTAATATGACTAAGGACCAGTATCTGAAAGTTGCCATGGACGCAGTGGCGGGGGGAAAACTGGGGGATGAGGATTTCTACACGGTTCCCGGGGAAGGTGTGGTAACCCTTCGGTTTGATGAATTTTATGCGGACCGGGAAGCACTGATACCCATACTGCTGGAATTATTTTACCGGGAGATTGGGTAAGCGGGGATGAAACGCCGCAGTATCCGGTGTTCGGAAGGAAAATGGGCGGCATCTGGCAGCCAGTGTGTGTAACCATGCAATATCCAGCATGAAACCATGCTGTTTATTGAATATAACTACTCTTAGGAGAGAAAGGAGAGGTGAAGGATATGAAAAAGAAATGCATAGCAGCTTTAGTGCTGGCAGTTGCTTTGGCTTCACAGCCTGTATGGGCGTTCGCGGCAGGCAGTGCGTCCAGCAATGGTTCCATAAGTTCATCCAGCGGAAGCGATGGCAGTGGTTCCATCGGCTCGTCCAGCAGCAACAAGAGCACTACAAGCTCAAAGTCCAACACCACAGTAACTGTGTCAGCTACTGGCGTCAAGACTACAGGTGCAACAACCAGTGCAAGCCCAACCGGCAGCACAATTGGCGTTACAGTAGACACAGTAACAACCACAGGACAGCAGGTAACAACCAATTCCAAGGGAGAGGCTGTTATCGGCGATACTGCTGTTGCATTTGCAGACAGTGAGGCAGCAACCGCAGGTCTTCCTTCAGATGTGGTATCAGCTATTAATGATATCAATGCAGGAAAGCCGTTAAATGAGGTTGTACAGGGCGTGGACCTGACGGGCTTTAATGCCTTGACAGGAACACACGCAATCATTACAAAGGATGCTGCTACAGGCGCTGTTAAGACAGGTCCTGTAGAGGTTTCCCTGTATGTGCCAAATCTGGTTGCAAATATCAGTAACGTACAGTTATTGTTCTATAACAATGCGACAGGGCAGTGGCAGTTGATTCCGGCTGTCAAGGTGGACCCGGTTACTAAGACGGTGGCTGTAAGTGTTCCGGGGTCTGGGACGTTATCGGTGGTGTATAAGTAGCAGCATTAACTAAATGCTGGCCGGGGGTAATAGATGGCGAAGGCCGCGCCCCCGGTCTGTATTGAAAAATGGTATGTGAATGATATTATTCTGGGTTTACACAGGGCTGTATAACGATAAAGAATGCTGTTCTGTGTAAACATAGAAAAACTTAATATAATTTGGAGGAAAAATTAATGGTACACGAAAGAATTAACGTAACACGTTCATCAATGCCGGAATTTGATGAGTATATGGAAAAGTTAAAACCGGTGTGGGATAGTCGATGGTTATCCAATAGGGGGAGCGCTTCTGTTGAATTTGAAGAGAGTTTGAAAAAGTATCTTGAGACAGACAATATATATCTATTTGCTAATGGTCATTTAGCTTTAGAAGTAACTTTAAATGCTTTGCATATGAAAGGAGAAGTGATAACTACCCCATTTACACACTGTTCTACAATCCATGCTATAGTACGTAATGGATTGAAACCTGTATTTGTGGATATTAAGGAATCCGATTGCACGATAAATCCTGAGTTTATAGAGGCTGCCGTTACAGAGAATACGGTGGCAATTGTTGCCACACATGTATATGGTTTTATATGTGATGTAGAAGCAATTGAAAAGATTGGGCATAAATATGGTCTGAAAGTGATATATGATGCAGCTCATGCATTTGGTGTTACATACAAAGGTGTCGGCTCTGCTAATTTTGGTGATGCATCTATGTTTAGTACACATGCAACAAAAGTGTTTCATACGATTGAAGGCGGTATTGTAGCTTATAGGAATCAGGAACTTTTTAAGGAATTAAGACATTTGGTAAATTTTGGATTTACCAGTCAGGATGATATTGAATATGTAGGAACAAATGCAAGAATGAATGAATTTGAGGCTGTAATGGGTATTTGTAATCTTGAACATATTGATGGAGAAATAGCAAAACGAAAGATGGTTTGGAATAGATATATGGAACGTTTGTCGGAAATTAAGGGGTTGAGATTCATAGTTCCAAATTCCAATCTAAAATGGAACTACTCGTATTTTCCTGTTTTTTTTGATGGGTATAAAGAAACACGGGATGAAATTAAAACAAAATTAGAGAAAGAAAATATATTTGCCAGAAAATACTTCTATCCTATTGTAAATAAAGCAGGATGTTATAAAGAAGATTATGGTATTGCGGATGTACCGGTGGCTAATCATGCTTCTGAGTGTGTGTTGACATTACCCATGTATGCAGAATTAACCATGCAGGATGTTGATTATATATGCGACATTATTATAAGATGATGGAGTGTATTAATAATGAAAAAAATTTTACTTTTGGGTGGCTCGGCACAACAGATAGTAGCTATTGAGACAGCAAAGAGATTGGGATATTATACAGTCCTGTGTGATTATTTAGCAGATAATCCCGGTAGAAATTTTGCTGATAAATTCTATTTGAAAAGTACAACAGATAAAGAAATAATATTGAATATTGCTAAAAAAGAAAATATAGATGGTGTAGTGGCCTATGCTTCAGAACCTGCAGCGCTTACGGCTGCATATGTGTCAGAAAATTTGGGTTTACCAGGAAATCCATATAAATCCGTAGAAATTCTTTGTAATAAGGACAAGTTTCGTGAATTCCTTACAATTCATGGTTTTTTTACACCGAAGGCCCAATGCTACGGGACAATAAAAGCTGCATTTGAGGATATTATGGGTAATATTTTCCGAAGGTCTGTTATTGTAAAACCGGTTGATTCATCAGGAAGCAAAGGGGTGAGTCATATTAAGAAGGGGGAAAGTAATAAGACAATTTTAGAAAAATTAGAAAATGCAATGAATAATTCTAGAAGAAAGTATATTATTGTTGAAGAATTTGTTGAAAAGTACGGTTATCAGATAGCAGGAGATGGTTTATCCGTAAATGGGCGTTTAGTATTTCGGTGTTTTGGCAACGACCATTTTGATTTAGATGCACCTAACCCCTTTGTGCCTATAGCAGCCAGCTTTCCTTACAATATGCCAGATAGAGTTCAGGAAAAGATTCACTCAGAGATACAAAGGTTGTTGACATTACTGGGGATGAAGACAGGCACTTATAATTTTGATTTACGCATTGACAAAGATTTCAATGTATATCTTATGGAAGTTGCTCCTAGAAATGGGGGGAACTATATACCACAGGTCATACGATATGCTACAGGAGTGGATTTGGTAGAATGTGCTATTAAGGCAGCAATGGGCGATGATTTGAGTCATATAACCTTAGGTATTCAAAATGGATTTTGGTCATATTATGCAGTCCACAGTAATTATGGAGGAATATTGGATAATATTGTTTTACGGGATAGTGTAAAACAAAATAATATTGTTGATAACTATATAAAAAAGAAAAAAGGAGATAAGATTAATGCGTTTTCAGGAGCAAATGATACATTGGGATGTCTGATTATGAAGTTTGATAGTATGAATCAGATGCTTGAAATGATGGATAACAGCCACAATTGGGTAGAAATAAGGGGAAAATAAAAGGTTAGATAGTGTAGGTGATATGTTTACGATTCCTTGTTTAATACGAGAGGGACAAAGGCATGGAAAAATCAAAGTTAACAAAACAGATGCGATGGGAAATAGCAAATCGACTAGCTAAAGAGAGATTAAACCAAGTCAATATGTTATGTAAAAAGGTAGAGCCACGAAACAGTATTTATACGCGATATGTGAAAAGATTACTGGATATTGTAATATCAATAATTGCATTATTTATTACACTGCCAATTAATTTGTTGATTGGCATAGGTACATATTTAGATGTTGGTTTACCAATTTTTTTTAGACAGGAACGAGTGGGAAAGAATGGAAGGATATTCAGCATAATAAAATTTAGAAACATGCGTGATACAGTAGACGAGCGAGGGGAGTTATTACCCCCCATGTACCGAGTGACGAGGTTTGGTCATCTCATCAGAAAGACATCGTTGGATGAGTTGTTGAATTTTTGGAATATTCTGAAGGGCGATATGAGTTTCATTGGTCCGAGACCTTTAGTTCCTGAATACACGGAACGATATAATGTACGGCATAAGCAACGCCTATCTGTACGGCCTGGTTTGGAGTGTCCGCCTAGAGAATTAACGGACCACGTATGGACGTGGCAAGAACAGTTTGAAAATGACATATGGTATGTAGAACATATAAGCTTTCTTACGGATTGCCGGCAGATAATCAGGTTATTGCAATTTGCATTCAATAAAAAATGTGCAGATGCTCGGGCAAGTGTTTCAATTCGGGGAACCTTTATGGGTTATAGCACGGATGGTAAAGCAATAAATATGGAAGATGTACCACAAGAATATGTAGATGTATATGATAACGTGAATAAAAAAGATAGATTGGTTCATCCGGAGTGGTGTGCTGACAGTGAGGATGCTGAACTGCAGAATGCCGTAATATGAGTTTATGAATCACATAATATCTTAATCGGAGCATTGGACAAATGAAAGAAATTGGCGGCTACATTGAATTCGAGCAATGTTATAAGACAATGTTACACGAAAGTGCAAAAAAATTAAATTGTGGAAGAAACTGCCTGGCATACCTGATTAAGGTGAGAGGTATTACTAGTATTGCACTTCCATTCTTTCTATGTGAATCAATAAAAAATATCTGTAAAAAATATAATGTTAATATACGCTATTATGATTTGAATGACAGTTTAATGCCGAAAGACCTGATTCTCAAGAATGATGAATGGTTATATGTCGTCAATTATTATGGACAGATTGATTCGATACAAGTCAAGAGCCTTTCGTTGCGCTATAAACATATTATTGTTGACTATGCTCATGCATACTTTGATATGCCAATAGAGGGAGTCGATTCCATATATACATGTCGCAAGTTTTTTGGAGTCCCTGACGGAGCTTTTTTGTATACAGATAGTGACTTATTAGAACCGATTGAATGCGATGAATCATTTGAACGCATGCATTTTCTGTTAGGCCGGTATGAGCGTTCTGCCTCTGAATTTTATAATGAATATATTGAGAATAACCGAATCTTTACTACTCAGCCAATCAAGTGTATGTCCAAATTGACACAGAATTTACTTCGGAACATTGATTATGAACGGGTGAAAATGGTTAGGACAGAAAATTATACATATCTTGCTTCACGCCTTCATGACTTCAATCTCTTGGATATTCATAAAGTTGAGGGTGCGTTTGCCTATCCTCTTATGCTGAAAGAAGCACAAAAAGTAAGGAACCATTTAATCCAGAATAAAATATATATCCCTGTATTATGGCCAAATGTAATAAATGATGTGGATGAAGAATCATATGAGTGTCAGCTGGCAAAAAATATATTACCGTTGCCATGTGACCAACGATATGGAATAGAAGAAATGGAGTATATGGTTGAGCTTATCTGCCAGGTAATATGAAATAGGGAGGAACGTTGTGATGGACAATGAGTTTCAAGGAATGAAGCTGCTTATTCTTGGGGGAATGAGAATTTCATGTGAGATTATACGCCAAGCCAAGGCAATGGGGATATACACGATTGTTGCTGATTATAATAAAGTTGAAGATTCGCCGGGTAAGAACATTGCGGATGAACATTTTATGATAAGTACCACAGATGTGGATGGAATAGTAAATCTTATAAAAGAGCAAGAAATTAATGGGGTGATAGTTGGTTTCAATGATTTTATGCTGCCTTATTATGCGGAAATCTGCGAGAAATCGGGATTACCATCCTATGGAACTAAAGAGCAGTTTGAAATTTTTACGAATAAAAACAGATATAAAAAATTATGCCGTAAATACAATGTCCCCACAGTCGAAGAATATGATGTAAATCAAATTCTGAGTGGAGAATTAGCTGATAAGATAAGGTTTCCGGTGTTGGTGAAGCCGACTGACAGCAGCGGGGCGAAAGGAATATCAATATGCCAATCTAAGGAAGCATTGAGTACCGCATTAAAAAAGGCTGAAGTATATTCACATTCAGGTCAAGTTTTGGTAGAGAGATATGTGGAGGGGAAAGAGGTTACGGTTTTTTGGCTATTTGTAGATGGAAAATACTATTTGACAGCAATTGGAAACAGGCATGTTAAACAAAATCAGGAAGGAGTGATTCCGCTTCCTGTAGGCTATACATTCCCTGCCGCTGTGACACCGAAATATTGTTCCGAGATTGAGAAGAATGTTAAGGATATGCTGTGCTCTGTTGGAATTCAAAACGGAATGATGTTTATGCAGTGTAAGGTGGAAAAAGGGGAGTGTGTAGTTTATGATATCGGTTATCGTTTGACGGGCTCTTTGGAGTATAAGCTATTAAAAGAGGTATGCGGATATAATCCTTTGGAGATGATGATTAGGTTTGCATTGACTGGTCATATGGGGGAGGATATTATCGCGGGCAAGATAAATCCGAAGTTCGATAAATACGCATTCAATGTATCTGTTTTAACTAACCCAGGGAGGATTGAGAAAATTTATGGGATTGAAGAGATTCTTAATTTACCACAGGTAATAGATGCAGTTTTGGCCCATTATCCGGGAGAAGAGATTACAGAGACTATGAGAGGGCTATTGGCGCAGATATCGCTCCGTGTACTGGGGGTTTCAGATAATGCGAAAACAATGCAGGAGACTATGTTGAAAATCCAGAGGTTGATACATATTGAATCAGATAAAGGCGAGAACATGATTTTACCTGGGATTGAAGAAACCGATTTTGTTGATGCAGTTATTTAGGTACATTTAAGAGGAAATAAGGTCATGGATGGTAAGAAAACAGTTATGATAACAGGCGCAGGTGGATATTTTGCATGGTCATTAATTCATGAATTAAAAGAAAATACAGATTATCGTGTTATAGCTATGACATCAGACCAGAAAACCACCTTAGATAGATATTCGGGAATTAATCTAATTTGCCTATCTAATAAAGAAGTGTTCAGTAATCCGGAATACTTAAAATCTACAGATATCCTGATTCATACAGCTTTTTGCAGAAAGTCAGATGGAAAGAAGCTGGTGGAGAGCCTGCGGTTTTCAAAAACCCTGTTTTCGGAGGCAATGAAGAATGGGGTAAAAAGAGTAATTAATTTGTCTTCTCAATCTGTCTATGGACAAGATTATGAAAATTTGCCTGATGAAACAATGTCTGTGAGCCCAAGATATCTTTATGCGTTAGCAAAAGCAGCTAACGAAATTTTAATAGGCGGAATTATGGAAGCAGCTAAAGGGATGGTTGATAATAGTTTATATACCAATATACGACTAGCTTCTCTGATTGGAGTTAACGACACAGTACCAGATGATATAATAAATAAATTTGTTGATGATGCTATATATAAAAAGACAATTCGGATAATTGGAGGGAATCAGAAATTTTCTTTCTTGGATATAAAAGATGCTGCAAATGCTGTATGCAGGCTGGTACAAAGCGAGAATACAATATGGAAAAGAGAATATAATCTCGGGAATAGTTATCAGGTAAATATTATGCAAATTGCACAGGAGGTAAACTTCTGTCTGGAGAGACTGGGTATGGAGAGAGCGAAAATTATTTTAAATCCATCAGATATTCAACTTAATTCAGGCATGAATTGCGAGAGAATTTATAGAGAACTAGACTGGTTACCTCAATATTCGTTTCACTCAAGTGTAATGGATTATGTAAGATATAAAATAAAAGTAAAAAGGAAAGATGAGGAAAAGAGCGATGCCGAAGATTAGCATTATTGTTCCCATATATAATGTTGAAAAATATATTGCACAATGTTTAGATAGCCTTATCACGCAGACATTTAGGGATATTGAGATTATTTTGGTTGACGATGGAACACCGGATAATAGTGCAGAAATATATAAAAAGTATGAGGATAAGGATAGCCGGATTAAAGTAATAAAAAAAAGAAATGCAGGAGTAGCTGAGGCTCGGAATACTGGTATTGAACATGCAATCGGTGAATGGTTGATGTTTATCGACTCTGATGACTGGATGGAGAAGGACGGGTGTGAGATATTGTATAAGGCATATGAAACAAGCCGGGCTGATTTAGTGGTTGCAGATGCTTATACAGTAATAAATGGGACCAAACACTTGAAGAGAATTTTTAAAGAAGAATTTGTCACAGAGGATATTGACTTTATAAAACAGTATCAGGCAGCCTGCATAGGATATGGATATAATCCGCTGCCGGCGGATAAAGAGAATGTCACAGGTCTGGGAAGCCCTTGGAATAAACTGTATTGCAGAAAGATTATTGTTGAGAATGGTTTACGATTCGACTCGTATGTGAGAGGTATATATGATGATAATCTTTTCACACTTTATTATTTGAATAAAGTTAGAAAGGTCGCGTATGTTTCTGTACCAGTATATAATTATAGAATTGTATATGGTTCGTTGACACAGTCTTATAAGGCAGATACGTTAGATATTAGTCGTAGGATTTTTGAACGCATTAAAAGTTTTATTGATACACAGGATGACAAAAAGGTCTTTGAAAAACCATTTTATATGTATATAGTCAGAAGATTTAGTGCAGAACTTGGTGTGTATTATTTTTCCAAGAACAATGGGAAAACGTTAAGAGAAAACTTGAGAGAATTGAAAAATATGATTCATCAAGAGCCATATTGCACTGCGATTAAAGAGGTTGAATCTGGTAAATTGATGAAACAACAAAAATTAACCTGCTGGACTGCCAGGTTAAATTCTCCTATTGGTATATGGCTTACTTTTAAGGTCAGGAGAAAGATAAAAGCATGGATGGGATTATAAATAAAAAGGGAGAGTCTATATCAAATGGGATTTACAAGATTAGTGTATATAACTAAAGCAAAAATCAGCCTTGTTGATATATTAGAGTACATTTTAATTACTTTGGTAATTACTACAACAGGGGCAATATGGTTCCGATATGGTTTTTTGTGGTCTGTTTTTACATACATCAAATTAAGCTTATTGGCAGTTGCGATATTAATTATATATCTGGAGTCTATTTTATATGCCCCTAAATTAGGTCGGAGGTTCATTCGTTATAGTGTATTTTATACAATATGCATGTCTGTTTATATGCTTGGTAATTGGAATACCTTTTTTTATGCTTTTACATGGGTTTATGTGCCACTCATGGTTTTTCTTGTTTTAAGTGGTGTTTTAACTTGGAATGCAATTATTGAATTCTGGAATAAATATATAAGGATTATGGTAGTGATTGCATGTTGTTCTTTGTTTTTTTGGCTGTTTGGCAGTGTACTTAAAATTATTTCTTCAGCAGGAAGTGTAACGTTTGAATGGGATTGGATAAGAACAGCCACTTCGTATCACAATTTATATTATGAACCTCAGACTATAAATTTTATCTTTTTTAAAGGTATACGAAATTGCGCCTTTTTTACGGAGGCACCGATGTATGCCTTTTTATTAAGCACAGCATATATTATTCAAAGATGTTATCTCGTTGAAAATAGGATTATTACAATAATTTTATTTATAACAATTATAACAACATTTTCAACAACTGCTATAATAGCTGTACTTTTATTTGAAGGGCTGGATTTCATCATGAAAAAGAACAGCAACAAGCTATTAAATTCAGTTAAGCCACTTTTACTTCCATTTGCTTTTGCAATAGTGGTGGGTACAATTGCATTTATGATTATGGATAAAACAACAACAGGTTCGTACAATGTCAGAACAGACCATCTTTTTGGTTGCTTAGTTTTGTTTATAAAAAGTTTTCCCTGGGGGATAGGATTTGGCAACAGGAATTTGATTATTGAACAATTACGTTATCAGCAGGGCTTATCAGTAGGAATCCCATATTTTATTGCAATGGGAGGCTTAAGTGCGCTGTTGATTTTTTTTATTCCCTGTTTATTCTATTTAATCAGCGCTGTCAAAAGAAAAAGGTGGAAAAATGTAGCATTTGTAATGACCTTTTTTTGGATTTTTATGTGTACAAATGTTGTATTGACTTCAGTTTTACAATGGATAATTATGAGTTTTGTTTTTGTCAAAGATTCAGGCTGTATCGATTTTTAAATAGAAGTACACATCTATACACAGCGCTTATTTGAAGTGGTTTGAAAGGAGTTCTGCATTTTATGTATAAATCAACATGTGTAAAGAATCATATAGTAAAAAACTATATCTATAATTCAGTATATCAGATATTTGCAGTCATTGCTCCTCTTCTAACAATGCCATATGTATCACGCGTTCTTGGAGCGACAGGTATTGGAATCTTTGGCTATACAGAATCAATAGCAAAATATTTTATTCTATTTGGAACACTGGGCAGTAATCTGTATGGGCAGCGAGAAATAGCTTATGTTCAAGACAATATCAAAAAACGTACAATTGTATTCAAAGAAATTATTTCGTTTAGATTCCTGACTGTATTTATTGCAGGAATCATATATCTGGCTATATTTTGCTCCACTGGTGAGTACAAACAAGTGTTTCTTATTTTAGCTTTAGAGGTTTTTGCATCTGCTTTTGATATATCTTGGTTTTTTCAAGGAATACAGGAATTTAAAAAAGTGGTCATGAGAAATATCATTATCAAGTCACTCAGTATTTTTTTTGTATTTTTATTTGTGCAATCAAATCAAGATGTGAGTATATACGCTTTATGTTATGTTCTTCCTGTTTTAATTAGTAATCTTTCTTTATGGGCATATCTTCCCAAATACTTGACACACGTTAAGTGTAATAAATGCGTTACTCTTAAACATATGATACCACTACTAACTTTATTTATACCACAAATCGCTACAGAAGTTTATACTGTACTGGATAAGACAATGTTGGGAATATTTGCATCTGATATTAATCAGGTTGGCTACTATGAACAATCATCTAAGATAATCAAAGTTCTCGTCTATTTCATAACTGCTCTTGGTATCGTGATGTTGCCACAGATGTCAAAACTTTTCGTTGAAGGAAAAACAGCTGAGATACAAAAAAATATTAAACAGTCCTTTCAATTTGTCTTTTTTCTTGGTTTCCCTCTAATGTTTGGAATTATTGGGGTAGCTGGTAACTTTGTCCCATGGTTCTATGGAGAAGGATATACACCAGTTATATTGCTGATGTCGTCTATATCTCCTATCATTGTTATTATTGGAATCAGTAATGTGATTGGAAAACAATACCTGCTGCCAACCAGACATCAGCAGACATACACCATATCTGTAATCTTAGGTGCCATAGTAAATTTTATATTGAATTTATTACTTATACCAACGTACAATGCCTTGGGTGCAAGTATTGCTACAGTAGCAGCGGAACTTAGTGTGACCATAATTCAGATATGGTTTGTTCGTAAAGAAATACCAATATTTCCATATTTAAAGAAGGCAACTTCATATTTGTGTGTTAGTATATTTATGTTCATCGCCATATTTGGCGTTGGAATTGTAACTTCATCAGGAATTATAGGAATAATAATACAGTCGTGTATTGGTATGCTGATTTACTTTAGTACTTTAGCACTTATGAAAGATGATATGATAAAAAAAGGTTTGAATATTATTAATGGCTGGTTGCTTATGCATCGTTAATAGTTTTAATAGCGATTCTAGGATACCTTACCCAATATCCCTTCATGCATCCTCCTAAATGCCGCCGGCGACACATTATACACCTTATGAAACGCCTTAAAAAAGCTGGAATAGTCATTAAATCCACATGTGAAACAAGAATGGAAATCCATGACGCCCGGGAATGAACCTGTAATCTGGCGCTTTACGCCATCGGTGTGGGCGTCATGCCTTTGGTGGTGGCCCTTCACGAAAAGGGAATGCGGCTGGGAACCGCCAAGATATCACTGGATGCAGTGTGTGTGGTTCTGGCGGTTCTCTTGGGAGGGGAGATTGGTATAGGCACCATTGTATGCACCTTTGGCCTGGGTCCGGTTACCGGTCTGTTCCATGGAGGAATCCGCAGGAAAATCCGGGTCTGGCAGGAAAGCGGAAAAGCAGTTTAAAATACAAAGTGAGAAATAAAAAACACGGCAGTATGTACCTTGGGTACAGCATGCCGTGTTTTGCAGTTCCAGATGGTTCCTATGCCGGGGTATCCCTATACGGAAGTGTTTCTATTCCACCCCGAACATGACAGAGGTGGCTTTGATTACAGCCACAGCTTCCTTGCCTGTTTCAAGGCCGAGTTCCCTGACAGCGGCCATGGCATGTCGCTGGCCGTAATGTTCCAGGGCATCACTGCTTCCTTCCTTATCAGGGTGCCGCTGTCCTACCTGTTCAGTCTGAAAGAGGGTGCCAGTCTCTTTTATATTGGTCTTGCTGTGCCGGCGGCATCGGTTTATGGAATCATATTCTTTACCGTGTGCTATGTGCGGCATTTGCGGAAGAATGGCAGATGCCGTGCATAGCAGGGGATTTGCGGCTTTCTTTTTTCCTATTTTCTGGACTCCCTGTATTTGCGGAGAAATTCCAGCTGTGCTTCATCGTCAGCCTCCCTGTCATAGGGTGCTGAGCCTGCCACAAAGCAGCAGACCAGTATGGACAGAACAGTCAGTATGAGGAATATGATAAGTATAATCATGTCAGGTCCTTTCTATCAATGTACATTGATAAAGATACAGCTGTTAACATGGAATAATGGGTCTTTTATCTTACTGTCTCACTTATAGTTTATCCGTTTTTTCGTTCTTATGTTCATGGAAAATAAAAGAAAAATCCCTGAAACACCGGAAATGACTCATATTTCATATCAAACCGGTATTCAGGGATTTTTCATATTATAACCTACTTCTCATCGCAAACCTGAAAAATATAGAATTTCAAATAATAGGACTCATCCGCTGCCCACAAAATGGGATGGTCTGCTGCCTGGGTCCTGTACTCCACCTGTCTGAGCCGCTTGTGTACATTGCCGGCTGCCTCCCGTATGGTTTTGGTAAACAGTTCCGGGTCCATGAAGTGGGAGCAGGAGCAGGTGGCCAGATAGCCGCCGTCCTTAACCAGCTTCATGCCTCTCAGGTTGATTTCGCGGTAGCCCTTGACTGCATTTTTAATGGAATTTCTGGACTTCGTAAATGCAGGCGGGTCCAGGATAACCACGTCGTATTTATTGCCTTCCTGCTCCAGCCTGGGAAGAAGGTCGAAGACATCGGCACACTCAAACTGAACCTGCTCCGTCAGACCGTTGAGGGCCGCATTTTCCCTGGCCTGGTTTACTGCCAGCTCCGAGGCGTCTACACCCAGCACATGAGCGGACCCCGCCAGACCGGCGTTGAGGGCAAAGGAACCTGTGTGGGTGAAACAGTCCAGCACCTGCTCCGGCTTGATGCGGCGGCAGAGATTCTGGACTGCCAGCCTGTTGTACTTCTGGTCCAGGAAGAAGCCGGTTTTCTGGCCATCCTCCACATCCACCATATACCGGACCCCATTTTCCTGGATTTCCACCTTGGTGTCAAATGCTTCTCCGATGAATCCTTTATGGCGCTCCATTCCCTCCTGCAGCCGGACCTTGGCGTCGCTGCGCTCGTATACGCCCCGGATGTTTACTCCGTCCTCTGCCATGACCTTTCTGAGCTTGTCCACAATGACCGGCTTCAAGCGGTCGATTCCCAGGGCCAGGGATTCCACCACCAGCACATCTGAAAATTTGTCTATGACAATACCGGGCAAAAAATCGGCCTCTCCGAATATGACGCGGCAGCTGGAGGTGTCGGTCACCGCCTTCCTGTAATCCCAGGCATTGCGTACCCGCATTTCCAGAAAATCGCTGTCAATGACCGTATCCTTCCTGCGGGACATCATGCGGACCGTCAGCTTGGACCGGGTGTTGATGAAGCCGGTGCCAAGGGGATATCCGTCAAAGTCCTCCACTGTCACCATGTCGCCGTTTTCAAATGCTCCACTGATACTCTCTATCTCATTGTCGTAAATCCATGCGCCTCCGGCCTTCAGGGAACGTCCCTGCCCTTTGCGGATACGGACAATTGCTTTTGGGCTGTATTCAATTCGTGCTTCCATTGTATTCTCCTGTTTTCTGTTGTGATGTATTTCCCATCATATCATAACATGGAGAAAAATTCATCCGGTTTATGGCCATACATGACACTATATATTAAGAAATTATCTATAGGAAATGGTAACTGTTCAGACGGCATTATACGTAGGGGTCGATTTCCAGGACACCAATTCCCTTGGTAATGATGTGTTCTGTCAGCTTTGCCATCTGTTCCGGCGTTTCTTTGAGGCCGGTCTGGAGCCAGTACTGTACCAGGCCGATGCACCCTGATACGATGAAGGAGAAGAAGGCGTCAAAAGCAGCAGCATTGCCGGAGCGGAATACTTCCATCCAGTCCTTCAGGCATTTTTCACGTATAAGCTGTTTCAGACGGTTTAGAAAATTCAAGTCTCCGTTCTCACCCAGAAGAATCTCAATCAGGTCCGCATTATCATATACTAAGGAATATATTTCATTGAATATGACGGATGGACGCTGTTTTAAATCCACAGCTCCGTGCTTACAGACCAATTGATTGAAATCTTCCTGGAGTTCTGCTTCTGTTTTTTCCAGAAGGTCAAACACATCCTTATAATGGAGATAAAAGGTCCCACGGTTTAAGTCGGCCATGTCAGTCAGCTCCCGGACCGTGATATCCTGGACCTTTTTCTCCTTGAGCAATGTTATTAGACATTCGCGAAGCTGTCTGCGGGTCTTGCGTACCCGGCGGTCCACAGGTTCCATGCCCATTATCTGTTCCTCCTTTTGTTTATATAGGTTTGCGCATATTTACAAATATTTAACAATTGTATTCTGGACAAAAATGGTAAATTTGTTGATTAACCGTCAAAATAATGGAAATTAATCATTGTATTTTTGCCATAATTTATTATAATCCATTATAGTCAATAAATAAACAAAAGTCAATTAACAAAATAGAAGTTGTTTAACGGTATAAAAGATGTATAATAGATATATATATAAGAAACGGGGGCAGGGGGCATGAAATATAGAACATATGCAGTGATTCTGGCTATGGCGGGAGTTCTGTGGGCCCTTGATGGGTCCGTGACCGTTACGGCCCTGGCGGAGGAACAGACACAGGAGCAGGCACAGGCAAGGGCTGCTTCGTTTGTTCCGGGCTGGAACCAGGCAGATGGAAAATGGTACTGGCTGGACCAGGACGGAAGTTTACATAAGGGGTGGCTCAGTGCGGACGGAAGGTCCTATTATATGGACGAGAGCGGGGCCATGGCTGCCGGCTGGCGGGAGGTGGACGGAGAGTGGTATTACTTCCATGAAGACGGAGGCATGAACCTGGGAGAGCTGATACTGGATAATGGAAAATATGAGTTTTCAGCACAGGGAGCCCTGGTTTCAGCCGGCTGGGTGGAGAATACAGGCGGAGGGGCCTACGATGCAGGATGCTACGGCCATATGGCCCAGGATTTATTTGACCAGCTCAATGAGGAAAAGAAGGATTTATATTTTGAGGAATACCCTGACCGCGAAGATGAATATGACGGTGACATGCACCGTGTTTATGACCGGTATGCAGGCTTTCAGATGGATATGGCCCTCAACAAGGCGGCGGACCACAGACTGGACGGAGCCATGGAAGGGGGATATGCAGATGACAGGATTCCCGGAGAGGGGACTATTAACGATTACCTTTCCCTTATTAATTACAGAAGGAATGCCTCCTGCCTGGAGCTGTATGTAAGGGACTGCGGGGATGCATCAGAGGCATTTGACAAAATAAAAGAAAAGCTGGATAAGCGCCGCCAGTCCAAGAACGACCGGAAGTATTCCATGGAATATTACCGCCGTCTGGGCATGGCTCACAGGGAGAAGGACGGGAAACAGTATTTTATGGTGATTCTGATGCGGTAGGCGGGGGAATGCGCAGAGCGGCGGGCGTATGGGGCAGGAACGCGGTCAGCGGGAATGCAGAGGGAAGTATAAGGCCGCGGGGCATGGCCGCCATGAGGCGGCGGCATAAGGAGCATGGAATATGGGACAGAAGCTGTTTGGCAGGATAAAGGACAGGATGCACAGGGTAAAAGGGCAGGAGATGCAGGCAGGGGATAAGTTTTCCTTCCGCATGGCCAGATTTATCATACATAAAAAAGGATGGATTGAGAGCGTATTTGTGGCAGGGTGTGTCTTTTCACTGATAGCGATGCTCTTTGTAAATGTAAATTATGACCTGACAGAGTACCTGCCAGCATCAGCCAGGTCCTGTATCGGGCTGGACCTGATGGAGGACGAATTCGGCTATCCGGGCACTGCCAGGCTTATGATTAAGGATGTGAGCCTGTATGAGGCAAAGCAGTATAAGGATAAGCTGGAAGCAGTGGATGGTGTGGACCAGATTCTCTGGTGCGACAGCACGGTGAATATCTATTCAGGCGAGGATTTTATACGCCAGGAGGACATTGAGGACTACTACAAGGACGGCTGCGCTGTCATGGATATCACCTTTGATGAGGGGGATACGGCAAAGAAGACATCCCAGGCCATTGACGAGATGAAGGCCATCACAGGAGATAAGGGATATTATGTGGGAATGGCGGTTCAGAATAAATCCCTGACGGAAAATGTGGAGAGCGAAATGAATCTCATTCTTACCGTTGCCGTCATCATGATATTTGTGGTTCTGTGCATCAGCACCACGGCATGGTCTGAGCCCTTCCTTTTCCTGCTGGTAATGGGAGTGGCCATTCTGTTAAACCGGGGCACGAATATTTTTATTGGGACAGTCTCGTTCCTGACCAACAATGTGGCTATGGTGCTGCAGCTGGCAACCTCCATGGACTACTCTATTTTCCTTCTGGATGCATTTTCAAGGGAAAAACAGAAGGGCTGTTCAGAAGAGCAGGCCATGGTCAATGCCATTGACGCTGCCATCAACTCCATATTTGCCAGCAGCCTGACCACCGTGGTGGGGTTCCTGGCACTGGTATCCATGAAGTTTACCATTGGGTTCGATATGGGTCTGGTGCTGGCAAAGGGAATCGTGTTCAGCCTGATAACCGTGCTGTTCTTTATGCCGGCCATGATTCTCAAGTTTTCCAAGTGGAATGATAAGACACGGCACCGCCCCTTCCTTCCACCTTTCCGGAAATTCAGCGAATGGGTTTACAGGGTGCGCTACGCATCCCTTATCATTATGCTGATTCTGGCGCCGCCTGCTTATGTGGCCCAGGGAATGAATGATTTTCTGTACGGCAACAGTGCTGTGGGGGCCAGCGAGGGAACCCAGGTCTATGCGGACGACCAGGTAATTGTCCGGGAATTTGGGCGAAGCAACATGATGCTGGCCATGTATCCCAATACTTCGGCAGTGACAGAGCGGGAAATGTCCGATGAGATAGAGGACCTTCCCTATGTAAAGACTGTGACCTCCCTGTCCAATACACTGCCGGAGGGCATACCGGAGGATTTCCTGCCCTATTCCATTACCAGTGAGCTTCACACAAAGGATTACTGCAGGATGCTCATTTACATACGGACAAAGACAGAGAGTGAACAGGCATTTAAGGGAGCGGATGAAATCCGGGATATCCTGGAACGGTATTATCCGGAGAATTCCTATCTGGTGGGGGAAACGCCTTCCACCCAGGATATTAAAACCACCATCACAGCGGATAACTCCAGGGTGAACTTGTTATCCATGCTGGGTGTGTTCCTGGTTGTCATGTTCAGCTTCCGGTCCTTTGCCATACCAATGATTGTCATGGTGCCTATTGAGGCGGCAATCTTCCTTAACATGGCCATGCCGTATCTGGCAGGGGATACCATGGTGTTCATGGGTTATATCATAGTGAGCAGCATCCAGCTGGGGGCCACAGTGGATTATTCCATACTGCTGACCAATAACTACGTGTCCTGCAGGAAAACCATGGAGAAGAAGGAAGCGTGTATCCAGGCCCTGATGCTGTCCTGTCCCTCTATTTTTACTTCGGGAACCATCATCATACTGGCGGGATATATTATACATTTCATATCAACCACAGCGGCCATAGGGGACCTGGGACACCTGATTGGACGAGGAGCGCTGTTCAGCGTAATTCTGGTGCTGACCGTGCTGCCGGCTCTCCTGGTGCTCTTTGACCGTATCATTACCAGCAATGAGTGGGACCGCCTGCAGAAACATCTGAAACGGCGCCATGAAAAGCGGAAGGCACTGATAAAGGCGGGATTAGGCGCCGTAGTCAATAAGGCGTCTGCGTTGAGACGGACAGATTTTGAACCAGCGGAGGTGGAAAGCGATGAGAATGAATTATAAGAGAATCATGGCAGCGGGAATGGTCTTTGTCATGCTTTGCACCGGCACCGGCGGCGTACCAGCATACGGAGCAGAAGCCACCGTTGACGTGGATGAAACCATGTATGTGAACCTGGATTATTACGGCAGGGTAGATAAGATTAACGTGGTAAAGGGAGTGGGCCTCAATGGACAGACCGAGTTTACGGATTACGGTACCTATGGGGCTGTGATTAACATGTCCAACAGCATTGAACCGGTGCTGGGGAACGGGACCGTCACATGGAAGCTTCCGGAGGCCCAGAGAGGAAGATTTTACTATAAATGTGCTGTGGATAAAGACAGGATTGTGCTGCCCTGGGATTTTGACGTATCCTACAAGCTTAACGGAGTACCCACAGACGGCGATAAGCTGGCAGGGGCTTCCGGGCTTATTGAAATCAATGTGAAGGCAGAGCCCAATGACAATGCCAGGGAGTATTACCGCAACAATATGATGCTCATGGTGGCTGTGCCTGTGGATATGAGTAAATGCTACAGTGTGGAGGCGGAAGGCTCCCAGACCCAGAACCTGGGGGATACCACGGCTGTGGTATTTACAGCCCTTCCGGGCGAGGATGGGGATTATACGGTGCGCATCGGTACGGACAGCTTTGAGACCATAGGTGTCATTATGGCCATGGTGCCGGGAACGGTTGAGGATTTGGAGCATATCAAGGACCTGAAGGAAGCCAAGGATACCTGGCAGGATGCGGGAGATGAGCTTTACGACAGCCTGGAGCAGATGGCTGAGTCTGTGGAGAACATGCGGCAGGGTGTGAACCAGGTTCGCCAGGGCATGGATTCAGCGGATAACGCCAGACAGAAGTGGAGCAATTCCAAGGACAGCATACTGGCCGGAAATGACCAGACACTGGCAGCGCTTACATCCGTGTCACAGCAGATGGATACCATGATTCCGCACCTGCAGACAGCCAAGGACTGTGCTGAAGTGGTTCACAGCAGCATGAATGATATTGTCAATACATTGGGAGACATGCAGGACCCCTTGAGAAAGCTGCAGACCAGACTTAAGAACATTGAAAACAGCGCAGGGGGTATCAGCAGCGACCTGCCGGAGCTTCAGAAGACCATGGAATCCATTATGGCACTGGACACACAGCTTCAGGCATCCCAGGACACGCTGCTTACGTATCTCAGCCTGTATAAGAGTTCCAGCGCCAAGGCCAGAAGACTTTATGATGAGGAACTGGATGCGGAAGAGCTGGAAGACATGGATGATGCAGATTATGGAACTTCCGGCGGTGGAAGCCATTCATCCTCCGGCGGAGGCGGCAGCCAGGGAAGTGACCAGAATAGCAGCCAGGACAATGGTCAGGGGAATGACCAGGGCAGCGGAAATTCCGGCAGCAGTGAGGATGGGAAGGATAATCCAGATGGAGGTGCCGGCGGAAACGGGACTGAAAGCGGGAGTACCGGCGGAAGCGGAAATATCGAAAACGGAAGTACCGGCGGAGGCGGAAACACCGAAAGCGGAAGTACCGGCGGAGGCGGGAGCACCGAAAGCGGGAGTACCGGCGGAGGCGGGAGCACCGAAAGCGGGAGTACCGGCGGAAGCGGAAATACCGGCGGAGGCGGAAACACCGAAAGCGGAAGTACCGGAGGAAGCGGAAACACCGAAAGCGGAAATACCGGCGGAAGCGGGAACGAAGGTGGGAGTACCGGCGGAGGCACAGCCGAAAGTGGAAATACCAGCGGAAGCGGGAGCACCGAAGGCGGGAGTACCGGCGGAAGCGGGAGCATCGAAGGCGGAAGTACCGGAGGAAGCGGGAGCACCGAAGGCGGAAGTACCGGCGGAAGCGGGAGCACCGAGAGCAGAAGCACCGGCGGAGGTACAGCCGAAGGCAGCAACACCAGCGGAGGTTCATCTGCAGATGGAAATACCGGCAGCAGTACCCCGGATGCAGGTACAGTCATTGGTTCCGCAAAGAATACAGGAAAGTCCGGCTTGTCCGGTTTGATGGCAGGCGCGTCCATAGAGAAAAAGAGCGCCCCGCTGTTAAGCAGTCCCAATCCGGCGGATGCAGCGGCAACCATTGAACAGTCCCTGTATGAAAAGGTAGAGGTCCTCAAGGATTTATCAGCCCAGAGCAAATCATTGACAGTGAAGATGTCAAATCTGATGGACGATACATCTGATTCAGCAAAATACAGTGCAGAGATAGTTGACAACATGGATTATCTGATTGAGGATTTGAAGGCTCTCAACGATTCTCTGGATGTATATTATCCGGACCTCCAGACAGCCCTGGATGATTCCCAGGAACTGGTGCGCCGCACCACCGACGCCCTGAACAGCGGAATCAGCACAATGACCATCATCCAGAACACACTAAAAGACAGCAGTGATGATTTTGACGCAGCTGCCAGAGACAGTCTGCGCGGCAGTATGGAACTTCTGGATAAGAGCCTGAACATCCTGGACAGCACCACAGTGATGCGCCAGGCAGGACGCACCATGAAGGATACCATTGACAATGAGCTGGATAAGTTTGATACAGATAACCGTTTCCTGTTTATGGACCCGTCTGCAGACAAGGTATCCTTTACTTCGGACCGGAATAAACCGCCTAAGACACTTCAGATTGTCATGCGCACCGATGAAATCAGTGTGGATGATGACACGGCCAAGACCGCGGACGCGGAAGTGGCCAAGACCAAGGAAAGCCCCTTAAGGCGGATGTGGAACGTGTTGGTACAGATGTGGAAGGCAATGGTAAGCATTTTCAAAAACAGGTAGAAGACGGACTGAAAATTTGATATACTGTCCATAGAAGCAGCGGGCAGTGCAGCAGGACTATGGCTGCACTGCCTGCTGGCGTGAAGAGATAGTTACAAAAGGACACAGGTACCAGGGCCTCACTATGCAGTACCTGCCTCAGGAGGAATATCATGGCCGTAACAGGAAAGCAGGAGAAAACAAAATACAAGCTGGCGGAATCCGTCAAGGAGTGCATGAAGACAGCGCCCGTGGATAAGATTACGGTCAAGAACATTGTGGAGGGCTGCGGTGTGACCCGGCAGACCTTTTACCGGAACTTTCTGGACAAATACGACCTGATAAACTGGTATTTTGATAAGCTGGTGCTCCAGTCTTTTGAGCAGATTGGCATGGGGCACACGGTGGGAGAGAGCCTGACACAGAAGTTTGAGTTCATTCTCAATGAAAAGGTGTTTTTTACAGAGGCTTTCCGCTCCGATGACAGGAACTCGCTGAAGGAACATGATTTTGAACTGATTCTGCAGTTCTATACGGACCTGATTGCCAGGAAGACCAGCCAGCCCCTGGGCCAGGAGCTTCAGTTCCTTCTGGAGATGTACTGCCAGGGTTCCGTATACATGACTGTGAAGTGGGTTTTGGGAGGAATGAAAGACTCGCCCGTGGAAATGTCCGATAAGCTGGTGGAAGCCATGCCGCCAAAGCTGGCGGAGGTTTTTGAGAAACTGAAGCTTCTTTAATCCATGGACATCTGCTGTTGAAACAGAGACGTAAAATAGTAATTGTGCATAATTCCAGATGGTGAAACTGCACAAACCTTTAAGGAAAGTGACAGACAGGGATGTTTGTCACTTTTATTTTAAATTCCGTGTTGTTATAATATTAACAAAAGCAACCAAGCAAATCCGCCGACACATGAAATGGGGCCGGCGGCGTACCGTCAAAGTAAAGGAGAAGAGAATCATGGCAAACAGAATCGTATTAAACGAGACATCCTATCATGGCGCAGGCGCAATCCAGGAGATTGCAAATGAGGCAAAGGCAAGAGGTTTTAAGAAAGCATTTGTATGTTCCGACCCTGACCTGATTAAGTTCAATGTAACCTGCAAGGTGACAAAGGTGCTGGAGGATGCAGGACTTGCCTACGAGATTTATTCCAATATCAAACCAAATCCAACCATTGAGAACGTGCAGACCGGCGTTGCCGCTTTCAAAGCATCCGGCGCAGACTATATTATCGCCATTGGCGGAGGTTCCTCCATGGATACATCCAAGGCAATCGGCGTCATCATCACCAACCCTGAATTTGAGGATGTAAGAAGCCTGGAAGGCGTTGCTCCCACCAAGAATCCATCCGTGCCGATTATTGCAGTTCCCACTACGGCAGGCACCGCGGCGGAAGTTACTATTAACTACGTAATCACGGATGTGGAGAAAAAGCGCAAATTCGTATGTGTGGATACCCATGACATCCCGGTTGTGGCAGTGGTTGACCCGGAAATGATGTCCTCCATGCCAAAGGGACTGACAGCCGCCACCGGTATGGATGCCCTTACCCATGCAATTGAGGGCTATACCACGAAGGGGGCCTGGGAGATGACTGACATGTTTAACTTAAAAGCCATTGAAGTCATTGCCCGCAGCCTGAGAGATGCGGTGGAGAATAAGCCTGAGGGCAGGGAAGGCATGGCTCTGGGCCAGTATCTGACCGGCATGGGATTCTCCAACTGCGGTCTGGGAATTGTGCACTCCATGGCTCACGGACTGGGCGCTTTATATGATACCCCTCACGGCGTTGCCAATGCCATCATCCTGCCAACGGTTATGGAATACAATGCACCCTGCACCGGCACCAAGTTTAAAGACATTGCCATTGCCATGGGCGTAGAAGGCGTTGAGAACATGACTGAGGATGAATACCGCAAGGCAGCAGTGGACGCAGTGAAGAAGCTGTCCTCTGATGTAGGTATCCCGGCTGACTTAAAGGAAATCGTAAAGCCTGAGGATGTGGATTTCCTGTCACAGTCCGCAATGGATGACGCCTGCCGTCCGGGCAATCCAAAGGACCCGTCCTTTGAAGACATTAAGAACCTGTATCTGTCATTGATGTAAATACATAAGCAGCCTATGGCATAAAAACCATGGCACAAGAAAAGCCGCAGGACACCCCCATATCGGGATATGTCCTGCGGCTTCGATATTGTCTGCCCATAGCTCAGCTACCGCCCGCGGCCCAGCTTTCGCCCGTGGCCCAGCTTTCGCCCGTGGCTCAACTTTCGCCCGCGTCCCAGCTACCGCCCCGCGGCCCGGCTCTGCCTTACAGCCAGGCCTGCCCCGGCGCCAGCTCCTTGCTGAAAATACGTCCCCGGTCTTTTTCGTATTTTGCCTGATGATATTTAAAAAGCATTTTTCCATCCTCCATAAGACCCAGGATTTCGATTTTGCCGGTGACATGGGACATGGCGTAGCGGATGCATTTGCCCTGTCCGTTCTGCATGTTCTTAGCCCCCTCCACAATACGGCAGCCTTCTGCCAGGGGAACCTGGAACTGGCCCTTTACACCGGATACGGGACGGCACTGGAAAATGTAATAGGGAATGACGCCGTATCTTGTCAGGTCCTTTAGAAGGTTTCCAAGTATCCGCACGTTGTCATTGATTCCTTTTAAAAGTACGGTCTGGTTTTTTACTATGACGCCTGCCTCATTCAGGCACCGGACGGCTTTTACTGCCTCGGGAGTCAGCTCATTTGAATGGTTAAACTGGGTCACCACATAGATTTGCTTGATTTTTGCATAGGAGGCCAGAATATCCAGAAGTTCCGGGTCATCGTAAATCCGCATGGGAAGCACCACAGGAGTGCGGGTGCCGAAACGGATTAAGTCCAGATGGCTGATGGAGCTGAACACCTCCAGATACCGGCGTATGGTTTGGTTGCTGTTCAGAAAGGAATCCCCGCCGGAAATGAGCACATTGGTGATTTCCGGGTGAGAACCGATGTAGGCACCCATCTCATCCACGTTTCCGGCTGTCTCGTCATCGGATATTCCCACCAGCCGTTTGCGGAAACAATGCCTGCAATACATGGCGCACCGGTGGGTGGACAGGATAAGCGCTGTCTGCATATATTTGTGCTGCAGGCCGGGAAGCACGGTGTTGTCCGCTTCCCCGCTGGTATCAAAGTCCCCGGACAGGTCGGTTTCACGAATGGAGGGAATGGACATCCTGAACACTGGGTCCTGTTCCGGATTGTTCCAGTCAATGAGGGACAGATAGTATCTTGGGACTGTCATGGGAAAGAGTTCCAGGATTCGGGTCATGTGTTCCTCCTCCTGGCTGCTAAGCCTCATATACGTTCTCAGTTCCTCGGCGCGGGTTACGTTGTTTCTCAGTGTTTCATTCCAATTCATCCAATCATCCCCTTCATTCATTATTTTTTCTATTATAACATCAGAAACAGCTGCCCGGATGAATAAAAAGTAAAAATTTTGTAAATAATAGAATATTCGGCAAAGCTTAAAATTCAGCTTAAAATTTTATATCATTTAAACTTTTTTGTATATGGTATTCCACGGCGCTCCATGGTAGAATGAAAGAATCTGAAAAATCGATATAAAAGGAGTGTGCGATATACATGGGAATGCAGATTACAGTAAAGGATAAAAACGGTGCGGTGAAGGCAGAGGCCGCAGGAAAAGAACAGGCTGTCCTGGCGTGGAAGGGCGAATACGGGGAGGGAGACAGGATTATATTCTCCCTGCCGGAAAAGAACTGTTTCTATATCATGCGTGTGGATGATACCATGGACGAGTCATTCATTTACGCGGCCGGAGATGAGCTGGTCTATGAGGTTCCCTTCGCAGAGGGCAAGACATCCTATAACCCTAAGTCATTTACAGGGGAGCGCCACTATCTGACAGTGCGCTATGCCTTGGACTATGAGATTAGCTCCTACCGCAACCTGGCAAAGAACGTCATGGACCAGCACAAGGGCCAGGGCTTTTATCCCCATGCCCACGCCAATGTTGAGACAAGGGGAGAGGCTGTGTTTGCGGCCCGCAACGCCATTGACGGGGTGACGGCGAACCTGTCCCACGGAAAATGGCCCTATGAGTCATGGGGAATCAATATGCAGGATGATGCCCAAATGACACTGGAGTTCGGCCGTCCCGTTGATTTTGACCGGATTGTCCTCTATACCAGGGCGGACTTCCCTCATGACAACTGGTGGGAAAGGGTGACATTTACCTTTTCAGACGGAACCTCTGAGACAGTGGAGCTTGAAAAGAGCGTGGAACCCCACATCATCAGTCTGGAGCGCAAAGGCATTACATGGCTTACCTTTGGGCAGCTCATCAAGGCGGACGACCCCTCTCCTTTCCCTGCCCTGACACAGATTGAGGTCTATGGCCGGGAACATGAGGCCGCCCGTTAAGGCGTTCCTGCCCGCTTTTGGAAAATCAGCATAAAAATGGAAAAACAATATACTCAATAATCGGATAATACTGCGGTTCCGTTCCGGAGATTAATTGTAAATATATGTATCTCCGGGAGAAATTTTACACATAATTTACATAGACTTTACATTACTGGCGGGAAACGATATTGACGACATATGAAATATCCCGTATAATGAGTATGTGTAAAGAAGTCGTAAAGATATGGTAAATAATCAGGAAAAGAGGCTATAGATATCATGGGAAAGGCCCTGTGTGACGGATGCCGCAAGCGTGTGATAAAGGAGGCATAACCTGCAATTTTTGGTTTGGGATAGCGGGCTATGCCCTATTTTTGCCCATTTTTACCGGAAATTGCCGGGAATACACCGGATTATCCATTAAATGATAATATAGTAAAAGCTTATTTCCTCGGACAAAAGGAGAAAACACATGGGAGTAGAATTGGTTTTAAGCCTGCTGGGCGGCCTGGCCCTGTTCATGTACGGCATGCAGATGATGAGTACCAATCTGGAGGCTGTGGCTGGAAACCGTATGAAGCAGATATTGGAACGCCTTACGGCAAACCGTTTTCTGGGAGTGCTGGTGGGCGCCGGAATCACGGCCCTGATTCAGTCGTCTTCAGCCACAACCGTCATGACCGTTGGATTCGTTAACTCAGGTCTTATGACACTTAAGCAGGCTGTATGGATTATCATGGGTGCCAATGTGGGCACCACTATTACGGGACAGCTCATTGCCCTGGACATAGGGGCGCTGGCTCCGTTAATTGCCTTTGTGGGCGTTATGTCCCTGATATTCGTAAAAAATAAAAAGGTACAGCATGTGGGAGGCATCATTGCCGGTATCGGTGTCCTGTTCATCGGCATGGGCATGATGAGCGATGCCATGGTTCCGCTGAGGGATTCTGAGACCTTTATCCATATGGTGACCAAGTTCTCCAATCCTCTTTTGGGAATCCTGGTAGGCGCGGTGTTCACGGCCATCATCCAGTCCTCCTCCGCGTCTGTGGGTATTCTTCAGGCCCTGGCCATGGGCGGTGTTATCAACCTTCACAGCGCCGTGTTTGTGCTGTTCGGACAGAATATCGGTACCTGCATCACGGCCCTTCTGGCCTCTGTGGGAACCAGCCGCAATGCAAAGCGCACCACGCTGATTCACCTGATGTTCAATGTGATTGGCACAGCCCTGTTCGTGACCCTGTGCATCCTGACTCCGTTTACGGACTTTGTGATTGGCCTTACCCCTGATAATCCGGTGGCCCAGATTGCAAATGTCCATACCATTTTTAATATCAGCACTACCTTGATTCTTCTGCCCTTTGGCGCGCTTCTGGAGAAGATTGCCATTGCAATCCTTCCGGATAAGGCTGTGCCTGTTAAGGATGCCGACCAGTGGTTTGAGGGTCTAATGGCTTCCAAGCACCACCTGGGTATTTCCACCATTGCCATTAACCAGATTCACGATGAGATTCAGGTGATGCTGGCGACAGCGGCAGAAAATGTATCCCAGAGCTTTAAGGCGGTGGAGGACGGGGCCTCAGAGGGAATCCAGGCCATAACGGACCGGGAAGAGGAGATTGATTTGAGCAATATGAGACTTTCCCAGAAAATCTCCAAGATACTCGTATTGGACCAGACGCCCAAGGATATTGACACCCTGAACCGGATGTATACCATTCTGGGAAATATTGAGCGAATCGGCGACCATGCCATGAACCTGGCGGAATATGCTGAAACCATAGAGGAAAAAGGACTTCAGTTTTCAGAATATGCTAGGAAGGAATTCGCCACCATGGAAGGAACCTGCCGGGAAGGCATGGAGCTATTGATGGCAGCCGCTGCCGGGGACGCGGAATCACCGCTGTCCAGGGTGGCTGAGATTGAACAGAGGATTGACGATATAACCCGCAAGTTCCGCCAGAACCAGATTGACCGTATGCGGGAGGGCAACTGCAATGTGGAGTCCTCCATCCTGTATTCGGAAATGCTTACTGATTATGAACGAATCGGTGACCATATGCTGAACATTGCCCAGGCCTATGACGCCATAGAGTGGTCCGGGGACAGGGGACAGACCGCTGCGGCGATTGCGTGAGCCGTGTGACAGGGCAAAAGCCCGGATAAATGGCGGGTCAGCCGGAGTGGACGGCCCGGCAGCAAGCAAAAACGGGAATTTGCCCGTATCAATTAAATCATTGTTTGACCAGGCCCTGGGGGCGCCGTGATTTTAACGGCCCTCCGGGGCCTTTTTATGCTGCCGCTGATTAGCCGCAGCCATATTTTTTTGCATTGTGCAATATGTACATGACAAATGTCATAATGAATATTACCTATGTAATAATTGTACACAAACCATTGGATTTATGTTTGAAAACTGCTATGATTGGGGGCGGAAGGGGGAAGTAAGATGGGAGAAAAAAATAAAAAAATAGCAGTGGCCGGGCATATTTCCCTGGACATTACACCGGTTTTCCAAAACAGCGGAAAACAGAAGCTGTCTGAGCTGTTCCAGCCGGGAAAGCTGCTTAAGGTGGGAAAAGCCATGATGTGCACGGGCGGCGCTGTTTCCAACACTGGCCTGGGGCTTAAGCGCCTGGGAGCGGACGTGGTTCTGATGGCTAAAATCGGGGATGATTATTTTGGAAACGCGCTGCAGGACATGATAAGGGCCCATGGCTGTGAAACCTGCATCACCCAGGTTCCGGGAGAGAACACATCCTATACCATAGTGCTGGCGCCCAGGGGACTGGACCGCTTTTTCCTACATGACCCGGGCTGCAATGATACCTTTGGCTATGAGGACGTGGACCTTCAGAAAGCAGGGGAGGCAGTCCACTTTCATTTTGGTTATCCGCCAATCATGCGCAGGTTTTACCAGGATGACGGGGAGGAACTGGTAAGGCTCTACAAAAAGATAAAATCCATGGGGCTTACCACGTCCCTGGACCTGGTTGCAGTGGACCCGGACTCAGAAGCAGCGGGCAAGGACTGGGAAACCATACTGGAACGGGTTCTGCCCTATGTGGATTTCTTTGTGCCCAGTATTGAGGAACTGGGATACATGCTGGACCGCCCCATGTACTGCAGATGGCAGGAGAGGGCAGGGGGAGAGGATGTCACAGGAATATTGTCGCTGAAGGAGGACGTGGAGCCGCTGGCATCCAGGGCTCTGTCCATGGGGGCCAGATGCGTCCTTCTGAAATGCGGGGCAGCGGGCATGTACCTTAAGACAGCTCCTGGACCGGTGTGGAAGGAGTGTCTGCCGGATTTTGCGGGCTGGGAAGATGTGAGCCATTTTGAGGACAGCTATGTGCCGGACTGCGTTCTGTCCGGCACAGGGGCAGGCGATACCAGCATCGCTGCCTTTATAAAGGCCATGCTGGACGGCTGCGCGCCGCTTGAATGCGTCCGGCTGGCAGCTGCCACAGGCGCATCCTGCGTCACGGCATACGATGCCCTCAGCGGCCTTCTGTCCTTTGATGAGCTGCGGCAGAAGATAAAGGCAGGATGGGAAAAGCAGAAGGCTATCCGGCCATAAGAAAGGAGATTATAAACATGTTAGTTTCAATGAAAGCAATTTTAAATTTGGCAGATGCAAAAAAAATAGCGGTGGGCGCCTTCAACATTACGTCCCTGGAGGGCATCCAGGCTGTATTGGGTGCGGCTGAGGAACTGGGGCAGCCGGTTATCCTGCAGTTTGCTCCGGTTCATGAGTCCATTATCCCCCTTAAGGTCATCGGCCCTGTAATGGTGATGATGGCGGAAAAATCTTCCGTGCCTGTATGTGTCCATCTGGACCACGGCGATAAGCTGGAAATCCTGGAGGAGGCGCTGGAAATGGGATTCACCTCAGTGATGTACGACGGTTCCGTCCTGCCCTTTGAGGAAAATGCGGCAAACACAAAGATTGCCGTGGAAATGGCCGGAAACCGGGGGGCCTCCGTGGAGGCTGAGATTGGCGCCATGGGAAGGCAGGAGTTCTCCAGTGTGGGGGAAGGAGAGCAGGCAGAGGCGGTGGAAGGCTGCTACACGGACCCGGAACAGGCCCGGGCTTTTACCGCCCTCACCGGGATAGATGCCCTGGCCTGCTCCTTCGGCACGGTGCACGGCCTATATCTGACCGCGCCCAGGCTGGATTTTGACAGGATACACAGGATTCGGGAAAGCATCGGCATTCCCATTGTGATGCACGGCGGCTCCGGGGTCAGCGACAGGGACTTTAAGAAATGTATTGCCAACGGCGTCAGGAAAATCAATTACTACACATACCTGGCCAAGGCAGGGGGCATGTATGTAAAGGAGAAATGCAGGACAGCCGGGGAACATGTATTTTTCCACGATGTGACGCGGTGGGGAATCCAGGCCATGAAGGAGGATGTGCTTCACACAATCAGGGTATTTTCCCATCTGGAATGAGACGGAAAAGGAGGAAAAACATGAAACGTTCGGAAATTAACAGGGCCCTTAAGGACATGGAGCAGATGGTTGGCAGATGTTCCTTTAAACTTCCCCCATTCTGCTGTTTTACGCCAGAAGAATGGAAGGAAAAAGGACATGAGTATGATGAAGTCAGGGATAACATGCTGGGATGGGATATCACGGATTTTGGAATGGGGGATTTTGACAAAGTGGGGTTCTCCCTTATCACGCTGAGAAACGGCAATGTGTCCATGGATAAGTATACAAAACCATATGCGGAAAAGCTGCTGTACATGAAGGAAGGACAGTCTGCCGCCATGCACTTTCACTGGAATAAGATGGAGGATATCATCAACCGGGGCGGCGGCAATGTACTCATAGGCGTATACAATGCCGATAAAGAAGAAGGTCTGGCAGATACGGATGTCCTGATACACAGCGACGGACGGGAATATACGGTACCGGCAGGCACGCAGATACGGCTGCGCCCCGGGGAGAGCATTACCATCCAGCCTTTTTTGTATCATGACTTCCGCCTGGAGCCGGGAACAGGACCCGTGCTGCTGGGGGAGGTATCCATGTGCAATGACGATAACCGGGACAACCGTTTCTATTTGCCGGCAGGCCGTTTTCCAGTCATAGAGGAAGATGAGCCGCCTTACCGCCTTCTGTGCAATGAGTACCCCGGGGCGGGCAGTTGTGCAAAACGATGAAAATTTGCGTCAATGGAATCTGAAAAAGTAAAAGTGATGGGAAAATATATGACAAATGTCATGTAAAAATGATTACATTGTGCACATGTGTTAAAAAGAAAAGCGTGATAAGATTTGATTACGGCAAAAACAACAAAACATTTTGCAGAAGGAGGCAACTTATGAAAAAAAGTACTAAGAAGCTGTTGGCAGTGATGATGTGCGCAGCAATGGCAGGTTCTGCACTGGCAGGATGCAGCAGCGGGGACTCCCAGACAACGGCAGCCGCCACAGAGGCGGCCGCACAGGCACAGACCACAGAGGAGGCCAGGGAGGCGGCCGCTGAGCCTGAAAAAGCAGGGGAGAGCAAGGAAGAGACAGAGGCAGCTGCGGCGCCGGCAGTGACGGATATGGCATCTGCCGATGTAAAGAAGAAGGACCCGGACAAGCATTATAAATTCGGCTATACCTGCATGGACGGAACCAACCCGTTCTTTGTCACCATTGAGAAGAGGATGAGGGAGATGGTTGAGGCCAACGGGGACGAGCTGATTGCAGTAGACCCGGCCAATGACGTTACCCTTCAGATTACCCAGGTAGAGGACCTGATTTCCCAGAACATTGACGCCATGTTCATGAATCCGGCAGAGGCAGAGGGAATCCTTCCGGCCCTTGACCAGCTTAAGGAAGCAGGAATCCCCATTGTGGGCTTTGACACAGAGGTAGCGGATATGTCCTACCTGATTTCCTACACCGGCTCCGATAACTATAATGCAGGCAAGGTCTGCGGCGAGGACCTTGTAAAGAAATGCCCGGAGGGCGGGGATATTATTGTACTGGATTCTCCTACCATGAATTCCGTTACGGACAGGACCAACGGATTTTTAGATGCAATTGAAGGAAAAGGCTTTAATATTGTTGCACAGCAGGATGCAAAAGGCAACCTGGAGGTTTCCATGGGCATTGCAGAAGACCTGCTGCAGGCGCACGGCGACGTGGTTGCCATCTTCGGCGGCAACGACCCAACTGCACTGGGAGCGCTGGCAGCAGCCAATGCAGCCGGTCTTACAGACTGCATGATTTACGGCGTGGACGGCTCTCCTGACATCAAGGCAGAGATGGCTTCCGGAGAATCCCTGATTGAGGGAAGCGGCGCCCAGTCTCCTGTTAAGATTGCACAGTCTGCAGTAAATATCATGTATACATACTTAAATGGCGACAAGGTAGAATCAAGATATCCGGTAGAAACCTTCCTTATTACATCAGAAAATGTAGATAAGTATGGCACAGATGGATGGCAGTAAGAGAGTAGTCTGAAAAGTGCTGGGCCCCTTCGGGGGCCAGGCACTTTTTAACTGACAGGCCAAAACAGCAGCGTACGGCAGGAAACTCTGTCACGAACCATATGAATAGAAGAACAGGCAGGTGAGATTATGAGTGAAACAGTTCTGCTTCAAATGAAGAACATCCACAAATCATTTCCGGGCGTCAAGGCGCTTCAGGGGGTGGACCTGGAACTGAGGGCCGGTGAGGTCCACGCATTGCTTGGTGAAAACGGGGCAGGTAAATCCACACTGATTAAGGTCCTGGGCGGTATTTACATTGCGGAACAGGGTGAAATTTTCATTGACGGAAAAAAAGCAGCCATTGATGGGGTAAATGCATCCCATAGCAACGGAATTTCCATTATCCACCAGGAATTGGTACTGGTGCCTCACATGACTGTGGCGGAAAATATTTTTCTTGGCAGGGAGCCGTCAAAAGGGCTTTGGGTCAGCCACGACACCATGGAGAAGGAAGCCCAGGAGCTTCTGGATGCATATCATATGGGCATTGAAGCGGGGACGCTGGTTAAGGACCTTACCATTGCCCAGCAGCAGATGGTGGAAATCGTAAAGGCCATCTCCTATCATTCCAGGATACTGGTAATGGATGAGCCCACCTCATCCATATCGGACAAGGAAGTGGAATTTCTGTTCAGCACCATGCGGGAGCTGACAAAGAAAGGCGTTGGAATCATCTATATATCCCATAAGATGGACGAACTGGAGCAGATATGCGACCGGGTGACCGTGCTGAGGGACGGAACTTACGTGGGCACTGAGGTGGTAAAGGATACCACAAGGGACCATCTTATCGCCATGATGGTGGGCAGGGAGCTGACCAAGTATTACACCAGGGATTACATGGAGCCAGGCAGGGTGGTACTGAAATGTGAGAATATTGCAGACGGAAAGATGGTCAAAGGGGCCAGCTTTGAACTGCATGAGGGGGAAATCATTGGTTTTGCGGGGCTGGTTGGCGCTGGAAGAAGCGAGACAATGAAGTGTATCTTCGGACTGACGCCCGGTTATACGGGGAGTATCAGCGTGGATGGGAGGCCGGCGTCCATCAAATCCCCTATTGACGCCATGAAATACGGTATTGCACTGGTGCCTGAGGACCGGAAGCAGGAGGGACTGTATAAGGTGCAGAGCGTCCGGTTTAACTCCACCATCGAGGTGCTGAAACGCTTTATAAAGGGCATCTGGGTGGATGCGGACAAGGAGGAGGAGATTACCCGGCAGTATATTGAGATGATGGATACCAAGACCCCGTCCCAGGAACAGCTTATCGGGAATCTGTCCGGCGGCAACCAGCAGAAGGTAATGATTGGAAGATGGCTGGCCACCTCCCCTAAGATACTGATTCTGGACGAGCCCACCAGGGGCGTGGACGTGGGCGCGAAATCTGAGATATACGGAATCATGAACGAGCTGGTGAAAAAGGGTATGTCCATCATCATGATATCATCCGAACTGCCTGAAATCCTCAACATGAGCGACCGGGTCTATGTCATGTGCGATGGCCGGATTACCGGATGCTTCAGCCATGAGGAGTGCGTCACCCAGGAACAAATCATGAAGCTGGCGGCAAAGTAAGAAAAGGGGGAAAGTCAAATGACAACCAGATTGCAGAAAAATGTAAAACAATATTTTAAGGATAATATCGGCATTATCGGGGCCCTGCTTATTTTGTGTATTTTCTTATCCGTGTTCCCAAAGACCAGCGGCTCCTTCCTGACCCAGAAAAATATATTCAACGTATTGCGTCAGATATCGTCCAACCTGTTCCTGGCCTGCGGCATGACCATGGTTATCATCCTGGGCGGCATTGATTTGTCCGTGGGTTCCATTATCGCCCTTTCGGGCTGCTTTGCAGCGGGCTGCGTGTCCCGTTACGGCCTTCCCATAGCAGCGGGCGTGCTGTGCGGCGTGCTGGTGGGCATGGCGGTGGGTATGTTTAACGGCGTTGTCATATCAAGGACAACCATACCGCCCTTTATCGTGACCCTGGCCACCATGAATGTGGCAAAGGGGCTGGCCTATGTGTATACGGGCGGCTCTCCGGTGCGGGTGGTCACAAAGGAGTGGCAGTTCTTAGGCGCCGGGTATGTGGGCGGCGTTCCCACGCCGGTCATACTTCTGGCAGCAGTGCTTATTATCACGGCTATCATCATGAATAAAACAAAGCTGGGACGCCATATCTACGCGGTGGGCGGAAACTCCCAGGCAGCCAGGTTCTCAGGCATCAGTACGGCCAGGGTAAAATTCCTGGTACATACCTATTCGGGAATCATGGCAGGACTTGCGGGCGTGGTCCTGGCATCCCGTATGTATTCCGGCCAGCCCACGGCTGGCGACGGAGCCGAGATGGACGCCATTGCAGCTGTTGTGGTGGGCGGAACCTCCATGGCAGGCGGCTCCGGTAAAATCGGAGGAACCATCATCGGCGGCCTGATTATCGGCGTTCTGAACAACGGCCTGAACCTGCTGAATGTGAATTCCTTCTGGCAGTACGTTGTAAAGGGAACCGTTATCCTCCTGGCTGTTTTTGTGGATTACCTGAGAAACAAAAAGGCGGAATAAAGCCTGGTTTGCGGCAAAAGCGTTTCACGGCAGTGGGGCGCTTTTTGTCGAAGTCAAAGTTTTTCAAAAAGTTACCATGAGATATTACAGATACGCATGTTTGCGGTATAATGGGAAAGGACCGGACCGGGAGCGTGACCGGGCAGCCGGGGATATGACCAGGCATCCGGGAAATGAAGTCAGAGACAGGGAGGCGGGAAGCAGATGAAGATAGGAACAGGTTTGTTAATCCTGACAGCGGGCATCATGCTCCTGGTGGAGGGCTGCGGCCGCCCGGACGGAAGCGGGCGCCAGCATGAGGCCAGGCTGTTCGGGGCAACCTATATGACCAGGAATAATCCATATTTTGATGTCCTCAACCAGGGGATAGAAGAAGTGGTGGAAGCCAACGGCGATATCCTTCTTACCAGGGACCCCCTTCAGGACCAGGAAAAGCAGAACCAGCAGATTCAGGAGATGATAGACGAGGGTATCCAGATGCTGTTTTTGAATCCTGTGGATTGGGAAAAGGTGCAGCCTGCCCTGGATGCCTGCAAGGAGGCGGGGGTGGGCATTATCAACGTGGATACGGTGGTGAAGGACAGGGATTCCGTGATTTCCATTATAGAGACGGATAACTACCAGGCAGGCCAGCTCTGCGCCCTGGATATGATGAAGCGCAAGGACAAGGCGAAAATCGTGATACTGGACAATCCCATACAGACCTCCATTACTAACCGGGAACAGGGCTTTTTGGACACCATAGAGGGCAATGACAACTACCAGGTGGTATACAGGGAGGCAGCGGCAGGAGAGATTGAGGTGTCATCCCATGTGATGGCTGACCTTCTGCGCCGGGACATTGATTTTGACGTAATATTGGGAGGCAATGACCCCACGGCCCTGGGAGCCCTGGCAGCCCTGCAGCAGGCCAGGAAGGAGGAGGGGGTCCTGATATATGGAATCGACGGCTCTCCGGATTTTAAGGCAATCCTGGATGTGGGGTATGTGACAGGAACCAGTGCCCAGAGTCCCAGGTCCATAGGCAGGAAGGCGGCTGAGACTGCTTACCGTTATCTGGACGGGGAGACGGTGGAGAAATACATAAGCCTGCCCAGCACCATGATTACCAGGGACAATCTCCATGAATTTGAAATAGACGGGTGGCAGTGAGGATATGGATACGAATATGGATAACAGGCGGGTACGCATCCTGCAGCTGGGAATCCTGGCGCTTAATGTGATATCCGTAATGGGACTCAGCATATTTATATATGCCACAATTGAAAACATACGGCGCAGCTATGTGGCCAGGGAGTTTTTAAGCGGCATCCAGGCCATTGTCTGGTATCCCTGCCGGAACATCTGGCTCTGCGCCCTTCTTCTGGCTCTGCTGGCAGGCAGTATGTTTGTGCGGGACCGGCTGTTCCCGGACAACAGTAAGGTGATTCTGTTCAGCCTTGTGGCTGATTTTGCCATTTGTTTTGCCATTATTATACTTTTGAATTTTAATTATAACGGTATCCTGCTGCTGGTATTTTCCAATGTCATTCTCTATGCCAAAAACGGGAAATCCAGGTATTTCCTGGCGGCGGTGGCTATCGGCAGCTTTATCCTGGCTGATTACGAACTGCTTTCCATTTCCTACCGCCTGTATTCCATACAGGATTACATTGCATTTTACAATGCCTCCGCCCAGCAGTACCTGCTCAGCAGCTACAATATCCTGATATCCCTGAATGTAATCATGTTTGTGGTATACTGTGTGAATATCATCAACCAGCAGCAGGGAAACCTGGACGAGATACATGCCCTTAACGAGCAGCTTCAGGAAGTGAATGAACAGCTTAAAGAGTACTCCGTGATGGCGGAAAAAATGGCGGAGACAAGGGAGAGAAACCGTCTGGCCAGGGAAATCCATGATACCCTGGGCCACACCCTGACCGGCATTGCCGCGGGCATAGACGCCTGCCTGGCCACCATAGGCACGTCGCCCCGGCAGACAAAGGAGCAGCTGGAGCTTATTTCCAAGGTCACAAGGGACGGCATCAAGGAAATACGGCGCTCTGTCAGCCAGCTGCGCCCCGATGCCCTGGAGCGGTTCAGCCTGGAATACGCCATCAGCAAGATGGTATCGGACATGAACGCTGTGTCCGGCGCCAGGGTGTACTTTGACTGCCAGGTGAAGAACCTGAAATTTGACGAGGACGAGGAAAACGCCATTTACCGGGTCATCCAGGAGGGAATCACCAATGCCCTGCGCCACGGCCATGCCAGCCAGATATGGATTACCATAAAGAAGGAGGATACGGACATCCTTCTGCAAATCAAGGACAACGGCATCGGGTGCAGGGAAATAAAGAGCGGATTCGGAACAAAGCACATGAAGGAGAGGATTAAGATGCTGAGCGGTGTTGTGACATTTGACGGCAGCGGCGGTTTTACTGTAAATGCAAGGATACCAATCCGATGGGGGGAGACTTATGATTAAAGTATTGATTGCGGACGACCAGGAGCTGATTCGCCAGAGCCTGCAGATTGTGCTCAACAGCAGGTCCGACATAATGGTTACAGATGTGGCGTCCAACGGCCAGGAGGTTATCCGCTGCGTAAGGAAGAACAAGCCGGATGTCATACTGATGGACATCCGGATGCCCAAGCTGGACGGGGTGCAGTGCACGAAAATCATAAAGGAAAATTATCCTCAGATTAAGATTATTATACTCACCACCTTTGACGATGACGAGTATGTCTACAATGCCCTGAAATACGGGGCCAGCGGGTATCTGTTAAAGGGCGTGTCCATGGATGAACTGGCCAATGCCATTACCACGGTATACAATGGATGGGCCATGATTAACCCGGACATTGCAGCCAAGGTGCTGAGGCTGTTTTCACAGATGGCCCAGGCGGACTATACCATACTTGTGGGTGATAAGAATGTGGACGAGCTTACAAAGACAGAGTGGAAAATCATAGCCCAGGTGGAAAAGGGGGCCAGCAACAGGGAGATAGCGGAAACCCTTAAGCTGTCTGAAGGGACGGTGCGCAATTATCTCAGCACCATACTGAACAAGCTGGATTTGCGGGACCGCACCCAGCTGGCAATCTGGGCTGTCCAGACAAATGTAAGGAAACGCCTGGGCACCTGAAGTCTGGCCGGGACAGCAGGCAGAAGCAGGACAGCAGGCAGAAGCAGGACAGCAGGCAGAAGCAGGACAGCAGGCAGAAGCGGAGCGGCAGGCAGAAGCAGAACAGAGGCAGGAGAGAGGCAGAAGGAAGGGTGAGATTGGGATGAAGGGATGGAAATGGACGCTGGGGCTGGGAACAGCCCTGGTCCTCCTTTTTGGTCTGGCGGGATGTATATACATGTATCATGATAAGGAGATAGTCCTGGAATTCGGCATGTTTACGGGAAGCAACTGGGACGTTGCCAGTGCCAGCAGCTTTGTCATCATGGACAAGGCGATTGCAAGGTTTGAGGAGGAGCATCCCGGGGTGAAGATTCACTATTACAGCGGAATCAGCAAGGAGGACTACTCGGAGTGGTGCGCCAGAAAGCTGTTGGAGGGAAAGATGCCGGATGTGTTTATGGTGCCGGATACGGATTTCAACCTGTATTCATCTTTGGGGGTCATGAAAAACCTGGACGAACTCATTGAGCATGATGACGGGTTTGACCGCAGTGACTTTTTCACCACAGCCCTTGACGCGGGAAAATACGATGGACACCAGTGCGCCCTTCCCTATGAAACGGTTCCGGTCCTTTTATTTGTCAACAAATCCCTTTTGGCCAGGGAACAGATTGAGGTGCCGGGGGAGGACTGGACATGGGATGATATGTATGAAATATGCAGGAAGATAACAAAGGATGTGAATGGGGATGGATTGCTGGACCAGTTCGGCACCTATAATTACAGCTGGAGGAACGCGGTTTACACCAGCGGGGGGAGATTTTACGGCGGGGACCAGCAGCAGTTGTCCTTTACGGACCCCCATGTCCTGGACGCCATCAAATACATGAAGCGCCTTAACGACCTTAACCAGGGACAGAGCGTGACCCAGGAGGACTTCAACAAAGGGAACGTGGCCTTTATGCCCCTGACCTTTGCAGAGTACAGGACCTATAAGACCTACCCCTACCGGATTAAGAAATACACAAAGTTCCAGTGGGACTGCATCACGTTTCCTGCCGGAAAAGAGGGAGAGAACCGTTCCAGGGTGGATTCCCTTCTCATGGGCATCAACAGCAGCACAAAGCATGAAAAGCTGGCGTGGGAATTCCTGAAACAGCTGACTGGAAATGAGGAGATGCAGATGGACATATTCCGGTACTCACAGGGCGTGTCTGTGCTGAAAAGCGTTACCGGCTCCGGCCAGGCAGCGGCCATCATACAGGAGGACATGGATGAGGGGGAGCAGGTCATTAACAGCAGTCTGCTGTACAATGTAATTGAGAACGGGGTCATAGAGCCCAAGTTCCAGCAGTATGAGCAGGTCATGAGCCTGGCGGACGGGGAGGTATCCAAGATACTTATGGAAAACAGGAATGTGGACAGCAGCATGAAGATATTCCAGAGAAGCATTACCAAGTATTTGCAGCAGCAGAGATAGAGAGAGGGGAGAAAAGGCCGGGCCCCGGTCATTTGTACACGGTTTGTACAATGATTGGGGCCCGGGCTTGTTTTTTATTTGTTTTTGGTGTGGTAGGCGGTGGGAAGATTCCAGTCGTACTTTGTGGCCAGAAGGCGGATGAGCACCACCAGGATTGCGCTCAATATCATGGAGGCGTCTCTGGAGAGCCAGCCGTTCAGGCAGACATAGCAGACAGCCCCGGCAATGGAGGCGGAAGCATATACATGCTTGCGCAGGATATACGGGGACTGGCCGGCCAGAATATCCCTGAGGGCGCCGCCTCCCACGCCTGTAAGGACGCCCAGGAACACGGAGAGAAAATGATATTCCCCGTAACCGGCCGTCACAGCTGTGTTGATGCCTGTTACCGTGAAGGCTCCCAGTCCAATGGCGTCAAACAGGTTCATTATCTTCTCATAAGCCGAGATATACCGGCTTTCCAGTATCCTCTGGTTCAGCCAGACCAGGACAAAGAGTACCATGGCCGCCAGAAAGGCCGTGTACACGTAAACCGGGTTCATGAACAGGCTGGGCGGTACGATTCCCAGTATAATGTCCCGGAGCATTCCGCCGCCGACAGCAGTGGTGACGCCCAGGACCACCACTCCCAGCAGGTCCAGGCGCTGTTTGATGGCCACCAGGGCACCGGACGAGGCAAAGGCCACGGTTCCGACTATTTCTATGATAAAAAAGATTGAGATATTGGATTCCATAATACGCTCCCGGCCAATGGCTACAGCAGATATATCTTGTTTTTTCCGCAGATATCGCGCATTTCCCTGGGCCAGATACTGGCCTGGACTTCACCTATATGGGCGCGGTCCAAAAGCAGCATGCACAGACGTGACTGTCCGATACCGCCGCCGATGGTGTAGGGAAGTTCTCCGTTTAAAAGCATTTTATGATAAGGAAGACTGCGGCGGTCTTCGCATCCGGCTTTCCTGAGCTGGTCCTCCAGGGCAGCCTCATCCACACGGATACCCATGCTGGAGATTTCCAGGGCGCACTGTAAATGCTCAAACCAGAACAGGATATCGCCGTTCAGCTTCCAGTCGTCATAGTCAGGCGCGCGTCCGTCATGGGGCTTGCCGCCGGCCAGTTTATCGCCAATCTGCATCAGGAATACGCAGCCATGTTCCCTGGTTATCAGGTTTTCCCGTTCCTTAGGCGTATTGTCCGGATACAGGTCCTCCAGCTCCTGGCTGGTGATGAAGAAGATATCCTTTGGAAGGTGCTTCACTGCCTCCGGGTATTTATACCACACCTCATGCTGCATGTGCTTGATAATTTTAAAAATCTCCCGCACCGTGTCCTTTAAGGTATCCAGATTGCGCTGTTCCCTGGTGATGACCCGTTCCCAGTCCCACTGGTCCACATAACAGGAGTGAAGGTTATCCAGCTCCTCGTCCCTGCGGATGGCGTTCATATTGGTGTAAAGCCCCTCGCCGGGCTGAAAGCCGTATTCCTTTAGGGCCATACGCTTCCATTTTGCCAGTGAGTGCACAACCTCCAGGGTTTCCCCGGGAAGTCCCAGCATGTCAAAGGACACGGGGCGCTCAGTACCGTTTAGGTTATCGTTAAGACCGCTGCTTCTTTCCACGAACAGGGGGGCGGAGATACGCTCTAGATGCATCTCCCTTCCCATTTCCTTCTGGAAGGTGTCGCGTATGTATTTGATTGCGTCCTGCGTCTCACGGATGGAAAGACGGGGGTCGTAATCCTTAGGTATGATTAATTCCATCTTAAAAACCTCCAAACTAGTTGAATTCATTGCATATGTTTCTTATGGTATCATCATTGGGAAAAACGCGCAAGTGCTTACATCATTTTTTTATGAGGGAAATGGCGTAAAAATGCGAAAATACCCTGGAAAGATGTTGAAATATAAGGTTACACACAGATGGAAACATGGTAAAATAGAGTTGAAAATGAAATCGGGAGGTATGAGATGAAACGAACGGTAAAGGTATGGCTGGCAGCGGTTATGAGCGGAGTGATTCTGGCAGGAGGGGCAGGAACAACAGGACAGGCTCCGTGGGAAATGGAGTCCCAGGCCCATTCGGGCCGGACAGATGCCAACGGAGGACACCGGGATAACAAAAATGCCAGCGGGTTGGGAAGCTACCACTACCACTGCGGAGGACATCCGGCCCACCTGCATCCCAACGGCGTGTGTCCCTATGCAGGAGGTGCCCAAACTAAGGCCCAGACCCAGACACAAGCCCAGATTCCAACAAAGGCTGCCAATATGGTTCAGGAAACCCAGGCCGGGGACCTGGATATTCCGGCTGTCCGGGCAGTTTCCCGGGAAAGGGCGGCAGATACAACGGGATGGAACCAAAATGGGACACAGTGGAATTATATCTGTGAGGACGGAACACAGCTGATTGGATGCTGGAAACAGATTGACGGTGTGTGGTACTGTTTTGACAGCGACGGAAACATGCGGACCGGATGGTACAGGGAAAATGGCTGTCTTTATTACCTGGGGACGGATGGGAAGATGGTTACCGGAACCTGTATGGTCGATGGAACAGAGTACCAGTTTGACCAGGACGGGAAGATGATAACAGAGAAGCAAACGGGCCTGCATTGATAATGTCTCAATGCAGGCCCCCGGCTGTCTGTGTGCTATCTGGATTTACCCGAATAAATCCATAAGCTTCTTTTTCATTTCTTTCCGTCTTTTATCTGTTTCTTCGGTATCCAGGGAAAACAAACCATCCTCTGCCTGTAATACGTCGCCTTCCTTAACATTCTCCGGAAGATGGCTGACGGGAACCGTTATGCGCTCTCTTGCTTCTGTTTCACATATGGCCAGACCCTCCTCCAGCCGGTCAATGATATATTTCATATAGAATATCCTTTCTGTGTGTTTTAAACATGCTCCAGCCCAGAGACCGTATTGACAGCATGTAACAGCTGGTGTTTGGGTTACGGTTTACACTGTTTACAGGGCTCGTATCCCTCCTGTATCAGTTCCTCCCTGGAAGAGGTTACATCCTTCCGGTTTTCCGTCTTCATCTGTGGGACCGAGGCACAGCCGGGGCTGTGGAACTTGCCGGTGTTAACATTTATGACATAGGAGGAAAGGGAGGAGGCACTGCCGGAGCTGTGTTCGGCGGTATTGCCAGCCTGATGGGTGGCGGTGCTCCATGTGATTGTACTGCCGTCACTGAAAGCGGCAATGGTCCCTTCCTCATCTGTGCGGAGTACCTGGCAGCCTGCTTTTTTTAGTTTTTCCATTGTCTCCTTATGGGGGTGTCCGTAGGAGTTGCCTTCCCCGCACTGGATTACCACCCAGGAGGGTGATACCTTTTTCAGAAATGCATCGCTGGTAGCGGTGCGGCTGCCGTGATGGCCTGCCTTCAGCACATCTGCCTTTAACACTGCGCCGCTGTTTACAATATCTTCCTCCGCCTGGCTTTCTGCATCGCCGCACATGACAAAGCTGTTATCGCCGTAAGTAAGGCGGATGCCCACGGACCAGTTGTTCAGGTCGGTGCCATAGTCTTTTACCGGAGAGAGTATGGTAAAGGAGGCGCTTCCCAAATCATAGGAGTCCCCCGGCACCGGTTTGGTGATTTTCAGTCCTTTGGAAGCAATGGAGTCCAGTACATCCTCAAAGGTCCTGGTGGTATGCTCCACCGGCGGCAGGAAGACTCTGTCCACGGGAAAGGTATCAATTACCTTGTCCAGGCCGCCGATATGGTCGGAATGGGGATGGGTGCCAATCACATAATCCAGTTTTTCCACTCCCTCTGCCTGCAGATAAGAGATTACGGTATTGGCCTGGTCATTTTCCCCTGCATCAATCAGCATGTAGTGTCCGCCTGATTCGGCCAGTATACTGTCTCCCTGGCCCACATCAATGAAATGTACAGCCAGTCCCGGCCCGGATGGGGCGGCTGCGGAGTAACCTTTGTCCTGGGAAAGGGCTGGGGCGGAATCAGCGCATCCTCCCAGCAAAAGCGAGATACTGCAAAAAATGGATATTATCAATATTCGGATACTATTTCTTCTAGTCATAAACGAGTCAGCCTTCCTGTCTTTTGTTGGTTTTAGTTTTATATCGGAACAATTATTTGGATAATTGCGGTACCCATGTACTGTTTCATTGCAGGGCCGCCTGGGCCAGGACAGCCCTGCTGAATGCGGTATCCCACTGCGGGTAGGAACGTTTCAGGGATACAGGTCTGCCGTCTGTACCCAGGAAACAGTGTTTGCTCTCACCTGTGGTTTTAAGTTCACCTGTGGCGGCATCGCGCATCTCATAAGCAAGCGTCATGCGGATGGCGTTATATTCCTTTACCCATACATGTATTTTTACATGGTCATCAAAATGTACCATGGACCTGTACTGGCAGTGTACCTCCAGAACCGGGCTCATGACGCCTGAGGCTTCCATGGCCTTATATCCGCAGCCCATCTGTTCCATCAGGCTGACCCTTGCCTCCTCCATCCAGCGGATGTAGTTGGAATGATGTACACAGCCCATCTGGTCTGTCTCATAATACTGTGCATGATGTTCGTAGTCTTTAAACATGATGTCCTCCTGGTTTTATTCTGAATCCATCTGGTCCTGATACCAGGCCGTGAATCCTTCATCACTCATATTACTGGTGTTTGTCTGGCAATACCCTTTCAGCTGCTCCTTGAATTGTTCCAGGTCCTCCCGGTAGCTGTTGGAAGGGAGTCAGCGGTTTCATACTCCTTTTGGGCATCGTAAATCCGCGCTATACGGATGTAGGACCAGGTCAGGTCGCTTCCGTTGTGTTCCTGGATTTTAAGGGCCTGCCGGTAATGTTCCATGGCTTTTTCATAATCCTCTGTTTTCTTGTACGTATCTCCTATATCGCATAAAAAGACTGCCGTATAGGCGGAGTCCTTTCCGCAGGCTTTTTGGATGGCTTTCAGACCTTTCTCATAATAGGCCAGGGCCTCATCCATATTGCCTGCATCCCTGTGCACATCGGCTATGGCGCTGTAATCCCCCGCCCTCATTTTGACATACATCCAGACCTTTATCTTTCTTATTCATCACTATTTTCCTTTCAGGCAGTCAGGCGGCATACAAAAATATTATACCATGAATTGTCCCAAAAAACGAGTGCATGGGAATGGATTGGTGTTCCGGCCGGAACCAGAGGCCGCCATAGCCGGCGGACCTAAAACAACAGAGGATTTTAAACAGCTTATGTATATTTTGAAATATGGTTACATATACTGGTAATAAATGGACCTGTCCTATGGGTATATACCCGGAAACAGATTCAGACCAGATATTATCAAGAAGAAAAGGAGCACATGATTATGGCACGGGGAGTAAGAAAGTCACCGGTTGAAAAACTGCAGGGAGAGCTGGCGGATGTACAGGCATCCATAGCACAGTATGAGAGCTGTCTGGAAACCATGAGGGAAAAGGAAAAGGCTCTTATGGAACATATCCAGCTGGAGGAATTTAAGGTCGTGAATGAGATGCTAAAGGAACGGGACATGACCATGGATGATTTAAAAGAAATGCTGGCAGGGGACATGACTCTCAGTGCATGAGCTATGTAATCCTGTATATACAGTAAGTCCATATGGGAATAAGGACGCCTGGATGGAAATCTGCGCGTTCTTATTTTTTTAACTTTATTTTTTGATTTATCTTTCAGCTTCTGTTTTTTGAAGGCTTTGTTTGATTCCTCATGTTGTAGTTGACCGCTGTTTTATGGTAGAATGATAAAAAACAACAGGCCTGAAGGAGGTACATAAGATGGTGGAAGTCACGCTAGGGAAAACAGGTATCACTGTGAATAAGAATGGGTTTGGGGCCCTTCCTATCCAGAGGATACCGGAGGAGGACGCGGTACGCCTTATAAAGAAGGCATATGATGGGGGAATCACGTTCTTTGACACAGCCAGGAATTATACGGACAGCGAGGAAAAGCTAGGAGCTGCACTTGAGGGAATACGTGATAAGGTGTTCATCGCAACCAAGACAGCGGCTAAGACAGCAGAGAAATTCTGGGAGGACCTGGAAACTTCCCTGAAAAACCTGAGAACAGACCATGTGGACCTTTATCAATTCCATAATCCGCCTTTCTGTCCAAAGCCGGGAGACGGAACCGGACTGTATGAGGCTGTTCTGGAGGCCAGGGCCCAGGGAAAGGTACACCATATAGGAATCACCAACCACAGGCTGGCAGTGGCGGCGGAGGCAATTGACTCCGGTCTTTATGAGACATTGCAGTTCCCATTCTGTTATCTGGCTACGGACAAGGACCTGGAACTGGTGGAGCGCTGCAGGAAGGCGGACATGGGTTTCATTGCCATGAAGGCATTATCCGGCGGCCTTATCAATAATTCACGGGCAGCCTACGCATATCTGGCCCAGTTTGACAATGTGCTTCCAATCTGGGGGGTCCAGAGAGAAGGGGAGCTGGATGAGTTCCTGTCCTATGTGGGAAATCCGCCTCAGATGACAGATGAGATACAGGCATTGATTGATAAGGACAGGGACGAGCTTTTAGGTGAATTCTGCAGGGGCTGCGGATACTGTATGCCATGTCCCGTTGGAATCCAAATCAATAATTGCGCCAGGATGTCCCTTATGATACGCAGGGCGCCTTCCGCTGCCTGGCTGACACCAGAGGCCCAGGAGAATATGAAGAAGATTGAACAGTGCCTCCACTGCAACCAGTGCAAGGGAAAATGTCCTTATAATCTGGATACGCCAGCATTGCTGGAGAAGAATCTGAAGGACTATCTGGAGATTCTTGACGGAAAGGAATATTAGGAGAGGGATACGCAGGAAACAGCGCCCGCTGTCATGGTGGCAGAGGAAGCGCTGTTTCTTTCGTATACCATAAATACGTATATTGGCAGGATTTAATCGCGGTAGCGGTTGATGCAGGCGTATATTTCCTGGATTCTCGGCATGGAAAGGCCGCAGGCCGCATAGGAGCTGTCTCCCATGGCGCACAGACCGCCCTTCTGTATCTCCTTAAGCAGCAGGGAGACAGTATCCTTCACCGTATAGCGCTCCAGGAGCTGGTGTTGCGCACAGTAGCGCAGCATCTGCGCCAGGGTATTGGTCTGCTCGGAATCAACGAGCTGTTCCACGAACCGGAGGTCCACAGGGGACCTGCCGATTTGCAGGGAATCCTTGCCGTATACCTTGACCTTGATGCGCTCGTCCCGGCCCCCGTCATGGGAACCCCGGCCCCTGTAACCGCCCCGGTTTGGAACAGCGGAATTCCTGGATGCGGTCTGGGAACCGCCCTTACTGCTCAATAGCCTGCGCCCCTCTGTGGGAAGAAGGAAGCCTGGGGCAGAAGTAATGGGTTCGACGCCGTAGCCGGAACAAAAGGCTTTGGTCTTATCCGTGATGTCAAAGGGCTCATAGCAGTCCATCTGCAGGATGGTATCTGCAATATAGAAGTAAGCGCCTGAACTTCCTGCCACCATGACAGTGGAAATACCGGATTTTTCATACAAATCCCTGGCTCTTTCAATGAAGGGGGTAATGGGCTCCTGGTCACGGCTGATGATTTTCTGCATCAGGTCGTCCCTGACCATGAAGTTGGTGGCAGAGGTATCCTCGTCAATCAGGAATACACTGCTTCCGGCTTCAATCCCCTCAATGACAGCAGCTGCCTGGGAGGTGCTGCCGCTGGCATCCTCAGTGGAGAAGCAATGGGTGTTCTTTTTGTTGGGCAGGTCGTTGATGAACAGGGAAATGTCCACGTTCCGGACACTTCTGCCGTCTTCTGCCCGCAGCTTCATGGCAGTGGAATCCGTGATGACATATTCCCGTCCATCTCCGGCCACATGGTTATAGACACCGGACTCCAGGGCTTTCAACAGGGTGGATTTGCCATGATATCCGCCGCCTACAATCAGGGTAATGCCCCGGCGCAGTCCCATTCCGGTGATTCTGCCATGGTGGGGAAGGTTTAATTCCAGCCGGAGGGAATCCGGTGACTGGAAGGGAACGCTGCCCTTCATGGGGCTGCTGGAAATGCCGCTTTCCCTGGGAAGGACGGCGCCGTCCGCAACAAAGGAAACCAGTCCCAGGCGTTCCAGCTCACAGCGGATGAAATACTGGTCTTCCGCCAGGTCGGCTACGTCCTTTACTTCCCGGGCCGGCCTGCTCTTATAATAAAATACAGTTTTAACGCACCGGGGCAGGAAATCGAACAGAATCTTAACCAGCTCGCCGGAATTGATGGTTCTGCCATTGGCCGGGAAACCGGCTTCAAAGCGGGCTGTGATGCCCCTGGTGCTGCATTCACAGGCTGTCCGGCTCAGAATCTCAGGCCCCGGATGGCTGGTGGCAATCAGGCCGCTTTTGCCGGAACCTTTTGCCTTGAAATTATATTTGGCGATTTCCTGGCAGAACTGTCTGACCAGATAGTCCTCCAGGGCAGTCTGCTTGTGGGGGGCGTCGAAATATTCGCAGGGATAGGATGCCCGCTGCTGCGGAATGAATACGCTTAATTTGGAAGGGGATGCAAAGGGGTCCCCCTGTACATGGTCGATGGAAAGTACATAATCCCCAAAGTCATAGGAACCCCGCGTATCTTTATAGGCCGGATATCCCTTCCGGTCAATGGATTCCAGTAATCTTCTCAGGTCTTGTGCTGATTTCATGCTGCTGCTTCACCTCTTCGCCTGCGCCGCCAGGCCGGAATCCAGGTCCGGTCTGCCTTTTGACAGGCTCCTTTTTCTGTATTTGCTTTCTATATTTTATAGCAGGTCCGGCGAAAATGCAACCAAGAACAGCGGGCGGTATGGGCTTATGGGGTGCATATATATCCGGCCGTCCCGGGGCGGCAGCGTTGAAGGGTCCTGCATTTTATGGTATGATAGCATGAGACGGGCGCCAGGGCCCGGAGTGGTAAAGCAGGCACACTCCGGTCCAGGGCGGCTCTGCCAATGACAGGAGTGAAGAATGAATATGGACCAGCAGAAAAAGGAAATGTTAGAAGCACTGTCCGGTGCAGAAAAGGTACTGATAGGCATCGGAGGGGAATGGAAATTAAAGGACGATGGAAGGGATGTGCGGCTGCGCTGTCTGGCGGACGAAGCTCAGAGGGAGCTGAAAGCTGCCTACGAAGCCTTATGGGACCTGGTCAGGGACAAGGATTATTATGTGGTGACCACTGTGACGGACGGGGCTGTCTATGACACGGATTTTGACAGCAAACGGGTGGTGGCTCCCTGCGGGAATATCCATTGGAGACAGTGCTCTAAAGCCTGTACCAAGGATATATGGGAGGAGGGGGAGGTGCCGGAGGATACCTGCCCCCATTGCAGGGCTCCCCTGACAGGCAATACGGTTGAGGCAGAGAACTATATCGAGGAAGGCTATCTGCCCAGGTGGGAGGCCTACAAGAAATGGCAGACAGGAACCCTGAACCGCAAACTGGTTATTCTGGAACTGGGGGAAGGCTTCAAGACGCCTACCGTCATGCGGTGGCCGTTTGAGAAGATTGCATTTTTTAACCGTAAATCCGCATTTTACCGTGTCAACAGACAATTTTACCAGATGCCCCGGGAGATGGGAGAGCGGGCCGGGGGAATCCAGGCAGATTCAGTTTCCTTTATCCGCGGCCTGGCAGAGAGAAACTAATAATTTCTGAAAATAGTAGTTCCTGAAAGGGATAATTCCTGAAACAATATAAAATGATTACAAAAACAGGTTGCCTTTATCACGTTACAATGCTAAAATATTAAATCATAGGAACGAGGTCGAATATATGATTGCTATCATTGATTATGACGCAGGAAACCTGCGCAGTGTGGAAAAAGCCCTGTTATCACTGGGGGAAACGCCTGTCATAACCAGGGACAGGAAGACAATACTGGAAGCGGACAAGGTTATCCTGCCCGGAGTAGGTTCGTTCGGCGATGCAATGGGAAAGCTGGAGCAGTATGGTCTGTCGGATGTGATTCGTGAGACAGTGGACCAGGGAACCCCGTTTTTAGGAATCTGCCTTGGACTGCAGCTTTTGTTTGCAGGCAGCGATGAGAGTCCCGGGGCCGCGGGGCTGGGGATTCTTCCGGGAACAATATATAAGATACCGGAGCATCCCGGGCTCAAGATTCCCCATATGGGCTGGAACTCACTGGACATAAGGCCGGGGGCAAAACTGTTTAAAGGGATTGATAACGGAGCCTATGTTTACTTTGTACATTCCTATTACCTGAAAGCAGGGGACGAATCCATTGTGGCGGCTTCCGCAGAGTACAGCACCCGGATACACGCTTCAGTGGAGCAGGGAAATGTGTTTGCCTGTCAGTTCCATCCGGAGAAAAGCGGGGAAGTGGGACTTGCCATTCTTAAGAATTTTATGGGACTGTGAAGGTCCTGCGGTGTCCGGGGAAGGAGTGCCGGGACAGCGCCAAGCCAAATAAAACAGGAGACAGGAGAGGCGATATGTTTACCAAAAGAATCATACCATGCCTGGACGTGAACAATGGCCGTGTGGTAAAGGGCGTGAATTTTGTGAACCTGCGGGATGCCGGGGACCCGGTGGAGATAGCTGCGGCTTATGATAAGGCAGGGGCAGACGAACTGGTATTTCTGGATATCACGGCATCCTCAGACAACCGCCGTACCGTGGTGGATATGGTGCGCAAGGTGGCAGAGACTGTTTTTATTCCGTTTACCGTGGGAGGCGGCATACGCACCGTGGAAGATTTCCGCATGCTTCTCAGAGAGGGAGCGGATAAGATATCCATCAATTCCTCAGCCATTGACAATCCCCGCCTTATCAGTGATGCAGCGGATAAATTCGGCCGTCAATGCGTGGTGGTAGCCATAGACGCCAGGCGCAGGGAGGACGGAAAGGGCTGGAATATCTACAAACACGGCGGACGTGTGGATGTGGGGACAGATGCCCTTAAGTGGGCCATGGAGGCAGAGCGCCTGGGAGCGGGAGAGATACTGCTCACCAGCATGGACTGCGACGGAACCAAGAACGGATATGACAATGAACTGACCTCCCTCATTGCTTCCCATGTATCCGTGCCGGTCATTGCTTCGGGAGGCGCCGGGAATAAGGAACATTTCTATGATGCATTGACTAAAGGCAGCGCAGACGCCGCACTGGCGGCATCCCTGTTTCATTATAAGGAACTGGAGATACGGGAACTTAAGGAGTACCTGGCGGGGAGAGGGATTGCAGTCAGGATGTAGCCGGTGCTTTTAATTGGTTTCTTCCCGGTACACGCGGATAAGAACAATGGAAGAAAAAATAGTCACTTCATCCTTAGTGGCTATTTTTTAATTGGTTTATTCATGTTAGCGCTTTTGCGCCCAATAACCCGAATCCTTTTACCCGGCCTTTTCGGTCTGCTGTCCCGGCCTCTTTCTTAAATTATTTTGTCGATATCCGTTGTTTCCTGCGGTTTCCTATGCTAAAATATGAAAATGTGAATTATATGGTGAAAGAAAAGGAGAAGCAGGATATGGCCGCGATTACCAATGACTGGCTGGGGCCTTTGAGCAGTGAATTTAAGAAGCCCTATTATAAAGAATTGTATAAGACAGTAAAGCATGAATATGAGACCAGAAGGGTGTTTCCCGAACCGGATGATATCTTTAATGCATTTGCATTTACACCGCTGGCAGACGTGAAGGTAGTGATACTGGGACAGGACCCTTACCACAATTACGGCCAGGCCCATGGCCTGTGTTTTTCGGTGAAGCCGGATGTGGATATTCCTCCCTCCCTGGTGAACATCTATCAGGAGCTTCACGACGATTTAGGGTGTTATATACCGAATAACGGTTATCTGAAGAAATGGGCTGACCAGGGCGTTATGCTGTTAAATACAGTGCTTACGGTGAGGGCGCACCAGGCCAATTCCCACCGGGATATCGGATGGGAGAAATTTACGGATGCAGCCATAGGCATTCTCAACCAGCAGGACAGGCCCATGGTGTTTATTTTATGGGGGCGTCCTGCCCAGACGAAGAAGGCAATGCTTAATAATCCCAGGCATCTGATTCTGGAGGCGCCCCATCCAAGTCCGCTGTCAGCGTCCAGGGGATTTTTCGGGAGCAGGCCCTTCAGCAAGACCAATGCATTTTTGACAGAGCATGGCCTTATGCCTGTTGACTGGCAGATTGAGAATATATAAAACAGGTATAGGGTTTAGTAAGAATACATAAAATGTACAGCAGGCAGGAGCTTGTGCGGCCGGAGGGCAGCAGGGCAGGGACCCTTAGGGTGCCGGGAAATGGAGCCTGTCTGCGGTAAGGAGAGCTTATGAGTTTAGTTGAAGTGTTAAAAATCATTGTACTGGGCATTGTGGAAGGATTTACGGAGTGGCTTCCCATCAGCAGCACGGGCCACATGATTCTGGTGGATGAAATCATCCGCCTGAACCAGCCGGACGCGTTTAAGGATGTGTTCCTGGTAGTGATTCAGCTGGGTGCCATCCTGGCTGTGGTAGTCATGTTTTTTCATAAGCTGAATCCCTTTAGCCCAAGTAAAAGCAGCCGTCAGAAGGACGCCACATGGGCCCTGTGGATTAAAATTATCATTGCCTGTATTCCGGCAGCCATCCTGGGGCTTTTGCTGGATGACTGGATGGAGGCCCACCTGTTCAATGCCTATGTGGTGGCAGCGGCCCTGATTGTATACGGCGTACTTTTTATCGTGCTTGAGAACAGCAGCGTGTGTTCAAATCCCAGATTCAACAAGGTGGGACAGATTTCAGCCAAGACAGCGTTCCTCATCGGCATGGTGCAGCTGCTGGCTCTGATTCCGGGAACCTCCCGTTCCGGCTCTACCATTCTGGGCGCCATGGTCCTGGGCTGTTCCAGGGCTGCCGCTGCAGAGTTTTCATTTTTCCTGGGAATCCCGGTTATGTTTGGGGCCAGCCTGTTAAAAATCGTGAAGTATTTCCTGGCAGGAAATGTTTTCACAGGCCCGCAGATATTCTACACCATACTGGGAATGCTGATTGCCTTTGTGGTTTCCATTTATTCCATCCAGTTCCTTATGAGCTATGTACGCAAGCATGATTTTAAGTTCTTTGGATACTACAGAATCATTCTGGGTGTGATTGTACTGGCGTATTTCGGTATTACGGCCCTGGCCAGCTAGGAACCAACGATATTCCTCAGCTGAAAGCAGCAGAATCAAATCAGAGTCAAATCAGAAGCAGAATAGGAATCAAATCAGAATAAGGATTTTCAGAATAAAAAGGGCCTGCCATGCAGAGGGAGATTTCTGCATGCAGAGCCCTGTTTATGTGTTTAGAATGTTACGCGGCCCATGACTTTCTTAGTCCAGGTTATCCGCAATTTCATACAACAGCCGTTGTGTATCATCCCATCCAAGACAGGGGTCGGTGATGGATTTGCCATAGCAGTGTTCACCGATTTTCTGGCTGCCGGGTTCGATGTAGCTTTCAATCATAAGGCCCTTTACCAGGTTCTTTATATCCCCGGAATGACGGCGGCTGTGGAGCACTTCCTTGGCAATACGAATCTGTTCCTGATACTGCTTGTTGGAGTTGGCATGGTTTGTGTCCACGATGCAGGCCGGATTCTGCAGCCCGCGCTTGTTATACAGGTCAAATAAAAGCTTTAAATCCTCATAGTGGTAGTTGGGGTTGCACTGGCCCCTCTTGTTCACAGCACCACGCAGGATGGTGTGGGTCAGAGGATTGCCTGGGCACTGTACTTCAAAGCCGCGGAAGATGAAGTCGTGGGGAAGCTGTGCAGCCACCACGGAATTCAGCATAACAGTCAGGTCGCCGCTGGTGGGGTTCTTCATGCCGACCGGCACGTCGCAGCCGCTGGCTACCAGACGGTGGAACTGGTTTTCCACGGAACGGGCGCCTACTGCCACATAGGACATCATGTCGGAGAGATAGTTCATGTTTTCCGGATAGAGCATTTCGTCGGCAGTGGAAAAACCTGTCTCCCGCAGCACCCTCATGTGCATATGGCGGATGGCCAGTATACCCTCGAACATATCGGGCCGCTTCTCCGGGTCCGGCTGATGAATCATTCCCATATATCCCTCGCCGGTGGTCCTGGGCTTGTTGGTGTAGACCCGTGGAATGATGATTAGCTTGTCCTTTGTCTTTTCCTGGATTTTCACAAGGCGTCCGGCGTAATCACATACAGATTCCTCGTTGTCAGCAGAACAGGGACCGATGATGACAACGAACTTGTCGCTCTCACCGGTAAATACCTTTTTTATTTCCTCGTCCCGCGCATGCTTGATTTCTGCCAGCTCAGGAGCCAGCGGGAACTGTTCCCGGATTTCTGCCGGTGTAGGCAGTTTATTGATGAATGTGAATCCCATTTCTTCGTCCTCCCATTATGTAAACACCGGGCTGCGGTGTAAGATGCATTTCAATGCTTCATTATAGTATAGAAAACCGGATTCGTAAATAGTGAATCCCACGAAAATATTGACAATAAGGCATTTTCCAAGTATAAATAGATACATGATTGGTGCAGGAGATTAATGTGTGAGATGAAGAATGACAAGAGACAGACCGCAGGAACCATAATGGCACTGGTGGGAGGAACCTGCTGGGGATTTTCAGGCTGCTGCGGGCAGTATTTATTTGAGCAAAAGGGAATCGAGGCCCCGTGGCTGGTGGCTGTCAGGCTGTTTTTTGCAGGCATCATACTGGTGCTGGCCGGGTTTAAGCTTCACGGCAGGGAAAACCTGAGGGTGTTCCAAAAGAGAAGGGATACCGTCCATTTGCTGGCTTTTGCCATTTTCGGCATTACCTTCTGCCAGTTTACATATTTTATGGCCATCCAGGCGTCCAATGCAGGAACGGCAACCGTGCTGCAGTACCTGTCGCCTATCCTGATTCTGGCCGTGGTGTGCATGCGGGAGCTGCGCCTTCCCAAGGGGCTGGAGCTGGCAGCCATCGCACTGTCCCTGCTGGGCACCTTTGTCATCGGCACCCACGGGGATATACACTCCTTTCACATCACAGGGGAAGCCCTGTTCTGGGGCCTGCTGGCAGCTGTCAGCTCCATGATTTACACCATTATACCGGGCGGACTTATCCTGAAGTATGATATATATCAGGTGCTGGGATTCGGCATGTTCTTTGGCGGGATTGCCATGGGAGCCGTGGTGCGTCCCTGGAATTACGCGGTTGCCTGGGATGCGGGCACCGCAGGAGCCCTGGCGGGCGTGGTGGTGGTCGGCACTGCCGTTGCATTCGGCCTGTATCTTCAGGGGGTCAGCATGATTGGACCTTTAAAGGGCAGCATTATGGGAAGCGTGGAGCCGGTGTCCGCTGTCATTATATCCGTATTCTGGCTGGGAACCCGCTTTACACTGCCTGATTTTCTGGGCTTTGCCCTGATTCTGGGAGCCGTATTCGTACTTACCTTTGCCCACCGTCCGGAGGGGAAAACAGCAGAGGACGGGATTGACTCTTGACAAAACAGGAGAGTCTGTCTATAATGGTCATAATTTCATGAATTGGCTACGACGGGAACAAGTAGTAGCCTGCAGGAACAGACAGAAAGCAGCCGGGGGATGAGAGGCGCATGTGATGCAGGCCATGAATACATCCCTGAGCTTCGCACCCAACGGCGCTGCTGCAGACAACAGGCCCAGTAGGCTGCGACGGGTCCTGCATCCGTTATCGTGCTAGAGTATATGAGAGTGTGGATTCAGCGGGATGCCGGCGCAGGGAAGAGGCAAGGCGGTTCCCATGTGTGATTCCGGCTTTCACCAGTACTCGAAGAGGCAGGCAGCGCGAGCTGTCTGTGAACATCAGGTGGTAACACGGGGCTTGCGGGCTTCGTCCTTTTGGAAAAGGGCGGGGCTTTTTTTAGTTCACAAAGGGAACTCCGGGCCCGCGGCGCCCTGGCGCCCCCCCTGCCTTTCCTGTATAAAAAACGTAAGAATCAAGCCCTTGCATGAAAGCAGAAGTATGGTAAAATAAATAAAGTAAGAAGAGGAGAGAAACACCATGCAGATTTACGAAGAACTGGTTGCCAGAGGCCTCATTGCCCAGGTGACCAACGAAGAAGAAATTAAGAAAATGGTCAACGAGGGAAAGGCCGTGTTCTATATCGGCTTCGACCCCACAGCCGACAGCCTCCATGTAGGACACTTCATGGCCCTTTGTCTGATGAAGCGCCTTCAGATGGCAGGCAACAAGCCCATTGCCCTGATTGGCGGAGGCACAGGCATGATTGGCGACCCGTCCGGACGTTCTGACATGCGTACCATGATGACTCCTGAAATCATCCAGCATAACTGTGACTGCTTTAAGAAGCAGATGAGCCGTTTCATCGATTTTTCAGAGGGAAAGGCCATGATGGTAAACAATGCAGAGTGGCTCATGGGCCTTAACTATATTGAGTTCCTCAGGGAAGTGGGACCGCATTTCTCCGTCAACAACATGCTGAGGGCTGAGTGCTACAAGCAGAGGATGGAGAAGGGCTTAAGTTTCCTTGAGTTCAACTACATGATTATGCAGAGCTATGACTTTTATGAGCTGTTTAAGCGGTACGGCTGCAACATGCAGTTTGGCGGTGATGACCAGTGGAGCAATATGCTGGGCGGAACCGAACTGATACGCCGTAAGCTGGGCAAGGACGCCCATGCCATGACCATCACCCTGCTTCTTAACTCCGAGGGCAAGAAGATGGGCAAGACACAGTCCGGCGCAGTATGGCTGGACCCTGAAAAGACATCACCCTTTGATTTTTACCAGTACTGGAGAAACGTGGGGGACGGGGATGTGCTTAAGTGCCTCCGCATGCTTACCTTCCTTCCTCTGGAGCAGATTGACGAGATGGATAAGTGGGAAGGCAGCCAGCTGAACCAGGCCAAGGAGATACTGGCATTTGAGCTAACAAAGCTGGTGCACGGCGAGGAAGAGGCTGCCAGGGCGCAGGAAGGCGCCAGGGCCTTATTTGCAGCAGGCGCAAGCACTGAGAACATGCCCACCTTCCAGCTTTCCGAAGAGGATTTTACAGAAGGAACCATTGATATCTTAAGCATCCTTAACAAGTCAGGACTGGCGGCATCCCGTTCAGAGGCCAGAAGGAATGTGGAACAGGGCGGTGTTTCCGTGGACGGAACCCCTGTGAAGGATATCAAGGCTTCCTATGCCAGGGACCAGTTTGCCGGTGATGGCGTGGTGGTAAAGCGCGGCAAGAAGAACTTCAAGAAGATTGTTTTAAAATAAGGGTTGACGGATGCACCGGGAATTCACCCTGGATGTCATCATGAGTAGTCCAAAGGTTTGAGAGGAGGGTACCGGATGAGACGGTATGGTTCTGTTAAGCGGTTAGGCGCGCTGGTCCTGGCGGCAGTGCTCAGTGTGTCGGCTGCATTTGTCTCAGAGGCAGCAGCTTCATTTAAGGCTGAGGTGCCTGTTACCCTGCATTTGGATGTTAACAGCAGAAGGACCACGATTTACGATGGATATTCTTCCTACCTGCTGGGGTACAGGGTATCGGAATACGATACGTTCACAGTTACAAAGGACAAAAGTGATGTGGACCTGAATGAAGTGACACTGAATTATTATCTTGTCACCTATAGGGGCGAGACCCAGAAGTATCTGGAGTGTACGGTGTACGGCTTGAAGGAAGGGACCCATTACCCTGTAATCCGGCCGGAGACGGTTGAAAAAGAGCAGTCCGTTGAAGGGGATTACAATTATCTGGACCAATGTTACATGGTAGAGTTCAGTTATCAGGACAAAAAGGAAAGCCGGTATTTCATGCTGCTGCCCGAGGAGGACATGGGCAACTACCGCAACATCCTGCTGGGCAAGTGGAGCAAGGACGTGCGCGGCTGGAGATACCTGTACCAGGATGAGTACCTTACATCCTGGGCCATGATTAACGACAAGTGGTATTTTTTCAGCACGGACGGCTACATGAAGACCGGCTGGCTGGAATACAAAGGCCAGTGGTATTATCTGGACCCTGAAAACGGAGTGATGCAGACAAACCGCACCATTGACGGTTACCAGCTGGACAGCAGCGGTGTCAGAATCTGAGGCGGCTGAAGCTTGGAGACCAGGGACGGATTGCAGGACAGGAAAAGATAAAATAAAAGACGGTGGGGCAGCGTATTCTGAGAGGACGCTGCCCCACCGCCTTTATGGGAAAATGGCGGCGCTGTGCGGGCCGGCAATACAGTATGAGGAGAACGCCCTGGAATGGACGGCCGGGTTCTTATGTACGGCTTACCGGAACAAAATCCCCAGGTGCTCCAACAGAATCTTGAATCCCATGAGGATGAGGATGGAGCCGCCTGCCAGCTCTGCCTTGGATTTATAGCGGCATCCAAAGGCGTTGCCTGCCTTTACGCCTGCCAGGGACAGAAGGAAGGTGACGCTGCCGATAAAGGACACGGCAGGGAGGATATCAACATTCAGGAAGGCAAAGGTTACGCCGACAGCCAGGGCATCAATGCTGGTGGCAATGGCCAGAAGCACCATGTTTTTCACATCCAGGTCCGCATTAGGACATTCCTCCTCCTTGCTGAAGGATTCCTTTACCATGTTGGCGCCGATTACAGCCAGCAGGATGAAGGCTACCCAGTGGTCGTAAGCACGTATGGCCAGGCTGAAGCTGGAGCCCAGGAAATACCCGAAAAGGGGCATGGCGGCCTGGAACCCGCCGAAGTACAGACCCACTAAAAGGGCGCCCTTCCAGTTCATTTTAGGCATGGCCAGGCCCTTACAGACAGATACGGCAAAGGCGTCCATGGACAGACCCACAGCGATAACGAACAGTTCAGTTAATGACATAATGATTCCTCCCTGGTGATGTTTTAATATATGGATTGCGGTATAAAAAAAGACCCACCTACAGCCTGAGAAGGCTGTAGATAAGTCTCATTGTTTCAAATAAAGCCAGATAGAAACTATCAGTATGTTGACCTTATTACATGCCCGGCAGGGCGGGGCATGCCAATTACTCCCTTATCACTTGCTCCATTTTAATGGACGGGCATGGAATTGTCAAGAAAATTCGAAGGTTTTCCCGGCCTTTTAACCCATTGTAAAAAACACGGCCCTGTGATATAACTGATAAGAACGTATGCCATGGATTGGCAGAAAGAATGAATGACACAGGGAGTTAGCAGAAGATGAAAAAGTCCTATGAGATTGATATGACAAGCGGCCCGCTTCTGGGCAAAATCCTTTTATTTTCCATTCCATTGATGCTGTCAGGCATACTGCAGCTGCTGTTCAATGCAGCGGATATCATTGTGGTGGGCCGCTTTGCCGGCAGCGGGGCGCTGGCGGCAGTGGGCTCCACCTCTTCGCTCATCAACCTATTAATTAATGTATTCGTGGGACTCTCAGTTGGTGTCAATGTGCTGGTGGCCCGTTATTACGGGGCGCAGAGTGACAAGGATGTCAGCGAGACTGTCCATACGGCGGTGACCACCAGCATTGTGAGCGGCCTTATCCTGGTGGTGCTGGGAATCCTTCTGGCAAATCCGCTGCTGCGCCTTATGGGGACGCCTGAGGATGTGCTGGCCCAGTCAGTCCTTTACATGAGAATATATTTCCTGGGAATGCCGGTACTTATGGTCTATAATTTCGGCGCAGCCATTCTGAGGGCCATCGGGGATACCAGAAGGCCCCTGTATTTTCTCTTTGCCTCCGGCGTGGTAAATGTGTGCCTGAACCTGTTCTTTGTGATTGTGCTGGGGATGGGCGTGGACGGAGTTGCCTGGGCCACGGTTATATCGGAACATATCTCCGCATTTCTGGTCCTGAAGAGCCTGATGGGCGCTCCGGGTGCCCTGAAGCTGGATTTAAAGCAGCTGCGGATTCATCCCAAAAAACTGAAGCGAATCGTGAAAATCGGACTTCCGGCAGGTATGCAGGGAGCTATATTTTCCATTTCCAATGTTCTGATTCAGTCCTCTGTCAACTCCTTTGGCTCCATTGCCATGGCGGGAAACACGGCCTCATCCAACATTGAGGGCTTTGTCTATACGGCCATGAATGCGGTATACCAGACCAATCTGAGCTTTACCAGCCAGAATCTGGGCGGCAGGAAATACAGCAGGATTAATAAAATCATGTACATATGCCTGGGGGTGGTGACGGCTGTAGGCGTAGTCCTGGGACTGGCCGCAGTGGCCGCCGGAAACGGTCTTCTGCATATTTATTCCTCAGATTCCGAGGTGCTGCACTACGGGATGCTGAGGCTGGAAATTATCTGCAGCACCTATTTCCTGTGCGGCATTATGGACTGTATGGTGGGAAGCCTGAGAGGGCTGGGATATTCCATTATCCCCATGTTTGTATCCCTTACAGGCGCGTGCGGTTTCAGGGTGCTGTGGGTCTTTACTGTGTTTGCCGCCTACCGTTCCCTGGATGTGCTGTACCTGTCCTATCCTGTTTCCTGGGCCATTACAGCCCTTGCCCATATGGTTACATTCCATAAGATACGGCGCAAGATTCCAAGGCAGGACGCTGTTCCTGTGCAGCCTGCGCCTTAGTTATAAATAATTGACAAACTTTGATAGAAAGGGAATTTTCCTCAATATGCTGTTCAGTTCACTTACGTTTGTTTGGTTTTTCCTTCCGGCCCTGGCCCTGATATACTACATCTCGCCGGGGAGAAAATTTAAGAATGGGGTTCTGCTCATAGCCAGCCTTATTTTTTACAGCTGGGGCGAACCACGGTATGTGGTCCTGGTGATTCTGTCCATTCTGCTCAACTATGGGTTGGGCCTTGCCCTGGATGGCTGCGGGGAAAAGAGGGGGCTTAAAAAGGCTGTATTTGTCCTGGGTATTCTGGTTAACCTGGGGCTTCTGGGGTACTTTAAATACTTCAACTTTTTCCTGGAACTGGCCATGACGGTCCTTGGGCGCGAGGGCTTTGCGCCAAGGGATATTGCGCTGCCCATCGGCATTTCCTTTTATACCTTCCAGTCCATTTCCTATCTGGCGGACACCTTCCGGGGGGAGAATCCCGCCCAGAGAAATGTGTTTCGCCTGGCCCTGTACATCTCCCTGTTCCCACAGATTCTGTCCGGTCCCATTGTAAAGTATCATGAGCTGGAGCCCCAGATAAGGGAGCGGCAGGAGAGCCTGTCCATGCATGCCTACGGCATCAAGCGCTTTGTGTACGGCTTGGTGAAGAAAATGGTGTTTGCCAACATGTTCGGCCAGGTGGTGGACCGGATGTTTGACCTGCCCTTGGAACAGCTGGGCACGGCCACGGTATGGCTGGCCGTGATACTGTACAGTTTCCAGATTTACTATGATTTTTCCGGGTATTCAGACATGGCCATCGGCCTGGGAAGGATGTTCGGCTTTACCTACAGGGAGAACTTTAATTATCCGTATCTGTCGGCCTCTGTCAGCGAGTTCTGGAGGCGTTGGCATATCTCCCTTTCCACCTGGTTCAGGCAGTATCTGTACATACCCCTGGGGGGAAACCGAAGAGGACTAAAACGTACCTGCGTGAATCTCTTCCTGGTATTCCTGGCAACGGGACTGTGGCACGGAGCCAGCATGAATTTCATATGCTGGGGCGTATATTACGGCATTCTCATTGTGGCGGAACGGCTGTGGATTGGCAGAATTTTAGAAAAAAATCCCCTGAAATTCCTGAATCATCTGTACACTCTGGGAGCTGTGGCAGTGGGCTGGATGCTGTTTCGGGTGGATACCCTGCACAATGGCAGGATACTGCTAAAAGCAATGCTGATTCCAAGCAAAGGCCTGTGGAATCCGCGGATTTTTGCGGATAACCGCATCCTGTTCCTGCTGGTGCTGGCAGTGGTATTCTGCGGGCCTGTCCAGCAGCTGGCGCCCCGTCTTAAGGAGCGGCTGTTTGACGAGGAGAACATAACAGCGGGGGATGCGGCCGTTATGGCGGTGCTGTTGCTGCTGGGAACCCTTCTCATGGTCAGCAGTACCTATCAGGCGTTTATTTACTTCAGATTTTAGTCCATACGGAAAGTGAGCAGTACCTATGATGAAAAAGATTATGATTGCAGGGTTCTGGGCCCTGCTTCTGATACCTAATCTGCTGTTTCCCTTTGCAAAGGAAAGCGGTCAGACCGGCACCGGGGAAAACAGGAACCTGGCGGAGTTTCCGGTGTTTTCACCTGATACATACGAGGCTTATCCGGCTGCGGTCAACAGCTATATCAATGACCATGCGGCATTTAGAAATCTCTTCCTGAGCATGAACTCCATGATTAACTTAAAGCTGTTCGGCTATGCGGATTCCCAGGATGTGATTGTGGGAAAGGAGGGCTGGTACTTTTTTGCCGGGGGCATGAGTCTTTACGACGCCCTGGGAACCCAGCCCTTTTACCCGGATGACGCTGCCTGGATTGGCGGCCAGGTCATAAAGGCGGCCGGCTATTATGAGAGCCGGGGCATCCCATTCCTCATGATGATTGCTCCCAACAAGGAAGGAATCTACGGGGAATATATGCCGGATGCGTATAAGCGGGTCAGGGAGGGGAACCGGCCTCAGCAGCTGGAGGATTATATCCGGGAACATTCGGATGTGACGGTTCTGGACCCCAGGGAATACTTTAACACAAACCGGGATTTTGTGTGGTATTATAAGACGGACACCCACTGGAACAGCGCCGGGGGTTATGCGGCCGGCCAGATGCTGATAGAGGCATTGGGAGGCACACCTGTGCCTATAGAGGACGTGCAGGTGGATTATATCAAAGGAGCTCCCGGGGACCTGGCCAATCTGTTCCACCTGCCTGAGAAATACTGTGATGACCGGATTGCCCTGGTAAGCGGGTACCATGAAGACCTGGAGGTCCAGGTCCGGGACGTGAACGGGGATAAGAACATCGTCCATACAAGTACACCCGGTGCGCCGGATAAACGCCGGATAGCGGTAATCCGGGATTCCTTCGGCACAGCCCTTATGGACGTTCTGCCCAGGTATTTTGCCAATGTGGACTTTTATCATTGGCAGGCATTTGACCGGTCCCTTCTGGAGGAGAATCCTCCGGATGCAGTGATATATATGATTGTGGAACGGGACCTGACCCGGATTCCCCAGGATGTGGGGAAGATGGTGCCGGAAGAATAAAAAACAGATGAATGGAAAGGAGAAGGAGAATCATGAAGATACTTAATTACGGTTCACTGAACATAGATTATACCTATAGTGTGGACCACTTTGTCAGGGGCGGGGAGACTATGTCCTCGGAGGAAATGCATGTGTTTTCAGGCGGTAAGGGACTGAACCAGTCCATTGCTTTGAGCAAAAGCGGGGCAATGGTATGGCACGCAGGCGCCGTCGGCACCGGGGACGGAGACTTTCTCATCCGCCAGCTAAAGGAAGCCGGGGTACATACGGAGTACATTTCCCAGCTGGAGGGGAAGACAGGCCACGCCATCATCCAGAAAGCAAAGGACGGAGGCAACTGTATCCTTCTCTACGGCGGCGCCAACCAGCGGATTACCAGAAACATGGTGGATGAAGTCATGTCCCACTTTGAGAGGGGGGATTACCTGGTACTGCAGAATGAAATCAGTGAGATTGGCTATATCATGGAGAAGGCCCATGAAAAGGGCATGATGCTGGTACTGAATCCCTCTCCTATGGATGATAAAATCAGCACCTATCCTCTGGAATATGTGGACTATTTCCTGCTCAATGAGATTGAGGCAGGCGATATATGCGGGGAGCAGGGCAGCGGTGAGGAGCTGCTTCAGAAGCTTTCATCCAGGTTCCCCGGGGCCAGAATCGTCCTGACACTGGGCGGGGACGGCTCCCTTTACTGGGACGGCGGACAAATCCTGACACAGGGTATCTACAAGGTTCCTGTGGCGGATACAACGGCAGCCGGGGATACCTTTACCGGTTTCCTCATTGGAGGCCTGGTGCAGGGCCTGGATGCCGGGGAAGCCCTTGACCTGGCGGCAAGGGCGGCTGCGATTGCGGTTTCACGTCCCGGGGCAGCCCCCTCCATTCCGTCCAGAGAAGAAGTGGAAGCGTTTCGTGGCTGATGAAAACAGCTAAAAGTAAGTAATAGGAAAAAAGATGCCTGTATCTGTGAGATATAGGTATCTTTTTTTGGAAAAAATCAGAATATTTAAATAATTACTACAAATAAAACATTAAAATGTGTATTAAAATAGGAACAATTGTAATTAAATGGATTAAAATATTAATAAACTAAAAAAATAATAAAAAGATTAAAAAAGTGTTGACAAATGCGGGGGCATTTACTATAATGAAAACAACAAAAGAACAGAGAACAAAAGATTTCAAGGAACTGTAGACAATCAGTTCACAAGTAATAAAATCTAAGCAAAGGAGGTACGGACCGCCAAAGACTTAAATTTTGTTTCATTTATAATATTAAGAAATTAAATTATAAATGAGACCAGGAAAAACCAATCTACCTAAGTGAAACGCTCAAACAGAAACGTAATTTTAAGAAATTGATTTAAAGAAACAATCATCCAATCGGTTGGTAAACAGTTCAAGAAGTAGCAAGTTTTCATGAGTTAATGAAGTTCATATGTGAATGGGTAAGTTCACAAATAGATGATTTAATAAACGAAATACAAGTTATATAGATTGAATGTTTTAAGAGCAATTGCAGTTATTTAAAGATATGAATTAAAGATACAAACTGTTGAGTGAAGCATTTATAAACAAATGAATGATTGAATTTGTAACACTATCTCAAGTGTATCAAAAAATGTAAAGTCGGTTTAGTGATATGACGAGAAAGTATTATTAGAACGAAAGATGATACCGGATAGTAAAGAAAAAGCAATAAAAGAAATGAATCAGACATAAGTGAAGAAATGCAGAAGTAGGAGCGAAGTAGCGGAACGTAGAATGGTGTAACAACTTAATATAGAAAAAGCCAGAAATAATTAAAAAGATTGTTTCGGAAAAGTGAGGTTTAGTCCAATGGACGAAATAGTTAGAAGACGGATATCGTAATCTGCGAACGTGGTTAGTCAAAGATTCGATATCCGTCTTCATGTGTTTTATGCTAAGTCATGAAGGGGCTTTGGCCGTGAGAGGCTTTGTTGGATGAGTTGGGACGGGATGGCGCAGCCGGATAGGCAGGCGCTTTTTTTGCGGTCAGGGCTGCGGTTTTTCCAGGTTTTTGGGTTAAAGCCCCTCTAAATCAAAGGGAGGCGTATACTCTTCCCTGGCGCTGCTTTTTTCCTGCATGAATCCCTGGGTGAGTCCCAGCCGGATGGCGGCATCCACCACCTTGTCATATTCGTAGGAGGTGATACGGCGGTTCAGCTCCGGGTATTCCTGGTTCCTGACATAGGGCGTGTACTGGCTCATAAGGCTAATCATATACCGGCCTCTGGGCAGATTGGTGCTCATCCATTCCAGCAGGGCAATGGAGTCGCTGCGGTGTCCCGGCAGGACCATGTGACGGATGATGACGCCCTTTGCCAGCAGTCCGGAATGGGAGGACTGGTAAACCGGGGCGCCGGTTTGGTCAATCATCTGCCGGACGGCAGCCGCCGCTGTCTCAAAATAGTCCTTTGCCCGGGAATATCTCTGGGCCAGACGGTTATCATAGTACTTGAAGTCAGGAAGCCATATGTCCACATAATCCTTCAGGGCCTTTACTGTCTCCACACGTTCATATCCGCCGCAGTTATAGACCACAGGGATGGTAAGCCGGGAGCGCACCTGGTCCAGGGCGGAGATGATATGGGGCAGGTACTGGGTGGGTGTCACCAGATTTATGTTATACGCCCCCTGGTCCTGGAGCCGGAGGAATACCTGGGCCAGTTCCTTAGAGGTCAGCTCACGGCCGAAATGTCCGCTGCTGATTCGGTGGTTCTGGCAGAAACAGCATCCCAGGGTACACCCGGAGAAGAATACGGCGCCGCTGCCTCCGGGGGACGGGATACCGCCGCCCGGTACAGGGGCACCTCCGTCCGCTGCCGGGATACCGCCGGAATCCCCACCGCCGCTGATACAGGGCTCTTCCCAGTGGTGGAGGGCGGCCCTTGCAGCTGTAAGGCAATGGCTGCAGCCGCAGAACCCGGTGGTGCGGCTGCGGTCGATTCTGCACATCCTGGGGCAGAGGCAGCAGTTTGTGTATGTGTCAAAGGAAAGGATATCGGGTGTATTCATGTCGGTTAAATCCCCTTATATGGTGTAATCCTGCTGTTCGGGCAGGCGGTGCTGCTCCCTGTACTCCTTGGGAGAAACGCCGTACTCTTTTTTGAATGCCCGGAAGAAGCTGGTGTAGTCCTTGAAGCCGTACTGGAGATACACATGGCTGATGGGCTGGTCGGACAAGATGGCGTTTTTGCTGGCATGCAGCCGCTTTTTCAGGATGTACTGGTGGAGCGGAATGCCCATGTTGTCCTTGAATATGTGGGAAATATGGTATTTGCTCACATAGAAGAAGGATGACAGGCTGTCCAGGCTTAAATCCTCTTCCAGGTGCCGGTTGATATAATCGCAGATATTCAGGTACAGAACATTTTCATAGACAGCTGATTTCTGGTGCAGACTGTCATAGAGAAGGCGGTTCACATATACCAGGAAGGAGACTGCCATAAGCTCTGAGACAAGCCGGTGGAAGGAGCGTCCGCCCACCCGTTCCTCCATCAGGTCGGTAAGCTTTCCCTGAATCTCCTGGGTGGTGATGGTATCTGTGTGGAACCGGTAGGTCTGATGGCTCTGGGCATAGTCAAAGCAGTAGGTCAGCTCTTCATCGGTCTGGCGGAGCCTGTTATGGTAATCCTGGTTCAGCCAGAATACGAATCTGCGGTACGGTTTATCATGGGAATGGAACTGGGGATAATGGGGCGTATCCGGCGGAATCAGCAGGCAGTCCCCGTATTCCAGATGATAGCTTTTATCACCAATGTGGTATTCCACATCGCCTTCCAGGAAAAAATAGAACTCGTAGTAGTCATGCTCATGGGCATCCACGGATTTCAGCGCGGTGTCATTGTAATAGAAGAGTTCAAAGTCTCCGGACTGCATATATTGCCGCGTGTTAAAGTCCATGGACAGCTGTTTTTTCACGGGAGTCCCTCCTCTCGGGAAACATGATTCATCATGATTTTATCCCCATCTTAGCATGAAACAACAACATTTGCAATATGGACGGCAAGTATCACTATGGACGGAAACAGGGTTTCTGTTATAATAAAACCATAGGTTAGGGAACGTAAAACAACACTTTTTAGGAGGAGTTTACACATGAAATTATCATTCAGATGGTACGGGGAAGACGACAAGGTAACACTGGAGAACATCCGCCAGATTCCGGGCATGCAGTCCATCGTTACGGCTGTATACGATGTTCCTGTAGGCGAAGTGTGGAGCAGGGAGAGCATTGCAAAGCTTAAGAAGCAGGTAGAGGATGCGGGCCTGGGCTTTGACGTGATTGAGAGTATTCCGGTCCATGAGGATATAAAGCTGGGTAAGGCATCCAGGGACAAGTACATCGAGAATTACTGTGAGAACATCCGCCGTGTTGCGGAGGCAGGCGTTAAATGTATCTGCTACAATTTCATGCCTGTATTTGACTGGACCAGAACCCAGTTAGACCATGAACTGGCTGACGGCTCCACATCCCTGGTGTACTATCAGGAGCAGGTGGATGCAGTAAATCCTCTTAACAGCGACAGCGACCTGACACTTCCCGGTTGGGATTCCAGCTATACTAAGGACGGCCTTAAGGCTGTGGTGGAGGAATACCACAACCTGACAGAGGAGAATCTGTGGGACAACCTGAAGTATTTCCTGGAGCGCATCATTCCGGTTGCAGCTGAGTGCGACGTGAACATGGCAATCCATGAGGATGACCCATGCTGGAGTATCTTTGGCCTTCCAAGAATCATTACCTGTGAGGAGAACCTGGATAAGTTCTTAAAGCTGGTGGATGACAGGCACAACGGAATCACACTGTGTACCGGCTCCCTGGGCTGCTCCGCCAAGAACGATGTGGTGAGACTGGCCGGTAAGTATGCTGCCATGGGAAGAATCCATTTTGCGCATCTGAGAAATGTGGCTGTGCTGGACAACGGCTTTGAGGAAAGGGCCCATCTGTCCTGCTGCGGTTCCCTGGATATGTTCGGCATTGTAAAGGCGCTGGTGGAGAATGGGTTTGACGGATATGTAAGACCTGACCACGGACGTATGATTTGGGGCGAGACAGGAAGAGCCGGATACGGCCTGTATGACAGAGCCTTGGGCGCCACCTATCTCAACGGCCTGTTCGAGGCTGTGGAGAAGATGGGCCGGTAATGTCCGGACAGCGCAAAATCAGACAGAAAATATAGTATGAGTCAGGAAAGGGCCGGGAAGAGATTTCTCAGGCCCTTTTTCTCCCTTATCCTGCAAGGATAAGCGGAAACAGAGAGAGGAGGAAGGAAAGGTGGTATTGGGGACGGATTTGACAGGAAAGATGGCGGTGGTGACCGGAGCAGGGGGAATCCTCTGCGGCATGTTCGCCAGGACCCTGGCCCGGGCCGGTGCTGCGGTGGCCCTGCTGGATATAAATCTGGAGGCGGCCGAGGAGACTGCCAGGGACATACGGGAGGCCGGCGGTACGGCTGCTGCCTACGGAGTGGATGTCATGGACAAAGAAATGCTGGAAAGCGTACACGCCAGGGTGCTTGCCCAGTTAGGACCCTGCGATATCCTGATTAACGGCGCGGGAGGCAACCAGGCCAGGGCCAATACAACCAAGGAATATTTTGAGATGGGGGATATTGAGGCCGATGTGGCCACCTTTTTTGACATGGAATGCAAGGGCGTACAGGGGGTTCTGGATTTGAACTTTTTAGGCGGATTTCTCACCTGCCAGGTTTTTGCCAAGGATATGGTGGGACGGGAGGGATGCAATATCATCAACATTTCCTCCGCCAGTGCGGCCAGGCCCCTTACCAGGATACCTGTATACAGCGGGGCAGTGGCTGCCCTCAGCAATTTTACCCAATGGCTGGCCGTGCACTTTGCAAAGGCCGGAATCCGGGTCAATGCCATTGCGCCGGGATTCTTTGTGACCAGGCAGAATGAAGGACTTCTCTATGAGGAGGACGGAAGGCCGGCGGCCAGGACCGCCAAGGTTCTGGCCGCCACTCCCATGGGGCGGTTCGGTAAGCCTGAGGAGCTGAACGGGGCCCTCCTGTTCCTGCTCAACAATGAGGCGGCCGGTTTTATCACGGGAATCATACTTCCGGTGGACGGCGGGTTTTCTGCGTACTCCGGGGTGTGACGAATGGACTTCGGAGAGTGCATTGGAGGGGCTAAGGACTGCATTGGAATAAGGAATGTATTTGTATGAACCCTGTGATTATTTCCGGTACAGATATTTTGGCAGTCCGTTCTCCATAATGTGGTCCGGCTGTCCCTGAATCAGGGGAAGGGCATAGTCCAGGAATTCCGGTCCGATGTCACAGCCGTTCTCCGTAATCCACTGCGCCGGAAAGGATTTTTCACGGTTGCACACATTGCCCACCGGGGTGAGTCCATATTCAAGTACATATCCAGGCCCTGACAGGCGGGAACAGGTAACCATTTTGCCGGTTTCTCCCTGCAGGGCCTTTTCTACAGCCTTCCTGCCGGAACACTCTGCTTCCATGACATCGGCGGCAGAGGCCAGAAGACTGCTGCACCGCTGGTTGACATTCAGCTCCACGGAGCGGACCTTGACATGGAAACGGTTGCGGATGTAGCTTTCCAGTATTTTGGCGCAGCCCGTGAGCATCTTGTGGCCAAAGGTGTCAATCTGGGCGTCGTTGGTGTACTCACAGATAAAACGGCCTTTTCCGTCGCGGATGCCTTCGGATACGCAGATTACCACATTGGGCTGCCGTGACAGGGCCTGCTCCACATCCCCAAAGAACTGCTCCATGGAAAAGGGTGTTTCCGGCATATAGATTAGAAGGGGATTGTCACCGGGGTATTTTCTGGCAAGAGCGCTGGCAGCTGTCACCCAGCCGGCATGGCGGCCCATAAGCTCCACAATGGTTACAGCCGGCTGCTGGTACACGGAGGCGTCCAGGGAAATTTCCCGGACCGTGGATGCCACATACTTGGCAGCGCTTCCGTAACCGGGCGTATGGTCTGTCACAGGCAGGTCATTGTCAATGGTCTTGGGCACTCCTATGAAGGAGATGGATTCATGGCGGATTTGGGCGCACCGGGAGAGCTTGTCAACCGTGTCCATGGAATCATTTCCGCCGATATAGAAACAGGCGCCTATGTTCATGGATGCAAATTTTTCAAATAAAAGACGGTAGATTGGTGCATCCAGGTTTTCTGGCAGCTTGAACCGGCATGAGCCAAGATAAGCGGCAGGGGTCTGCTTAAGCAGGACCAGCTCCTCAGTGGTAAGAGAGGACAGGTCTGCCACATGGCCTGAGAGGAAGCCTTCAATGCCGTTTACCATGCCGTATACACGGCCGGTCTCATCAGGCCGGGCCATCCCCTCTGCAATGACTCCATATAAGCTGGCGTTTATGACGGCTGTGGGGCCGCCGGACTGGCCCACCAGGATATTTTTCTTCATATTCATTCTCCTCGCTGTAATGTTTCATGGTCAAACACGGTCAAGTATATAATAAACAGTCACACAACGCAAGTCTTACTGTAGTGAACATGCATAGAAAATCCCTGCAATTTTGTAGAATATGCCCATTGCAAAAGATATACTACTATGATAATCTGTATACAGATTCAAAAAGTTGTATACAAATAAAAGGAAACAAATACAAATCAAAGGAAGTCAAGTTTAAAGGAGGAAACAAGATAATGGATATTCGCTATTCTGCAAATCAGAGGGATGTAAAGCGTTACACCACCCAGGAGCTGAGGGATGAGTTCCTGATTCAGAACCTGTATGTGGCCAATGAGGTAGTGGCAGTGTATTCACATGTGGACCGCATGGTGACATTGGGATGTATGCCTACCACAGAGACTGTTTCCATAGATAAGGGAATTGACTGCTGGAAAAACTTCGGCACCCGCTATTTCCTGGAGCGCCGTGAGATTGGCATTTTCAACATTGGAGGCAGCGGCGTGATTGTGGCTGACGGACAGGAATTTAAGATGGGATATAAGGACTGTCTTTATATCACAAAGGGAACAAAGGAAGTATATTTTTCCAGCGACGACGCCTCTGCACCGGCTAAGTTCTACATGGTAAGCGCACCGGCCCACACTTCTTACACCACCACCTTCATCCCCATTGCAAAGGCAGCCAAGAGGCCCTGCGGAGCATCTGAGACAGCCAATAAGCGTGTTATCAACCAGTTTATCCATCCGGACGTACTTAAGACCTGCCAGCTGTCCATGGGCATGACCGTACTGGAAGAGGGCAGTGTATGGAACACCATGCCGGCCCACACCCATGAGCGCCGCATGGAGGTATATATGTACTTCGAGGTTCCGGGAGATAATGTGGTATTCCACATGATGGGAGAGCCTACCGAGACAAGGCATATCGTGATGAAGAACGAGGAAGCTGTTATCAGTCCTTCCTGGAGCATCCACAGCGGGGCAGGTACATCCAACTATACATTTATCTGGGCCATGGGCGGAGAGAACATGGAGTTTGACGACATGGACACCATGATGCCAAACCAGATGAAATAATTAAAACGAGGAGGAAAAAGAAATGGCAGATTATTTAAATAACTTTTCACTGGAGGGCAAGGTAGCCCTGATTACAGGCGCTTCCTACGGAATCGGCTTTGCCATTGCAAAGGCCATGGCAGGCGCAGGAGCCACCATCGTGTTCAATGATATCAAGCAGGAACTGGTTGACAAGGGACTGGCGGCTTACAAGGAAGAGGGAATTGAAGCGCACGGCTACGTATGCGACGTTACCAGTGAGGATGCTGTCAATGAGATGGTTTCCAAAATTGAGAAGGAAGTGGGCGTGGTGGATATCCTGGTGAATAACGCAGGGATTATCAAGAGGATTCCCATGTGCGATATGACGGCTGCTGAGTTCAGACAGGTCATTGATGTGGATTTGAATGCCCCGTTCATCGTGTCCAAGGCAGTTATCCCCAGCATGATTAAGAAGGGCCACGGAAAAATCATCAACATCTGCTCCATGATGAGCGAGCTTGGCCGCGAGACCGTATCCGCATACGCGGCAGCAAAGGGCGGACTTAAGATGCTGACCAAGAACATTGCCTCCGAGTACGGTGAGTTCAACATCCAGTGCAACGGCATTGGGCCCGGCTATATTGCAACACCCCAGACCGCTCCGCTGCGCGAAATCCAGCCCGACGGCTCCAGGCATCCATTTGACCAGTTCATTGTAAGCAAGACTCCGGCAGGACGCTGGGGCGAGGCAGAGGACCTGGGCGGGCCTGCTGTATTCCTGGCTTCTGATGCATCCAATTTCGTCAACGGCCTGGTGCTGTATGTGGACGGAGGAATCCTGGCTTACATCGGCAAGCAGCCTAAATAATCCGGCTTGAATTTTGCAGGGGAATCATTTATAATATAGACCAGTTGACAGTCCGGCAGCTTTTGATGCGGCCGGACTGTTTGATAAGAAAAAACGTACTTTGTGCTTATGCTGTGTGCAGGTATTGATAAGGGGGTCCAGCCATGGGAGAGATGAACTTCAAGAACCGGGGAGAGCTTGTATACGAGACACTTAAGCAGGAAATCCTGGATTTAAGGCTTAAACCGGGCCAGATGATTAGTGAGAATGATATATGCGAGCGCTTCGGTGTGTCCAGGACGCCGGTGCGGGATGCCCTGCGTCTTTTGCAGGAGCAGGGGTTTGCGGAGACCATTCCCTACCGCGGCACCTATGTGACCCTTCTGAGCCTGGATAACATCAAACAGATGATATATATGCGGGTGGCTGTGGAAACCATGGTGCTGAGGGACTTCCTGGAGGTACAGACCCCCATGGTTATTGAGGATATCCGCCACAGCATTGCCCAGCAGCGGGCCATTATCAGGGAACCGGGGTTTGAGCCGGAGCAGTTTTACCGCATGGATGCACAGATGCACTCCATCTGGTTTGGGGCGGTCAGGCGCCAGAAGCTGTGGGAAATGCTCCAGGCCCAGCAGCTCCACTATACCAGGTTCAGGATGCTGGATTTTATCACGGAGACGGATTTCATGCGCATCATTGGCGAGCATGAGGATTTGTTCCGCCTGATTGCGGATAAAAATGAAAAGGCGCTGGAGGAAGCCCTGAAGGAACATCTCTATTACAGCATGAAACGTATGCGTCATTCCATTGAGGTGGACTATAAGGATTACTTTGAGGAAGAAAATGAAGAAGGGCGGTTTGTCATTTGACAGGCCGCTCTTTTGCGTGAGGAACAGGTTTGACGGACACCTACTTTTTCAGGTAGATTCTTTCATCCGGGTTTTCCTCCAGATATTCTTCCAGCTCCTCCGGTGACAGGCGGGAGCGCACCTCCTCGAAATAGGCCGCTCCATCCATGGCCATGAACTCCGTCAAACGGCGGACTACCTCTTCATCTTCCAGAAGCTTTTCCATGCCTTCCTTTGTGAAATAATCCATTTGTCTTGTCCTGCCTTTCAGATATGTAAATGAGAGTATTTACATTTATATAGTATATTCGTAATTGCGAAGATATTCAAGATGTGAAATCTAACTTATGCTTAATCTATCTAAGAAACCAGCCCTTCGGCGGCTTGAGCGTATACAGGAGATAGAGATGATAGATTATTCACCATTCTGGAAGACACTGGAGCAATCTGAGGAAAATTGGTACACACTTACAAAGAAGCACCGCGTGTCAGACAGTACCCTGCACAGGCTGAAGCACAACATGGATATATCCATGAAGACTGTGAATGACCTTTGCAGGATACTGGACTGCGATATTGAGGATATTGCAATGTATGTGCCTTCCGAAAAGGACCAGCTGCTGTGATGGTTCGCGGCTTATGGCTGGAAAGCCCAGAAATAAGCTGGGGAATGCAGAAAAGAGCAGGAAAAGCAGAAAACGCAGGAAAACGCCCATGCCGGTAAATAGAAGATTATATTACCGGCTGCAGGCGTTTTTTGCTGTGAAAAATTGCAAAGTTCCGTCATGTTTTTGGTTTGTCTCTTCCAAAATGGTAAAATCTATTATAGAATAAGCTATGAGCGATGGAGGTAGACTGCATGAAAGGAAGGCAAGGAAGAAAACTGCATGGTATTTGGTTGTCCTGCTCCCTGGAACGGAAGGTCCGATGGATTACCATTTCCACGGCCGCCGTGGTCATCCTGTCCATAACAGCGGTAATGCTGGTTGCGGGCTATGGAATGAAGGGATTCGGGGATTTGCTCATGGGAAATTCACGGAGTCTGGCTTTTTGGTCGGCCATGGATGCTGAAAGCAGCTCCTTCCGGTATTATGCAGGAGACAGGACGCCTGAGAACAGGGAGAAGTATGAGATGTCCTGTGCCAGGACCCGGACAGCCCTGAAGTCCCTGCCTTTTGACTATGAGGAGATTGGGGCGGAACGGTACGGCGCCACCTGGTCTATTTTAAATATGTATGAGAATTACGCCAAAACCAGGGATGCGTTTCTGGAGCTGGAGGAAGATGCCCCGGATTATCTGGACAGGCTCTACACCGTTTACCGGGTTCAGGGGTATCTGGAAACCCATGCAGGGCGCCTGGAGCAGATGACTGTGGAATCAGGCAATGAACGGTATGAGATGCAGCGTCCCCTGTTCATCATCGTGCCCGTGGTCAGCATCCTGTGGGGTGCGGCAGCCCTTTTGATGGTGAGATGGCTGAACCGCTCCGTACAGAGAAGCATTGTCCGCCCCATGGTGGAGCTGGCAGAGGATTCCAGACGGATTGGGGAAAATGATTTCACAGGCCCTGACACCCATGCGGAGGGGGAGGATGAGATTGCCAGTCTGGTCAGGGCCTTTTGCACCATGAAGGCCAGCACCAGGGGATACATCGAAGCCCTGACGGAAAAGCATAAGATGGAAAAGCAGCTGGACGAGGTAAGGCTTCAGATGCTGAAGAACCAGATTAATCCTCATTTTCTGTTCAACACACTGAATATGATTGCCAGCACGGCACAGATTGAGGATGCGGCCGCCACGGAGAAGATGATAAATGCCCTGAGCCGCCTGTTCCGCTATAATCTAAAATCCACGGATTCCGTGATGCCCCTGGGGCGGGAGCTTAAGGTGGTGCAGGACTACATGTATTTACAGCAGATGCGTTTTGGGCAGAGAATCCGCTATGACACGGACTGCAGCCCGGACACCCTGGAGGTGCTGGTGCCTTCCTTTGCCCTGCAGCCGCTGGTGGAAAATGCCATTATCCACGGCATTTCCCCCAAAGGCCAGGGGGGGAGGATACATGTGCGCTCATGGATGAGGGGAGCGAGGCTATGGATATCGGTGGCGGACACGGGCCGGGGAATGGCCCTGGAACGGCTGGAGGAAATACGCATGGCCCTGGAACAGGGGGATGAGAAGGCCACCGGCGTCGGGGTTGGGAATATATACCGCAGGGTCCATGGCATGTATCAGGACGGCGAGGTTTTCATATACAGCAGTGAGGGACGGGGAACGGTCGTGCAGATGGCCTTTACACCCTGATGTCAGGACGAAAGGATGGGATATATGTATCGTGTATTGCTGGCGGATGATGAACAGATTGAACGGATGGCGCTGGCCAAGCGTCTAAAGCGGCATTTTGGCGACAGCCTGGATATCAGCGAGGCAGTAAACGGGGCAGAGGCCCTGGAGACATATAAAAGGAAAAAAAGCCAGATTGTGGTTATGGATATATCCATGCCGGAGATGAACGGGGTGGAGGCAGCCGAGCACATCCGCAGCCTGGATGAGGACTGCATCATCATTTTCCTGACAGCGTATGACGAGTTTTCCTATGCAAAGAGAGCCATTGTCATCCGGGCACTGGACTATCTGCTGAAGCCCTGCGAGGAGGAGGAACTGGTAGCTGTCATGGAGGAGGCCATGCGGCTGACGGACAAACGGCTGACGGATAAGCGGCTGGCAGAAGCGGGGAAAGACAATGAGCCGCCGGATGGGGATGAGAGCCCGGAAAAAGCCTGGCCCGGCAGTGGACCGGCAGAAGGCCAGCCCAGGGACGACGGGGACGGGCGTCTGGCCCAGGTGGCGGAAACCATACGGGAATATATAAGAAATAATTATATGAAGGAGATATCCATGCAGGATGCGGCCAGGATGATGAATTATTCGGACGCCTATTTCTGCAAGCTGTTTAAACAATGTTTTGACCAGAATTTCACATCCTACCTTACAGGCTTCAGGGTCAATGAGGCCAAGAAGCTGCTGAGGGACAGGCGTATCAGCGTCAAGGACGTGAGCATGCAGGTAGGGTATTACGATTCCAATTATTTTGCAAAAGTGTTCAAGCGCATGACCGGAATGATACCATCCGAGTATAGGGATAGTGAGACTGCACAAAAATAGACGCAGGTTTTTGTGCATTTGTGCGAAGGTGGCTAGAAAAAAATGGGGGAGGACAAAATCTTCTTCCCGTATGACAAACTTTTACGGTACAAATTAAAAGCCCTTGGCTATATAATTAAGAAAGTGTTAAGAAGGCGCCAATAAATCTTAACGTTTTCTGGTTGATAGCCAAGGGGCTTTTGCTGTGGAGGAAATGGACCGGGACTCTTAGGGAGTCCGGCAGCAGGCAGTAAAAGGCCGCTGTTTTGCAGTATGGGAAACAGTATTTCAGACCAGAATAAACAGGAACGCAGGTTTCAAGGATGCATTGAAACAAAAGAATTCGCCGTATGAAGGGAAAGGAATGAAAAAAGTGAGAAAATTCATAAAGAGAGTGGCGGTTGCCGCGCTTGCGGCTGCTGTGGCAGCAGGTCTTACAGGCTGTGGCTCAGTGACTTCCGGAAAGCGGATAATCCGCGTATCCCATGCCCAGTCAGAGACACATCCGGAGCACATAGGACTTCTGGCTTTTAAGGAATATGTGGAGGAACGGCTGGGAGACAAGTACGAGGTTCAGATATTCCCCAATGAAATCCTGGGTTCTGCCCAGAAGGCCATTGAGCTGACACAGACAGGGGCCATTGACTTTGTTGTGGCCGGAACCGCCAATCTTGAGACGTTTGCAGGCGTATACGAAATTTTCAGTATGCCCTATCTTTTTGACTCGGAGGATGTGTACAAGTCTGTTATGCAGGATACGGATTACATGGAAAAGGTTTATGAGTCCACGGACGAAGCCGGATTCAGGGTAGTTACCTGGTACAACGCAGGCGTCAGGAATTTTTATGCCAAGACCCCCATCCATACCCCTGATGACTTAAAGGGAAAGAAGATAAGGGTTCAGCAGAGCCCGGCCAGCGTGGCCATGGTCAATGCCTTTGGAGCAGCAGCAGCCCCTATGGGATTTGGTGAGGTATATACGGCCATCCAGCAGGGCGTCATTGACGGCGCGGAGAACAATGAGCTGGCGCTTACCAACAACAAGCACGGCGAGGTTGCCAAGTATTATGCCTACAACAAGCACCAGATGGTGCCGGATATGCTGGTTGCCAACCTGAAGTTCTTAAATGGCTTAAGTCCTGAGGAGTACCAGGTATTCAAGGACGCGGCTGCCCTGTCCACGGAGGTGGAGCTTAAGGAGTGGGATAAGAGCATTGAGGAAGCCAAGGACATTGCCATGAATGACATGGGCGTGGAATTTATCGACGTGGACGTGGATGCGTTCAAACAGAAGGTCCTGCCTCTGCATGAGACCATGCTAAATGATAATCCTAAGATTGTGGATTTGTACAACCATATCCAGGAAATAAATGAAAAAGCGAAGGGAGGAAAGTAGAATGGAGACAATGCATAAAGTGAGAGCCAGAATCATGCAGGTTCTGGGAATTTTCATCATCTGCCTGTTTATGCTGATGACTGTAATCGGAACCTATCAGATTGTTACCCGCTACTTCTTCAACAAGCCAAGTACTGTTTCCGAGGAACTTCTGACCTACAGCTTCACATGGATGGCGCTGCTGGCCTCCGCCTATGTGTTCGGCAAAAGGGACCATATGAGGATGGGATTTCTGGCAGATAAGATTAGCGGTACCGCAAAGAAATACCTGGAAGTCATCATTGACCTCCTGACCTTTGCCTTTGCCGGTGTTGTCATGGTGTACGGCGGTATTGCCATCACAAAGCTGACCATGATTCAGACCACCGCATCCCTCAGGGTGCCCATGGGATATATCTATGTGATTGTACCTGTGACAGGCATCATCATCATGATGTTCAGCCTGATGAACGCAGCAGACATGCTGCACACGGATTTCAGCAAAAAGGAGGATGCAGGGGTATGAATATAGCAGTAGTCTGCGGACTGATTATTTTAGTGCTTTTGGTTGTGATGCTTTTGGCGGGAGTTCCCATCGCAGTGGCCCTGGCAGTGTCATCTATCTGTGCAATCCTTCCGGTGCTCAATACAGGGGCAGCCGTGCTTACGGGCGCGCAGAGAATTTTTTCAGGCATATCCGTATTCAGCCTTCTTGCCATTCCGTTTTTCATCCTGGCAGGAAATATCATGAATAAGGGCGGTATTGCCATCCGTCTCATTAACTTTGCAAAGCTGTTTACAGGAAGCATACCAGGCGCCCTGGCCCATACCAATGCTGTGGCAAACATGCTGTTCGGCGCCATCTCCGGCTCCGGCACCGCAGCCGCCTCAGCCATGGGCTCCATCATTGGACCGATTGAGGAAGAGGAAGGATATGACAGGGATTTCTCTGCGGCGGCCAACATTGCCACAGCTCCCACCGGCCTTCTGATTCCTCCAAGCAATGTTATGATTACCTACTCCCTGGTCAGCGGCGGCACATCCGTGGCAGCCCTGTTCATGGCAGGATACATTCCAGGCATCCTCTGGGGGCTTGCCTGTATGGCGGTTATCTTCTATTTTGCAAAGAAGAAGGGGTACCGCAGCACCAGGAAATATTCCAACAGTGAAAAGGTGAAGGTATTTTTCCAGGCCATTCCCTGTCTGCTGATGATAGTTATTGTTATCGGCGGTATTATCAGCGGTATTTTTACGGCTACAGAGGGAAGCGTGGTGGCAGTGGTGTACAGCCTGATTCTGTCCCTGTTCTTCTATAAGTCCATCAAGTTTTCTGAGCTGCCTAAGATTTTCCTGGACAGCGCTGAGATGACAGGCATCATCATTTTCCTTATCGGTGTGTCCAGCATCATGAGCTGGGTCATGGCCTTTACGGGAATCCCCACAGCCGTATCCGAGGCAATGCTGGGTATCAGCAACAACCGGTATGTGATTCTTTTCATCATCAACATCCTTCTGCTGATTATCGGTACATTTATGGACATGACGCCTGCCTGTCTTATCTTTACACCCATTTTCCTGCCAATCTGCCAGGCCCTGGGTATGAATACCGTACACTTTGGTATCATGATGATATTCAACCTGTGTATCGGAACCATCACGCCTCCGGTGGGAACCACGCTGTTTGTGGGTGTTAAGGTGGGTAAGACCAAGATTGAAAATGTAATTAAGCCGCTGTTATTGTATTTTGCAGCCATATTCGCTGTGCTGCTGCTTGTATCCTATGTTCCGATTCTGTCTATGTGGCTGCCGGGACTGCTGGGATATGTATAGGCGGTACAGGAGTTCTTAGCATGAAACAGCCTCTGCGGAGGGTCGCGGACCGGGACGCATGTAAGGCTGCGCGCATTATTTCATAAGGGTTTGGAAAGACCGGCGCCAGGTGGGGGCCGGTCTTTCCGGCTTTTAGGCGGGTTCTTGTTTTGTTATTGCAGTTTGCCGCTGTTTTTGATATTATTACTAGGGTGCGCAGATGGCAGAAATGAATTTTCGAACAGGCCCTAATACCTGCGCAGTTGAGTGATGCGGCAGAAGGGGAATGGAAATGGGTAATGCAAACGTGAAATGTAAATATAGAATGCTTATATTGGGGCGGATAGAGTAAACGGATGGGAGAATTGGCAAAATGGCAGAAGTGTTGATGAAGGCCGGGTCCTTTGTGGCCGTAATAATTATGGGAAATCTGCTGAGAAGGGCAGGTTTTTTTAAAGAGGAGGATTTTTATGTCTTATCAAAAATCGTACTTAGGATAACCCTTCCCGCAGCAATCATATCTAATTTTTCCGGAATTGACCTGAAGCCCTCCATGCTGGTGATGACGCTGTTGGGATTTGGCGGAGGAATTCTGTATATCAGTATGGCATTTATAATGAGTATTGGGAAGAAACGGGAAGAATGGGCATTCAATACCTTGAATCTGCCCGGATACAATATAGGCAATTTCACCATGCCCTTTGCCCAGGGTTTTCTGGGACCCATGGGTGTGGTGGCTACCAGTTTATTTGATACCGGAAATGCGTTCATCTGCCTGGGAGGGTCCTACAGCGCTGCAGTGATGATTAAGGAGAAAAATACCAGGTTCAGCATTCTGCCGGTTATGAAGACGCTGCTTAAATCCGTACCCTTTGACGCCTATCTGCTCATGACCGTGCTGTCGCTTCTTCATGTGGCACTGCCTGCGCCCATTACCACATTTACCGGAGTCATTGGAAATGCAAACGCATTTATGGCTATGCTCATGATCGGGGTTGGGTTTAAGCTGAATGGTGATAGCAGCCAGCTGGGGAAAATCGTGAAGATACTTGCGGCCCGGTATTCGGCGGCCATTGCGTTGGCCCTAATCTTTTACTTTCTTCTGCCATTTAGCATGGAATACAGGCAGGCATTGACCATACTTGCCCTTAGCCCCATGTCCTCTGCTGCGCCTGCATTTACAGGGAACCTGAATTCGGATGTGGGACTGGCAAGCGCGGCCAACTCCATATCCGTGGTAATCAGCACACTGCTGATTACCGGAACACTGCTGATGATATTGTAGGGATTCTGGGAGGGGTGACCGGGGAAGATACAGCGGGGAGTCCAGAATAAATTGGGGAGAAAAAATAATTAAAAAAAGTTTTGCAGGTGTGTATAATTCTTTGGAACGGGGCCATAATAGGAGTATACACGAAAGAGAAAATAATTAATACTTATCCTCCCCTTTTTAAATCAGCTCCGGCGCAATGGCGTGTCGGGGCTGATTTTTTGCGGGGTGAGTGCTATTTGTTCTCATGCAGCTACTGCGAGAGCGGAATGTCATGTACGCAATCCCGTGTTGGACCCAATTCCATATATGAATACATGTTTCAGACTGCCATGGTACATACTATCCCAGAGGTGATGATTATGAAGCAGGGAGAACAGAAATCCACAAAAGAACTGGAAGAGCAGGCAAAGAATGTCGAGACATTCAATCCACGTTGGCACGACGGAGCGTTTTTGGGGCCTAATACACTGAGACAAAAGGCAGATAGTGATGTTTATGGGAAAATGGAAGGGGAGCCGTAGGGCTTCTCTTTTTTTGCGGTGAAAGTCCTGTCAAATTCTGTTCTGATTAATATACTAATGGTAAGACAAGTAATAGGAGGGGAACATATATGCAGATAACAGATTATATCAAACCGGAATTGATTGTGGTGGCCCTTGTGCTGTACTTTGCCGGCATGTGGATTAAACAGAGTGAGACGGTAAAGGACAGATTTATCCCTTTAATCAACGGAGGGCTGGGGATTGCCATTTGCGGGATTTATGTCCTTGCCACAAGCACATGCCAGTCAGGGCAGGAAATTTTTATGGCAATATTTACTGCAATCACCCAGGGAATCCTGCTGGCAGGGCTCAGTACGTATGTCAATCAAATCATAAAGCAGATGGGCAGGGATGAGTAAAATGCAATAGATTTGCCCTGAATCTGTTAAGATATAACCTGGATACAAGATACAGCAGGCGCGGCGCTGCAAGGTGATAATTAAGGCATGTGGACCTGCAATGAATGAGGAATGTATGAATAAGATATCGTAAAAGGCTGCGGGTGTTAGTATGATTACAGAGCAGTATATAATCACATTTTTTGGGATTGATACAAAATATTACACAGACGACTTTGTAGGAAGATGCTGGGAGATAGCAGCAGATGAGGAATACGGTGCTACAGGCATCTATGTCACAGGAACAGTGACAACACACAGCCTGATATGCGGTGAGATACGCGGCTGTAAACTGGGAAAAGTAGGTCATTGTATCTCTGCTGTCAGGAACCCGGTGGAGGTAGCTGAAAGCGGGACCTTTAAGAAATCGCTCATAAATGTCATAAACAGGACAAGAAGTATGCTGGACAATCCGAATATGAGTATCATTATCAATGAAATGGAATATTTTTATTTTTGTCAGATATAAATCCGGGGAAGGTGTCAGATGCCGTTTGAGTCTGAAGCCCTCACCCCCCGGTTGGACAAGATGTGGGGCATGGGGCCATAAAGACCTGTAAATAAAGACCAGTAAAAAGGGAGGAGCCGGTCAGGATTTCTCCTGCCGGCTGTATTATGAAAAAAAGTCTGATTAGCAATATCAACTTACAATATATAGTATACGGGCCAAATATGAGCAGCCTGTAGCGAAAATATGAACGATTTGTAAGAAATTTGTGAATATAAAAAACAGAAAACCAAAAAGGAACCTACTCGGTTCCTGTCATGACCTCTTTCATTTGCTGGGTTACGGGACGGTATCCGTCATTGCTGAAAAGACCATTGAATATGCTGTCGCCTAATGCGAATAAAATGATGATAACCGCCAGGATGATGAGTGCTTTTATTAAGAATTTCATTTTGATACCTCCTGTGGCTTAAAAAAACCAGTCTACTGATAATATATCCTAATCATACTACATTATAAATCATGGGGCAATGGTTTGTGGTGGTAAATGAAATGGGGCCAAACAGAGCCTGGGGAGTGGAAGTGGCAACAGCGGTTTTGCTTTACCCGGTTAAAAGTTGATTTATTAGATATTAATTTCAGATATTTAATATCTAATTTGCATATTTGACTTTTACTTTAAGAAAAATTAGAATGATATCAGAATTAGAAAGGAGAAGTCAATATGCGAAGCTTTGAGGAACAGAAACGTATTAACATCGGGTGGGCAATTGATAGTCTTGTTACACTGGATTTTCATTCGCGGGGAACCATTCGGAATATTTATTCATGTATGGCGGAAAAATGCGGAATGCCCCTTACCATGAACGCAGCAGTGCAGCTTTATGACGCGGTTCAGCGGTCTGAACGGAAGATTGTATTTATCGGGACAGGATTTCTGATTAAACCAACCATGAATCCGGAGACAGACGGTCCTATTTCGGCTGCATTGATCGCAAGGGCAATAAGTCTTCTGGGAGGCGTACCGGTCATTATTTCCCAGCGGGAAAGCAGGAAGGCATTGATGGCAACCTGTGCTACAGCAGAACTGAATTATTGTGACAGCATTGATACAGCCCTGGAGACGCCATATCCGGTTACGATTGTGGACATGCCGCGGGTTGGTGAAAAAGAGCGCACCCGCAGGATAATGGATGATTTACTGAAATATGAACCAGCAGGAATGATAAGTATTGAGCATCCGGGAAAAGGTGCTGATGGCAAATATTACAGTGTCATGGGGTATGAATTAGAGGGATGGCCAGGCCCGGTGGATGACCTGCTTGAGATGGTGGAGAAACAAGGCGGTGTCACAATCGGTATCGGTGATGCCGGGAATGAAGCGGGAATGGGTTATGCAAAACCGGAAATTGATGATATGACCCCTTACGGGAAACTGACGTCCTCAAAGGTATCATGCACAGCCCCAATCATAGCATCCGTGTCGGAGTTGGGGGCGTATGGCCTGATTGCAGCCCTTCAGGTGGTAAGCGGTAAAAAGATACTGCAGAAGCCGGATTTACAGGAAAATGTCATCCGGGCAGCCGTGACGGCAGGATGTGTGGATGGCTGCTCGGGCAGACCGAATCCCGCATTGGATATTGTGGATGTGGAGTATGTACGTTCATTCATCCATCTCCTGGACGGGATTCTTGTCTGCACAGAGGACTTTTGTCCTACCAGACCATTTTTCCTCGATTACTGCAGAGGAGCAGATATAGGAAAACCAGGGCAGTATAAAGGCGGACATGGAAAATAGAAGGGGATTTCAGCCTTCCAGCTGGCCTTGGTACATTTCTAAAAAAGAGGACAGACAGGCTTCAAATATTTCAAGACCTTTTATACCGGCGGACCGGGGATGCTTTTGTCTCAGCAGATAACAGGTTTTATTGGGTGGAGGATTGGTCAGTGTAAAAATATCCAGGGGTCTGTTGGCCAGAAGCATTTTAGCGGCAGAGAGAGGGACAATGGCCCAATGCCGTTCATCTTCCAGAAAATATTCAATCATAGGGGTGGCATTCATCTTTACAACAGAGGATTTATTAGGATTCCACCAGTAATCATGCCATTGCTGGTATTCCGGGAACCATATGTGGTAAAGTTCCATATCCGGGTCTAAATCATTGGGATGGATGATGCCGGTTTTCGGCTCCCCGCCGGATTTTCGGATGACACAAAAACGCTCATGTATGATAGGTTCAGCAACAATGTTTGGGTAATCAGCAACATTGTTGACAAATCCAAGGTCCAGCTTTCGGGAGTTCATCATATCATATATCTCCCATGTATGATGGGTGTATAGTGATAATTCCACTGGGGGCTCATTGCTTACAAGGCTTTGATACAAAGGACCCAGAACATGAAAATTAAGACTGTGGACACCTGCAACAGACAGTTCGATTTTGGATTGCCGTTTGTACAGGGTAAGGGCCTCATCGTAGGTATCCAGCCACTTTTGGGCAATCTCAATAAAATCCTTTCCCCGGTCTGTTAATTCGATTCCGTTCTGCCCTTTACAGCGGTTGATAAGCTGTACACCGATTTCTTCCTCCAGAAGTTTCAGCCGGCGGCTGATATTGGACTGGGATAGAAAAAGAAAATCAGCCGCTTTGCTGATACTGTTATATTTAACAATTGCAAGATATATCTGCATGTCGGTCAAGTCCATGAGACTATGTCCCCCTTAAATCCAATGATAATTGAATTATAGCATGGCATGGGGGCAGGCGCAAGAAGGGGGAGGTATCCTGGACTGGACAGGCATGGGAACGTATTTAAATACAAATATTTAATAGAAAAGAGAGGGAACGTTATGCGTTTAGAAAATATTGAAACACCAGCACTGGTTCTGGACATGGATGCAGCAGAACATAATATGGAGTTAATGTCAGATTATATGAAGGATACAGGACTTTCGCTGAGACCCCATTACAAATCCAGTAAATGTACATATATTGCGCACATGCAGATTAAGGCAGGAGCAAAGGGAATCACCTGCGCAAAAGTCAGTGAGGCGGAGGACTTGATTCTTTCGGGAGTGGAGGATGTGCTGATTGCCAACGAGGTTATTGAACCGTCTAAGATTGCGCGGATAGCCTATCTGGCGGGCTGCTGTTATCTGACTGTCTGTGTGGACAGGGAAGAGAATATCCGGCAGCTGCAGGTTGCTGCGCAGGCCCAGGGAACAACGATTCATGTACTGGTTGAGTATGATGTGTTTCTTAGGAGATGCGGCGTAGACACACCGGAAGAGTTCTGCGCGTTGGCAAAAACAGTGGATTCCTGCCCAAATTTGGTTTTTGAGGGAATTCAGGCATATGCAGGACATCTGTCCCATGAAGAAAATTATGAGGTGCGCCGGGAACAGGCTGAGAGAGTGGAAAAGCGGGTTTCTGATTTAAAGGCATATGCAGAGGCACAGGGATTAAAGGTAAAAGAGGTAAGCGGCATCAGTACCGGGACCATTGCCTTTAAGAATAAAGATACGGTATATACGGAGGCCCAGACCGGAAGCTACATATATATGGACACTTCTTACGGTGCGCTTAATCTGGATTTTCGGAGTTCATTGTTTGTGTTGACACAGGTGATGAGCAAAAATGAATATATTATCACGGATTGCGGAATGAAGTCCATTTCAGTTGACCAGCATCCTCCTGTATTTTACGATTATCCGGAGCGCCCTGTAAAGATGAGCGAGGAACATGCCCGCATATCTGCGGAAGGCTTAGATGTGAATATTGGCGACAAACTTCTGGTGGTTCCCAGCCATTGCTGTACTACCATGAATATATATGATTATTTATATGTCATTCGGGATGGCAGGGTTATTGACCGGGTACAGATAACAGGGAGAGGAAAGAGCCTTTAGAAATGAAAGGGCCAGGAGGTAAGTGATGGGGAATAAAGTGGAAGATAAAGACAGTTTGAAAATGGGGTTTCTGGATTATTTGAGGGCGATTGGACCAGCCATTGTCATATCTGCCGTGGTGATTGGACCGGGCTCCGTGACCACAACGTCATCAATGGGAGCAAGTTATGGGTATAGATTGCTCTGGGTAGTGGTACTGGCGTCCATTGCAGCCTTTTTCTACCAGCTGCCTGCAATCCGGATTACATTTTCGACTGGAAACAGTATTTTGGAGTCTATCCGTATACAATATGGAAAAAAGGTGTCGGTTCCATTCTTTTATATGCTGTTATTTGGAACTTGTGTGTTCCAGGCAAGCAACTTTCTCGGCGCAGCCATGGCAATGAATTATTTTGTACCAAATATTTCACTTACAGTGTGGACTGTAATCATGGTTGTATTAGGACTTGTCCTGGTATGGATAGGAAGGTATAAAGTACTAGAGAATTTTACAAAGGTATTGGTATTGCTGATGGTGGTTTCCTTTGTGTTTACAGCCATTGGCTCCAGGCCGGATGTGGGGGAGATAGTTACCACTGGCTTCAGCTTTGTGGTACCGGAAAATAACTGGTTTATAATACTCGCTGTAGTTGCAACTACGATGACGCCTGATATACCCATATCACTGTCCGCTCTTTACAAAAATAAGTATGACATTCCCAAAATACCATCGGATGGCGGAGAAAAGGTGGGCGGATTTAAAAAGCTGGCACGCATGGATTTGATTGTTGGCTGCAGTGTGACAGCAGTTATTTCCTCTGCAATTGTTATCTGTTCCGGTGCCAATCTCCATCCTCTGGGGATTACAGTCAGCGGAGCAGCGGATATGGCGGGACAGCTGACTCCGATTCTCGGTAAGTACGCCGGAATACTTTTTTCACTGGGTTTATGGTCAGCAGCCTTTTCATCAGGAATGTTCAGAATGGAATTAATGCCAATGCTGTACAACCAGGCAAGTGACCAGGAACAGGATATGAGAGCACTGAGAAGCCGGTCATTGATGATTCTGACGGGTGCGGTTCCCATTGTTATTGTAGTTTTATTTGGCTCAGCCCCTACATCACTGATTATTACTGCCCAGGCTATTAATGGTGTTTTACTTCCCTTTATCTGCGGAATGATATGGAAAATATCCAGCGACAGAAAATATCTTGGCGAGAATGCAAATAAAACATGGTTCAATGTTGTGTTTGGCCTGATTTTCATTGTTACGTTGCTGCTCGCCATGAGGACATTCATAAGTCTGCTGGGATTCATTTAGCCGAAAGGAGCATTTAAATCATGAGAGATTCCATACAGAAGTATTTTCAGATAGGCACAATCCAGTGGATGAGCCATCCATCCTATGAGCTGCTTGAATCCATCCGCAGATTTGCCTGTGATGAATACTTTAATGTTTTAGAGATTACCCATATTGAGGACCAGGATACCAGGGACAAGGTGAGAGATATGCTGTCTCAGGCCCATATGGGCGTGTGCTACGGCGCCCAGCCCAGGCTGCTGGGACCAAAGCTGAATCCAAATGACCTGGATGAAGCCGGCAGGAAGACGGCGGAGGATGTACTGAAGGATTCCATTGACGAGGCTGCGTATATGGGAGCAAAAGCTATTGCATTTTTGGCAGGAAAATGGGAACCCGAGACAAGGAATCAGGCTTATGGACAGCTGCTTAAGACGACCAGGGCTGTATGCGGTTACGCATCTTCAAAAGGAATGATGGTGGAGCTGGAGGTGTTTGATTATGACATGGATAAGTCAGCCCTTATGGGACCTGCTCCCTATGCAGCCAGGTTTGCGGCTGACATGCGCACAACACATAATAATTTTGGATTGCTGGTTGATTTGTCACACTTTCCAACTACATATGAAACTTCAAAATTCGTGATTCAAACCCTGCGCCCGTACATTACCCACCTGCATATTGGAAATGCAGTTGTAAAAAAGGGATGTCAGGCATATGGTGACCAGCACCCCAGATTCGGATTTCCGGAGAGTGCAAACGATGTTAATCAATTAATTGAATTTTTCCGTGTGCTGAAAGAGGAAGGATTCTTTAGCAAGGATAATCCTTATGTACTGTCTTTGGAAGTAAAACCATGGATAGGTGAGGATGCTGAAATTATATTGGCTAATACGAAGCGGGTCATTAACCGTGCGTGGGCCATGGTGGAGGATTCAGTTTAGGGACAATATGAACCAGGAGGAGCAAGTTCAGGAGGAGCAAGTTATGGAGGAGATTGTTGTATTAGACGGATATACGGAAAATCCGGGGGATTTGAGCTGGGACGGTATTGCAGAGTTTGGAACGCTCCGGGTCTTTGACCGTACATCTGTGACGGACGAAGCGGAAATCATAGAACATATCGGGAATGCCGGGATTGTGCTCACCAATAAGACCCCAATAAGCAGAAATGTAATTGAAGCCTGCAAAAATATCAAGTTTATTGGTCTGCTGGCCACGGGGTATAATGTGGTGGATTACAAATTTGCTGCTGATAAGGGGATTCCGGTGGCCAATGTACCATCCTATGGAACGGCATCGGTCAGCCAGTATTCGATTGCGTTACTGTTGGAAATCTGTCACCACATAGGACACCATGATGCTTCTGTCCATGCCGGAAACTGGGAGAAGTGCATTGACTGGTGCTATTGGGACTATCCCCTGATTGAATTAGAGGGAAAGACAATGGGCATTATCGGGTTCGGAAGGATTGGACAGGCGGAGGGGAGGATTGCAAAAGCTTTGGGAATGCGTGTTCTGGCCTATGACTGTTATCCAAATGCCGCGGGAGAGGAAATTGCAGACTACGTTGATTTGGAAACTTTGTATAAACAGTCGGATGTCATAACGCTTCACTGTAATTTGACGCCTGAGAATACGGGAATGATTAATCAATCAGCAATAGCAAAGATGAAAGACGGCGTAATCCTTATTAACAATGCAAGGGGCCAGCTGATTGCTGAGCAGGATGTGGCAGATGCATTGAACCGCGGTAAGATAGCCGGAGCTGGATTGGATGTGGTTTACACGGAACCCATTCGTGGTGATAATCCTTTGCTTAAAGCAAAGAACTGCATAATAACGCCGCATATTTCATGGGCTCCAAGGGAGAGCCGACAGCGTATTATGGATTGTACAATTGAAAATATAAAATCATTTATTGCGGGAAAACCGGTTCATGTAGTTAATTAGTGACTTTTTTCAAAACAACATGGGATGCAGACAGGCATAAACCCCAACCTTGCTTACTTGGCGTTAGCGAGGGTGGGGTTTATGCCATTATTGTGTCCAGTTTTGGCGGTTATTGCTTGCTTGGTTCTGATAGAAGAGGGCGAGGGGGAAAATATAATGAAAGAGTACTTGTCATAAAGAAGAAAATGGACTAAATTATAGATATGAGTGCAGGCTGTTTTATTAGACAATGATTGAACATTGCGAAGATTGTTTTAATGATGTATGAAACATCCCTGCGCAGATATATAAAGGTAGAATTGATTTTAAGAATATGTTATGATGAAAAAATGTGAATCAAAAGAGTCTGTTATGTATTGCAGAATTGCGACGATAACGGATGAATCGGATTAATGTTCATAACTGAAAATAATGATGGAGAGGTTGAAAAATATGGGAAGGAAGGATAAAAGCCTCGAGGATAAGGCATACAATTACCTGCATGACTTGATAATTCAGCATAAACTGCAGGCAGGCAAGCGTATAATCGAAAGTGATATAGCAGATTGTCTCGGAATGAGCCGAACGCCGGTACGCGCTGCTTTGCGGCGTCTGGAGGATGAAAAGCTGGTTTATAGTTTGCAAAATCTGGGTACATTTGTGGAGCAGTTAACGGTTAAGGATGTTCTGGAAATGAATGAACTTAGGATTATACTCGAAGTTAAGGCGCTGGAATCATGTATCATGAAGGCCAGTGATGAAGAAATTGATGAATGTATTAAAGTGACGGAGTCTATTTCAATAGCGGATTCTGCTCAGGATATCAAGTCTAAAGATGAATATTTTAATAAGTTTATAATTCGTTACTGTGCAAATTCTCGAATACTTGATATTTTGAATTCTCTGAATGCTGAGCTATCCCACCCGCGCCATTTGGTTGCATTTACTGAAAAAAGGCTGAATCTTATGAAGCAGGATCATCTTAAAATACTAAAATATATCAAAGACAGAAATTATACGCGGGCAGCCAAGGCATTGGAAAAGCATCATAATAACAGATATTATGGTTTTATGGAAGAATATATGAAGATGATAATAAAATAAACGTTGATTTCCATATAAGAGGTACTGTGCAGATTAAAGCGCAGTACCTCTTTATTTTGGTATATTAGTGACAGAAAATAAGAATTGTTAAATATAGCCAAAAAAAATATTAAAAACATAATAAGTACAATATAAATACAATTGATATTGACTTTGTACTTTTTGAGTAGTATACTTTTTATAAAAGACGGGAGGAGATACCGCAAATGATTGTTGATGTACATGCTCATTATATCCCTGCTTGCTTAGCTGAAATTGATAGGTTTAGTGATTTTTTCAAAGTGGAAGAAGACAAAAATGAAAAAAAAATATTTATTAAAAAAAGAGAACTAGGACCATTGAACAGAGGATTGATTAATCTTGATGAACAGCTTATTGATATGGATAAAGCTGGTATAGATATGAGATTTATCTCACTTCCTCCGTTCGTATTGAACTATGAAGACAAGCGATGCACGGATTGGGCACATGAATCAAATAAAGCGTTGTCAAAAGATGTGGCCTTATATAAGGACAGGTTTAGATATCTGGCCACGCTTCCCATGAAGGATATGGATGGCGCCATACGTGAACTGGATAGTGCAATTAATGATTCCTTGTGTTCTGGCGTTGAAATAGCAACTAACATTGCCGGCATGGAGTTGGATGATGAGTATCTGGCACCTTTCTGGAAGATGGCAGACCAAAATGAGGTTTTTGTATTGCTGCATCCCCACTACACAATTAAATCAACCAGGTTAGAGAGATATCACTTGAGGAATTTGATGGGAAATCCTTTGGATACCACTATTGCTGCATTTGCTCTTATGACAGGGGATATAACAAATAAATATCCTGGCGTAAAAATATGCTTCTCTCATTCAGGGGGATATACGCCATATGCGATTGCCAGATTTGAGCATGCAAGAAAGGTTAGGAAGGAGTTCAGAGAGATACACAGAAGCTATGGTGAATGCTGCAAGAGCTTTTACTATGACACTATTTTACATGATGCTGAGACGCTGCAGTTTGTGGAATCGAAAGTAACCTCCTCCCATCTTCTCATGGGAACTGACTATCCTTTTGATATGGGAGATGATGAACCTGTAAATACTGTTTCTTCCATGAGTATAACTAAGGAGGAAATTGCGGACATTTTGGGGGGGAATATTAAACGGCTGATAAAAAAGAATATATAAATTTTTACCAGAAACATGATAAAACGTAACATAAAAAGTATGAGCGGAAACATTTGGAGGTGATTAACATGATAGGTGACGTTTATGAATATGTGAAGACACATCATTCCGGGATATTGGACACGTTTAATACACTTCATTCTATGCCTGAACCAGCATTCAGAGAGCTACATACAGCAGATTATTTAAAGACACAGTTAGCGAAAGCCGGATTTACTGTAAAAGGAGATTTTGCAAAAACAGCTGTGTTAGGTATATGGGATACCGGAAAAAGCGGAGCAGCTATTGGAATAAGGGCAGATATGGATGCGCTTGAACATGAGATTGATGGAAAAGCGGTTTATATTCATTCCTGCGGTCATGATGCTAACTGCACAGCTGTTCTTTGGGCGGCAAAGGCCCTTATGGAAACACAACAGCTAAAGACAGGAAGCCTGAAGGTTTTGTTTCAGCCAGCTGAGGAAACTTTGCAGGGAGCAGAAGCAGTCATTGAATCAGGAGTATTAGATGGTACGGAGTATCTTGTAAGTACACACCTAAGACCTCAGGAGGAGCTGCCGATGGGTAAGGTTTCACCAGCAGTTCTGCACGGGGCATCTGGACATATCAGGGTAAAAGTTTACGGTCATGAAGCCCACGGAGCAAGGCCGCAGCAAGGTGTGAACGCAATTCTGGCTGCTGCAAATATTATAGGGGCAGTTAATGCACTGCAGTTTAATCCCACTATACCGCATTCGATAAAACCAACAAAGATTAGCAGTGGAGCCAATCCGTTTAATGTAATCCCTAATTTTGTTGAAATAATGTTTGATATCAGGGCGCAGACAAACGAGCTGATGGAGATGCAAAAAGAAAATATAATGAGAGCTGCTGTAAAGAGTGCAGAGTCTGCAGGCGCAGAAGCAGAAGCAGAATGGCTTGGCGGTGTGCCGGCGGCAAGCAGATGTGATGAATTGATTACAATCGCGGAAGATGCTATTAAAAAATCATTGGGGGAAGATGCATTAGGCCCTACAATTGTAACACCCGGAGGTGAGGATTTCCATAATTATCCTGTTGCAATTCCAGGGCTAAGGACTACAGTATTAGGAATAGGAGCCGGGTTGACTCCGGGGCTGCATATGTCTGACATGACATTTGACACAAGTGCCATTTTTAATGCTGTTACTGCTATCAGTTCTACAGTTGTTCATATATCAAAGCAAACATTTTAAATCAGGGGGTTAGTCATGAAAGAATATTTAAAGCAGCTGGAAATCATAGAAGACAGCCTTGTGGATAGCGTAGATGGTGAAAAGTTGATGGGGTATACTTCTGACATTGCGAAATGGGTTCGTATTTCCGGAACACAGGAGGAAGTAGACAGTCTATTGTATTGTGAAAAGGTGATGCAGGAAATTGGTTACAATACTAAACTTACATATCATGATGCATTTATCAGCGTTCCTGTTGAGTCACATGTTGAAATGCTGTCACCTAAACAGATGAGTTTTAAATCACTGACGCATTGCTTTACAAAGTCAACGGCGGAAAACGGTATGGAAGGTTTTGCAGTTGAGGCGGATTGTCCTAATATACGTGGATTGATTGTGATGATAGATGGCCTGCCTAATGCTGACCAGGTAAGGGATATGCAGCAAATGGGGGCTGCTGCAGTGATTTATGTACAGGACAATCATTTGCATAATTCACCGGTATCATCTCTTTGGGGGGGCCCCACAGAGAAAACAGAGAAGCTGTTACCGCAAATACCAGTAGTGTCTGTCGTACGCCAGGATGGCGCAGCCATACGGGAGCAAATGAAAAAGGGGACTGTAAAGATATGGATACAGACTGTGGTAGATACAGGCTGGAGAAAAGTTCCTCTTCTTGAGGCAGAAATGAAAGCAGAAGATACGGATGATTTTCTGCTATTCGGAAGTCATATAGATTCTTGGGATTATGGTGCGATGGATAATGGGGCAGCTAATGCTACAATGATTGAATGTGCAAGATTACTTGCCTCAGAACAGAGGTCATGGAAACGGGGCCTCAGACTTGCATTTTGGGCTGGACATTCACAGGGAAAGTTTTTCAGTTCCGCATGGTATGCAGATAATCATTTCGAGGAATTAGAAAAGCACTGTGTGGGCTATGTGTATGTAGACTCGACCGGAGGTAAGGATGCAGTAATTATTGATGAGGCGCCTGTAATGCCACAGACGAAAAAACTTGCAGCATCTGTAATCGAAAAACAGACCGGAGTAACATTTATTGGAAAACGGATAGGACATTTCGCTGACCAATCATTTTACGGTGTGGGGCTTACCTCCATATTTGGGACATTTTCTGAGCAGGATATTGAAAAGACACGGGATATACTTTCATTCCGTACCGGCACACCTAAGCATGCCGGCGGACTTGGCTGGTGGTGGCATACCCGGCACGATACCATGGATATCATTGATAAGGACATTCTTGTAAGGGATACAAAAGTTTATGTTGGAGTAGTGTGGCGGCTCCTTTGTTTTCCTATACTGCCCTATGATTTTAGGGAAGCGGTAAAGGAAATGAAAGAAACGGTTAGGTCCCTTAGCAGTTCCTTGGGGGATAGATTCGATTTAATGCTTCTTGAAGAGCGGATTAACCAGTTGGCAAGCAGGTTGGATAATCTGTATAATCGAATAGAAAATAATGAAGTTTCTATTGAAGATGCAGAAAATATTAATACTATGCTGCTAAAACTTTCGCATAAAATCGTGCGCATAACCTTCCATGGTGAAAACCATTTTGATTTTGACCTTTCAGGAGCAATGTATCCAATTCCATCCCTTAGCGATGGTGTCCGTCTTGCGGATTGCGATAAGGCCTCATACAGGTATTTTGTTCTTCGTACCCAACTGATGAGAGGATACAATCGTGTGATGAGCTACGTGAGTGAAGCGGTAGATTTGCTGAAGGATTATATATAGTATAATAAAATACTCATATGGGGGCAGATGCTTTATACGGTTTTGGGCGGGGTGGCTCATACCGGAGTAAAAATATAAAGGAGGGGTAAAGAATGTCGAAGTACAGACAAAACGAAAGTTGGATAAGTAACAAGTTTGTAGGTCAGCTTGGCATAGAAGCTTTCATGCCTAATGCAAACATGGGGTTAGAAGAAAAGGGCTTCAAGCATGTTGACATACAAAGGGCAAACAGGCGCATGACCTGTTTGCGGGCTATGCCTAAAGCATGGTGCGCTGTGGCTGAGCAGCAAGAAAAGTTAGCTGACGAAGCTGCTGCAAGGGGAAGTGTGGTTACTGCCGGTGCATTTTATCATCGTGCAGCTCTTTATTATGGCAAGGCACAGCTTTATCACCACAAAGATGATGCAATGAAATTGAATCTTCATGCCTCATGCGTACGGTGCTATGAAAAGGCCATAGCTGGTTATGACTACACAATTGAACGTGTTGTGCTGCCTTTTAACGGTAAGAATATTTACGGTATTTTCCATGCGCCGAAAGAAGCTGTGAATCTGCCAACGGTTTTGTTTACTCCAGGAATGGATATGATTAAGGAGGATTATCCAAATCTGAACGATAATTTTTTTGTACGCAGAAACATGTGTGTGCTGGTAATGGACGGTCCTGGTTTTGGTGAAACCCGCGTTCACGGTCTGCCTGTGACGCTTACAAATTTTCCTGAAGCCGCTTCCCTGTTTTTAGATTGGCTTTGTAAACGTCCTGAGGTTAATCCGAATCAAATCGGAGTTTTTGGCGGCAGCATGGGGTCATACTATGGCCCTACAGTTGCGGCGCATGATTCCAGAATTAAGGCCATTGTTGGACTGCTGGGATGCTATCTGGAGAAAGACCTGCAGTTTAATTCCTGTCAGCCAGGTCTTCGCAATAACTTTAAGTATATGTGTGATATATATGATGACGAACAGTTTGATGAGTTTGTAGGAAAAATGACCCTTGAGCGGGTGGTGGATAAATTGAAAGTGCCTTTCCTTATGTCTACAGGCGAGTTTGATGAGATGTGCCCGCCCGAGCTTACGGAACGGTTCTTTAATATGCTGGATTGTCCAAAGGAAATGTGGATTATGGAGGGCGAGTTTCATTCCTGTGCAGGTATGTATCATGAGCTGTTTGCATGGGCGATAGACTGGTTACGTGAGGCGCTGACGAAAGGAAAGCCAGAGAATCTGGCAGTCAAGAAGGTTATTCATGAGCGGTGGTAAGGCAATTGATTTGATAAAAGAGGAGGTAATAGTATGAAGAAGGTCTTATGTATATTGTTGGTAGCAGCGATGATGTCTTCCGTATGCGCTTGTGCGGCTCCTGCTGTGAAGGAGACATCTGCAGAAGTAAAATCCCCCCAGGAGCCAGATGCTACAGAAGGACAGACGACCGAAGCTGTCACAGATTATGAATACCCTGAGATGACAATTATTTTGGCTCATTCAGGTGCAGCCACTGATGCGAGACAGGACGGTGCTCTTGCGATTGAAAAGTATATTGAAGAAACTTCCGGAGGAAAGATTCAAGTAGATGTATATCCGGCTGGTCAGCTGGGGGATTCAAATACTCTTATTGAGTCCGTACAGAATGGTGGAATCCAAATGTGTGTACAGCCTCCTGCAAACGTATGTGCATTTAATCCCCTGCTTTCTATTCTGGATGTTCCATATTTTTTCCCTCCGGACATAGAAAAGGCGCGCGCAGTATTTAAGACAGAAGCAGCAGACACTTTACTGGATACTATGCAGGATTATGATATGGTAGGCTTGGGGTATTGGGTGGATTTATTCAAAGCGTTTACTAGTAATGTACCGTTGCGCACTCCTGATGACTTTAATGGATTAAAATTCCGCGTAATGGCTTCTCCTGTTCTTATGAAGTTTATTGAATCTTTGGGGGGAACAGCGCTTACAATTGATTACCAGGAAACCTTTACAGCATTGCAGACCGGGGCCATTGATGGTCAGGAAGCGGGAATAGGAGCTGGAATTTACAATATGAAGTTTTATGAAGTACAGAAATATATGGAGATTACAAACCATATTCTTGCTTCTCAGCTGGTATTTGCTAACAAAGCCTGGTTTGACGGCCTGGATAATGAGTGTAAGCAATTGGTCATGGACGCTGTAAATGTTGCTGGAAATGATGCTTATCAGGCAGTTAGAAGTGACATAGAGCAGACTGCATTGGATGCCATTGGGGCGCAATGTGAAATTATCAACCTTACCGAGGAAGAATTACAGGCGATGTCTGACGCATGCCGTCAGCCTTGTCTTGATCTTTACATTGAGAGTAACGGCGAAGCAGGTCAAAAGATTCTTGATGCATTCAATGCTGATATTGCAAAGCTTAACTGATAATTTATTGGTAGGCTGTCGCTCAAACAATTTTTCAATTGCAAAAGCGGCAGCCCAATACCTTATATAAGCTTCTGTAAGCGAGGTATCGGCTTGCTAAGATGATGGACAGAAGGGATATGATTTTATGAACAAAACAATTGAAAAGTATAGGGCGTTTGACGTGGTTTTCAAAAAGTTTGAACTTACGTTTTGCGCGTTATCCATATTGTTCGTTACTTCCTTAGTTACTCTGGGAATAATATTAAAGAATTTTTTTGGCTACTCCTTTCCTTGGACAGAAGAACTCTGCCAATATATTATGGTATGGGTAGCATGTATTGGCGGTGTTATCAGTGTTGAAAAACATGAGCACGTTAGTGTTGATATTATATATAATATAATTCCTAAAAAGATACATCCATATTACCAGATGGTGCTTGCTGTGATTTCAACGGTATTTCTGGCTATATTTGCTTATTTTTCCTATCTGGAAGTTATTTCAATTAAGGCGACCGCCCGTACCAGTGTAACGATGCCGTGGTTTCAGATGTGGTGGATGTATCTTGGAACTTTGATTGGATGCGGTCTAATGGCTGTTGAGTATTTTAAGACGATATTTGTTCTCTTCAGGAAAGGGAAGATAAAAGAGAAAGATGACATAGAAATGGAAGACCTGGACAAGCTTGAAACCATGTAATGGGGAAGGGGGAACTAATGACTGCGGGAATGTTTATTATAGCTCTTTTGGGATGTCTATTCCTTGGTATACCAATTTTTATCGCTATGATGATACCCAGTACATATTATTTATTAAATGTGCTTAATATGCAGCCGATAATGGCGGTATCGTCATTTACAGCAGGTCTTAATAAGTTTTCTACACTATGTCTGCCATTCTTTATTTTGGCGGCAAGTGTAATGGGGAAAGGCCAGATAGGCAGCCGGTTATTGAAGTTCTGCCGGAGTATTGTAGGCCATATGTACGGCGGTATTGGTATGACGGCAATTGTGTGCTGTATAATAATAGGTGCGATATCAGGCGCATCTACAGCGGGCATATTGATTATTGGGGCCCTGATTTATCAGGAAATGATTGACAATGGTTATCCCCGGGGATTCAGCGCCGGACTTATTTGTACTGTTAGTTCGGTAGGGATGCTGATTCCGCCTGGTATAGCGTTTGTAGTATATGCAATGAATACCAATACATCTGTACTTAAGCTGTTCATGGGAGGTTTAAGTTCCGGCATAATTATGGCGACTGTGTTTGCAGTATACGTATATATCTATGCACGCAGGCATGGGGTGCCCAGGCTTCCCAGGATTAATTTTAAGGAATTCTGTGTTGCAGTAAAGGACTCTATTTGGGCACTTGGGCTTCCGATTATTATTATTGGTACAATGTATACCGGTATTTGTACGCCAACAGAGGCCGCGGCAATATCTGCTGTGTATGCAATTTTTGTGGAAATGGTTATATACAGGGATGTGGATTTTAAGATGCTGATTGATATCTGCGGTGATTGTGCAAAAACGGTATGTACAATTTATATATTGCTTGCGGCAGGTCAGCTTCTGGGGTATGTAATGACACTTGCACGAATACCTCAGCTTATGGAGGCGATGCTGGGCAGTACATCCAGATTGATGATATTGCTGGTCATAAATATAATGTTCCTTATTGCAGGTATGTTTATGGGAGCAGGATCCTCAATTGTGATAATTATGCCTATGGTGTATCAGCTGGCGTTAAAGGCTGGAATAGACCCTATTTTTCTGGGGAATGTTGTTGTTACTAATTTAGCGATAGGAATGAGTACGCCTCCCTTTGGATTAAATCTGTTTGTAAGCACTAAGGTGATGAAACTGTCTTTCGTAGAGATTGTAAGGTCTTCAATGCCTTTTATAATGTTGACAATAGTAGTACTTGTAATTATCACACTGTTTCCTGGTTTATCCATGTTCCTTCCGAATCTGTTGGTTGAGTAATAGAAATAAAGGAGTTAGCATATGGAAAGTTCAAAGGCTGCACTTATTGTTGTTGATGTGACCCGGGCACATTTTGATTATGATTTTAACTATCTTCCGGTGCCGGAGGATGATTGCGAACGGGTACTTGAGGGTCTTATAAAAGTCATACCAGAGTTCCGAATACGTAATCTTCCTGTGATATTTGTGAGAACAGGTCATAAGATAAACCCTCTGACAGGAGAGACTATGTCTATGGCAAGTCCTTTCTGGCGATATCAGATGGAAAAGAAAATAAGCATTGGAGGCCATATAAGAAGGCCTGTAAATACTGAGAATTCACCTGCCATGGAGATTATGCCGCAGCTTGGTGCAACGAATAATGATATTATAGTTCATAAACAGAGGTACAGTGCATTTATGGGTACCCCACTTGAAATGTATTTAAAAGTGATGGGGATTGATACATTATTTTTTGCTGGTGCAAATACTAATAATTGCGTGCTTTGTACCGCATTTGAGGCATATAATCGGGATTACAGCGTCATTGTCATTGAGGACTGCTGTGCAAGCATGAATGGAAAGGATTATCATGAACTGGCCATAAAACAAATCAAGGCGTCTTTAGGATGGGCAGTGGACAGCGGCTCTGTGGCAGATATACTTGACGGAAGGATTGAATTGTAGCATGACAGCAAAAACATTCTGCTTTGGTGGGGTGTTTTTGCTTGTTTTAATGTGTACGGCGGGCGGGCAGGATGATAAAAGTCTGCAGCCCGTCTGATATCGGGAATCAAAAGAAAGGAATGGCTTCATGGAAACAAAATATTTTCATCCGGACAACCTGGAAGAAGCTGTAACACTTTTGGAGGAGAATGAAGGTGCAGTGCTGGTGAATGGTGGTTCTGATATCATACCGAGTATTTCGGCTGGAAAAATACAGCCCACGGGAATCATTGATTTACGCAATATAAAAAGTATGAACACGATTGCGGATGATGGTCAGTATGTGCATATTGGCGGTAATGTGACTTATCGCCAAATTCAGATTTCAGCCGTGTGCAACAAAATTGGGGGACTGCTTAAATCAGTGAGCTGTATCGGAAGTCCGGCCATACGTTCAGTTGCAACAGCCGCTGGCAACATTGCAACGGCTGCCCCTTCAGCAGACTGCGCGTCCATGCTGTTGGCTCTCAACACAGAATTGGTACTGGTAAGTTCACGGGGGGAACGTATCGTCAAGCAAAAGGATATTTATATTGATACATATAAAACTAATATAAAGAGAAATGAAATAATAAAGGAGATGCGTTTTCCAAGTTTGGGCTGTAATACAGGCAGTGGATACGCCAGATTTTCACGCAGAAAGTCCCAGGATATTGCTAAGATTATAGCTGGTGCTGTCATTACAATAGATAAGAAAGGCCAATGTGAGGGTGCTTCTATATCATTAGGAGCGCTAAATGCAACAGCAGTTCTGGCGCCCAGCGTCGAAGACAGAATTGTGGGATTAAACCGAGATGATGCAGTTAGTCTTATTATGAAGTTTTTTCCGCGGGAAGCAGGACTGAGAGAAAGTTATTTTAAAAAGTACAAAGAAGAAACCACCTGTTATGCGATTGCTGAGGCTGTACATATGGCTTTTACAGAAACTCAAGGGAGGATATTGCATTATGCCCATAGTACATTTTAATTTAAATGGCAAGACTGTATGCATTGAGGTAGACGGGACAGAACGATTGATTGATACTATACGTAACCGATTTTTATTGACGGGAACAAAGAAGGCATGTAATACGGATGACTGCGGTGCATGCACGGTACTGATTGATAATATGGCAGTCCGTTCTTGTGCATATCTGACCTGCATGGCAGAAGGGAAGAATGTGGTAACAATTGAAGGGCTGGGTACGCCCTGGCATCTCCACCCGCTTCAGAAAGCTTTTATAGATGCAGGAGCGGTGCAGTGCGGTTACTGTACACCGGGTATGATAATGACAGCTTATGCGCTGTTGGAGGAGAAAGAGAATCCCGGTGATGAGGAGATAAGAATGGCAATATCAGGAAATCTATGCCGTTGCACAGGTTACCAAAAGATTGTCAACGCTGTTAAATTGGCAGCAGAGAGAAGGCTGCAGACTGCAAACCACAGTTGGGAGGAAGTTAAGTGATTTTAAATGAGTCATATATTGGACAGAGATATAACAGACCTGACAGTATAAGCAAGGTGACTGGGTATGCAAAGTATACTGCGGATTTGATTGCGGGGAGAACAGATGTGCTTGTGGCAAAAGTTTGCCGGATTGATTGTGCATGTGCAAGCATAAAAACGATAGATGTAGATGAAGCGAAGAAAGTACCTGGAGTTATTGCGGTTTTGACGGCTGATGATTTATTTGACAGTCCTAAATATGGATATATTCTTAAGGATAAGCCAATTTTGGCAAAAGGTGAGATAGTATGTGATTGTGATTCATTGGCTTTTGTAGCGGCAGAAACGGAAGAGGCCGCGAACAAAGCTGTCAGTCTTATAAGCATTGAGTATGATGTTCTGCCGTGGGAGACAAACCCCTGCAGGAATATTTGTCCAGAAGCAAAATTGGTGAGAAAGGAGTATGCCGCCGCAAAGTGTGGAAATGTATCAAATGATGTGCGGGTCGAAAGAGGCGACATGGAGAATTCCTTTTTAAAAACCGCATGTGAAATAAAAGCAGATTTTCGTACACCTATTGTAGAACACGCATCATTGGAACGGGATATCGCAATTGCGGAACCGGATTATATGAATGGTGGATTAACCTTATATTGCCCGGTGCAAAATGTGCATGGTATGCGGGAAGGTATATGCGAAGCGCTTAATTTGCCTGTCAGCAAGATAAGGGTAATCAGCCCTCTGATTGGCGGCGGTTTTGGCGGGAAAGAGTGTTCGTCCGTGGATTGCGGCGTGGTTGCCGGAGTTCTGGCGCTTTTTACAGGACGCCCGGTCGTGTATGAAATGACACGGGAAGAGGTATTTCGTTATACCAGTAAACGGCATCGTAGTTACATAAGATATTATATTGGTGTGGATGAGGAGGGATGTATTACTGAGATGCAGTCTGAAGCAATTTTCGATAAGGGTGCTTATAAATCAGTGGATGTAATTCCTCATAGGTCTGCGCTGCTGTCAGGGGGGCCTTATTCAATACCAGTTGTGAATGTCAGGAACCGGTCGGTATATACAAATCATGTTTACGGCGGCGCGTTCAGAGGATTAGGCGCGCCTCAACAGCAGTATGCCTTAGAGTGCATTATCGACGATATGGCGCGAACAATAGGGATGGATCCGATTGAATTCAGGCTAAAAAATTTGATTAAAGAAGGTTCTACTACTATATTTTCTCAGAAAATGAATAAAAATGATGTGTCGGGTATACGGCAATGTATTGAGAAAGTGAGGAATGCATTAGATTGGGACAAGCCTTTGGATAACTCGAATCCATATATCAAACGAGGAAGGGGCATAGCATGCTATATGTATGGCACTGGAAGTTCATTTCCAAAGGATGCCGGTCATGTATATCTGGAGTTAAATCTGGATGGTTCCTTAAGTGTAAATGTGGCTCAGAATGAGATGGGGCAGGGACTGATTGCTGCAATGAGTCAGATAGCTGCAGAAGCAATGGGAGTTTCCATAGAAGATGTAAATATAGGGATATCTGATTCCATGTGTGCGCCTGAGGCTGGTCCCACATCTGCATCGAGAGCAACTGTATTTCAGGGAAATGCAATTATCAGTGGTTGTCATTCATTGAAGAAGAGAATGCTGGATGTTGCATCAGGCATTTTAAAGGAATATGCCGATGAATTAGCTATAAAAGACGGTGTGATATTTTCTAAGAAGGATTCAGAAAAAAGAATACTATTAAAATCAGTTGTTTCAGCAGCAAGGGTTTCCCAGGTGCCGTTGGCAGAGGTGGGAAACTGGTATCCACCCATGACTGAAAAGGATATCAATAATCGGAATCAGACTACGCGGTGGGTAACATTTGCATATGGGGCTCATGGCGTCATGGTAGAAGTGGATACTAGAAATGGTATGATTACTGTGTGTAAATCCGTACAGGCAACAGATGTTGGCAAAGCAATTAACCCGGATACCGTCGAAGGACAGATGGATGGCGGAGCTGCACAGGCTTTTGGGTGGGCACTTATGGAGGAGTGTTTTTTAAGGAAAGGAATGGTTAAAGAAGCTTCACTTCATGAATATCTGATTCCCACTTCCATGGATATACCTCATTTAGAATCCATAATTGTGGAATCTGAAAGTGATTTAGGGCCATTTGGCGCCAAAGGGATAGGGGAGCCAACGATTCTAGGCGGAGCTCCGGCAATAAGGAATGCAGTATTGGATGCAACAGGCCTTGCGATGTATGAAATTCCAATGACGCCGGTCAGGGTTATGGAGGCAATTGTACAGGCAGAGTCGGCGACGGATACAGAGAAGAAACCATTTTTCAGGGTACCACTGCAGCCTCTGATATGGTGAAAAGGGATGCTGGAAACGCTATTTGCTGCCGATATCAAATGAGGCTGCTGTCACGCCTGCGTCTGTGTCAAATCTGATAATATGGGCAGCAGAAGGCAGCAATGCTGCAAAAGTAAAGTGAGATGGTAATGATATTTGGCTGTGAGCCATGGAAAGAATACCCGCCATAAGATTATTAATGATTCGCCATGCAAGTGGATTTTTAACAGGCAATATGCTATACTGAGTACCTAATAACGGATGGGAGGGACAGAGGATGAATTTAAAAGAATGTGAACAGCAGCTGAAAGATGTCACAGAGCAGATAAACATGCTTGTGCGTAAACGTGAAGAGGTCCTGCTGAAATGGCAGCAGGCTTTTGATGCAGAAAGCAGCCAGGAGGTTACCTGCATATGTGAAAAAACAGATTCGGGATATGCGATTGTACTGATAAATGGGGAGTCTAAACAGATTGTATCAGAGGTATGGGATATGGATTTCCAGGGCGATTCTGAATCCTATTATAAGCAGGTAGAGCACGGAATCTGGAAACATAAGGCCCTGAATAAGCGTCAGGATGATTTGCCGGATTGGCAGAGAAACCTTATTTTTGCAAAGGCAGCAGAACTCAGAAAAAACATGGTTGGATAGGATGAATGAAAACCTTAGGGCTTATGATTTTGCACAGCATTGGCAAATTGGTTTGAAATTCCAACCCATTAAGACGGGTTTCCAACATGGGAATTCGGTTCCTTCTTTTACAATCAGCAGAATCAATCAGGTTCAAGCTTTCCGTACACCTTCTCAAATTCAGCAATCTGCTTTTTCATAAGAACTTCCAGTTCACGATTGGCAGAACGAACATTATAATCAGCAGCAATCCGGAATTTTTTCATTAATCTGGAGTCAGTGCGCAATGTGAATTTTTCTATTTCATTAGCTATGATTGATCTCCATATAACTGTCGGGGATATCGAGCCGCCTAATGCTTAGGACGATTGGGTACAGAAGGGGAGGTTAGGAGGATTAAAGGGAATAGAACCATGCTTTCTGAATGTATTTTCTGTAATGAATATGGGGAGAGAAAAACAAAACTTCATTTTCTCAACAGACCCAGGTGTATTCAAAAGTCCAAACAGTAAACAATCAAAAAAGTGCTGGAGTCCCTTTGAAATAAAGGATTCCGGCACTTTCGGCACATGGAGACAACAGGACTCGAACCTGCGACCCTCTACACGTCAAGCAGATGCTCTCCCAGCTGAGCTATGTCTCCAACGAAACTAATTATATCATATAGTCGGGCAGGATGGCAAGCAGTTCTTGCAATGAATCATAACCCTGAATCGGAATCATATCCATGGTAATCAATTCCGCCCAAAGAGCCGGGCAATCCATTGCCGGCCGCCGTCCTCCCGCCCTGACATTATACCTGCATGGCCTGCTCATAACCGTGAAGATATTTTAAACTGATTTTTCAATATCTCCACAATATCTTCAATGGCTTTTTCCTGTCCCGGGTCAAGACCATCCAATACAATGACCTTGCGGTGGTCCAGTCCAAGAATATAATCCGTAGTGGTACGGTATAAAACGGAAAGTCTGGACAGAACATCGGTAGATGGATAGGCTATATTGTTTTCATAGTTACTGATAGAAGACCGCGTTATATTTAAATGGGCAGCTACCTGTGATTGAGACAGATTCCGTCTCTCACGAAGCTCCCGCAGCCTGTAACCAAAATCATAAACCACTACGGTTCCCCCTTTCATATTGTGTATTGTTCTATTGTAATAGTTCTAATGACATTACAAGTGTCGGAAATGTGGTAAAAAATACAACCATACTGACTGTACAAAGGGAATAATTATGCATTTCTCCGTTCTATATAGTAGTGGAGGGGGAGAAATGAAAAAGTTATTAAAATATTTGGCCGCCGCAGGCCTGATAATAGTATTGGTTATGGCGGTTTGTTATATCCGTCTGCCTGATTACAGAATTTATAAAGTATTCTCCCATAGCGGGTCGGATTTCAGGGAAGCGGACCTGTATGTTATCGTATATAAACCATGGCATATCGAACAAAAGGTTCAGGGCATTGTTTCACGGCACAATGAGATGAATGGAACGCCTGATAAATTGACCATATGGCTCTATTACAGTAAATATGGTCTGGACCGGGGAAAGAATTTTTATAAGGTGATATTTGAGTATCATAAAAGCCAGGTGACGGAGCCGCCCGGGGCATGGTAGGGAACGGGGATTGGTTGAATGTAAGGAAATGATATTGGCCAGAGCATGAAAATTGTTTGGAAAATATATGTGACAATAATCGAATAAAGTCAATTATTGTAAAAAAATTAGCTGTTTATTGTTAAAAAAATAGTAAACATGTTAAAAGACAAACTATTGTTCTAAGTTATCGCGATTAGTGCTATGATGATAAAATAAAATAGTGAAGGAGGTTTAGCAGATGAAAATAACAGCAGCAGTTGTGAGAGAGAAAGGTAAGCCCTTCCAGTTTGAGGAATTGGACCTACAGAATCCCCGCGAGGGAGAGGTGATGGTTAAAATAGCAGCCAGCGGAGTATGCCACACGGATGAGGTGGCCCAGCATCAGATGATTCCAGTACCCCTTCCGGCTGTCCTGGGCCATGAGGGATGCGGTATTGTTGAAAAGGTGGGAGAGGGGGTAACGGAATTCGAGAAGGGGGACCATGTGGTATTTTCCTTCGGATACTGCGGGCACTGCAGGAACTGCCTGGCGGGAAGACCCTATGCCTGTGAGAATTTCAATGCCATTAATTTTGGGGGTGTTATGAGTGACGGCACTAAACGGCTGTCAAAGGATGGCCAGGAGATTTCTTCCTTTTTCGGACAGTCCTCCTTTGCAACCTATTCTGTTGTTCATAAAAACAGCATTATCAAAGTGGATAAGGACTTGGAACTGGATATCCTGGGGCCATTGGGGTGCGGAATACAGACAGGCGCAGGCGCTGTCCTGAACCGGCTTAAACCGGCTGCCGGGTCAAGCCTTGTGGTGTTTGGCTGCGGTACTGTGGGTATGAGCGCAATTATGGCGGCTCATTTATGCCCTTGTAAAAATATTATTGCTGTGGGCGGAAATGAAGAGAGCCTTGCTCTGGCGAAGGAACTGGGAGCCACCCATACCATTAACCGGAAGAAATGTGACTGCATTGTTAGTGAAATCAAGAAAATTACAGAAGGCGGCGCTGATTATGCCATTGATACCAGCGGTGTGCCCGATTTTGTGAAAAAGGCATTGGCCTGTGTTAAATTCCTGGGAACAGCTGTGGTATTAGGCGTTACAGGAGAACTGACCATACAGGTTCAGGAGGAGCTTATGGGTGAGGGAAAGTCCCTCATAGGCATTGTGGAGGGGGATTCCAATCCGAAGCTCTTTATTCCGCAGTTGATTTCATACTATAAACAGGGAAGGTTCCCCTTTGACAGATTGATTCGCGTGTTTGAGTTTGATGAGATTAATGAGGCATTTGAGGCATCCCACAGCGGGAAAGCCATCAAAGCCCTGCTGAAGATGAGATAGAGGAGGCGTTGAGAATGGAGTATCAATTATACATAGACGGGGAATGGAAGGATACTGTGACAGGTTATGTGGCTGAGGACAAGAATCCTGCGGATGATTCTGTGTTCGCCCGGGTACATTTTGCCGGAGAGGCAGAGGTGGAGGCAGCCATTGCGGCGGCCCAAAGGGCATGGAGGCCATGGGCCGGCACACCTGCCGCTGAAAAGGAGCAGATTCTCCTGAAAGCAGCTGACTGGATGCAGGAGCATATGGATGAGGTGGCGGATGTGCTGATGGGAGAAAGCGGTTCTGCCTTTGGAAAAGCATACTTTGAAGCAGGATTTGCAGTGGATTTATTCAGGGCAGCAGCAGGAGAATGCAGGCGGGTATTTGGCCAGGTCCAGCAGCAGGCGCCGGGTGAGATATCCATGATTCGAAGACTCCCCCTTGGGGTAGTGGCCGGGATTGCCCCCTTTAATTTCCCGTTGCTTTTGGCTCTGAAAAAGGTGGTATTTGCCCTGGCAGCAGGCAATACATTTGTTCTCAAGCCAGCCAGCGCCACGCCGGTTTCCGGTGTTATGATAGCCAGGGCGCTGGATGCAGCAGGGCTTCCCAAGGGAGTATTTAATCTGGTTCCCGGTTCCGGTGAAACAGTCGGAAACAAGCTGATTGAGGATGAACGCGTCCGTATGGTGGCATTTACCGGTTCCACTGCCGTTGGAAAGGGGATTGCCGCCAAGGCATCTGTCCTTTTCAAGAAATACTCCCTGGAGATGGGCGGCAAGAATCCGCTTATCCTTTTAAAGGATTTTGACGTGGAGCAGGCTGTGAGGATTGCAGGATTCGGGGCATTTTTCCATCAGGGACAGATATGTATGTGTACCTCCAGGCTGATTGTGGAGGAGCCTGTATATGACCGGTTCTGTGAAATGTTTGCCGCTTATGCCGGCACTATGAAGGTAGGGGACCCGCACCAGCAGGATACCATCATTGGTCCCCTCATTAAGCAGGAGCAGTGCCGGATGATTGACAGCCAGATTCAGGACGCTGTTTCAAAGGGGGCAGTGCTGATGACAGGCGGGTCCCATGAGGGCAACTATTATCAGCCCACTGTTCTTAAGGATGTGACGCCGGACATGAGGATTTTCTATGAAGAGAGCTTTGGGCCGGTAACTTCCATTATTAAGGCAAAGGATGCAGAGGATGCTGTCCGCCTGTGCAATGACAATGAATATGGACTTTCCTCATCCCTGCTGACCAATGATTTGTCAAAGGCAATGTCCCTGTCCCTTGATATGGAGGCTGGCATGGTTCATATTAATAATGCAACGGTATCAGATAATTCCACGGTGGCATTTGGCGGAGTGAAGAACAGCGGCGTGGGAAGGGAAGGCGGTTCCTATTCCATTGATGAGTTTACAGAGCTGAAATGGATTACGGTCCAGTATACACCGGCGCAGCTGCCATTCTGACAACAGGCAGAGGAAGGAATACGTTTGATGGAGTAATGCCTCAGCCCTTTGTGTGCCTGGAAAAATAGGCTGTCAATACCCTGAGGCTTTCGTCTCTCAGGACGCCTGCTGTAACCTGGGGTTTCCAGGGGGAGTGCTCAAAGACGATTTTACAGCATTCAGCGCCGTCCTCATGAAGTATGCCGCATAAATCAATATCGCTGGCGCCGTAGACCAGCCGGCCCAGCTTAGTCCATACCATTGCGCCGCAGCACATAAAGCAGGGTTCGCAGCTGGAATAGAGGGTGTATTCCCGCAAATCCGTGACATGCGTCTCAGCGCAAAAACGGCGGAGTAAGCCGGCCTCTGCGTGGAAGGTTGGGTCAAAACCAGTGTAAATCTGGTTCTCGTTGCTGTACACAATTTCACCGTCTTTCACCAGCACGGCTCCGAAGGGTTCGTTCCCATGGCTGACAGCCAGTTGAGACAGGCGGATAGCCTCTTTCATAAATATTGTATGGTCCATCATTTGGTTCCTCCTGGTTTAATTGATTTAACTGATAATATGTTTATATGTATTCCGGGTTTTCCCGGCATGTAACGCGGTAGCGTATCCGGCTTATTCCGGCACAGGCAGGTTAATGGAGATAGTCCGCAAGCACAAGAAAAAGGTAAACAGCCAGGCCGGCCAGCCCAGACAGTCCAATGAACATCAGGTATCCGTATCTGGCATTTATGTCCTCGCCGGGGCAATAGAAAATTCTTCCGTCATTTGGATTGTAATAAATCTCCGCCTCTGCACCGGGTTTTCCCGCAGGAAAAAAGGCCAGCGGAAGCCGCGAGTCCACCCCTGTGTAGTGCCGGCCCTTGGCGTCATAGTTAGTTTTATCTGTGTTAATTTATTAAAAGCCATGAGCTATATCTTATAAATCATTTCCGTAAAGCCGCTTATTGCCTGTGAGGCCGAAGTTCAAGCCTCTGCGCCTCCTGCTTAAGAATTCCATGGCTGGCTGTGCTTTAGGAGATGCGCTGTTTTCGTGCGATATTTCGTATGATATCGTGGGATATATTTGTATATTCCATAATCATATAAGGATATTACAACAATTTCAGACAATCAAAAACCCACGCAATTACGTAGTTTCTCGCAATTATGTGGGTTTAAAAATAGTGGAGACAACGGGATTCGAACCCGCGGTCTCTGCGTTGCGAACGCAGCGCTCTCCCAGCTGAGCTATGTCCCCATTGATTCGATTATAGCACGGTTGGGAAAAAATACAAGTTAAGTTTCGGACTTTTTACATATTTTTCTTCTTTTCAGGGCATACTGTTGCCAGAGATGATTGAGCCGCGCGGACAGGCGGCGGAAGGGAGACGGATATGGACAGGTATGAAGAAGAAAAGCAGGCCAGGAAAAAGTCAAATGAAATGTTTAACAGTATTACAGAAAAGGTGAAGCCGGAAAACCAGAACCAGACCCATAACTCCAGACGGGAAGGAATGGGACCAAATACAAAGAGGAAACCATATTAAGCATCCATGCGGGTGCTTTTCTTTTTGACTTTTTTGACGGACATGCGGACGAATCTTTGAACGCCTGAGGTTATCCACAATGTTGTGGAAAAAGTTGTGGATAATATGTTATTATCTGATAAATTGATTAAAAAAGAGACTGTGACAGACAGAGGTATATCCTGCCTGTACACAGTCCCTGAGGATGGAATTACTGAGCCTTATTTACAAAAGACTCGCAGTCTGTACATTCCTTCTTGGTTGGGTTCATTTCGTGAGTTCCGACCTTGATGGCGTCCAGGGTACAGTAATCCTCAGACTGTGCATTGTAAGCACAGTTCTTGATGGTACATTTGATGCTCTCATTTTTTCCATTTACTTTCATGGTAAAGCCTCCTTTTAAATTGAATTGGATTCAGGTTTATTATTTGCAGAAAAACAGAAAAAATACCCCCAATCTGCAGGCGAAATAAAAACTGCGGCTTAGAATTTAAGGGAAATGCCTTATATTTTAGGAGGATAAGGCTGTATAAAATAAAATATGTTTGAAAAATCTTATGTTTTGTTATATACTAAGGTCTATGGGCGGCCATGGACAGGCAGCGGAGCGGTCCGGCAGACAGGATGAGGCATGGCGCCCGGGACAGGAAGCCCCTGGAACATAAATAATACAAAAAGGATGGTTTTACTATGGCACTGTTAGAGACATGGAGAAATCTGGCTTACGGCGACGGCCTGGATGATAAAAAGAAAGAAGAATTGTGGGCTGGATATTTTCAGATTGAGAAGGGAATCTATGAGCAGATTCTCTCTAACCCAACAGAGGTTATCACAGGCACTGTAAAGGACCTGGCAGAGAAGTACAATACGGAAATCCTTATCATGACCGGTTTCCTGGATGGAATCAATGAGAGCCTGAAGGGTTATGAGAACCCCATTGAAACCATGGAAGAGGACACAGAGGTTAAGATTGAGATTGACCCGGAGAAGCTGTACTACAATATGGTAGAGGCAAAGGCTAACTGGCTGTATGAGCTTCCCCAGTGGGATGAGCTCCTCACACCGGATAAGCGCAAGGAACTGTATAAGGCCCAGAAGGCTTCCGGTACAGTGCGCAAGGGCAAAAAGATTTTCCCAAATGACCCCTGTCCATGCGGAAGCGGCAAGAAATATAAGAAGTGCTGCGGAAAGAACGCATAATGCCCAGGATTTTACCCGCCTGCCCGGAACTGTTCCGGACAGGCGCTTTTGTAGTTGAATGATTCAGTGATGGCGCGGGAATGAGACGCAGCGCTGCCGGGAAGGATGAAGACATGGAAGCTTACAGCAGTTTTGCAGAGGTCTACGACATTTTTCAGGACAATGTACCCTATGAGGCGTGGTGTTCCTATGTCACCGGGCTGTTGCGGGAGCAGGGGGTGGAGAACGGCCTGGTGCTGGACCTGGGCTGCGGTACGGGCAGCCTTACCGGGCTTCTGGCAAAGGCCGGGTACGATATGATAGGAATTGATAATTCCGGGGAAATGCTTCAGATGGCCATGGATAAGCGGGCGGCCTCGGGACAGGATATTCTCTATCTCCTGCAGGACATGCGGGAATTTGAGCTTTACGGTACGGTGCGGGCAGTTGTCAGCATATGTGATTCCATGAATTATATCATGGAGCACCAGGATTTGGTGCAGGTATTCCGGCTGGTGAATAATTATCTGGACCCAGGGGGAGTATTTGTTTTTGACCTGAATACAGAGTATAAGTACCGGGAATTGCTGGCGGATAATACCTTTGCAGAGGCCAGGGAGGAGAGCAGTTTTATCTGGGACAATTTCTACGACGAAGAAACCAGGATAAATGAGTATGACCTGACACTGTTTATACGCGAGGGTGAGCTGTACCGCAAGTATGAGGAAACCCATTTCCAGAAAGCCTACAGCCTGGAGGAGGTAAGGCAGGCAGCGGAGGAGGCAGGCATGGAGTTTGTTGCTGCTTACGATGCCTGCACCCGCAATCCGGTACGGGAGGACAGTGAACGCATCTATATCATCATGAGGGAACAGGGCAAGACAATCAGAGACGAGGAGTGAATTGTATGGCAGATTATGTAATCAGAGCAACTGCGGCAGAAGGGCAAATCAGGGCCTTTGCCGCTACAACCAGGGACCTGGTGGAACAGGCCAGGATATCCCATAACACCAGCCCGGTGGCAACGGCCGCCCTGGGCAGGCTGCTGACCGCCGGGGTGATGATGGGCTGTGACATGAAGGGGGAAAATGACCTGCTCACCCTTAAGATACAGGGGGACGGTCCCATTGGCGGGCTGACCGTGACAGCGGATTCCAGGGGCAATGTAAAGGGATATGCATTTAATCCCATGGTAATGCTTCCTCCAAATGAAAAGGGAAAGCTGGATGTGGGCGGAGCGCTGGGCGTAGGTGTATTAAGCGTCATCAAGGACATCGGGCTTAAGGAGCCGTATGTGGGGCAGACTATTCTGGTGACAGGAGAGATTGCGGAGGACCTGACATATTATTACGCCACCTCGGAACAGACACCGTCCTCCGTGGCGCTGGGTGTGCTGATGAATAAGGATAACACGGTGCGCCAGTCCGGCGGATTCATCATCCAGCTGATGCCGGGGGCTTCCGAGGATATCATAGGCAGATTGGAGAACAAGCTGAAGGAGATATCCTCCATCACCACATTGCTGGATGTGGGGAACACACCGGAGATGATACTGGAATATGTGCTGGGCGAATTCGGCCTGGAAATCAGCGGAAGGCTGCCGGCTGTATTTTACTGCAACTGTACGAAGGACCGGGTGGAAAAGGCGTTAATCAGCGTGGGCAGAAAAGATATCGGGGAAATGATAGAGGATGGCAAGCCCATTGAAGTGAACTGTCATTTTTGTAATAAGAATTATACGTTTTCCGTGGAAGAACTTAAGGACATGCTGGAAAAGGCCAGATAGGGCAGGATATATCACAGAGCCGCTGCAAAGCAGCATAAAGGTACAAATTATTAAAATATAAGGACATAACAATAAAAGCCAGTCGCAGGACTGGCTTTTACTTGTAATCATTTGAAATCAGATATAACTTACTTCAACCTCTATCAGTGATGATATATGTTTGAAAAAGGTACACTGTTGTTCATTGATTATAATTTGGTTACGTTTGTAGCCTGAGGACCCTTAGCTCCGTTTACTACATCGAACTCAACTTCTGCGCCCTCATCTAAGGACTTGAAGCCATCCATGTTCAGACCTGAGTAGTGAACGAATACATCGTTTCCCTGCTCGTCGGAAATAAATCCGTAACCCTTCTGGTTGTTGAACCACTTAACTGTACCTTTCATTACGATACCTCCAAAAAATATAAAAAATAGAAAAATGTGATATGTTGCAAGCAATTTCGCAACTGTCCTAAGGATATCATAAATGTTGAAAAGTGTCAAACGTTTTTGGTCATTAAGTATAAACAATTTATATAAACCTCAGATTCTGTTGTTCAAAGGTTAAAATATAAAGAAATACAGGCAGAAAGGTGAATTTTATGATATACTATAGCATATTTCAATGCAGTACAGCATGCATATTATTGTGTAAAGAAGGGATTTGAATGAAAATCTGTAATATATGGAACCATTTTTGTACCATCACCAGGCACAGGAACCTGGTCAGGAAGCATTGCTTTCAGATTGGCCTGTACTGGCAGGGGCTGACCCATGACCTCTCCAAGTACAGCCCGGAAGAATTCTGGACCGGGGTTAGGTACTACCAGGGAAACCGAAGCCCCAATGCGGCTGAGCGGGAGACGGTAGGTTATTCCAGGGCCTGGCTCCACCACAAGGGCAGGAATAAACACCATTATGAGTATTGGATAGACATATCCAACCACAAGGAAGAGGGATTGGTGGGCAATAAGATGCCGCTGCGCTATGTGGCTGAGATGGTCTGCGACCGGATTGCTGCCTGCGAGGTGTATAAGGGCAAGGCTTATACCAGCGCCGCCCCGCTGGAGTATTACGAGTATACAAAGAATTACATCACCGTCCATCCCCGGACCAGGGCGCTGTTGGAGAAGCTTCTCCATATGCTGAAGGACCAGGGGGAGGAAGCCACCTTTGCGTATCTGCGGAAACTTTTGAAAAAGGGGACGTATTAGGGATATTTGGGATAAGGATAGAAAAGGAAACAGGACATTGCAGAGGCCGCCTTCTGTCTGGCTGTATACCGGAGGAAGGCGGCTTTTTGTTCATGCTGATTGTCTGTTTGAAATTGGACGTCTGTCTGAAATGAGGCGGGATATCCTCAGCCCGGCTGCGCCGGAAATAGGTCAGCCCGGCCGCCTGGAAAACAGCCGTCCCAGGAACAGGTGGCATATAAAGCCGCCCAGGACCATGGCTGCCAGGTACAGAAGATTTCCGGCGGCCGTACCGATGGTGAGGGCTATCTGGTGGAAGACAATCTGCCCGTTTGGATAATAGGGACTGATATAAAACATATCTGCGTTGCCGTAAGGATGGGAAGCAACATTGATGAGCGTGGCCATGCACACGCAGGCCAGGAACAGGGGAAGCATGGATGCAAAATCGCCGGGAGTCCTGCCTCCCAGGCCGGTCATGGCGCAGTACAGTCCGATGAAAATGAGCATGAAATGCCACAGAAACCCATGGAGGGTCAAAAGCAGATAGGGGTGCATGAGACCGCTGGGTTCCGCCAGGGCCATGACGCCGCCCAAAAGGGCAAAATCCTGCATGAAGGTGCATATGCATTTTTCCGCACGGCGATGGCGGGGATGTCTGAACAGGGGAAGAACCAGGCACAGATACATGGGCACGCTGCAGAGCTGGAAGGGAAAAAACCACCAGTTGTATTGGCCCTGGCTGACGATAAAATATAGGAAGCCCTGCTTATACAGTTCACTGGCAGCTAAAAACAGGCCGCAGATGAACAGCACACGATGAGGGTGCAGGTGTCTGAATGACAGCCGCCGGGCCAGATAAACGGCAAACGGTATGCCTGCAGCGCAGAGCAGAATGTGAAAGGCAGAATATGGTTCAGGCGCCTGGATAGGCCATGCGGCAGCCTGTAGTAATGTTTTTATGAATGATAGCATAGCTGTGCCTCCTGACGGAACGATTATACATCATATGCGGGAAGAATACCAGAATAAAATAGAAACCTGCGGGAATGCTAAGATAACGGTAAAATTAGTGGAAAGGCAGGAAAATAATACATGGGATTTATCATAGCATTGCTGTCAGGCGCCTTAATGAGCATACAGGGCGTATTTAACACGGAAGTGACAAAGCAGACCAGCGTCTGGGTGGCCGCTGGCTGGGTACAGCTTACGGCCTTCATCACCTGTGTGGTTATATGGATGTTTACAGGCAGGGAGCCAGTGGCCGGCATTATACAGGTGACGCCCAAATATGTGCTTGTGGGCGGTATCATGGGAGCCCTTATCACTTACACAGTCATCCGGAGCATGGGAAGCCTGGGACCGGCCAAGGCAGCCCTTCTGATTGTGGTGTCGCAGATTATTATTGCGTACGCCATCGAACTGTTTGGACTGTTCGGCGTGGAGAAGGCGCCCTTTGCATGGAATAAGATGATTGGGGCAGCCATTGCCATAGGCGGAATTGTGATTTTTGAAAGATAAAATTTGGAAATTTATGCTTGTATTTGCAGGGGGTTTCCGATAGAATAGGAGTATCAGGCTGGGACGGTGCTCTCTGGAAGGAGGGATACCGCCCAAGATGAAACTTACATCTTTCAAAGCAATGAAACTGGCAGTGATTGTCATATGTATGTTGGCTGCAGGCATATGCTATAGCTGCAGTGTGAAGAACCGGGACAGTGGGCCGGATAACATGGTCATGGCATTGGAGCCTGACAGTGGTCCTGCTGCCGGGGAATACGCGGGCATTGAAAGCCCGCAGTACATGGATGGGCCCGAAGGCGGGGATGACGCTTTATCCGCCGGTGCGGATGGAGAACATTTGCCGGGGCAGGAAGATATACCTCTGGTGTATATCCACGTATGCGGCCTGGTGTGTACGCCGGGCGTGTACGGTCTGCCCGCAGGCAGCCGGGTATATGAGGCCATTGAGGCAGCGGGAGGATTCTCAGAAGCAGCGGCGCCGGATTATCTGAATCTGGCCCAGGAGTTGGAGGACGGCATGAAGATACAGGTGCCGGACCGTGAACAGGCAGAGGAATGGAAGGCCCAGGGGCTGAACCAGCCCGGCGTGTCCGCAGGCGGTATGCCGGCCGGCGTTTTGGTGTCCGGCAGCGCAGGGAATGGCAATGGCGGCTCTAAAGCCAGGATAAATCTTAACACGGCTTCCAGGGAGGAACTGATGACCCTGAGAGGAATCGGGGAATCCAGGGCAGAGGACATCATACATTACCGCGAAGAATTCGGCGGATTTAAGTCCATTGAGGATATCATGAATGTATCCGGTATCAAGGATGCTGCATTTGAGAAGATTAAGGACAGTATTACAGTGTAAATGACGGCAGGCGGCCTTGGTTATCAGGCCGCCGTTTAATAATAGATAAGGGGAATGGAACATGGCAAGAGTATTAGTGGTTGACGATGAAAAATTAATTGTGAAGGGAATCCGCTTCAGCCTGGAACAGGACGGGATGGAAGTGGACTGTGCATATGACGGCGAGGAGGCCATAGAACTGGCAAAAAAGACAGAGTACGATATCGTGCTTCTGGACGTGATGCTGCCCAAGTACGACGGCTATGAGGTGTGCCAGGCCATACGTGAATTTTCAGATATGCCTATTATTATGCTGACGGCCAAGGGCGGCGACATGGATAAGATTCTGGGACTGGAATACGGCGCTGATGATTATATCAGCAAGCCCTTCAACATATTGGAGGTCAAGGCCAGAATCAAGGCCATTATACGGAGAAGCTCCAAGAGCAAACGTCAGAAGCGGGAGGAGCCTGAGTCCGGCGTCATTGGCGCAGGGGACCTTAAGATGGACACAGAGAGCCGCAGGGTGTTTATCGGCGAACGGGAAATCAATCTCACGGCCAAGGAATTCGACCTGCTGGAGCTGCTGGTGCGCAACCCCAATAAGGTATACAGCAGGGAGGCCCTTCTGACCTATGTGTGGGGAAATAAGGCCATGGACAGCGGAGATGTGCGTACCGTGGATGTCCATGTGAGAAGACTGCGTGAGAAAATCGAACCCAGTCCCAGCGACCCAAGGTATGTACATACGAAGTGGGGCGTTGGATACTATTTCAGGGTAAAGGCATAAGGACTGCGAAGGACACGAAAAGAGGACAGAAGATGGATGGTATTACCATAAGGACAGCGGTACCGGCTGATTTGGATGCAGTGGTACAGGTGGAGGCAGCCTGCTTTCCGGCAGCAGAGGCAGCAGACAGGAAAAGTCTGAAGGAGCGGCTGGATGCATTTCCCCAGAGTTTTTTTGTGGCGGAGGACGGAAACAGAATCATTGGGTTCATCAATGGCGCTGTCACAAATGAGAGAACCATTGGGGACGAGATGTTTGAGGATATCTCGCTCCATGAGCCGGAGGGGGCCTATCAGAGCATATTCGGCCTGGATGTGGTTGAGGAATACCGGCACCGGGGCGTTGCTTCCCGTCTGATGAAGGCCATGATTGAACAGGCCAGGAACCAGGGCCGCAGGGGGCTGATACTTACCTGTAAGGACAGACTGATTGGCTACTATGAAACGTTCGGCTATGTGAATACGGGTCTTTCCAAATCCGTTCACGGCGGAGCTGTGTGGTACGATATGATACTGGAGTTTTAACAGATGAAGATTACCCTTGTTACGGTTGGAAAGATTAAGGAACGGTATTTTGAGGATGCTATCAGGGAGTATGCCAAGCGCCTGAGCCGCTACTGCAGGCTGGACATCATCCAGGTGGCGGATGAGAAGACGCCGGACGGGGCCGGTGAGGCCATTGAGAGGCAAATTAAGGAAAAGGAAGGACAGCGCATCCTTTCTAACATAAAAGACGGGGCTTACGTCATTGCCCTGGCCATTGAAGGGAAGATGCTGGCCAGCGAGGAACTGGCCGGCCGGATTCAAAGGCTGGGAGTGGATGGCATAGGCCATATTGTGTTTGTCATAGGAGGTTCTCTGGGCCTGTCGGAGGACGTTATGAAGCGGGCGGACTATGCCCTGAGTTTTTCTAAGATGACATTTCCTCATCAGCTGATGCGTGTGGTGCTTTTGGAGCAGATTTACAGGAGTTACAGGATTATTTCCGGAGAGCCGTATCACAAGTAGCGGGGAGAAGGATGATTATTTGAAAAAATAGGTTGTATTTATCCTAGTTTTAGCATCAACTAAAGTTGAGGTGATGAATATGATGGTAAACACAGAAGCGTTAGTAGCAATGACAGAAGCAAATCAGAATTTTTCTAAAGTAACGCATATTGTAGACGAAAATGGTCTTGCTGTAATTCTCAAAAATAATAAGCCCAGATACATTGTGGTAGATTTTGAGGAATACGAAGCGATAAAAGGAATCAGAGAGGCAAGAGAAAAAAAGTTAGAAATGACAGCAGAAACTTTGATTGAAGAAAATATGGAAGCATTTCTGGAGTTGGCTAAATGATAATTTTAACAGTAGATGAAGTAATAAAAATTCATGGAAGCTTATAGAAAAAACAGGCGGACTGGATGGATTAAGAGACAGGGGGCTGTTGGAATCGGCTATTTTCAGTATATCCAGTGGATTTGGGGAGATAGAGGTTTATCCTGCGGTGGAAGAAAAAGCCGCCAGGATTGCTTTAGGATTAGGCGTGGCAGATGGCAGTATTGGTTATGATGAAATATTAGATTGGATTATAAGTCATAAAATAATGGAATAGAATTAAGAATAAGCAGATATTATAAACATAGTAAGGGAATCCTGGGTTGACGATTATAGTTGGCCTGGGATTTTTGGTATGGGATTTTTTTGTGATAAGGACATCCTGTATGATTGGCAGAATGAGATAATGGAATTCATGGAAAAAATTCATGGAAAAATTTCCCAATAGTTACCAATGCGTTACAATTAAGTGGACGATTTTGCAGATAAGTGTTAAAATGAAACAAAAAAGGGGGAATGTACATATGAGGAAACCGTTGCTGGTAATTTTATCAGTCGTATTGATTTTAGGGGGCTGCGGAGGTTCAGGAACAACCGCTGCAACGGGTGCGGAGAAGGAACAGGCGACTGTGGCTGAGGCAGCAGACGCAGCGCCCAAGGAAACCACACAAAAGGAGACCACAGAGGCTGAAACCACAGTGCCTCCAAAGGAGGTAAAGGAACTGTCTGTGAGTGAATTTGATGAGCTGCTGGCCGGTCTGCCGGTTTCTGTTGTAAAGACGGAATACATTGTGCAGGATGAACAGTATAAGTCGCTGTATCCGGATATGCTGGGCACGGTCATTCAGAATAATACGGATTCAGACATTAAAGATGCGGTTCTCGCCATTGTTGCCTGGGACAGCAACCAGCTTCCTGTTAAGCTGGAGGGCAACATGGACTTTTCAGGAGGAGATTATTTTAAGAAGGTAAACTACAACGACATCAATCTGGTGGGCGGGAGTACATTTGGTGAGAACTCGGGCTTTTCCATCAATGAGTCCTGCAAGGTAGAATCTTTTAAAACAATGATACTGTCGTTTGAAACGTTTGACGGTGATAAATGGAGGAATCCATATGAGGACAGCTTCCGGGCGGCCTATGAGGGGAAGAAGTATTCCGATGATATAAAAATTGAGGTCGAGATGCAGGACGCTGCTTTTACGAAGTCCGGGACCGCGCCGGGAACAAAGGTGGAAAGCGCTGACTCTGAAGAACTGGAGGCATCCCTGGCCGGGCAGCCCGTGTTTGTGAGCAGCACAAAGTACGTGGTCCAGGATGAGCGGTATAAGTCGCTGTATCCGGATATGCTCCAGGCCGTGATTCAGAATAATTCAGAGGATGATATCCGCGATGCGGTGGTGGCCTTTGCTGCCTGGGACGCCAATGGCCTTCCTGTAAAAATCAAGGGTCAGATGAGCTTTAACGACCCGGCCTATGTGACGGAAGTTTCATTTGAAAATATTAATCTGGTTCCCGGCAGCTCCTACGGTGATTCCCAGGGGTATGCCATTGATGAAACCTGCGGCGTTGAATCGTTCAAAGCAATCGTGGTGTCATACACTGACTTTGAGGAAAAAACATGGGAAAATCCGGATTATAAAGCATTCTGCGATTTATATGCCGGTAAACGGCTGGCGCAGTGATGAAGTCCGGGCCGGAAGTCCCGGTAAAACCAAAACTATAAAATATTGCCCTTTTGCACTATCAATATCTTGCGGCCGTGTCTTATTTCTTATAGGACATGGCCCATTTTTTGTAGTTCAATTTAAAGCGGAAACGCTTATAATCATCCTGTAAAGAAAACGTTAAGATTCCCGGAGGGAAGAACAGGAGAACATGATTATGATGAAAAAGGCATTAACACTGATATTGGCCGGGGCAGCCGCATTGTCACTGACCGCATGCTCAGGAGGCGCGTCCCCATCCGCCGCCACAGCCCCGGCGCCGGCAGCAGGCGGGGAGTCCAAGGCCGACGTGGCTGAGGCAGCCAAAAAGGACGTAAAGACAACCACACTAAAGCTGGCTTTTAACCAGTCGGAGAAGCATCCCCAGTACCTGGCCCTGTCCGAGATGAGCGATGCCTTCTACGAGAAAACCGGCGGCGCATATAGAATTGAAATCAGCCCCAATGAGCTTCTGGGTTCACAGAAGGATGCATTTGAGCTGGTACAGAGCGGTACCATCCAGATGGCAATGGTGGCAAACTCCATTGTGGAGAATGTGAATCCTGATTTTGCCGTATTAGGCCTTCCTTACGCCTATGACAGCGTGGAGCATCAGAAAAAGGTATTTACCAGCGGAGCTCTGGACCATATCTTTGCAAGCACAGAGGCCAATAATTTCAGCGTTATGGCTGCATTTACAGCAGGAGCGCGCTGTATCTATACAGACAAGCCGGTTCAGACCCCGGCAGATTTAAAGGGCTACAAAATCCGCGTCATGGAATCACAGACCTGTATTGCCATGCTGGATGCAATGGGCGGTGTGGGAACGCCTATGGCCCAGGGCGAGGTTTACACTGCAATTCAGCAGGGCGTAATCAACGGCGGCGAGAACAATGAGATTACATATGCAGATTTAAAGCACTATGAAGTGGCTCCTTACTTTTCCTACACACGTCATCTGATGATTCCCGACCTTTTGGTTATGAACACAGCTGCCTTAAAGGGAATGAGCGAAGAGGACCAGCAGACCTTAAAGGACCTTTGCAAGGAATATACAGAGCGTGAATTCCAGCTTTGGGATGAAAACCTGGAAGGCGCAAAGAAGACAGCAGAGGAAGCAGGCGCCCAGTTTATTGATGTGGACATCACTCCGTTCCAGGAAGCGTGCCAGTCCGTTATCGACAATGTGACAAGCAAGAGCGAGGGAGCAAAGACATTATACGAAGAAATTCGCAGCCTTGCCAACTAACAGGGATTTGCAGAAAGCGGGGTCATGACTCATGGAATCAGCAAAGAGAATCCTGGACAGGATAATTGAGTGGGTATGCGTGGTGCTGCTGGCTGTCATGACAATCCTGGTCACCTTCCAGGTTGTTGTGAGATACTTCTTTAACAGCCCCAACGCATATACGGAATCACTTTCCAAATATATGTTTGTCTGGATGGTTATGTATGGTTCAGCCTATGTGTTTGGGCTGAGGGAGCATATGAATATCGGCTTTGTCCGCGACCATATGCCTCCAAAGACAAGAGTGGCGGTTGAAATGCTGGGTGAACTGATGGTTGCGTTATTTGTGGCAGGCGTCATGATATTCGGGGGCTATAAGCAGGTTTCAAGCCAAATGATTCAGATGGACGCGGCACTCCAGATTCCCATGGGAATCATCTATTCAGCAGTGCCTGTAAGCGCGTGTTTCATCCTCTTCTACTTTGTCTACAATGAAATAAAGCTGGCGGAAAAACTGAAAGAAATCCAAGAACAAAGGAGATAGAATTATGGAACAGGCAATGATTGTAGCACTGGTTATGCTGGTCTGCGTGCTGGCCATGCTGGTTTTGGGAATTCCCATCAGCATCAGCATTGGTCTGGCCTCCACCATCGCCATGCTGTTCGTGCTTCCCTTTGAGAATGCCATGGGGACAGCGGCACAGAAGGTATTTACAGGCGTGAATTCCTTCTCCCTGCTGGCAATACCCTTTTTCATACTGGCGGGAAATATTATGAATAACGGCGGTATCGCCATACGGCTGGTGAACTGCGCAAAAATTTTAAGCGGCAGGATGCCGGGGGCCCTGGCGGAGACCAATGTGGTTGCCAACATGCTGTTCGGCGCCATCAGCGGCTCAGGTGTGGCCGCAGCCGCAGCCATCGGCGGAACCATCGGACCTCTGGAGGAAAAAGAGGGTTATGCAAAGGATTACATGGCAGCTGTTAATATTGCATCTGCTCCCACAGGAATGCTGATTCCTCCCAGCAATACCCTGATTGTGTACTCCACGGTGGCAGGCAGCGTGTCAATCTCTGCGCTGTTCATGGCAGGGTACCTTCCGGGCCTTTTGTGGGGAATCGGCGTAATGGTGATTGCGGGAATCATGGCCTCCGGACGCGGCTACAGAAACAGGGATGAAATCAACCTCACCATTGTGTTAAAAACCGTATGGGAAGCCATACCCAGCCTGCTTCTGATTGTGATTGTCATTGGCGGTATTCTCATAGGGGCTTTTACGGCCACGGAAGGCTCTGCCATTGCTGTGGTATATTCCCTGCTGTTAAGCTTTATCTACCGCAGCATTAAGATAAGGGATTTAAGGAAGATTCTGCTGGACAGCGTTAAGATGACTGCCATTGTAATCTTCATGATAGGCGTATCCTCCATCATGAGCTGGATTATGAGCTTTACCAATATCCCGGCCATTATTGCGGATGTGCTCATGGGACTGACCAACAGCAAGATTGTGATTCTTCTGATTATGAACCTGCTGCTTCTGGTGGTGGGAACCTTCATGGACCCAACTCCGGCAATCCTTATATTTACGCCTATTTTTCTGCCCATTTGCACCAGCTTTGGAATGCATCCAATCCATTTCGGAATCATGATTGTATTTAACCTTTGCATTGGTACAATCACACCGCCGGTAGGACCCATTCTGTTTACCGGCTGCAAGGTGGCGAATGTGAAAATCGAGGAAGTATTTAAGACCCTTCTTCCATATTTTGCGGTGACAGCGGTCATACTGTTACTGGTGACCTATGTGCCGGCCATTTCCATGACCATCCCCAATGCACTGGGACTGGTAAAATAAAATCCAATCATATCCCAAATCCCTCAGCTTAGGTTGAGGGTATTTGGTGTTGTGGAAAGGAGGGAGTTATGATACAATGTCCGCAAAATTCATTTTCCCAGAAAGGAAAGCCTCACGTGACTCTGAACGTTCATGCGCCTGTTGCGGCGAATTTGAGAACCGTCCTGATAACAGCCCTGTCAGCAGCGCTCATGGCAGTGTCCGTCCTTGCTGCCGGCTGCGCACCTGCTGCAGGACAGGATAATCCGGCAGGTCCCCGGAGCCAGGCCGTAATCCTCAGGATGGCGGAAACCATGCCTGAGAATCATCCCTCCGCCCGGGCCATGGCTCATTTTGCAGAAATGGTGAGCCGGGAAACCCAGGGCCGGGTAACGGTTAAAATTTATTATAACAGCAGCCTGGGAACCCCCACGGAAATCATTGAACAGGTTAAATTCGGCGGTATTGCCATGGCCCGCGTCAATGTCCTGGAGCTGTCGGAGGAAGTGGAATCCATCCGTAAATTCTTTGTTCCCTCCAACTTCGCGGACGGGGATGCCCAGACAGAGTGGATACACAACAATGAGGAGACGCTGAGGGATGAGTGCCAGATGGACCGCATCACGCCTCTGGTATGGTATTATCCTGATTTCAGGTGCTTTTATGGTACGGACAGCAGCTTTGCGGACAAAAAAGATTTGCAGGGAAAGAAAATTGAGAGCAGCGATTCCGCTCTTATGGCGGAAATATTCCGGGACATGGGAATCGAGCTGGCAGGCTCGGTCAATACCAACACCTACAAATCGCTGATATCAGGCAATATCGACGGTGCGGAGTCCTCGTTTTCTGAGTTTATATGCAATAACTATGACCAGTATATCCATTTTGTCACCAAAAACGACGCATGGTGCCTTCCGGATGTAATGATTATTAATACGGAAAACCTTACCTCCCTGTCCAAGGAAGACCGGGAGGCCGTGGAAACCTGTGCTAAAAGCACGTACCAGTACCAGAAACAGGCCATGGAACAATTCCAGCAGAAATGGGTGGAAACGCTTACGGAGGAGCCGGAGGTCAGCTTCAGCGAAGGAGCGTTTAAATGAAAAAACTAAAATTCTGGTGGAAACAGTTCTGCTTTTCAGTGGGAGCTCAAATCAATGGAGTGCTGCTGCTTATGCTGATACTGTTCCTTTCATTTTCCATCTACAACCATTCCCTGTTCAGCCAGTTTAGCGCCAGATATCAGAAGGAAATCAACCAGTATTACTCCATACTGGAGCTGAAAAGCCATTTCCTCCAGAGCGGCGTTCTGTTTGGGGAATACATGAAGACAGGAAACCGGACCACTCTGGCGGAGTTTAATGATACCTATGAAAAAGCCAGGGCGGTCATAGACATTTTGTATACAGAAAGTACCAATGAGGAATCCTGGTATCTTCTGCGGGGCATTGACCAGTCCTTTGAGTCTTATTACAGTGAGTGCTGCAATGCCTCCTTTCTGTTTAACGGCAATGATTACCGGTACTACGACAGCTACTACTACAGCCAGACCATCGGCGGATATCTGGAGAAATATACAAATGAACTGCTCCAGTACGCTCTGGAATCCAGCGTGGACAGCAACCGGGAGCTGACCCACAGGCGGAATGTAATGACTGTGTTCAACATGGGAGCCGTGGCAGCGGCCGGCATACTCATAGCTGCATCGGCCAGCTACATTTTCGTGAGGGTGACCCGGCCCTTAAACGAGCTGAAAAAACAGGTGGAGGAGATAGCCAGGGGTAATCTGGACGTGCATGTCAGGGAGAGCTCCGGGGAAAATACCGTGAGCATGCTGTCGCGGGCATTTAACCATATGGCCTTCAGCCTGAAGGAAAAAATAGAGAGCGAAAAGCAGCTTCTGGTGGAACAGAGGAAAAATGAGGAATATGAAAAACTGCTGAGCCAGGCCCGCTTCCTTGCGCTGCAAAGCCAGATTAACCCTCATTTTCTATTCAATACCCTGAACAGCATCAACAGGACCGTTATGCTGGGACGCCAGGAACAGGCGCTGACCATGCTGGATTCACTGGCAGTGCTGCTGCGCTATAACCTGGCGGATGCGCAGGCACCGGCTCTCCTGGGCGAGGAGCTGGGGATTACGGAGGAATATCTGAAGATTCAGAAAATGCGTTTTTCATCCAGACTGAATGTGGACATCAGGCATGACCGGGGGCTGGAGCAGGCAGTGATGCTTCCGCGGTTTACCCTGCAGCCCCTTGTGGAAAATGCGGTTATCCACGGGCTGGAACCAAAGGAAGAAGGGGGAACCCTGATTCTGGATGTCAGGAAGGCAGGGGCCTATATACGGATACGAATCTGTGACAATGGAATGGGAATGGAAAGGGAACGTCTGGAGAAAATCAGAAGACGTCTTTCGGAACATCAGTCGGAGCGGATTGGAATCTGGAATATATGGCAGAGGCTTTCCCTGTATACGGGCAGGGATGACAGCCTTAAAATCATGAGCAAAAAAGGTGCAGGTACCATTGTCAGTATTTATCTGCACAGGGGAGAAGAGAATGTATAAAATATTAATTGCAGATGATGAGGAACTGGAGAGGGAGGCCCTGCGCTTTTTCATAGATGAGTCCTCCCTGGATATAGACCAGGTCATAGAGTGCGCCTCGGGAACCGAGGTCATTAAACGGGTTATGCTTGACCGGCCGGATATTATGGTGCTTGACATCAATATGCCCGGCCTGAACGGGCTCCAGGCCCTGGAGAAAATCAAATGCCTGGATTACAGGTTCCGGGCTGTATTCTCCACGGCCTATGATTATTTTGAATATGCAGTGGAGGCCCTGCGCCTGGGAGCAGTGGATTTTATGGTAAAGCCTGTGAAAAAGGAGGCGTTTATCAATGTAATCATGCGGGCTGTTGACGAGTTGGATGCGGAGGCGGAGAAGGAGTACCGTGAGACAAAGCTTCTGAAGACCCTGGACATGATGGAGGGCAAGGTGGTGGGCGACCTGGTGCTGGGCAATATGCCGGAGGAGGTGCTTTACTATCTGGATTTAAAACATATCTCAACTGAGTGCAGCGGAAATTGTTTCTGCATCCGTCTCCAGGGTTCACCGGATAAATGCGCAAGGCAGAACCTGTTTAAGGCTGTCAGGAAAGAGTTTGGTTATCTGGACCTGACAGTCATGTTCAGCGAGGCAAACCACATGGTTACAGCCATTGTTTTTTGCCGTGAACCGGAGGCGTTTCCGGGAATTTTCGGGAAGATGGAGGAATTACTGGCCTCTGTTTTAAGGCAGCAGCAGACAGTCTTCATAATGGGAAGCGGGACTCCCTTTACGGATGTCAGCCAGATAGAGGAGAGCTATGGGATGGCCCGCGAAAGGGTGGGGGACATGGCTGCCCGGACTGAGAGCAGGGAGGAGGGACCGGAATCAGACAGCGGCACGCCCAGGGAGGTGGAGGGAATCTGTTCCTTTATACAGGAAAATTACCGGAAGCGCCTGACCCTGGACATCATTGCGTCGGAGGCAGGGTTCAGCAAATACTATGTGAACCGTCTTTTCAAGCAATATATGGGTACCACGGTGGTGGATTACCTGATTCGAATCAGGATGCAGAAGGCAAAGGAACTGCTGAAAAACGAAACCTGCAGCATCAAGCAGATAAGCGGATTGGTGGGATATTCGGAGCCAAACTACTTTACATGGACATTCAAGAAAATGGAAGGTATGTCTCCGCTGAAGTTCCGGTATGAACAGGCGGAGGGGCTCAGGGAGGAGAAGGACGGGGAATGAGAAAAAAGTACAGGGCATGGGTTCTGGCGGCGCTGCTGGCGGGTCTGGTGTTTGGAGGATGCGGCGTGCTGGGGGAACCGGATAAGGGGAAGACGTCGGCAGGGACAGACCGGCAGGCAGGCACAGAGCAGGCGCCGGTCCCGGGACATCCGGTAAGCGGAGCAGATATTTCAGGGAAGGATGTTCCGGCAAACAAGCCCGAAAAGATATATTCCATGCAAATAGGCCATTCCCAGCCGGTGGACAACCCGCGCCACCAGTCCTTTCTGCTGTTTAAGAAGCAGCTGGAGGAGAAAACAGGCGGCGGAATCCAGGTGGATATCTATCCGGCCGGCCAGCTGGGCAGCGAGGCTTCCATGCTGGAACAGGTCTGCGGCGGAACCATCCAGGGGTTTCGCGGGGGGCAGCTGGAGATAGTGCCAAAGATGCTTGTGTTCTCCCTTCCGTTTCTCTGTGAAAACAGAACCGAGGCAGAACGGCTGGTAAACTCTGAGTTTGCAAGGGAAATCAGTTTGGATTCAAAAAAAAGCGGCGCCACCATTTTGGGAATCGGCGATGCAGGGGGATTCCGGCAGTTTTCCAACAGCATACGGATGATTCGCCGGCCGGAGGATTTAAAGGGGCTTAGGATGCGCTCCAACGGCATGGATACCATCAATAAAACCCTGGAGGCCCTGGGGGCCGAAGTCATGACCGTGCCTTACAACGACCTGTATATGGCTTTGAAGGCAGGCGCTGTAGACGGTCAGGAAAATCCCTGGGTCAATTCCTCGGGCATGCGGTTTTATGAGGTCCAGAAGTATTTCACGGAAGTGAATTACCAGTTCCACCCGGAGCCTTTTTATGTGAATACCAGCTGGTATGAGTCGCTGCCTCAGGAGTACCAGGAAATTCTGGCGGAATGTACGGCAGAAATGATGAAGGAAAACAGCCGCCTTATTGATGAAAACCAAGTGCAGGCAATGGAAAATATCCGGGCCAACGCTGAAATCCACACCCTTTCCAGGGAAGAACGGCAGGCTTTTGTGGAGGCCACGCAGACCGTGTATCAGGAATACATGGACAGCGGGCTTCTGACCATGGATGAGCTGGCCCGGATGAAGCGCATTATCAGAGGAGAGGAGAAGTAGCGATACCTGTCAAGACCATGGCCTTTATGGGTTATTGGACAGGAATATAGATGTCAATCTGGCTGCCGGGATGGTGAAACCCAAGAAAGCGCTGGTCATACAGCTCAAAGTCATCCCTGGCGTCCAGCTTTTCCTGGGTGGTAAGGGACCAGGTGCCCCAGATATACTGGTAGGTCAGAGGCAGGCTTTTTAAGGAGCCTGTGTGGGTGAATACGGCATACTTTCCGCCGGGAATGGTCCGGTACACAAGGGGCGGAGGCAGGACGGACCTGGAGCTGACCTCCACGGACACCACCTCGGAAAACAGCAGCTCATGATTCATGGTGTACAGGTTATTCCCCTCATCGCAGGACTGGCATATGCCAAAGCCCCGGCCGCCGGGAACCTGGCCGGGAATCTGGGGGATGAGCTCCAGAAAACGGGACCAGAGCTGTGGAATCTGGTTGTCCTTAAGCGTGGTGGTGCCTCTCAGACCAGCGGTGAGAACAGGGGGAATCTCCACAATCTGAGGGCGGACCGTCAAGGATTCCGTCAGGTGGGCCAGCAAATGCTGGTCTGCTTTGGGTTTCTGGCTGATGATGACATCCAGACGGTTTTTCCGGTAGCCGGCCGGGCTTGTATGGTAGACTGCTTTGAATGCCCTGCTGAAGGCTTCGCTGGATTCAAAGCCATGGTCCAGCGCAATGTCAATGATGCGTCTCTCCGTGTACACCAGTTCCCTGGCGGCATCGGACAGCCGGCGCTTTTTCACATAGCTGCCAACGCTCTCCCCAAGGACGGCGGAGAACTGGCGGTTTAAGTGATAATAGGAATATCCGGCCGCCCTGGCGGCATCCTCCACGGTGAAGGATGCGGTCAGATGGTCTTCTATGAATAGAATGGCTTTTTCGATTGCCGTATTGTAGTTCATATGAGGCTCCTGTAAGCAAAGATGGATGGGTCTGCTGTCCGGTCCTGTATTTGGATGTCAGCGGTTCCCTGGGGAAATGGACTGTCGAAGTTGAAATCCTGCCAGCCGTTTTCCTGGCGTCCTCCCCAGCACAGGGAAAGACTGCCCCTGACAGGGTCCATGACCATGCTCTTTGTGGTACCGAAAAATTGGCTGTAGTAGCTGCATGACAGGCCTTTTGGATAAGGGGTCAGAAGGAAATCCTTCAGCTGTCCGTCCGTGATGTCCTGCCCATGTTGTTTGAGGAAAGCGGTAATATTGTCATACCGGCGGATGGAGTGGACGAATGCCCTGGGTTCATGGGGAATCAGCTCATCCAGGACCGGATGGTTGGTGGCATAGAGGGCCTGTTCCCCGGAATTCCGGTCAATGGACTTCACTGCCATGCGTCCGTCCAGGGTTTCCACCAGGGCGCAGCAGCCTTCCCTGTCCAGCAGAATCAGGTTCAGGTTATATGCCACCGGCATGTCCCTGAGCATGGACAGGGCATCTTGGACATCGCGGCAGTTTTCAAGCAGGGTACGGACCACGGCCCAGAACTGCAGGCCGGCGGCTGCGGGCCTGCGCATCTCAGGCAGCGCTCCCACAGGAAAACCGCAGGAGCTCATGGTAACGGTCAGGCCCATCTCATTGATTCCGTCATCCCGGCCGATTCCCAGAACGCTGGTGCCTATATGCGTGTATTTTCCTGTGATGCAGGTTTTTATGACAGTAAAGTCCTCGGCCTCGTCATTGAATTCATAATTCCGGGCCGCCATGGGATGTCCGGAGGCTGTCAGGGAAGGCAGAAGGGCCAGGTGGCTGCAGCGCGGCGTAAGCCAGGTCATGCCGTAATAGAGAACCTGTTCCGGGGCGCAGCCCAGGGCATGGGCAAAACCAGCCAGCTCCCCGGTAAGTCCCGGGCACCAGCGCCGGAAACACTGGTCGGCCTCTTCAAGCTGTGCAGGGCCGAAGCCTGGGAAGCCGCCTGAAAGCTGTTTTTTCAGGCCGGGGATGGATGCCAGACAGCTGCCTAAGCGGCGGCCTGCCTCGTAGCTGCTTCCTGAGAGCTCTATGGCCTGTGTACGGATAAGTTTCATAGGGATACCTCCTCATGTTGTTATACCCCTATTTTAAGTGAAATAAAGGATTCATCATGATATTTCCTGCGGAATTTACGGGATGCCCGGCCCGGCTGGTGTTTATGTGTCCAATATAGCATACATGCGGCAGAAACAAAAGGCATGGGAAGGGCGTTTACAGGTGAAAACTGCTGCAGGGGAAACAAAAATTAAGTATAATATAGTTGTGATTGCAGGATGATAGAGATATAATGGCAGAAACTACAGTTTGCGCCGGACCGGCAGGAAATCTGCGGGAAGGGCCGGCAGAAAGGGGCGCTATGAAGAAAAATCCCCAGGGAAAACGCTGGCACAGGCTGGATAATACAGGGAAGATATTTCCTATGATTGCCAATGAAAACCTGAGCAACGTATTCCGAATTTCCGTAACACTGAAAGAAGAGATAGACCCCGGACTATTGGGTCAGGCGCTGGAAGAGGTCCTGCCCTGGTTTGGCGGGTTTAAGGTAAAGCTTAAGAGAGGGTTTTTCTGGTATTACTTTGAGGAGAACAAACGCCAGCCCTTTGTTGAGCAGGAGAACAGCTGGCCCTGCCGTTATATTGACCCCAAGAGCAACCAGCTCTATTTGTTCCGCGTAAGCTATTATGGCGCCAGAATCAATCTGGAGGTATTCCATGCTGTGACCGACGGCATGGGGGCCGTGAATTTCCTGAGGGAGCTGACCGCAGGCTACCTGGAGCTCAAACGGGGAGGGCGGAGAACCGGGGAACGGCCGGGGGAAGGCGTGTCCACCCAGACAGAGGACAGCTATCTTAAGCATTACCGGAAAATGCGGACCAGGCGTTACAGCTCCCGCCCTGCGCTGCGCCTGACCGGGAGGTATATTCCCTTTGGAGGAGAGAGCGTGGTCCACGGTTCTGTGGATACAGGGGCACTGAAGGCCGTCAGCCGCAAAATGGGGGTCAGCATTACAAAGTACCTGACAGCCTGCCTGATTTGGTCTGTTTCCAGGGAATACCGGGAGGAAGGCCGGGAGGGACGCCGCATCGGGGTAAACCTGCCTATCAACCTAAGGGCCTTTTTCGGCTCCAATACAGCTTCCAACTTTTTTGCGGTGACTGCCATTGACCACGAACCCGGCCGCGGCAGGGATGAATTTGAGGAAATCCTTGCATCTGTGTGCAGTCAGATGGACGAGAAGATAGTAAAGGAAAAGCTGGAGGAAACCATTTCCTACAATGTTTCAAACGAGAAGAAGTGGTATGTCCGCATCCTTCCCCTGTTTGTCAAGTGGCTGGCCCTTGGATTTATTTTCCGCCGCAATGACAGAGCCCACACCATTACCTTATCCAATATCGGCCTCATATCCATGGACCGGGAATATGAGGATGATATTGAAGGGTTCAGGATGCTGATTGGCGTGTCAAAACGCCAGCCAGCCAAATGCGGTGTATGCTCCTTTGGAACCAGGACAGTCATCACCTTTACCAAGGTATTTCAGGATGCCAGGCTGGAGGAATGTTTTTTCGGACGCCTGAGGTCAGACGGCATTCCGGTGGAGCTGGAGAGCAACGGCGTCATCATGCCGGAGGCTGATAAGGGAAATTATCCGGTGATTCAACACGATGAGAGTATATGGAAAAAATTGGTATTGGCCTGCTATGGGGTGCTGGCCGCAGTGGCGCTGTTTCTCGGGCTGGTGAATATCGCCACCTATGACGGGCTGTGGTGGTCCGGGATTGCCATACCGGGCATTGCCTATGTGGGTCTGACCCTTCGGTATTCCATTCTGCGCCACGCTAATTTAGGTAAATCACTGCTGATAGAAACCATAGGAATGCAGATTCTGCTTGTGATGATAGACCGGGTTCTGGGATTTGAGGGGTGGTCCGTGAACTACGCGGTGCCGGGAACCATTCTGTTTGCCGATGTGGCTGTGGTGCTGCTCATTCTTGTGAACCGCCTGAACTGGCAGAGCTACTTTATGTACCAGATTGCCATTACGGTTTTCAGCTTTATTCCGCTGATTTTATGGGCCGCAGGGCTGGTCACCCACCCTTCCATGGCAATCATAACCGTGATTCTGACCGTGGGAATCCTGGCCATGACTATTTTTCTGGGTGACAGGAGATTTAAAAATGAACTCATCAGACGGTTCCACCTGTGACAATGGAGGGACCCTGCATTTACAGAGAGGATACAGATAAGGATGCGCAATAAAAAAGTGAGTATACGGGGGGCGCTGGTGCGGGATATGATTCACGACATCATGGAAACGTCCCTGGGAAAACCCATCCAGACAGGGGAATTCAGGAAAAATCCCGTGGAACCGGCCTGGGTATGCCCATCTGGCTACGAGTATGAAATCATTGACAGGGAACCCTTTAAAATGGAATATCTGAAGCCGGAGGGAGTGGTTACCGGCAGGGTGGTGCTTCAGCTTCACGGAGGCGGATATATAGGACCCATGAAGAATATTTACCGTAAATTTTCCGTGCGGTACAGCCGTCTCAGCTATGGAGGCGACGTGCTGACCGTGGACTACAGGGTGGCGCCTGAACACGCCTATCCCGCGGCCCTGGAGGATGTGATTCATGCCTACCAGTGGCTGATAAAGGAAAAGCATTACAGGCCGGGCCAGGTGGTGGTGGCCGGCGATTCGGCCGGAGGCGGCCTGGCCCTGGCCCTGTGCCTTTACCTCAGGGACCACGGACTGCCCCAGCCTGCCGGGCTGGTGCTCATGTCCCCATGGGCTGATTTGACCTGCGGCGGGGACAGCTATGAGTTTAATTTTGAAAATGACCCTCTTTTTGGCAATTCACGGGAAAGTATGCTTTATAATTCAGCCTATATTGGCCAGGCCGACCCAAGGGAGCCCTATATGTCGCCGGTGTTCGGCGATTTCCGGGGACTGCCCCCCATGCTTCTTCAGGCAGGCAGTCATGAGATGCTCTTAAGCGATGCGCTGGAGGTAGCCCAAAATGCCCGCTTGGCCGGGGTGAAGCGCCGGATTTCTGTGTATGAGGGTATGTTCCATGTGTTCCAGATGAGTATGGACCTGGTGCCTGAGAGCCGGGAGGCCTGGGACGAGGTGGCACGGTTCATGCAGATTGTATACAAAATTGACAGGAGGCCTACGGGGCAGATTGTAAAGAAGGTAAAGAGAAGAAAACGGCAGGGAACGAATTAGAGTGAGATAAACCGGCCATTATCCGTTCAAACAGATACAGATATATCCAGTTTGGCAGCACAGCCCTTGCGGGCGGGTGCTGCCTTTTTTCCGGCTCCAGTCATATTTTTGGACACGTCTCATATATTGAGGTAAAAGGGGTGAAGAATATGGCTGGCAGGGAAGAAGTTCTTAAAATATTCCCAAAGGACCTGCGGACAATACTTGGACAGGTTACTGTGGATTTCGACAGGGTGCAGGAGATACGGATGAGGACCCAGAAACCGCTGCTGCTTATCTGCGGCGGCCGGGAATATGCAGTTAAAACAGATGGCAGTCTGGCGGTTGGGGTTCCCGACCCGCCGGTAAGGGATATACGGGGAAGCGGCCGCTGCCAGGAACAGGAGCGGTACTGGGTCAGGGCCGGAATCGTCACGGTCAGCCAGGCTCAGATGAAGGAAACCGTGGAATATATGTGCAGTTTTTCCCTCTATGCAGCGGAAGAGGAGCTGCGGCAGGGATTCATCACCATACAGGGCGGGCACCGGATTGGCGTGGCCGGAAGGACCATGGCTCTCGGGCAGGATATACGGCTCATGAAATCCATATCTTTTATCAATATACGGGTGGCCCATCAGATTCAGGGCTGTGCCAACCCGGTGATGGAATATCTGTATTCGGATGACGGCCGGTTTCTGAATACATTGGTGATATCGCCGCCCAGGTGCGGCAAGACGACCCTGCTGCGGGACATCATCCGCCAGGTTTCGGACGGGCCCAGGACCCCGCGCACCGGCAGGAGAATACCGGGAGTGTCTGTGGGGGTGGTGGATGAACGCTCAGAATTAGGGGCCTGCTATCAGGGGGTGCCTCAGAATGATTTGGGTATGAGAACCGATGTGCTGGACTGCTGTCCCAAGAGCCAGGGCATGATGATGCTGGTAAGGTCCATGGCGCCCCAGGTTATAGCTGTTGATGAGATTGGAAGCAGGGAGGATGTGCAGGCCATCGAATATGTGAGGAACTGCGGCTGCGCCCTGGCTGCCACTATCCATGGAAGCTCCCTGGAAGATATCAGGCAGAAACCGGCTGTGAGGGAGCTGATTGGACAGGGAGCCTTTGAACGGATGATTCTGCTGGACTGTCAGGGAACAGCGGGCCATGTGGCGGCTATATGGGATGGAAGAGGAAACGTCCTGTATGGGGATGGAAGGGGAAAGGAGTCGCAGAGTGGCAGTATTTAAATGGACAGGGGCAATTCTGGTGCTGTTTTCCGCCGGCGGACTGGGAATCTGGTCCGCCATGCAGTGGAAAGGGCGGCTGAGGATGCTGGAAACCCTCAGACAGATGATATATTTCTTAAAAGGTGAGATTACATACAGCCGGGCGCCGCTGGCAGAAGCCCTGGAACGGGTGGGAAAACGGGAGCCGGGACCTATGGGAAGCCTGTTTGAGGCTGCGGCAGAGGGAATCTGCATGCAGGAGGGAGAGTCCCTTCAGGAGATATGGAGGCGGGAGGTCATGGCCTTAAAGTCAGACACGGGCCGGATTCCTCTGGAACAGGGGGATTTGGAACAGCTGGCGCACCTGGGGGAACATCTGGGTTATCTGGATGTGGACATGCAGGAACGTACCCTTAAGCTGTATCTGGAACAGCTGGATTTGACCATTGATTATCTCAGGCAGAACCAGAGGGAGAAATGCAGGCTTTACACAAGCCTGGGAATCATGGGAGGAATGTTTCTTGTGATTGTGATGTTCTGAGATTTGCCGGGAACACATGCTGTATGATTGTGGTGTGCCGGGGATTAACAGGACAGATTTGTAAATATGGATTAAAAAGATTGAGGAGACAGCAATGGGTGTAAATCTGATATTTCGCATAGCGGCAGTAGGAATCCTGGTATCTGTCATCTGCCAGGTATTAAAGCACAGCGGCCGGGATGAGCAGGCTTTCCTAACGAGCCTGGCCGGACTGGTGCTGGTATTATTCTGGATGATACCGTACATATACGACCTGTTTGAGACAATGAAGAATCTGTTTGCGCTGTAAGATGCGCCTTTTCAGGGAGGGAACCATATGACAATCATTACCATTGCGGCTGCCGGAATTGCCACGGTCCTGCTGGCAGTGCAGCTGAAGGGGCTAAAGGCGGAATACGCCGCATATATGGTCATGGCGGCAGGCGCCTTTATCTTCTTTTACGGCACGGGAAAGCTAAAGGACATACTGGAGGCCCTGGAACGGATTCAGGGCTATATCAAGGTCAACAGCGTATATCTGGTAACGCTGCTTAAGATGGTGGGCATTACCTATGTGGCTGAGTTTGCATCCGGAATCTGCAAGGACGCTGGCTACGGTTCTCTGGGAAACCAGATTGAAATATTCGGGAAGCTGTCCATCCTGGGTATCAGTATGCCCATCCTGCTGGCGCTTTTTGGGACATTGGAGACATTTTTGGGATGAAGAGATGGAAAAAACGGGGGGTCAGAAGCGCTGCCCTATGTGTGCTGACGGTGCTGCTTGCCGGAGGATTCGGACTGGCGGGCAGCACTGCTTACGGCGCCCCGGCAGACGGGCAGCTAAGGGGGCAGGGCCAGGTCATAGAGCAGGCCGCGGGGCAGGGTCAGGTCATAGAGCAGGCCGCGGGGCAGGGCCAGGCCATAGAGCAGGCCGCGGGGCAGGGTCAGGAAACGGAGTCAGGGGCGGACCGGGCTCTGCAGGATATGGGGCTGCAGGATGAGATGGAGGGGCTGCAGCAGTTTCTGGATGATGTTATGGGACAGCAGGACGGGGGCATGGAAGGACTCTCCTTCTGGGGACTGATGAAGGAGCTGATGAAAGGAAACCTGAAGGGGATTCTGGGGCAGACCGGAATGGGCCTTAAGAATGCACTGTTCTCACAGGTGGACAAGGGCGGCCAGATGCTGTTTCAGGTGGCGGCCATCGGCCTGATTGGGGCTGTGTTCACCAATGTTTCCTCTGTATTTAAGGGAGGACAGATTTCAGACACCGGCTTTTTTGTTACATACCTGCTTCTGTTTACATGTCTGGCCGCCAGTTTCTCCGCCAGCTTACAGGTGGCGGCCCAGGTGATGGAGCAGATACTGGAATTCATGAAGCTGCTGATGCCGGCCTATTATATGGCCGTGGCATTTTCCGGGGGCAGCATGAGCGCACTGGCTTTGTATGAATGTATGCTGGGTGCGGTGACAGGGGTGCAATGGCTGTGCAGCACGGTCCTGCTCTCCATGGTCAGAATTTATGTGCTCATGGTGCTGGGCAGCCATGTGGCGAAGGAGGCGCTTCTGTCAAAGCTGACAGAGCTTTTGGAGCAGGCCGTGGTGTGGAGTCTCAGGACCCTGACCGGGCTGGTGGTGGGCTTCCATCTCATACAGGCCATGATACTTCCCTATGCCGATGCAGCAGGCCAGGCGGGAATGAAACGTCTTATGGAAATGATTCCGGGGCTGGGCCAGGGGGCTGGCGCCATGGCCCAGATGGTCCTGGGGTCAGGGGTGCTGATTAAGAATACCATGGGGGCGGCAGCCGTGGTTGTATTGGCTGTAATATCCGTTGTCCCGGTGATGAAACTGACGGTCCTCATGATTATGTACCAGTGCGTGGCCGCCGTGATGCAGCCCGTGTGTGACAAACGGGTGGTGTCCTGCGTGTCAGGCGTGTCCAGAGGCCATAAGCTGCTGCTGCAGATTGTGCTGTACTCCATGTTTCTGTTCATGATAGCCATAGCCATTACATGTGCGTCCACCAATGTGAATTATTTTGCCTCATAGGAGAACGGACGAAGCCTGGTAGGGGAGCGGGACGGGGCTTAACCGGGGAGCGGACGGAGCCTGGAGGCGGATGATAAAATACCGGAATAGCGTTCTATAAAAGGAGATGCCGATGGAAGCTGTCTATGGATGGGTAAAAAATATCATATACTACATGATTTTCCTTTCAGTGGTCAATAACCTTCTGGCGGACTCTAAATACGGCAAATACATCCGCTTTTTTTCGGGAATGGTCCTGATTCTTCTTGTGGTAAGTCCGTTTACAGGAGGACTGCACCTGGATGAGCAGATATCAGCCATGTTCCGTTCCATTACCTTTCAGAACGACACGGACGACCTGAAACAGGACCTGTGGGGAATGGAAGAACGGCGTCTGGACCAGGTTATCAGCAGGTATGAGGAGGCGGTGGCAGCTGATGTGGAGGCCATGGCCAGGGAGGAGGGTCTGGAATGTACCGGGGCCAGCGTGCAGATTGACGGTGACCGCAACAGCAGCCGTTACGGCCGGATTGAAGGAATCAGGCTGGTTATCAGCGGCGGGAAGGAGGAACCGGAACAGGGCAGCTGGGATTATATGGGCAGCCGGCCGGTGATTGTGGATGCGGGGAAGGTGGACAGCGTGAAGGTTGAGAATGTGGAACTGGGGAAAACGCCGGGAACCGGAGAAACAGAGGAATCCGAAACGGCGGCAGATAAAAAAATAAACCATTTAACAGGAAAGGTGGCGCAGTACTATGGGCTGGAAGAATCAGATATCAAAGTTCAGTGGAAAAATGACTAAGGAAAAATGGCTGTTATTGCTTCTCATAGGTGTTCTTCTCATGATTCTATCCTTTCCCCTGCCCGGAGGAAGTAAAAAGGACAGGAATGCCGGTGAACAGACCGTGGGTACCGGGACAGAGGGGGCCGGGGCTGTTCCGCTGTGGACAAAGGACAATGCCAATGGCGGCAGCGGGGCCGGCGGCTCTGGCCAGGGCGCCGCCGGAACCGGCATGGCCCAGGGGCCGGAGGGAAGCGGGGCAGGCGCATCGGACGGGAAGGAGGATTCCTATCCTGCAGCGGCCCGCGCATCCGATGAAGGGTCCTATGAAGCGCAGATGGAAAACAGAATCAGGAATATCTTAAAGTCCGTGGACGGCGTGGGTAAGGTGGATGTGATGGTGGTGCTTAAATCCTCCAGTGAAAAGGTACTCCGCGTGGACCGTTCCACCAATACCAGCACCACCCGGGAAAAGGATTCCGGGGGAGGAACCAGAGACGTGACGAACAATCAGATGCAGGAGAGCACCATACTGTCGGGAAGCGGTTCCGGCAGCAGCGGAAACGCGCCCATTGTTGAAAAAGAACTGAGTCCGGAACTGTCTGGAATCATCATCAGCGCGGAGGGCGGAGGCAGTCCAACAGTAAAAGCTGAAATTTCTGAGGCCATGGAAGCATTATTTGGCCTGCCGGCACATAAAATAAAAGTATTAAAGAGGGTGGAATAAATAAAGGAGTGCAGGATATGAAAATCAAGAATATGAAACAGGTAAAAGAGCACATGAAAGACATGAACATGAAACGTCTCTTCCGCAGGAACCAAATTATCATCACGACACTGGCTGTTATGATTGCGGCAGCCGGATATCTGAACTATGCGGGAAAGAAGGATTTGGCAAGCGGCAACCGGGTGTATGAGGCAGGGGCCATGGACATTTCGGATGAAGATATCCTGGCGGAGAACCAGGCGGCTTCCTTAAACGGCCAGGCCGGACTGCAGGAGATTCCCAGTCTGGACCAGGACCCTTCTGACCTGGATGCGGTGAGCGACGCAGACGGCGCCCAGGCAGCGGCGGACACAGGAGCCGGCCAGGGACAGCTGGCCCAGGCCGGAGACGGCACAGGCGTGGAGGAGGCTACCCAGGCAGCTGACCCGGGGCAGATGGCAGCGGCGGATACGGATAGCTCTGCCCAGGCCGGATTGGAAAATCCAGGGGAAGCCGTACTTACCAGCGGTATGAACGTGGCTGATTACATAGCAAACGTACAGCTCAGCAGAGAGCAGGTGCGCGCCAAGAACAAAGAGACACTGATGAGCCTGATTAACAGTGACAGCATTGACGAAGCAGCCAAACAGCAGGCTATCCAGGACATGATTGACCTGACCGAGGTATCTGAGAAGGAAAATGCCGCAGAAACCCTCCTGATGGCAAAAGGTTTCTCGGACCCGGTTGTCAGCATTACCAAGGATAAGGTGGACGTGGTCATTAATGCGCCTTCCATCACAGACCCACAGCGTGCCCAGATTGAAGATATCGTGAAACGCAAGGCAGAGGTGGCAGCAGACCAGATTATTATTACATTGCTGAATATGGCAGAATAGGCAGGAATACAGGGAAAGCCGGGCTGCCGCTTTAACGGTCGGAAAACCGTAAAGGCGGCAGCCTTTTTGGCGCCTTTCCTTTCAAACTTCCCATTGCAACCCCTTACGAATTTCCGTATAATGGAATAAATGACCAATCATACAATTGTACCGCAGTTCCGGTACAGGATGGAGGATATTATGAGGGAAATCCCGGAACAGCAGATTGCCGCCATGGCTCCCAATGCCAATGCGGTCAGCAATGCAAGGAAAATCGTTAAAAGCGGAGGTTTTACAGAACATGCCAGGTCTGGGGATGACACCTTTTACATGGGTACCTGCAAGGGCAGCGGCAGTTCAGCCTACAGGGTGTCCCTGGATTTTGCGGACGGGGACGTGCCGGTGTGCCGCTGCAGCTGTCCCAGCAGGCAGTTTCCGTGTAAACATGGCCTGGCGCTTATGATGGAGCTGTCGCAGGGCCGCCATTGGGATATCTGCAGCATTCCCCAGGACATATTGGATAAGAGGGCGAAGAAGGACGCCAGGGCAGGAAAAAAGGAAGAACAGGGAGATAAGCCCAAGGCCCCTAAGAAGACGAACCAGGCGGCCAGGACAAAGAAGCTTAAGAAACAGCTGGAGGGCCTGGACCTGGCAGAGAAGGTGGTGAGGGAGTTAATGGAGGCCGGTCTGGGGACCCTGAACGGAACGTCGGTGAAGGTCTACCGGGACCTGGCAAAGCAGCTGGGGGATTATTATCTTCCCGGTCCCCAAAGGCTGGTGCAGTCCCTGGTGCTGGAGGTGGAACGGCTTAAGGAGGATGGAACCGGGGATTACGGTGAGGCCGTAAGAATTCTTGTATTCCTCCGGGCCCTGATAAAGAAGTCAAGGGTCTATCTGACGGAGAAACTGGAGCAGGGACAGGTGGAGGACGACAACAGCATCCTCTATGAGGAGCTGGGCGGAATCTGGAACCTGGAACGGCTGATGGAGCTGGGGCTTAAAAAGGAAAACGGACGGCTGCTCCAGCTGTCCTTCGGCGTCAGCTATGACGGGGCCAGAAGAGAATGGGTGGACAAGGGCTGGTGGCTGGATTTGGACAGCGGTGAGATTGATATTACCTATAATTACCGTCCTGTGAAGGCGCTTAAGTATGTAAAAGAAGAGGACTCCGTGATGGAGGCAGTGAGGGTGCCCATGCTGGTCTATTATCCCGGTGAGAACGGACGCAGGATACGTTTTGAGGGCCGGGAATTCCTGCCGGTGACCGGTGAACTGCTGGCAGAAGCCCGGGATAAGGCCTCTGCTTCCCTTACGGAACTGGTGAAGGCGGCAAAGAATGACCTTAAGAACACGTTGTCGGACGGCCGGTTTGGATGCCTGGTATTCTACGACGGACTGGGAACAGCCGTGGCAGAAGGCGAGGAGGGCCAGCAGCGGGAATACATACTGCACTGCGGCGGCACCACCATAGAACTGAGGGACCGGCCAGGGGACATGCCGTCTGTCAGACGTCTGGATATCCTGCCGGACAGGCGGATGGCAGAGCATCAGGTGATGTTCGGAGTCCTGTGGTATGACAGGAAAAGACATAAGATTTGTCTGCATCCCTACTCAATCATCACGGAAAAAGAGGTGGTCCGCCTGCTCTATTGATGGACAGACGGAGGAAAGGAAGGAATTACCATGGAATTGCAGGGATTATATGAACTCCATCAGCGCCTGGAAGCAGCGGCAGTGGCCGGAGTGAACCTGATTGGAGATGATTTCCGGCTTAAAAGGGCGGTGGAGCAGATTCGTCCCCTGGCCCAGGCAGTGCCGGTTATAAATAAATTGTATACAATGGCGGAAAAGGCCATGGCCCCGGACTGTGAGGACCGTCCGGGTTGTCTGCTGGATGCGCTGGCCCTGTCAGAAGCCCTTTTGTGTACCCAGGCCGGATATGAGACAGGATATAAAACAGAACAGAACAGCGGCGGGCCGGAGTCTGGGCCGGGGTACCGGCCGCTGGAGCTGATATCCCGCTGCTACGGTCCCTGCCTGCCCTACAGCCAGGTCCATCCCCTGGAGCAGGCCCTGACTGAGTCAGGAGGCGGGCGTCTGGTCCCTATCACCGAGGCCATGGAGGAGCATCCCCAGGTCTTTGAGGATTACCGCCTGCAGGCAGCCGTCATAACAGCTCTCTCAGACCGGTATGCTGATATTGCAGATGAAGCTGAAGCATTTCTGTCTAAGATGGACAGACAGATTGTGCCCCTTTTAAAGCGGGGGTACTGGGAAACCACGGATAATGGGAGGCTGCACCGGCTCAGGGTCATAGAGGCCATATGCCGTGAAGAAGAAAATGAATTTTATAAAGGGCTTCTCCAACGGGCCAAAAAGGAACTGCGGGCAGAGGCCATCCATGCCCTCAGATTTGACACGGAAAATACCGGCATTTTGCTGGACCTGGCCCGGACCGAAAAGGGAATGTGCCTGGAAATGACGGAGCAGGTGCTGGGCATGATGGACCCGGAACAGACAGACCCATACTGGGAGGAACAGTTTAAGACAAGAAAAAAGGGAATCGCAGGCTATCTCTGTTTTTCCAAATCAGACCTGGTTTCAGACAGGCTGGCCGGAATAATGGAAGAAACCTTAAGGCAGAAGGATACTCTGGCCAAAAAGGAATTTGCCGGGCTTATGAACGAGCTTCTCATGGCCCTGCCGGGCAAGGGCTCACCGGCCATACAGGAATTATACCGCAGGGCAGCCGGAAAGAACCCGTCCAACCAGGAGTTTTGGTCCGGATTTCCCGCCATGCTGGCGGATTCGATTATCTACAGCCAGGATGAACGGCTGATTTCCCTGGCAGGGGAACTGGCCAATGAACAGGCGGGAACATGGCTGGGACCGGCCCTTGCAGCTGATTTCCTGACAAAGCCCGCGGCCCTTGTGTATGAATCCTGCTGCCGGAAGATTCCCAGGAATTCCCTTCTGGGAAAAGAGGAGAAACGCAAGGCCAGGAGGGCCGTACTGTCTGTGCTGGGCCGGATTCACTGCATAGAGGAAAACGGGGCCTGTGAAATCATCTGCCGCATAGAAGAAAAGGCGGGGGCAGGGACAGCCCACCGGATTGGGCGCAGGCTTTACGAAAAACCGGATTCCCGCTGGACAGACCTGCTGATGGATGCCAGGATATTCGGGAATGAGACAGCCATGGGACTGGATGCAGCCGGCAGGCAATGTGAAACGGACCGGGATAAGATTCTGTTTTCTATGCTGCCGGCCAGGGAACGGGCTGAGAAGGGCTCCTATTTTTATAAGAGGGCGCTTACGGTGACGGATAACCGGGGGCTTTACCACATTCTGGTACAGTGCGGCTGGAAGGATTTTAAAGGTCTTATAAGCGCCTATGTAAAAAAGAATCCAAATGCAGGCATAACGCTGTGGGCCATACAGCGCCGGATGAGTGAGCTGCCCATGACAGAGGAGGAACGGCAGATGGAAATCCGTGAGATTGACCGTATTATGTGCAGCTTTCCAAAGGGCAGCTCTGAGAGAAGAAGCTGGGACGCCAATGATTACTGCAGGAACGCCATCAACCAGGCTGCCGGACTTACCGGGCAGGGCTGACGGCCATGTGTTTTTGGGAAAATAAAGTGAGACTTGGAGGATATCATGGGAAAAACAACAGGAAAAGAAGAGAATGTGCAGCGTCTGCCTGCGGAACAGCTTTACCAGGAGGAGATTGACGCGCTGATTGCAGCGGAGCAGAACCCGGTTCCTGCGGGCTGGAGAATGAGTCCGCGTTCCGTACTCACCTATATAACGGGAGGAAACGCGGGCGGAAAAGAAATTACTCCCAAATATATTGGAAACCGCAGGCTGGTGGAAATCGCCATTGCCACCCTGGTGACAGACAGGGCCCTGCTCCTGATTGGAGAGCCGGGAACTGCAAAGTCCTGGCTCTCCGAGCACCTGACGGCCGCCATCAACGGGGATTCCACCAAGGTGGTGCAGGGAACGGCAGGCACCACGGAGGAACATATACGCTATTCCTGGAATTATGCAATGCTCATAGCCCAGGGCCCTTCCAGGGAGGCCATGATTAAAAGCCCGGTATACCGGGCCATGGAGACAGGCAGCATTGCCCGCTTTGAGGAGATATCCAGGTGTGCCAGCGAGGTCCAGGACGCCCTGATTTCCATTTTATCGGAGAAACGCATCTCCATACCTGAGCTGGCCTTTGAACTGCCTGCCCGGAAAGGCTTTTCCGTCATTGCCACAGCCAATACAAGGGACAAGGGAGTCAACGAGATGTCCGCTGCCCTGAAGCGGAGGTTCAACATTGTCATCCTGCCGCCGCCGCCGGATATTTCCACTGAGATGGAAATTGTGCAGTCAAGGGTGGAGCAGCTGGCCGGAAGCCTGGAGCTGGGGGCCAGGATTCCCCATGCCGAGGTGGTGGAAAAGGTGTGCACCATTTTCAGGGAGCTGCGGGGCGGTATGACACTGGACGGCAGGCAGAAGGTAAAGCCGTCCTCAGGCGTGCTGTCCACCGCCGAGGCTATTTCACTTCTGGCAGGCAGCATGGCCCTGGCAGGCAGCTTTGGAAACGGGGAAATAACGGATTACGACCTGGCGGCGGCTTTGCAGGGCGCTGTGGTCAAGGATGAGGATAAGGACGGACTGGCGTGGAAGGAATACCTGGAAAATGTCATGAAGAAACGCGGGAGCCGGTGGCTTGGACTTTATAAAGAGTGTAAGGAGTTGAACCAATAGATGGGACATCCATATTGTTTTGGTATCCGCCACCTGTCGCCGGCCGGCGCATATCATCTGAGAAGCTTTCTGGATGAAAAGCAGCCGGACCTGATTCTGGTGGAAGGTCCTTCCGATTTTAACGGTCTGATGGATGACATGGTGAGGGAAGAGACAAAGCCGCCCTTTGCGGTTATGGCCTTTACAAAAGACCCGCCGGTGCGCACAATACTGTATCCCTTTGCAGAGTACTCCCCGGAATATCAGGCCATTGTCTGGGCCAGGGAGCACGGGGCGGAGTGCCGGTTCATGGACCTGCCCTCGGATGTATTTCTGGGAATCCAGCGGACCAGGGAGGAAGAATTTAATAAGAAATTTGAGCCGGACCAAAATGAGCAGCCGGCCCAGGATGAACAGCCGTGCCAAAATGAGCAGCCGGTCCAGGATGCGCAGCGCACCCCGCCGGGTTCTGCTTCCGAGCATGTGTACCGGCTTTTGGACCGGTTCAGCGGGGAGGACAGTCATGAGACTTTCTGGGAACGGGTTATGGAGCACTCCGAAAATCATGATGCATACCGGGACGGAGCGGAAACCTTTGGGCGGCAGCTGCGGGAGCTGACAGCGGGCAGCGACAGCGACTGGCCTGAGACACTGGTCCGGGAAGCATATATGAGAAGGAAGATGGAGGATGCTGTAAAGGAAGGATTCCGGGCAGAACGAATCGTGGCAGTGACAGGCGCTTATCATGTGGCAGGTCTGACCGGAGAGGAACCATCCATGACAGATAAGGAGATGGGCCTGCTGCCATCGGTGCCCTGCAATGTCACGCTGATGCCCTATTCCTATTACCGCCTGTCCTCCCGTTCCGGCTATGGGGCGGGCAATGAGGCGCCTGCCTACTACGGAATGCTCTGGCAGGCACTGCAGGAAGGCGGCAGGGATATGGGGACTTACCCTTATCTCACAGCCATATCCGCTTACCAGAGGCAGCATGGTTTTCCTGTGTCCTCCGCTGAGGTGATTGAGGCTGTGGAGCTGGCGCGCTCCCTGGCGAATCTGCACGGGTACAGGGTGCCCTCCCTGCGGGATTTGCGGGACGCCGCAGTAACTGCCATGGGGCACGGCAGTTTGTCGGAACTGGCGCTGGCCGTGGCGGATACGGAGATTGGCGCGGCTGTGGGGGAGCTTCCGCAGGGCGTCAGCCGGACCTGCCTGCAGGATGATTTTTACAGGCAGCTCAGGGAACTGAAACTGGAAAAATATAAGTCGGAGACAGCGTTCACACTGTCCCTGGATTTACGGGAAAAACTGAGTGTGAAATCAGAGGCAGCTGCCTACAGAGAGCTGCACCAGTCATTTTTCCTGCACCGCCTGCGGGTGCTGGGAGTCCATTTTGCAGTCCTGAGAAAGGAACGGCAGGAAACCGCCACCTGGGCTGAGAGCTGGGATATCCGGTGGACTCCGGAAGTGGAAATAGAGCTGGTGGAGGCTGCCCTGAAAGGTGATACAGTGGCTGCCGCAGCATCCTTTGTCATGAAGGAGCAGGCCATGCAGGCGGAGCAGATTGGAGAGGCGGCTGGTATCATTGAGGCCGCATGCTGCTGCGGGATACCGGAGATGGTCACCTATGCCACGGATATCCTGCAGGGACTGTCGGTGGAGGCAGCTGGCTTTCTGGAGCTGGCAAAGACAGCGGAGAGTATTTCCACGGTTGTGCGGTTCGGGAATATACGGCATCTGGACAGCGCTCCCCTTCTGCCTGTCCTGAATCAGATGTTCCTACGGGCCTGCCTGGTGTTCCTCAATTCCTGCGGCTGCGACAGCCAGGCGGAAAAGGGTGTTATGGAAGCCATTGAACGGGTCAACAGTCTGTGTCTTCACCATGATTTCCTGGATGAGGAGCGGTTTATCCGTCTGCTGGCGGAGGCTGCATCCAGGGATGACCTGAACACAGGCATATCCGGTTTTGCTGCCGCTGTGTTACTGGAACGGGGACGGATGGAGGAAGAGGAATTAAGCCGTGAGGTCCACCGCCGCCTCTCGAAAGGAATTCCGGCGGAACTGGGAGCCGGATGGTTTGCAGGACTGTCAAAGAAGAACCGGTATGCGCTCATTGCCAGGCTGGATTTGTGGCGGGAGCTGAGCGCCTATATGGATACGCTGGATGACGGGGAGTTTAAACGGGCCTTGGTGTTCCTGCGGCGGGCTTTTGCTGATTTCAGTTCCAGGGAAAAGCTGGATGTGGCTGAGAACCTGGGCGAGATATGGCAGGTGAACACGGCCCAGGCGGGAGAGGTGCTGAACGGACCGTTAAAGGACGGGGAAATGGAGCTGCTGGACAGTCTGGAGGGGTTTGATTTTGACGATATATAGGATGGGTGAAAAATATGGAGCTTGAAACCAGAATGAAACGATGGCGCCTGATACTGGGTGAGGAAAGCAGTCCCCAGTTTGAAAAAATGGGCGGTGGGGAGCTGACAGGTGAGCAGCTTTTAATGGACCAGGCCCTTGCGTCCATCTATAATCAGACGGACTCCGGTGGATTTGGAAACGGGACAGGAAAAAACGCGCCGGGAGGCAGGGGAGCCGGAAAGGGTCCGTCCGCCCCGGTGCTGTCCAGGTGGCTGGGGGATGTCAGGTCCCTGTTTGACAAGGAACTGGTAACCATCATCCAGTCCGATGCAATGGAACGGTGCGGTCTAAAACAGCTGCTGTTTGAACCTGAGCTGCTGGAGAATCTGGAGCCGGATATGAACCTGGCTTCCATGATGCTGGCTTTAAAAGACCAGATACCGGTGCGGTCCAAGGACCAGGTGAGGCTGTTCATTGCCAGAATCGTGGAGGAAATCAATAAGCTGCTGGCTGACGATATCCGCAGGGCAGTGACGGCCGCCGTGGACAGGAGGCGGCATTCTCCCATACCATCGGCAGCTGCCCTGGATTATAAGGCTACTATACGCAGAAATCTAAAGAACTATAATCCCGAGCTAAAGAGGCTGGTGCCGGAGCATTTTTATTTTTATGACAGGACCACGTCCAATGCGGCCAATAAATATACGGTTATTCTGGATGTGGACCAGAGCGGCTCCATGGGGGAATCGGTTATCTATTCCTCTGTCATCAGCTGTATCCTGGCCAGCATTGCATCGGTGAAGACCAGAATCGTGGCCTTTGATACAAAGGTTACGGACCTGACGGAGAAATGTGAGGACCCCGTGGACCTGCTGTTCGGGTTCCAGCTGGGCGGCGGTACGGACATTGAGAAATCCGTGGCCTATTGCCAGCAGTTCATGGAAAATCCGGGAAAGACACTGTTTTTTCTCGTCAGCGACCTGATGGAAGGCGGAAACCGGGCCGGACTTCTCAGGCGTATCCTGGAAATGAAGGAATCCGGGGTAACCGTGGTCTGTCTTCTGGCCATTGCGGACGGCGGAAAGCCTTACTACGACGAGCAGATTGCGGGCAGGATTGCATCTATGGATGTGCCCTGCTTTGCCTGCAATCCCCAGAAAATGCCGGAGCTTTTGGAACGGGCCCTTAAGGGACAGGACCTGAACGCATTCCAGAAGGAACTGTCACGGACAGCCAATGCATTCTGACCGGGCTTTCAGCCGGTTAAAGGCTCTGTCAGAGCTGGTATCATTGAGAAAGGGCGTTAAAATTAATCCTATACATATCCTCCCGGATTTGTTATAATACTAATAATTAAGTCTTGACAGGAGGTAAGTTGTGATGTCTGAGGAAAATCGCAGTACCCATAAATTATACGAAAAAGAAAAGATAGGCGAAGTACAGATTGCAGACGAGGTAGTGGCCATTATTGCAGGTCTGGCTGCCACAGAGGTGGAGGGCGTGGATTCCATGGCCGGAAACATCACCAATGAGCTGGTGGGCAAGCTGGGCATGAAGAACCTGAGCAAGGGAGTCAAGGTGGATGTGACCGAGGAGCATGTGTCGGTAGACCTGTCCCTTAATATCCGCTACGGATACAACATCCCGGCCGTAAGCGAGCAGGTTCAGGAAAAGGTAAGCACGGCCATTGAGAACATGACAGGGCTGACCGTGCTGGACGTGAATGTAAAGATTGCCGGAGTCAATATGGATGAAGGCAGATAAAACCATGGTTTAATATAATATCTGTAAACACTCCCCGGAGCGTTGCCTGGGGAGTGTTTTATACATTTTTTATTGTTTTTATGCACTGGGTTTGCTATAATATCTAGAGCAGCTTCATCCCCGGGTTATTTAGGACACGCCCTGACAAGGGAGGAAGCGGACATCACGAAGAAAGGAAAATGTACGGAAAGCCGTTGCTTTTTGGTACAAGCAGAGAAAATGACCAGAAGAGAATTGCGGGAGCATTGTTTTAAGATGCTGTTCTCGGCTGACTTCTACCCGACACAGGAAGAGGCCATAGCCCAGCTGGGCCAGTATTTCCAGTCCCCGGAAGAAGACGATGTAGATGAGTCGGGTATTCTTCAGGTATTGCATAAAGTAGAATTAAAAGAGGCGGACAGTGAATATCTTCAGGCAAGAACAGCAAACATAATGGAGAAGATTCCTGAGATAGATGAGAAGCTGAACCAGGCGGCTGCCGGTTGGAAGACCAAGCGTATGGGAAAGGTGGAACTGACCATCCTGCGCCTGGCCCTGTATGAGATGATTTACGATGACGCCATTCCTGAGAAGGTATCCATCAACGAGGCAGTGGAGCTGGCTAAAAAGTTCGGCGGAAATGATTCACCGTCCTTTGTAAACGGAATATTGGCTAAGTTTGTAAGCAAGGGAACCAAGGCGGCCGGGGAGAACAGGGCGGCGGAGGAAACCCAGGACCTCCAGGCGTCCCAGGATGTCCAGGCATCCCAGGACACCAAAGCGTCCCAGACATCCCAGGACACCAAGGCGCCCCAGACATCCCAGGACACCAAGGCGCCCCAGGACTCCAAAGCGTCCCAGGGCCCCGCGGATAATAAGGAAAGCGAAGCGTAGGCAGGACGTATGGCAAGTGTTTACACCGTATCTCAGGTAACTGCATATATCAGGAACATGTTTACACAGGACTTTGCCCTGAACCGGATTTCCATCCGGGGAGAGGTGTCCAACTGTAAGTACCACACATCCGGCCATATCTATTTTACATTGAAGGACGGCGGCGCACAGATTGCCGCCGTCATGTTTGCAGGACAGAGGAAAGGGCTGGACTTTGAGCTTCAGGAAGGCCAGGAGGTCACGGTGTCAGGCACCGTGGATGTGTACGAGAGGGACGGAAGATACCAGCTTTATGCAAAGGAAATTACCAGGGAAGGAAAGGGCGACCTGTTCCGCCGGTTTGAAAAGCTGCGGAATGAACTGGAGGAGATGGGAATGTTCGACAGCTGCTACAAGCAGCCCATTCCCAGGTATGCCAGAAAGGTGGGAATCGTCACGGCCGGCACAGGAGCTGCCATCCGCGATATCATGAATATTTCCGCCAGAAGGAACCCTTATGTCCAGCTCATACTATACCCGGCCCTGGTCCAGGGGGAGCAGGCAAAGTACAGTATTGCAAAGGGCATTGAAACGCTGGACCGGATGGGGCTGGATGTCCTGATAGTGGGGAGAGGCGGAGGCTCCATTGAGGACCTCTGGGCATTTAATGAAGAAATGGTGGCCAGGGCCATCTTCAACTGCACCACCCCGATTATCTCAGCCGTAGGGCATGAGACAGACGTGACCATAGCGGATTATGTGGCGGATTTAAGGGCGCCTACGCCGTCAGCGGCAGCAGAGCTGGCCGTGTTTGATTACAGCCAGTTTACGGAGCAGGTGAATCTGTACAGGCAGGTGCTGGAACGCTCCATGGAGCGCAGGCTTGAAAAGGTGCATTTCCGGCTGGACCAGTGCGGTATGCGTTTGAAACTTCTAAGCCCGCAGCGCCAGCTCAATGACAGGCGCCAGCGTCTGGCGGATATGGAGAGCCGTCTGGGGCGGATGATGGAGGAACAGCTGGGAGATGCCCGGCTCACGCTGGAGGACAGGAAACGGCGTCTTGAGGCGCGGATGGCTGCCGGACTTACAGAGGGAAAGCACAGGCTGGCACTGCTGTCCGGAAGGCTGGACGGATTGTCGCCTCTTAAAAAGTTAGGGGGCGGGTATGGCTTTGTGACAGATGCAAAAGGCAGGGCATTCACCTCCATTGCACAGGCAGCGACAGGCGATACCATACGCATAAGCGTGAAGGACGGACGTGTGGACGCCCTGGTCACGAACACAGAATCCATGAAATTACCGGGAAGTGAGGGATAGAGGATGCCGCGTAAGAAGACGGATACACAGGAAAAGGAAGAGAATAAAGCCAGCATTGAGGAGAATTTCGCCCAGCTGGAAGATATTATAAAGAAACTGGAAGCCGGGGACAGTACGCTGGAGGAATCATTCACCTGCTATGAAGCGGGGATGAAGCTGGTGAAATCCCTGAGCGGTCAGATAGACAACGTAGAAAAACAGATTCTAATATTGAGTGAGGGTGACGAAAATGAGCGATAAGGAAACATTTAAACAGGAACTTGATGCGCGTACAGCAGAAATTGAGCAGTTAATTGGAACTTATCTTCCGGAGGAAACAGGCCATCAGAAGACAATTTTCGAGGCCATGAACTACAGCATGAAGGCAGGCGGAAAACGCCTCCGCCCCATGCTCATGCAGGAGATGTGCCGGCTTTTTACAGGCACCCTTTTGGAATCCGTGATACCCTTTATGGCGGCAGTGGAGATGATACACACATCCTCCCTGGTGCACGACGACCTTCCCTGTATGGATGATGACATGATGCGCCGGGGCAAGGCCAGCACATGGGCTGAGTTCGGCGAGGACATCGGTGTGCTTACCGGGGATGCGCTTATGATGTATTCCTTTGAGACAGCTGCCAATGCCTTTGAGACAAGCATTGACCCGGACGAACTGTCCAGGATTGGACGGGCCGTGGGCATTCTTGCCCGCAAGACCGGGGTTTACGGCATGATAGGAGGCCAGACCGTGGATGTGGAGCTGGCCGGAGGTCCTATACCCGAGAACAAGCTGGATTTCATCTACCGTCTGAAGACAGGAGCGCTTATTGAGGCTTCTATGCTGATTGGCGCTGTTCTGGGCGGAGCTGCCGAGGAGGACTGCAAGATAGTGGAATCCCTTGCAGCCAAAATCGGAATGGCATTCCAGATTCAGGACGATATCCTGGATGTGACGGGAAGCCAGGATGTGACCGGCAAACCTTCAGGAAGCGATGAAAAGAATAAGAAGACCACCTATGTAACCCTGGCAGGCCTGGAGAAGGCCAAGAAGGATGTGGAGCAGATTTCTGCGGAAGCCATCGAGGAGCTGAACAAGCTGCCGGGAAACAATGACTTCCTGGAGCAGTTAATCCGCTCATTGGTGGGCCGTCAGAAGTAAGACTGGAGATACCGTTATTATGATACTGGAACAAATTAGTGGGCCGGAGGAGCTGAAAGCCCTCCCGCCCGAGGATTTAAAGATACTGGCCCAGGAGATACGGACCTTCCTGATTGAAAAAATCAGCCATACCGGAGGACATCTGGCCTCCAATCTGGGCGTGGTGGAACTGACCATCGCCCTTTTTAAGACCTTAAACCTTCCTGAGGACAAGGTTATCTGGGATGTGGGGCACCAGTCCTATACCCATAAGATATTAAGCGGGCGCATGGCTGAATTTGATGAGCTCCGTCAGTACGGCGGTCTCAGCGGATTTCCCAAGCGCAAGGAGAGTCCTTATGATTCCTTTGATACAGGCCACAGCTCCACCTCCATATCCGCAGGACTGGGCATTGCCCTTGGACGGGATATCAGGGGTGAGAACTACCGCGTGGTGTCTGTGATTGGAGACGGGGCCCTTACCGGAGGCATGGCCTATGAGGCCCTGAACAATGCCGCCCGGATGAAGAAGAACTTTATCATTGTGCTGAATGACAATAAGATGTCCATTTCGGAAAATGTAGGGGGCATGTCCCGCTACTTAAACGGCCTGCGTACAGGCAGCGGCTACAACGACCTGAAAAAGAGCGTGGCAGATGCCCTGGACCGGATTCCGGTGGTGGGCACTGCCATGATAGACAAAATCAAACGCACCAAAAACAGTATAAAGCAGCTGTTTATACCAGGCATGCTGTTTGAAAATATGGGAATCACCTATCTGGGACCAGTGGACGGCCATAATATCCAGGCCCTCTGCAAGGTGCTGAGGGAGGCCCAGAAGCTGGACCACGCAGTCCTGGTTCATGTGATGACAAAAAAGGGAAAGGGATACCGCCCGGCAGAGAAGAATCCGTCCTATTTTCATGGGGTGGGACCCTTTGACGTGGAAACGGGCAAATCCCTGTCAGCCCAGAAGAATCCATCCTATACGGATGTGTTCTCCAGAAAGCTATGCCAGCTGGGGGAGGAGCATCCGGATTTGGTGGCGGTCACGGCCGCCATGCCTGACGGTACGGGGCTGGCTGCCTTTGGAAAGAAATACCCGGACCGCTTTTTTGATGTGGGAATCGCGGAAGCCCATGCAGTCACATCCGCAGCCGGTATGGCAGCAGCCGGACTCAGGCCGGTGGTGGCGGTCTATTCCTCCTTCCTTCAGAGGGCCTATGACCAGGTCCTCCACGATGTCTGTATCCAGAACCTGCCGGTGCTCTTTGCAGTGGACCGGGCAGGGCTTGTGGGAAGCGACGGGGAGACCCATCAGGGAATCTTTGATTATTCCTTCCTGACCTCCATACCCAATATGAGCGTCATGGCCCCCAAGAACCTGTGGGAGCTGCGGGCCATGCTGGACTTTGCCATGGATTACAACAGTCCACTGGCTATCCGTTATCCGAGAGGCGAGGCATACCGCGGACTGAAGGAGTTTAGGCAGCCTGTTTCGTATGGTGCGGGTGAAATGCTTTACGAGGAAGGGGACATTGCTCTCCTTGCAGTGGGAAGCATGGTCAGCACGGGGGAGCATGTACGGGAGAAGCTGAAAGCAGAAGGATACAGATGCAGCCTTGCCAACGGCAGGTTTGTGAAGCCCTTTGACAGGAAAATGGTTTCACGTCTGGCTGAGAGGCACCGTCTGATTGTCACCATGGAGGAAAATGTGCTCCAGGGCGGATACGGCCTGGCTGTCACTGCGTTTATACATGAAAACTATCCGGATGTAAAGGTACTTAATATTGCCATTCCTGACGCATATGTGGAGCACGGCAATGTATCCATATTAAGAGAAGGCCTGGGAATCGACAGCGATTCCATTATACGGACCATGAAGGCCAGCGGCTATATAGGGCCGGCCGCACAGGAATCCCCGGAAGTCTGCCCGGTTCCGGACAAAAACCAAGCTTGAACATATGTATCCGGGCGGATAGCTGCCGGACAATGTACGGCGGAAAAGCCTTGACAGGTATCAGATAACACAGGCGGCATTGCCCCCTTAAGCCGGAAGGCAGCAGGGAGATGCCGTTCCGGCATAAGGAGAACAGTAATGAAGAAAGAACGGTTGGACGTGCTTATGGTCCAGAGAAACCTGGCGGAGTCCAGAGAAAAGGCAAAGGCCCTGATTATGTCAGGGATAGTCTATGTCAATGGGCAGAAGGAAGATAAGGCAGGCACGTCCTTTGAGGAGACAGTACAGATTGAGGTTAGGGGAAGCACCCTTAAATATGTCAGCCGCGGAGGGCTTAAGCTGGAAAAGGCCATGAGCCATTTCGGCGTAGAGCTGGCCGGCAAGGTATGTATGGACGTAGGCGCTTCCACCGGCGGATTTACGGACTGTATGCTCCAGAACGGCGCGGTGAAGGTGTATGCCGTGGACGTGGGCCATGGACAGCTTGCCTGGAAGCTGCGCAATGACGACCGGGTTATCTGCATGGAGAAGACCAATATACGGTACGTGACCCCGGAGGATATTGGGGACCGCATTGAGTTTGCCAGTATTGATGTTTCTTTTATATCCCTGACCAAAGTGCTGGGACCGGTAAAACAGCTTCTGACCCAGAACGGCCAGGTGGTGTGCCTGATAAAGCCCCAGTTTGAGGCAGGACGGGAAAAAGTGGGAAAAAAGGGCGTTGTCAGGGAAAAGAGCGTTCATCTTGAAGTCATAGAGATGGTTATGGGGTATGCCAGAACCATTGGCTTTGGCATACTGGGCCTGGAATTCTCACCCATAAAGGGGCCTGAGGGAAACATCGAATATCTTCTGTACCTCCAGAATTGTCCGCAGGAAGAGGCGGGGCAGGAGGAAAACAGGCAGGAAGTAACCAGGCAGGAAGCAGCCAGGCAGGAAGTATCGGCCCGGGCCATAGTGGAGCAGGCCCATGGCTGTCTGGATTAAACAGCCCACGGCCTGCACAAATGGATAAATAACGTATAAAAACGTCAGGAGCCCCATAACCATGAAACATTTTTATATTATTGCCAATCTTGACAAAGAATATGTACAGGAAGCCCAGGTATTCATCAAAGGGTACCTGGAGGCAAAGGGAGCAGAGTGCCTTCTGCACCACACACCTGAGAGAACCAGGGGGGGAGCCCATATTGACGGGGCCCAGGTGCCGGAGGATACGGAGTGTGTCATAACAATCGGGGGAGACGGCACCCTTATACAGGCGGCCAGGGATTTGGCAGGCCGTAATATCCCCATGCTGGGGGTGAACCGGGGCCATCTGGGTTATCTGAATCAGGTGAGCCGGCAGGAGGACATTGCACCGGTGCTGGAGTCCCTGCTGAATGAGCGCTACCAGCTGGAACGGCGGATGATGATACAGGGAACTGCATGGCGGGAGGAAGAGGCCATTTTAAAGGATATTGCCCTCAATGAGATAGCGGTTACCAGAAAGGACCCTCTGAAGGTGCTCCGCTACAGTGTCTATGTAAATGACGAGTATCTCAATGAATACGCAGCAGACGGTGTCCTGGTGGCCACGCCTACAGGGTCCACGGCCTACAATCTTTCAGCAGGAGGACCGGTGATAGCGCCGGGGGCCAGGATGATGGTGCTGACGCCCATCTGTTCCCATTCCCTCAATGCCAGGAGTATTGTGCTGGCTCCGGAGGACCGGGTCCGGATTAAGGTCCTTAACAGCGGCCAGGTCGTATCCTTTGACGGGGATACGTCCATGGAGTTAAAGGCAGGAGACTGCATTGATATCCAATGTTCCGGGCTGCAGACAGTGATGCTCAAGCTAAAGCAGATATCATTCATGCAGAACCTCAGCAACCATCTGGGAGGATTATAGCCAACCCATGGTCCGCAGGCCATTATAAATCAACAAGGAGGGGAGCGTCTCACATGAAAGTAGAGCGCCACAGCAAGATTGTCGAACTAATTGGAAAATATGAGATAGAGACACAGGAGGAGCTGGCAGAGAGATTGAATGAGGCTGGGTTTAATGTGACCCAGGCAACCGTCTCCCGGGACATCCGTGAGCTGAAGCTGACCAAGATGCAGTCGGAGAGCGGCAGACAGCGCTACATGGTTCTGGAAAGCCCCAGAGGGACATCTGCCATTAAATATATCCGTATCCTTAAGGACGGATACATGTCCATGGACATGGCCCAGAATATCCTGGTAATCAAGACCGTATCCGGCATGGCCATGGCTGTGGCTGCTGCCCTGGACGCCATCCAGTTTCACGAAATCGTGGGCTGCATTGCTGGCGATGATACCATCATGTGTGCCATACGCAGTGTGGACGACACCATCATTGTCATGGAAAAAATCAAGAAAATGGTGGAAGACTAACGGAAAAGGGGTGTAATATGTTACTGGAGCTGCATGTAAAGAACCTGGCCCTTATTGAGAAAGCGGATGTGGAATTCGGCGAGGGCCTCAATATCCTTACCGGTGAAACCGGAGCCGGAAAATCCATCATCATCGGTTCCGTAACCATGGCCCTGGGCGGCAAAGCGTCCAAAGGCAGCATACGCCCCGGGGCAGACTACGCCTATATTGAGCTGGTATTTTCCGTCACAGGGGAAGAGAAGCGGAAGGCTCTCAGGGAGCTGGAGGTGGAACCCACAGAGGACGGACTGGTAATCATATCCAGGAAGCTGACCCCTGCCAGGAGCATCAGCCGTATTAACGATGAGACAGTGACCATGGCCAGACTGAGCCAGATTACAGGACTGCTGCTGGATATACACGGGCAGCATGAGCACCAGTCCCTGCTGTACAAATCCAAGCATCTTGAAATTCTGGACGCCTATGTCAAGGCCGCGACCCAGCCTGTAAAACAGACAATTGCAGACAGGTACCGTATATACCGTTCCCTTGAAGAAAAGCTGGGAGGGTTTAATTTGGATGCTGAGAGCCGTATCCGCGAAGCTGACTTCCTGCGGTTCGAGATAGAGGAGATAGAGGCATCAGCCCTGAAGGAAGGGGAGGAGGAGGAACTCACCTCCCTCTACCGCCGTTATTCCCATTCCAGGCGTATTGCAGAATGTCTGGGGGCTGCCTACGGGGCAGTGGAGGGAGAATGGCTTTCAAGGGCCTTAAAAGAGGTGGAGCAGGCCGCTGAGTACGATGACACCCTGGGCGGCATCCGGGACCAGCTCTATGACGCGGATTCCATACTGAGGGATGCAGGAAGGGAAATGTCTGCCTACCTGGATTCCATGGAAATGGACGAGGAAACATTCAGAAAGACCGAGGAACGCCTGGACCTGATACATAACCTTCAGGCAAAATACGGGGCAACAGTGGAGATTATCCGCCAAAAGCTGGAACAAAAAAAGAAAAAGCTGGAAGAACTGGAAGATTATGACGCCCACAGAAAGCGCATGGAGCAGGAATTAGAGGCATGCAGGAATGGATTGGAGAAACTCTGCGCACAATTAACAGGGATACGTAAAAAGGCATCCAGGGAGCTTGTAAAGAAAATCAAGCAGGGTCTGGAGGACCTGAATTTCCTGGATGTGGAATTTGACATGGAATTTGAAAAACTGGGTCACTTTACCTCGTCCGGATGGGACGAAGTCCAATTCCTTATTTCCACCAATCCCGGGCAGCCCATGCGTCCTCTGAAGGATGTAGCGTCCGGAGGCGAGCTTTCCAGAATCATGCTGGCCATTAAGACCGTGCTGGCGGATTCCGACGACATCCCGACCCTGATTTTCGATGAGATAGACACCGGCATCAGCGGGCGTACCGCCCAGAAGGTATCGGAGAAACTAATGCTCATAGCAAAGAACCACCAGGTTATCTGCATCACCCACCTGCCGCAGATAGCGGCTATGGCGGATTCACATTTTGAAATTGCAAAATCTGCCAGCCAGGGCAGGACCATAACCACCATCCGCCTGCTGGACAGAAGGGCTTCCATAGAAGAGCTGGCCAGGCTCTTGGGCGGCGCCAGGATTACAGAGGCCGTACTTAAAAACGCAGGTGAAATGAAGGAATTGGCAGACAGAACAAAATAAAACAGATTGAAATCCTAAGGATGGATAATACTAAGAAAGAGGCAGCGAACATTGCTTCTTTCTTTTTTTGTTATGGTCCATCCGCAGCAGATGCACCATGGCTTTGTATTGACCCATTTTAAATGAATGACTATATAAGGAGGCAGGGCGATGAAGGGGAAATCAATCTTTTACCGGTGGCTGGGACGCATCTTCTGGCTGTCCGTTGTGGCTGTTACGGGATATACGTGGTATTACATGGACCAGGCAGTGCCGGACCGGGTGAGCATTATAGAAAATGAAGAGGAGGAATTTTCCTTCGGCCTGCCTTTGAAGGCAACCATATCCAGCGGCAGCCAGGAAGTGGCCCTGGCAAATGAAAGCAACATACCGGCGGACCAGATTACTATAAGCGGCAGGGACCGTTTTTCCATGTTTGGGGGAGAAAAGGGAAGTTATCAGGTAGGTCTTAAGCTGTTTGGGGTGATAAAATTAAAGGACATACAGGTGGACGTGGTGGACACCAGATATGCCATTCCCTGCGGCTCCCCCATAGGAATCTATCTGAAATCAGACGGCGTCATGGTCATCGGTACAGGACGTATAACGGGAAGCGACGGTATGGAGGTGGAACCTGCCTACGGTATACTGAAATCAGGAGACTATATAGAGGCATTTAACGGAAAGCCCATGAACACAAAGGAGGACCTGATACGCGCTGTCAGCGAGTCAGGCGGACAGGACTGTGTGCTCCAGGTGCGCAGGGAAGGCGAGGACGTGGATGTGAGCCTGAAGCCGGTCCAGGGCGCTGACGGACAGTACAAGCTGGGAGCATGGGTCAGGGACGATACCCAGGGTATCGGTACCATTACTTATGTGGATATGAACGGCAGATTCGGCGCCCTGGGCCATGGAATCAGCGACAGCGATACAGGAGACTTGGTGGAATCCTCTGACGGCGCCCTTTATTCCACTGAAATCATGGGAATTGAAAAAGGCTCCATGGGCAAGCCGGGACTGCTGTCCGGCGTGATTTACTACGGCCCCCAGTCCCATATGGGGGATATTGAAAAGAACACAAATGAAGGCATATTCGGCACCGTCAACCAGCAATTCAAAAAGCAGATAGTGGGAGAGCCTCTGGAAATCGCCTGCCGCCAGGATGTGAAGCAGGGACCGGCCTATATCCGAAGCAATATTTCCGGCGAATTAAAGGATTATGCCATTGAAATTCAAAAGGTGGATTATAATTCCAGCCATAAGAACAAAAGCATGGTCATCAAGGTGACTGACCCGGAGCTGCTGGAGCTGACAGGCGGGATTGTGCAGGGGATGAGCGGCAGTCCGATTATACAGGATGGGAAGCTGGCCGGGGCGGTGACCCATGTGTTTGTGCAGGATGCAAGCCGGGGGTATGGGATATTGATTGAGAATATGTTGGAGCAATGAGGGTGAGGAGCAGACGGAAGACGAGGGCGCAGCTGGGAGTCAGCTCACAGTTGCGCCCTCGTCTGTAGTATGCTATGCTGCGAAGGCCACACAACCGCTGGTGTGCGGAGCGTGTCAACGGTTGTGGCCTGGACGGAGTAGCGGGGCGCGATAGGAGCTTACTAATAGATACTGCTTGTTGTAAGAATGTGGATATGTTATTATAGAGATGTTAGAGTGCGGGAGGTAAGATGAACGAGCAGATTAATTTTTCGCCATTAGTTGAGGACGAAAAAGAAGCCTTTAAACAGAAATTATTTACTACAGAATTGTGGGATACAGCATTGGCTCGCCGGAATCAGCTTTTAAAAGTACATTCGACTAATGTCTCAAAACTGGCTCGCAAATTTGCAGGAAAATTCGGCATGGAAGCTCTCTTGGATGTGGCAGGATATTTACACGATTATGGTAAAGCCACACTGGAATGGCAGGAATATTTGAAGAAGCTGTTGCACGAGAATGTAGCAATCGTTCCTCACAGTATTCATGGTGCAAAATATGGTTTTGCTAAAGCTAATTCATACCATTATATCGCTGAATTACTCGGAAACGTTATTATATACCTACTGCTCTCGATGGGCTAAAGATAGAAGAACTTGATGGTCAATAGACATATGGTTCAGGACTAAAACGTATTTTGATTGATGGAGAATATATGAATATTAACTCGATTTTAAATAAAAGCTTTCATGAATTAACACCGGATGACTGCGTTGCGATAAATAATTATCTGTTGGACAGGATGTTAATCGAATTACAGAAAAAGGATCGAAGCGGTATCTATGGAATTACCCAGAGAGAATTTGCCTATAATTCAAATCGCATCGAAGGCAGCCGGCTGTCAAGAGAACAGACGGCGTCATTATTTAATACCGGAACAATTATGTCCGATGGAGAGATTTACCGGGCCAAGGATATTGAAGAAACCAATGGACATTTTCTTATGTTTAATCTGGCCTTAAAAACAATCAACGAGGTATTATCGGAACCCCTTATTAAACAATTCCATGCGGCGCTTAAGCAGGGAGTATTTGAGGACCGGGCCAATGGTTATCCGATTGGGGAGTATAAAAACAGACAGAATGTGGTGTGGGATATTGAAACAGTTAAGCCGAATCAGGTTCATGAGAAGATGTGTGAACTGTTGGGAATCTATCTTAACAGCGAAAAATCTCTAATCGATATTACTAAACTTCATGCCGAATATGAAAAAATACACCCTTTTCAGGATGGAAATGGACGCACAGGCAGAATGATTCTATTCCGGGAGTGTTTGAAAAATGGGATTATTCCATTTGTGATTTGTGATGAGAATAAAAATCAATATACACATCTTCTAAATGCTGCGCAGAAAACAGAAGATTTTGCGGCATTGGCAGGTTATTTTGAGGAGGAGGCGTGTAAGTATTACGAAATACTTCAAGAATTTTTGAGAGTATATGAAAATAAAGATTAAAATTGTTATCCCTTACTTGACTCACTCGTGAGCGGTAGTCCAATTATACAAGATGGGAAGCTGGCCGGGGTGGTGACACATGTGTTTGTACAGGATGCAAGCCGGGGGGATGGGATTTTGATTGAGAATATGTTGGAGTATTGAGGGTGAAGGAATAAGCACAAAATGGCTGTGATTCAACCAAAATCAAAACTAGAGTAGATGAGGAAAGGCTTTCGGAAGATTACGAATTATCCTTCATCATATAAGTGCGAATGCCAAGTGAACAGGAAAACTTGGGGGGATTCGTACCCCTTTTAAGGGACTTTGAGTAAAAAAAATCAAAGGAGATGCAAGCAAATGTAGAATTATGAGATAAAATTGTACAATATGTATACAATGTGACTGATGTGAAATGGAAAGATTGGATATGTTTGCTGTCAGCTTCTGCGAAGAAGCTGTGGATTGAAATTATTGGGTCCATGACCGAAAATAAATCCCCGCACACGTCAGCTTCTGCGAAGAAGCTGTGGATTGAAATCCCTGGCGGACAACGTAAGAAGTACAACCGGTACGTCAGCTTCTGCGAAGAAGCTGTGGATTGAAATAAAAGCGCTTTGGGATAACACGGACCAGCTGGCAGTCAGCTTCTGCGAAGAAGCTGTGGATTGAAATAGACGAGGACAAGACCACGCTGGCGGCCTGGATTGTCAGCTTCTGCGAAGAAGCTGTGGATTGAAATGTAAGAATCCGTCCTACGGCTACGGCAGTCCAATGTCAGCTTCTGCGAAGAAGCTGTGAACTGAAATGGTTGTTGCCATAGGTTTCCACAATCTGGTGCATGTCAGCTTCTTCGAAAAAGCAGCAAATTAAACACCAGAACCGCAACCATGACACGCCCATGCATGCCACCTCCTTCAAAGAATCCATAGAACAAAGCAATCATTTCCCATATCATCCGATAATGATTGGCTCGTACGAGGCATCTGCTGATGCCTCCCATACCAATCAAATGACCATGAGCATGTCGTCATACATCGCTCCGCACTCTTTCCCATGTCATTCTTCCGCCCTCAATCACTCCCCCTCGTCAAAATTCGACAAATCCCGTCGCTCCCCCTCCCGAAAATCTGCCAAAGTTTTAAATATCAGGAGGAAAAACAGTGATGTTTGCGTTCTATAATCGTGCCTGTGAGAATATAATGAAATGAAACATCAACGTGCTGAAATTACAAAAATGGTGTCGAATTAAAGTAAAATAAAGTAAAAAAACCAATTATTTGTTACAGAAATGTTAATCGTCACAATTAATAATTGCAAAATGACACCAAAAATGATACAATTTAATCTCGACGCGTGTCTAAAATTGCGACCACGAACCGTTGATATATGGTAAGGGGACCATATATAATAAATTTCGCCAGGAGTTATATTGACGAAGGAGATGGATTTGATGTAGAGGTGGTCGAATAGCAGCTACCGATTTTTTGACAGGTAGTTCAGCACAGGCAAACAATTTTAGGAGGTAAAAGGAAGTGGAAAAGCTGAATGTTGCGATTGTCGATGACAATCCGCTAATTCTGAATACGCTGGATGAACTGATTAACGCAGAGGACGGATTATCTGTAATTGGAAAGGCAGACAATGGTGCTGATGCCATTAACATGATTGTTGACACTACGCCGGACATTGTTCTGCTGGATTTGGTAATGCCGAAAATTGACGGTATATCCGTGGTGGAAAAAGTGAAAAGCGAGCATACTTTCCTGAAAAATCCTGCATTTATTATACTTAGTGCAGTAGGTGGTGAACAGATGACAGAAGATGCCTTTAAGGCGGGAGCTAATTACTATCTGATGAAACCCTTCGACAAGGAAATCCTGGTAAACAAGATTCGTCATATCGGTAAACTGCCTGATAAACAACCGGCAGGAAAAGTATTAACGGCTCCGTTTGAGCCAGGGGAAGAATCCCATATCACCAGGGAGGAGTACATGAAGGAGCATCTGGAAACGGACATCACAAAGATGCTTCACGAGCTGGGCATACCTGCCCACATCAAAGGATATCAGTATCTCAGAGACGCCATCGCCATGTCGGTGGAAGACCAGGAAATGATGAGCAGCGTGACGAAAATCCTCTATCCGGCCATTGCCAAACGCAATCAGACCACGGCCAGCCGGGTGGAACGAGCCATACGTCATGCCATCGAGGTGGCCTGGGGCAGAGGCAAGATGGAAACCATCGATGAAGTTTTCGGTTATACAATCAGTACCGGAAAGGGTAAGCCTACCAATTCTGAATTCATTGCGCTGATATCGGATAAAATACTCTTGGAATACAAAAAAATTTAAGACAAATTCATCAGAAAGAACTTCCTAATTTCGGAAAAGTAAGGTATACTATTAGGAAAGGCATATGGAACCTGTTCGTCAGGAGAGGGAGGTTTTGATGAAGAAAATACTATTTGCAGCTTCAGAAGCAGTGCCGTTTATTAAAACAGGAGGACTGGCAGACGTAGTGGGCTCCCTGCCGAAATGCTTTAATAAAGAGTATTTTGATGTCAGGGTCATCATCCCAAAGTACCTTTGCATCAAGCAGGAGTGGCGTGACAGGATGGAATATGTGAACCACTTCTATATGGATTACCTGGGACAGAGCCGCTATGTGGGCATTCTACAGTACGTACATGAAGGTATAACCTTTTACTTTATTGATAATGAGAGCTATTTTAGCGGAGCAAAGCCATATGGCGACTGGTATTGGGATTTGGAGAAGTTCTGCTTCTTCTGCCGGGCAGCCTTATCAGCACTGCCGGTGATTGGATTCCAGCCGGATGTGGTACACTGCCATGACTGGCAGACCGGACTGATACCTGTCCTTCTCAAGGATAAGTTCCACGAAGGCGAATTTTTCTGCAACATGAAGTCTGTAATTACCATCCACAACCTGAAGTTCCAGGGTGTGTGGGATGTGAAGACCATTAAGCGCTTCACGGAACTGCCGGATTACTATTTCGCACCGGATAAGCTGGAAGCCTACAAGGACGGAAACCTGTTAAAGGGCGGTATTGTATTTGCAGATGCCATCACCACGGTCAGCAACACATATGCAGAGGAAATCAAGCTGCCGTTCTACGGCGAGGGACTGGACGGCCTTATGCGTTCCAGGGCCGGAAGCCTAAGGGGCATTGTCAACGGCATTGACTACGATGAGTTTAATCCGGAGACAGATACGTACATCGCCCAGACCTATAATGCTAAAAATTTCCGCAAGGAAAAGGTAAAGAACAAGAAGACGCTCCAGCAGGAGTTAGGCCTTCCTGTGGATGAGAAGAAGTTTATGGTGGGAATTGTCTCCCGTCTTACGGACCAGAAGGGCTTTGACCTGATTCAGTGTGTCATGGATGAGCTGTGCAACGATGATTTGCAGCTGGTGGTCCTGGGAACCGGTGAGGAACGTTATGAGAATATGTTCCGCCACTATGACTGGAAGTACCATGACAGGGTATCTGCCCAGATTTATTACTCAGAGGCCATGTCCCATAAGATTTACGCTGCCAGCGACGCATTTCTCATGCCATCCCTGTTTGAGCCCTGCGGTTTGAGCCAGCTGATGGCCCTGCGCTACGGCACAGTGCCTATTGTCAGGGAGACAGGCGGCCTTAAGGACACGGTGGAGCCCTATAATGAATACGAGAGCTCAGGCACAGGATTCTCCTTTGCCAATTACAATGCTCATGAGATGCTGGGAAGCGTACGTTATGCCAAGTATGTCTACAGCAGCAAGCGCCGTGAGTGGAATAAAATTATCGACAGGGCCATGGCCAAGGATTATTCCTGGTGGACCTCTGCCTCTAAGTACCAGGAACTTTATGACTGGCTGATTGGATATTGACAACAGACCTGTAATGTCGGATAATATGCTGATGAACTAAGAAAGGTGTGATGCCCATATGGAGCCGTCAGTGGTTTCAGAGATAACAGAAGACGAGGAGTATATGGAGTGCGTAAAGGACATACTGTGCCACCCTGTATTCCAGTCCATGGACCAGTATATACAGCACGGGAGTACTACATGCAAGACCCACTGTATACAGGTTTCATACCTTGGATATAAGCTGTGCAAACAGCTGGGAGGAAATTGGAGAAGCGCTGCTCGGGCAGGGCTTCTCCATGATTTGTTTTTATACGATTGGCATACCCATGCTAAGGAGACGGGCCAGTACTTCCATGGATTCACCCATCCAAAAGCAGCCCTGGTGAATGCAGACCGGCATTTCCGGCTGACAGAGGAGGAACGGATGATTATCCTGAGGCACATGTGGCCCCTGACCCTTGTCCCTCCCACATCCAGGGCAGGATATGCAGTTACTTGTGCAGATAAATATTGCAGTACAGTGGAGACCACGGCCCGGTTTAAGCACTGGATACGGATGTGCCTGTTTGCGCAGCCCGCCAGGAGGTAAGCATGTGTTTTGCTGAAACCGTTCCAAAGCCCGTTTGAAAGGGGAAAGAATAATCCGATTATGAATGTATGGACACAGATGCTCGGCAATCAGCTTCTTATGAGTGCTGTTACAGGATGGGTGGTTGCCCAGTTCTTAAAGACTCTGATTGATTTTGCTTTAAATAAGAACTTTAACGCGGAGCGCCTGGTGGGGTCAGGCGGCATGCCCAGTTCCCATTCAGCCACGGTCTGCGGCCTGACCACAGCGGCCCTGCTGAAATACGGGGCCGGGTCCTTTGAATTTGCCGTGTCCTTCGTGCTCTCCATGATTGTCATGTATGATGCCATCGGAGTGAGGCGGGAAACCGGAAAACAGGCCAAGCTGCTGAATTCCATTCTTTCGGAGAATCCGCTTAAGCTGAATGCGGAAGTGCTTCAGGAGAAGCTTAAGGAGTATGTGGGACACACGCCCCTGCAGGTTCTGGCAGGGGCAATACTGGGAATTGGGCTGGCTCTGGCCCTGAATCCCTATTATTAACACGGCGGGGGGTATCATGTTAGACAGGAAGGACAGAAGATACCATGAATATTTATGATTTCATCAACTGGTTTTTTATGTATAGTTTTCTTGGTTACCTGCTGGAATGTATGGTGCTGAGTGCAGAATATAAGCGGCCTGTGGTGGACCGTGGCTTTGGCCATGGCCCCTTTTGCATCATATACGGCTTCGGCGCCCTGGGAGCCTGTATGCTGCTGAGACCTGTCGCAGGCAGGCCCATGGAGCTCTACACAGCATCCATGGCCATGGCTACTACCATGGAACTGGTCACGGCCAATATTATGGTCCGCCTCTTTGGTTCCTTCTGGTGGGATTACAGCCATAAACCCTTTAATTACAGAGGAATGGTTTGTCTGGAAAGCAGTCTTGCCTGGGGACTTTTGGGCCTGTTTTTCTTTTATTTTCTGGATATCAGGGTGCGCGCTGCCGTGATTAGCCTGCCCGGCCATGTAGGGACTGTCCTGGCAGTAGGACTTACCATGTTCTATCTGGTGGATTTCATCCACTGCCTTCGTCTGCGCCTGGGCGGTATGGAAGAGGAAGATGAGCCGGCAGTGGGCCGGCTGAAAATATATTGATTGGATGAAAGGCTGCTGCAGGTGGCTGTTACCATTGGCCTACATGCAGCAGTCTTTTCGCCATTCTGTCCCGCCCTGTTTTTCCGGCGGATTGGATAAAGGAGAATGACATGGATATGAGACATACTTGGGGAGGATTTAATGTGGTGCTGGCCTCGGCATCCCCCAGACGGAAGGAACTGCTGGCACAAATCGGCCTGGAGCCTGAAATCAGGCCCAGCCGGATGGAGGAGGAAACCAGTGAGAAGAAACCGGACATGGTGGTCATGGAACTGTCCAGACAAAAAGCAGAGGATGTTGCGTCTGGTTGTCCTGAGGGCACTATGGTAATTGGGGCTGATACAGTGGTTTCCGTTGGAAATGAGATACTGGGCAAGCCGGGAACTCCCATGCGGGCCTATGAGATGCTGGAGAAGATTCAGGGCAGGACCCATCAGGTATATACCGGGGTTACGGTGCTGCTGTGCCAGGGGGAGGAAAGGTGCCATGGCATCACATTTGCGGAGCGCACCGATGTCCATGTGTACCCTATGACCTGCGGGGAAATGAAGGAGTATGCCCAGTGCGGGGAACCTCTGGATAAGGCCGGGGCCTATGGGATTCAGGGCAGGTTTGCCGCTTATATCAGAGGAATTGACGGGGACTACGCCAATGTGGTGGGTCTGCCCGTGGGACGTCTCTATCAGGAGATAAAAACACTTTTGGAGGACAGGGAAGATGATTAAGCTGATAGTATCGGATGTGGATGGAACCCTTGTGCCGGACGGTTCCCCGGATTTGGACCCGGAAGTATTCGACATCATTCTGGGGCTTCGGGAAAAGGGAATGCAGTTTGTGGTTGCCAGCGGGCGTCCGTGGGCCAGCGTGGAAAGCGCATTTGAGCCGGTAAAAAAGAAGATTTTCTATGTTGCCAACAACGGGGCGTATGTGGGATGCCACGGCAGATGCCTGTATGCCTATACCATGGACCGTCAGCTGGCTCACCGCATCATCCGGAAGGTGCGTATGCATCCGGAACTGGAGATGGTCTATGCCGGTGTAAACGGAGATTATCTGGATTCCAAGAACGATGCCCTGTGCGACTGGCTCACCAATGGCTATAAGTTCAATGTTATCCGGGTTAAGGATGTGCTGGAGCTGGAGGAGCCGTGTGTGAAGATTTCCATTTATAAGAAGGAGGGAATCGAGGCAGCAACCAGGGACATATACGATGCGTTTAAGGACGAGGCAAAGATGGCCTGCGCCGGTGACATGTGGATGGACTGCATGGCCAGGGATGTGAACAAGGGCCGTGCCGTGCGCACCATCCAGGAAAGCCTGGGCATTAAGATGGAGGAGACCATGGCCTTTGGGGACCAGCTCAACGATATAGAAATGCTGAACCAGGCCTATTACAGCTTTGCGGTTGCCAATGCCAGGGAAGAAGTACGCAGGGCGGCCAGATTCCAGGCGGACAGCAATGTGCGGGGCGGAGTCCTCAAGATACTGAAAGGGCTGCTGTGAGAGGAGCGTGACAGTGGACAGAAGCAGGATATACAAGGGACGGGGGAAGAGATGGAAAAGGACCTTGACATTGTGCCTGGCAGCAGTCCTGGCACTGGCTGTTTTTAGCGGGTGTTCCAGCAAGACAGCCGCAACGACCGGCTCCAGGACCGTGGACAAGGAGTATACCAGGGGACAGATGATGGTTATTGCCATTACAGAGCGCAACCGGTACCAGAATATATATACCAGCGAGCTGTGGTCCGTGAAGGCAGACGAGAACGGTGATACATTTGAGGACAAGCTGATGGACCAGGTGGAGCAGTTCCTGATAGAGCTGGCCACCACCAACCTGATGGCGGATGAACAGGGAATCGAACTTACGAGCCAGGAAAAGGATGCCCTTAAGTCTCTTGCCCAGGAATATTACAGGAATTTATCGGAGCAGGACCGCAGGTTCATGGATGTATCCGAGGACGAGGTGTATGACCTGTACTGTGAATACTACCGGGCGGATAAGCTGGTAGCGGAGCTGACCAAAAACGAGAACCTGGAGGTTAGTGACGCAGAAGCAAAAGTAATAGGCATCCAGCAGATTGAGCTGGATTCCAGGGAGGAAGCAGAGAATGTGCTGGCTCTGGCCCAGGCGGAAAAAGCGGATTTTGGAGCCATTGCTGTAAAATATTCAAAAAACAGCCGGACAGACAGAACACTGGAGTGGCAGAAGGAAATGGACGGCCTTGACAGGGCTGCGTTTGAGCTGGAGCAGGACCAAATCAGCGGAATTCTGGAGCAGGGCGGAAGATATTATATTCTGAAGTGTGTCAATGCCTATGACGAGGAGGCCACGGCTGCCAGAAAGAGCAGACTGGCCCAGGAAAAGAAGACAAAGGCATTCCTGGGAATCTATGAGCCCTATGTAAAGGAGCATACTGTGAAGCTTAAAAAGCTGCCCGGTGACGTGGTGGAGTTCTCAGGCGGCGAAGGCTGCACAGCGGATAATTTTTTCCAGCTGTATCACGGATACTTCAGCAAATAGTGTTTACGGTGCTGCAACAGCAATTGATGGATTTCGATGGCTTTGCAGCACTTTTTACGGTATTTACATTATTGCATATACATTAAGGAAAGCACAGGTCACTGGTTAAAGGGATAAATTGACGGAATATGTAATTTGATGTAATATATTAAAGAGATGTTAAGAAAGACAGCAAATAATGATTAGCAGGAGGGTTTGCAATGTTCGAATTAGGTAAATGTATTCTGGTTACAAATAATGACCGGGCAGCAGAAAAATGGGGGGACAAGGTAGAGCAGGTGGTTCTGGTGGAAACCTATGAGGAGGTACTGTTAAAGGCAAGGGACCTGATTCATACCAACCACAAACTTCTGACCCATCCCCAGGCGTCCAGTTTAAAGCCCAACCAGACGCCCTACAGGACCATTCTTTTGTACAATGAAACAGGAAAAAGCGATGCAGGGGACATACGCTTGATTGAGGAGGCCATAGATGCATTTAATAAGTGGACTGCCATTAAGAAGGTACCCAAGTATGACGAGAAGATTGCCTACGATTACAAGACCATTGATTTGTCAATGATAGAAAATGTAATCCCTAAATTATAGGGATAATAAGGAACTGAATGTGAGGAAGTCATGAAAAAGAATGTGGGAACATCCTACTTTAAAGATTTGAGCAGGAAAGATTATGTGGTTCAGGCCAGCAGAATCATAAAGAAGGAGGGAGTGGAGGCCATCAGCATCCGGCGCATTGCGGCAGAACTGGGATGTTCATCCGCCAGCATGTACCGGTATTTCCAGAACCTGGACGAGCTTTTATTTTATGCCCAGCTGGATGCGCTCAATGAGTATATCCTGGATTTGTCAAAATGCGAGAAGGATTGGAATGATATCTGGGATGTGCATTTCGGCATATGGCGTTCCTATGCAAAGGAAGCTTTTAAAAAGCCCCAGGCATTTGAGGCTGTTTTTTACCGGAACATCAACCGGGACCTGGGTGAGGCCCTTAAGGAATACTATGAGATGTTTCCGGATGCCATCATACAGGTAAGCCCCTTCATCAAGGAAATGCTTGAGATTCCCAGCTATTACCAGAGGGACTATTACATATGTAAGCTTCTGGTGGCTGAGGGTAAGATTTCAGAGGAGAATGCAAAAAAGCTGAACCATATTATATGTACCCTGTTTCTGGGATATTTTAAGTTTGTCCAGGAGCACGGTATCAGCCAGGAAGAGATTCCGGAGCTGGTGAACCAGTTCATTCAGGAGAGTAAGGAAATCACACAGTGCTATGCCTATGATTTTCACCCAAATAGTGAATATACACAAAAAACATGACAAATTTATAACAAATTGACGAAAAAGACAATTCCTACAGAAAATAACAATAGACGTCAAGAGTTCCATTGATTATCGCGATAACTTATGTTATATTATAGACATAAGTTATCGCGATTACTATTTTTAATTATCATTTTTGCACAAAACCCAAATTTTGTAACTGAAAGAGTACTGTCATGGTTGCCAGGTACGATATATGGGAATATCATGGACAATCAGGCAGTAAAATATAAAGAAGTGGAGGTATTTCATATGAAGCTTGAATTGGGAAAAATCTTTATCAAAGATATCCGATTCGATGACAAGACTCACGTGAAAGACGGAGTGCTCTATGTCAACAAAGAGGAAGTTGAAAAGCTTGTGCTGGAAGACGATAAGCTGACCGGCTGCCACGTTGACATTGCAAGACCAGGTGAGTCCGTCAGGATTACACCGGTTAAGGACGTGATTGAGCCAAGGGTTAAGGTCAGCGGCGGAGAGATTTTCCCAGGCGTGATTGGGAAGGTAAGCCCTCAGGTGGGTACCGGAAGAACACACGCCCTGGAAGGCTGCTGTGTAGTGACTGTCGGTAAAATCGTAGGATTCCAGGAGGGCGTTATCGACATGAGCGGCCCTGCTGCAGATTACTGCCCATTCTCACAGACTTATAACCTCTGCGTGGTAGTGGAGCCGGCTGACGGCCTGGAAACCCATGTATATGAGAAGGCTGCCCGTATGGCAGGCTTAAAGGTAGCTGCTTATGTAGGCGAGGCAGCAAGGGAACTGGAGCCGGATGAAATCGTTACTTATGAGACAAAGCCAATTTTCGAGCAGGCTGCCATGTATCCGGACCTTCCAAAGGTAGGCTACATCCATATGCTGCAGTCACAGGGACTTCTGCATGATACATATTATTACGGCGTGGATGCCAAGCAGTTCATCCCCACCTTTATGTATCCAACGGAAATCATGGACGGCGCTATTGTTTCCGGCAACTGCGTTGCTCCATGCGACAAGGTTACCACTTACCATCATTTCCACAATCCGGTTATTGAGGACTGCTACAAGCACCATGGCAAGGATATCAACTTTATGGGCGTTATCCTGACCAACGAGAACGTATTCCTGGCTGACAAAGAGCGTCATTCCGATATGGTTGCCAAGCTGTGCAACTGGATGGGATTAGACGGCGTTCTGATTACCGAGGAGGGATACGGCAATCCTGATACCGACCTGATGATGAACTGCCGCAAGGTAGAGCGTGCAGGAACCAAGGTTGTTCTGATTACCGACGAGTTCCCGGGCAAGGACGGAAAGTCCCAGTCCCTGGCAGACGTGTGCGAGGAAGCTGATGCACTGGCATCCTGCGGACAGGGCAATGCCACACTCCAGTTCCCGGCCATGGATAAGGTCATCGGAACACAGGACTTCATCGAGATGCAGATTGGCGGCTGGGACGGCTGTAAGAACCCGGACGGCAGCTTTGAGGCAGAGCTTCAGATTATCATCGCCTCCACCATTGCCAATGGTTTCAACAAGCTGGCAGCTAGAGGCTATTAATCGAAAATAAAGGAGATGGAAAGATGGCTAAATATAAAATAGTACATTATATTAACCAGTTCTTTGCCGGAATCGGCGGTGAAGAAAAAGCCGACTATACCCCTGAGCTTCGGGAAGGGGTCGTAGGACCAGGTATGGGACTTAAGGCTGCACTGGGAGAGGATTATGAAATCGTATCAACCGTTATCTGCGGTGACAACTATTTCGGAGAGAATCTGGATGCTGCAACCGATACCATCATTGAGATGGTAAAGAAATGCGAGCCTGATGTATTCGTGGCAGGCCCTGCGTTCAATGCAGGACGTTACGGCGTTGCCTGCGGCACCATCTGCAAGGCAGTGGAAGAGCGTCTGGGCATCCCGGTTATCACCGGTATGTATATTGAGAATCCGGGCGTGGATATGTTCCGCAAGGACCTTATCATCGTGGAAACCCCTAACTCCGCAGCAGGTATGCCAAAGGTACTTCCTGTTATGTCCAGCCTGATTAAGAAGATGGCAGAGGGCGCAGAAATCCTTGGACCGAAGGAAGAGGGATACATTGAGAGAGGAATCCGTGTGAACTACTTCGCTGAGAAGAGAGGTTCCGAGCGCGCTCTTGAGATGCTGGTTAAGAAGTTAAAAGGCGAGGAATATGATACAGACCTTCCTATGCCTAAGTTTGACAGGGTAGCACCGGCTGAGCCTGTTAAGGATATCAAGCATGCAAAGATTGCTGTGGTTACCTCCGGCGGTATTGTGCCAACAGGCAACCCTGACCATATCGAGTCCTCCAACGCCACCAAGTGGGGCAAGTATGACATTACCGGTATGGACCGTCTGTCACCCGATGAGTTTACAACCATCCACGGCGGATATGACCGCCAGTTTGCTATGGCCAACCCTAACGTGGTTGTTCCATTAGACGCATTGAGAGAGCTGGAAAAAGCAGGCGAGTTCGGCGAGCTTGTGAACTATTTCTGCGCTACTACCGGTACCGGAACAGCAACTGCATCTGCAGCTAAGTTCGGCAGCGAGATTGGACAGATGTTCATTGATGAGCATGTGGATGCGGTAATACTGGTCTCCACCTGAGGTACCTGTACTCGTTGCGGTGCAACGATGGTTAAGGGTATCGAGAAATATGGCATTCCGGTAGTTCACATGGCTACTGTAGTTCCGATTTCACTGACAATAGGCGCTAACCGTATCATTCCTGGTATAGGCATTCCTTATCCTCTGGGCGATCCGCCACAGGGCGAGAAGGACAGCTATAAACTCCGCTTATCCATGGTCAGAAGAGCTCTCAAAGCACTTCAGACACCGGTTGATGGCCAGACTGTGTTTGAGAAATAATCACAGATATGACAAATCCGGCGCAGCAGGCAGCTTGCCCGCTGCGCCGGCATAAATTAAGACAGCGTTTCAGCGCTGTATCAGACCATGGATAGGAGAAGGCGTATGGATAGTGATAAGAAAGTCAACTGGGGACGGGTAGTTATACTTGCCGGAGCAATCATCGCGTTTACCATTGGTTCCGGGTTTGCAACAGGACAGGAGATTGTCCAGTACTATACTGCATACGGCGTGCAGGGAATTCTGACGGTATTACTGTTTGCGGTCTGCTTCATTTACTATAATTATAACTTTGCCAAAGCCGGAGCAGAAGAACGTTTTGAAAAAGGAAATGACGTATACAAATTTTACTGCGGTAAATACGTTGGGACCTTCATGGATTATTATTCTACTATATTCTGTTACATGTCATTTTTCGTTATGGTTGGAGGTGCTGCCTCTACACTGCACCAGCAGTACGGTCTTCCTCATTGGGTAGGCGGCGTGGTTCTGACAGCACTGGCAATCCTTACCGTGGTAGGGGGACTCAACTCGCTGGTCGACAAGATTGGTGTGGTTGGCCCGGCTATCGTTATACTCTGTATCGGTATCGGCGTGGTTACCCTGTTCAATGATGCAGGAAATGTGGGCGCCGGGCTGGAGGTTATCCGTACAGGTGCCTTTGCCGAGGCAGGCAGTGAGACTATCAAGAACGCAGGTCCTAACTGGGTGATATCAGCCCTGTCCTATGCGGGCTTTGTGCTGTTGTGGTTCGCCAGCTTTACAGCGGCATTGGGAGCGAATAATAAAAAGAAAGACGTGGAGTATGGCATCTACGGAGGCACTGTTGCCGTATGTGTTGCCATTATCCTTATCATGCTGGCACAGGTTGCCAATATCAATACACCTGGATTAAGCAATTCCGGTATCTTTGTATGGAATGCCGATATCCCCAATCTGATTCTGGCAGAGCGTATCTGGAAACCATTTGCATCCTTCTTTGCAGTGGTTGTATTTGCTGGTATTTATACAACCGCAGTTCCGCTGCTGTATAATCCATGCGCAAGGTTCGCAAAAGAGGGAACCAGCCAGTTTAAGCTTCTGACCGTTGCTCTTGGAGTCATTGGACTGATTGTAGGACTCTTCCTTCCTTTCAGGGTCCTGGTCAATATTATCTACGTGCTCAACGGATATGTTGGCGCTGTACTGATACTGTTCATGTTGTGGAAAAATATTAAGGATGTATTTTTAAAGAAGAAATAGAATGAGAATCTATATTGTGGACTGCGACAGGAATTCGCGGACAGAACTGAAAACCATGATTGAAGACAACGGTATGGGAACTGTTGCCGGCATTGCATCCAGATGGGAGGAAGCCTATCTGGAAGTCCAGGAGATGTGCCCGGATATGATTCTGGCAGACCTTACTCTTTCTGCACCCAAAACCATTGCATACATACAGAAAATCAGAGAGGTACTGCCCCAGACATCGGTTGTCATCCTTTCGCATGTCAATGATATGGATATTGTCAGTATGGCTTATGAAAAAGGCGCGGAGCTTTTGATTCATAAACCGTTCAATGCGACAGAAGTAAAGAACGTACTGCACAATATAGAAATGGCCAGGGCCATGCAGTGGCTGATTGTCAAGGCCAGGAATGACTTTGCCGCAGGCGCATTTTCCTGGGAGGCAAAGGTGCAGGGACGGAACATGCAGCCTGAAGAACAGGAGCCGGATTATAACCAGCCTATACGGCGGTTAAAGGGAATCCTGCAGGAAATCGGTATACTCAGCGAGGCGGGGAGCAAGGATATCATCCGTATTATCCGCTATCTGGTTGAAGAGGACCTGGACTTAAGGGACATTACGGTCCGTGAGCTGTGCAGCAGGACGGGACAGAATTCCAAGAGTGTGGAACAGCGGATACGGCGCGCAGCCTCTGCCGGTATGGCGAATCTGGCATACAGAGGAATGGATGATTATGCAGACCCTGTGTTTAATGAATACAGCGCCAGGCTTTACAGTCTGGAACAGGTTAAACGGGAAATGAGCTATATCAGGGGCAAGAGCGACGGACACGGAAACGTAAGAGTCAGAAAATTCCTCAGCGGCCTGCTTGTCTGCTGCAAGGATATTTAGAAATGTTTAGAATGTAACAGAGTGGAAGGGGGCAGGCTGTCCGCTCCCGGTTTGCAAAGCTGCAAAGCTGGGAAGACAGGACTGCCTCCTTTTTGTGAAAATTTTATCAAATCACCATCACCGGATGGGAAGACGGACCGTCCACATGGCCTATGACAGCCGGGGACTGGCAGGCCTTCTGAAGGGCTTCCATAATGCGCCCTGCTTCCTGGGGCGCCACACTGTACAGGAGGCCGCCGGAAGTCTGAGGGTCGAAGAGAAGGTCGTGTACATGGGAAGGAAGGTCCTTTGGCAGTGCCACCTTTGCCTTAAGGTGATTCATGTTCTGGTATGCAACCGCAGGCACAAGCCCCATGGATGCATAGGTGTCCGCACCGGGGAGAAGGGGGACGCTGCCGCTGTCTATGATTACGGTAAGTCCGGATTCCCCGCACATCTCATAGCTGTGGCCCAGCAGTGAGAATCCGGTCACATCGGTGCAGGCGTGGACGCCGTCCAGGCTGCGCACTGCATCGGCTGCATATTTATTCAACGTAGCCATACAGTCAACCATGGACTTGTGTTCTGATGCAGATAAAAGGCCGCCCCGGTCGGCATTGGTCAGAACGCCGGTGCCCAGGGGTTTGGTGAGAATCAGCACGTCGCCCTGCCGGATAGAGTTGTTGCGCAGGATGCGGTCCGGATGGACCAGGCCGGAGACGCACAGACCATATTTGGGTACCTCGTCCTTGATGGTGTGGCCGCCCACTACAATGGCCTCTGCCTCAGCCACCTTGTCATAGCCGCCCCGGAGGATGGCCTGGACCGTGTCAAAGGGAAGGTGTTCCGGAAACATGAGGATGTTCATACACAATCTGGCTTCCCCGCCCATGGCCCATACGTCGGACAGGGAGTTGGCGGCAGCAATCTGGCCGTACTCATATGCATCATCCACGGCCGGCGGGAAGATGTCCACGGTCTGTATCAGGGCAAGATCAGGTGTAAGCTGGTAAACGGCCGCATCGTCGGAGGTATCATATCCCACCAGAAGCCGGTCATCATGAAATGTTGGCAAACCGCGCAGAACCTGCGCGAGGGTATCAGGCCCTATCTTGGACGCTCAGCCGCCGCAGGAACCTGTTAGTTCAGTCAGTTTAATATCGCTCATCAGTGATACTCCTTATCATTGGATGAAAATTGATAGCTACTAACTTATTATATTATCTGTTTTCCAGGTTTTGTCAAGGACAAACGCGGGGAACCCCCCTGTTTTTGGAGATGGATATAAAGAAACTATTTAACCAAAAGTTATCGCGATTACATTAAGGAGGTTAAAAATGATTGATTTGACCAAGGAAAACTTTGAGGAAGAAGTATTGAAGGCCCAGGGCTATGTGCTGGTAGACTTCTATGGGGACGGATGCGTTCCCTGTGCAGCCCTTATGCCTCATATCCACAAGTTTGAGGAAGTGTACGGAACATCCATTAAATTCTGTTCCCTGAACACCACAAAGGCCAGACGGCTTGCCATTGCCCAGAAGGTGCTGGGACTGCCTGTGATTGCTATTTACAAAGACGGGGAAATGATTGATTCCAGGGTAAAGGATGACGCGACCCCGGAGGGCTGCGAGGAAATGATTAAGAAATACGCCTGATGACAGGCACGGCCCGGACAGCCGGATACAAATGATGCATGACCGCTGATGCGGCTGATGTATAAAAGCAGCGCTTGAAAGCGCAATAAAGAAAAGGAGGAACAATGTATGGCTATACTGAAAGACAAGTATGCAATCATCATCGGTGACCGCGACGGCGTACCCGGACCAGCCATCGAAGAGTGTGCCAAGACAGCAGGCGCAAAGATAGCTTACTCTTCCACAGAGTGCTTTGTCTGAACGTCCGCAGGTGCCATGGACCTGGAAAACCAGAAGAGGGTTTTAAACATAAGTGAGGAGCACGGCCCGGAGAACGTAGTAGTTCTTCTGGGAGCTGCTGAAGCAGAGGCCGCAGGCCTTGCAGCAGAGACCGTTACAGCCGGCGACCCAACTTATGCAGGTCCATTGGCAGGAGTCCAGTTGGGACTAAGTGTATATCATATCTGCGAGGATGAAGTAAAAGCTGAGACAGACCCAGCTGTTTATGAGGAGCAGGTGGGAATGATGGAGATGGTTATGGATGTTCCTGCCATCCATGAAGAGATGGAAGGAATCCGTAAGGAGTACTGCAAGTATTAGACAAGCAGAAAACCCGTAGAAAAGAGCTGACAGTCCATAGGGGCTGCCGGCTCTTTTTTCGGAATTCTTTTATGGATGGATTTACTCTGCATATGGTAAATCCACAACTGTGTAGGGATGGCCAAGGGCCGGAAGAATCTTTTCCAGCAGGTCCGAGGTTTTGAACTTCAGGCTGGATGTGTTGATGCATGGATGACATGCAAAATATTCTTCTTCCAGGATTTCTTTGTCAATCAGCAGTCTGACACGTTTTTCGCTGTCGTTCATCAGGCCCATGACTGAAACAGAACCGGGAGTGATATCCAGGAAGGATTCCATGAATTCCGCTTCCCCGAAGGACAGGCGGGCGCTTCCAATCTGTTTGGACAGAACGGCTGTCTTGAACTTTTTATTGCCTGGCATGAGCAGCAGGTAGAAATCGGTTTTCTGGGCATTGCGCAGGAACAGATTCTTGCAGATTTCCGTACCCAGAAGCTGGTCCACCTCGCGGCAGGCTTCAATGGTGGGAAGGGCGTCGTGGTCCACGCGCACAAAGGGAACGCGGAGGGAATCCAGTAAATCGTAGGTGCGGATTTCCTTGTCCTCACGGCCGGATGCGTCGGCGGGACGGCCCTCATAAAGGGTATGGTCAATATGGTATGTGGGGATGGACTCCCCGTTATCGTTAGGATTTGTCATTTCTTTACCTCTGTTTTATTGTTGGTGTGTTGGATGTGAATGCGATTAAAACATCTCAATTATAGCAAATAGGGCGGGGAATGTCCATAGATGGAACTGCTGATTACGGGGGTTATGGGCTTTTGCATGGCGCTTTTATCAGGCTGCTGGGATTTTAGGAGGATATTGCTGCATCTGTATTGCATCGCCAGGTAATATCTGGTATAATGAAAAACAGTTGAATGTGAACGCGATAACATTAAAGGGGACATTTGTCCCACATATAAGTATGAAGGAGGTATTTCAGATGAATATTCTTAGCACTGACAAGGCGCCGGGCGCCATTGGACCTTATTCCCAGGGATACGAGGTAAATGGGGTGATTTATACGTCAGGACAGATTCCTGTGAATCCGGTGGACGGAACCGTTGCAGAGGGAATCGCTGCTCAGGCCGAGCAGAGCTGCAAGAACGTGGGGGCAATCCTGGAAGCAGCCGGCAGCGGTTTTGACAAGGTGTTCAAAACCACTTGTTTCCTGGCTGATATGAATGATTTTGGAACGTTTAATGAGGTGTATGCAAAGTATTTTGTGTCCAAGCCAGCCAGAAGCTGCGTGGCAGTCAAGACACTTCCAAAGGGTGTGCTCTGCGAGATTGAGGCAATTGCTGTAAAATAAGTGATGAGGAAAGCCGGGATGTTCCGGGTTTCTGTAATATCTTAAATGAATTGTGTAAGGCCGCCGGATGTTTTCCGGCGGCCTTAATGCTGTCAGTTATCTGATTTTTTATCTGTTATGCAATGGCACGGAAGTTGGTACTGTCACCCAGACGGACGACGGTAAGGGATGCATCCTCAAAGGAGAATCCTGCGTCGCTGGCCACAACCTCCAGGGTTCCTGCGCCGGTTACCGGGAACGGTGCATTGAAGGAAAGGGTTACCTCCTCATTGGAAGCAGTGAAGGTGTGGCGTGCAATTGCTCCGGTTATGGGAGTTCCGTTCAGCGTAAGCTGGACTGTAAGCGTGGAGGGTATGGTGGTTCCTGCATCAATCAGGGCTGTGCCGGTAAAGAACGCCTGATAGATACCGGGCTGGGTAATCTGCACGTCGGGAGAACCGGCCGTATGGGTAATGGAAGTGCCGGATACCAGTGGGGTTTCAGTGAAAATCAGGGCGCCGTTAGCCGAAGTGGGCTGTGTGGTGGTGTCCACGGTAGCCAGAACTTCCGGTGCTCCGCCTCCTCCTCCGGGTTCCCCGCGGGGAATGACGAAATTAAAGACTGCGTCTTCTGCGGTACCGGAATTGGTTACGGATGCTTCTGTGCCAGGGTCGCCTGTGGTAACGGTTCCTATTGTGATGGTTGCAGCGGCGCCGGTAGGCCCTGTTTCACCGGTTGGTCCGGTAGGCCCTTCTGTTCCGGTGGCCCCGGTTGCGCCTGTTTCACCGTCAGCGCCTGTGGCGCCGGCAGGTCCCTCCGGCCCCGTGGCTCCCGTGGCCCCAGCAGCCCCGTCCGCGCCTGTCGGTCCGGCAGGGCCTTCTATTCCCGTGGCTCCGGTAGGTCCGGTGGCGCCGGTAGGTCCGGTGGCGCCGGTCGGGCCAGTGGCCCCTGTGGCGCCGGTAGTGCCTTGGGAGCCTGCGGGGCCGGTTGCCCCACGGGGTATGGTAAAATCAAGCACATGATTGGGTCCGCCGGTTACATCTGTGACGCTGGCAGCAGTACCGGGTTCACCTGTGGTGGTATTGCGGATGGTTATGGTTGGGGATTCTCCGGTGGCTCCGGTTGCGCCAGTGGCCCCGGTAGCTCCTGTGGCGCCAGTAGCTCCAGTTGCGCCAGTGGCTCCTGCGGCTCCGGCTGGTCCAGTTGCGCCGGTGGCCCCAGCGGCCCCAGACGGTCCGGTCGCTCCAGTGGCGCCAGTGGCCCCTGCCGGTCCAATGGATCCGGTTGCTCCGGTAGTTCCCTGTGGTCCGGTTGGCCCTGTTGCCCCGGCAGTGCCGGTGGGTCCCTGTGGTCCGGCAGCGCCCGTAGCGCCGGTTGCCCCGTTCGTCCCTGCAGTTCCTGTGGCCCCAGTGGCGCCGACAGGTCCTTGCGGCCCGGTTGGTCCGGTGGGCCCGGTGGAGCCGAGGATAATAAGAAAACCAACTATCAATTAAAATGCGGTCATTTCAAACCGCTTCTGAATGGGTGTTGACTTCAATAAAATCCTGCACCCGGCGGAGTTCATCAGCAAACCGAAGGATAATGCTAATGTTACCGCCCTCATGAACAATGATATTGTCAATCAGTTCAATCAAAATTTCCCTGGTTAGAGTGGTGATATTCTCATACTTGCGGAACGCTACCAGAAACGGATTTTCAATGTCTACGCCGTTTTCCTGTTCGGCCCTCTCGTCTTGTAATTTTTTAATTACAGCATTTATTTCTTTTTCCTGTTCCTCATAATCTTCCCGCATACGGCGATAATCGGATTGACTAATCTCATTATCTTTCCAGTCTTGATAAATAGCCTGTTTGTATCGAACTACTTTGGCAAGTTCCCGTTCCTTTTGGGAGATGGCCTCTGATAACTTCTTATCCTGACTTTTCATAATCGGGGCTCTGTTAATTTGCTCTATGGTCTTTGTGTAGTCGATTGCCAGATATACATATTGCTGAATGGCAAACAGGACAGCCGCTTCTAAACGTTCATGCTTAATGGAATGTTTCGTACAGGCCTTTTTAGAACGTCTTTTATAGGTAGAGCAATAATAATATACGTTCCCTTTTACCTCACTTCTTATCATAGCTTTTTGACAATCTGCACATCGTAAGAAACCGCTGAACAGATATAAGGTGTCATTTTGGGGAGAAGTACGAGTGTCTTTCTGCAATAACCGTTGAATTTTATCAAAAGTTTCCCAGTCAATAATTGGTTGATGTTTTTCCTTTACAATCGTCCATTCTTCCTCTGGAACCTGCTCTTGTATATGAACTTTGTAGCTCTTAATACGAGAACGCCCTTGTACCATATCCCCGCAATACATTTGATTTTTAAGTATCGCTCCTACTGTCTTTTCACTCCAAAGGGGATTTTTTGCTGGATCACTATGGGGATTTTGGTATTTCAGCCCCAACCGTTTTTGCTTGTATATAGTTGGGCAGGGAATACCATGGTCGTTTAAGTATCGTACAATGGAAAGTTTACTCATACCGTCCAGATATTTTTCAAATATCTCCTTCACAACTTCCGAGGCTTCTTCGTCAATAATAAATGCACTTTTGTTTTCAGGATTTTTCAAATATCCGTATGGAGCAAATGCGCCGATAAACTCCCCCTTGTTGCGTTTTGTCCGAAAGGTTCTTCGCACATCTTCGGATGTTCTTGCCGCATAACGGTCATTCATCAGGCCGTTTATAGGAATTTCCATGTTCTGCATACAGTCTGGATTGGCGAAAGTATCAACATAAGGGTTGCCAAATGCGATAAAGCGGCAACCGTATGTAGGAAGATACTGCTCCAAAAACTTCCCTTGGTCGGCATAGTTGCGAAAGGCCCGGGCAAGAGTTTTACAAACAACACAGTTTACATTACCCTCACGAATATCTTTTGATAATCTTTGAAAATCGGGACGGGTATCTTCTGTTGTTCCAGAACGACCATCATCAATATAAATATCATAAATGATATACTTTTCGTTGCAGAACTTTTCCTCTACAAATTCCAGATTTATTTTTCTCTGGTTGGTTACACTTTCGGATTCGTCGTTATTTCTTAAATCTTCTTTGGAAAGTCTGATATAAATACCGATTTTCCATTCAAATGCTTTTGTGCTTTCCTGCTTTTGAGTTTCAGTGATAACACGGCTCTTTCGCGCCATGTGAACCTCCTTCCCTTATCACTTTACACCTATATTATACCATTTATAGGTGGCGTGAACAATGTTGTCGAGCCTTTGCAAACCTTGTCCGTAGGCCGACACAAGCGGCCTGAACATTTGTTACAGGCCGCTTTTTTTACGTTGAAGGAAGTCAGAAAAACAATCTTGGAGGGGCGGGGCGTTATCCAGAAATTCCAGTTTTACGCCCATATCGCCCACCCGAAAGCAGTACGGATTTTTTACCTTGCGGAGCACCTGCGCCGCCCGCTGTTCTCTCGGAACCGTGTTATCGAAGGCCAGCCCGGACACGTCAACTAAGTCCTCTTTGTTGACTGTCGTTATATCAACCTCCGCGAGTTCCGATAAATGAATTTGATTTTGCATGGATATTCGCCCCCTTTCTTCCATGTGTATGTCATTCCCTGATTGTCCTATGAGGAAATGACAAAGGGCGGCCCGCTTATACGCGCCGCCCTTTGCCATCTGCTCATAAGACCTCGGGCCAACTTGGCCCGAGGTCAGAGCAAAAGAAAGGTTTAGTAGGGACTTTGGCAATAGTGCTCGTCGGCTTCTTCAATGGATTTCATATCGAAAACCCAATGAAGCTCCCGAACCACCCGTTTAATGTCCTCGGGCTTGAAGTCACAGTTTTCCATCGCCCAAATGACGTAACCGCGGCAGGCGTTGTTGCTCCACCGCTCGGTCAACATCATATCCAAAGTTAAATCTTTTTCCATTTCGATTCTCCCTATTTCAAAATAGGTGGAGCGCCGCGCCGGGAAGTTTTGGGCTGTTATCAGACAGATTATCCAGCCCGGCGCTCCTGATCGTTTGCTTCAACAGATAACCCGGACGGGCGGCGGCTTGTCCACCCCATAGGAATTTCACCTCTCCTCATTCTTATGACAAGGCGTTCTCAATGCCTGCGACGGCTCACGGCCTGATGGCCGCTTCAACGCTCGGACTATGACTAAACGCAAGTATCAAGGCTTGTGTGCTTTATCCGGCGAGGCCAGCCTCGGCCCGCCTGCGGCAAGGGCCTTGTCGCTCTCTCTATTCTCTGGCAATAGAGGTCATGGCGGGCCTGTCACTTAGCACACGCACCCTTCGTATCCGGGTATCTTTTTATGAAATTGTCAAGCTACACAAGGGAAATATCCCTTTCATAAGCCATGAGATGAAACGGGCAAATTCGGGCCGGGTCAGATACGATTTTTTGAGAAATTTTCCATATTGCGAAGCCCGCGCTCAATCGAAGTGCGAACCGTTTTCTCATGGACTCCCTCGACCCGCGCAATCTCGGTTTTGCTCATGCCGAGTATGTAGTGGGCGTAAACCCTGCGGCTCTGCATTTCCGGGAGAGCGGCAAGGGCGGCGCGGAGTTCCTGGGCTGTCACCTTCCGCTCGTACAGCTCACAGGGAGATAACGCCACAAAAAGCGCCTCATGCTCAATACCGTCTCCGGCGTCCAGTGAAAAGTATGCTTTGTTCCAGTACACGCGGCGGATATAGTTCCGTTCCAGCCGTTCAGCTTCGGCCAGCGCCTCCGCCACCTCGGCAGGAACCTCCACAAACAGATCGTTATGATAGAACGGGTAAAATTCCCGCAAATTGATTTTCGACATAGTAATACCTACATTTCGGTTGTGGGTAACAGGGAAACCGAAATGGAGAGGGGCGGGGAACGGCACCGGGGTCGTTCCTGTCTGGTTAGAACCTCGGGCCAACTTGGCCCGAAGCTGAACCGTGGGAAAAGAAAAGCGCCCGAATGGCACAAGGCCAGACGAGCGCAGAAATGACAAAAATCGACTACATGATAAGCATAACTATCCCACCGGAGATAATAACTTTTTTTCGCAAGTAGATATTTGTGGAATTATGTCGTAGATAAAAAAACACGGCGGCAACCTCCTTGTACCGCCGTGTCCATAAAGAAGCGCGACTTTACCACGCCCCCGCTATTCTATTTTTTCAAAAGACAGCGGCGGTCTTGAATGTTATTTCAAAACCGCCGCTCCGTTCAAAGAGACAGCACGAAACACTCCCGCAGCAACGGTTTTTTTCTTTCGCCGTTGGAGCGGCGGGAGCTTCGTGGACTTCGGGCCAACTTGGCCCGAAGCATTTTGTAATGCTAGACGCAACAAGAGTAGTAAGACAAAACAACATATGTTTTTTTCATAAGACCACCTTTATTGTTTCAAATAATTGATTGCAAAGTGTTTCCTTGAGTAAAAATATTTTCCCCGCAAGGTATTTCTTCAAGAGAGTAGAATATATATCATCAAAAATAACAACTTATAAAATCATCTTCTTTACTGCGAGTTACCAAAAGAAGATGATTTTAGGATTGGAATTGGTAAAAATGAAAAGATTTCCCTATGATTTTGTTGTCTCCATTCCTTTTGTTGTCGGATTTATCTTCCAGCGTTTTAAGGTCGGTAGGAACTCCATAAGTTGCATTTTGGCCTCCTGCTTTGTCAAATGTAGGCCAACAGATTTATTCCATTCAGCCAAATCTTGCAAATTGAGTTCGACCATTTCTTCCATAGAAATGTCTTGAACGAATTTTCCATGCTGATAACAAAAAGCGCAATATTCTTCTGATTTACTACCATCACTTTCTGTTCCTTTATCGCTATCTTTTTCCAAAGTCATTCCACAACTTTGACATTGTCCCGCAGAATTTCCCAACAAATAATCTACCGATACATTAAAGGTTTTAGCAATCAATTTTAATGTATCCGTATTGGGGGTTGTGTCTCCATTCTCCCAGCGGGAAACAGCCTGTCTGGTAATCAATAATTTTTCGGCAAATTCATCTTGGGATAAATTAAGGCTTTTCCGCAATTCTAAAATCGCATTTTTTGTTTCCATAAATATATTCCTCCTTTTTATAATTTTAGCATAAGACACATGGAAGAACAAGCAACACGCTGTTGCTTCTCCGAGGCTATGAGTAAATGCAAATTTTAGGGCTTGCGCTAAACGGCAAGCGATGCAAGTGTCTATACACTTGCGAATTTTTCAAGTTCCGGCCTCCGCCGAAACCTGAAAAATCACGCTTGTTGGGGCCAGCCCCAAACCCTGCGGAACCTCGGGCCAACTTGGCCCGAAGTCCCGGCGCTTCGCTTGGTCGGTTGCGTCTCATTCGCTATCGCTCCTGTTCCTTGTTTTTCTCCTGCCCGGTCAGGCCGAGCAGATAATCAATGTTTGCCTTTGCCGTCGTGACTTCCCGCATTTCCCGCCGGGCCTCCCGGTACTCGGCGTAGAGCTCCTTTTTCTCCGCCGCCAGCTTGCGGCCTTCCTCTTTGAGCCTATCCATTTTGGGGAGCTTTGCGCCGTCCAGAATGGCACTCATGGTTGCCCGAGCCGCCCGGTAAATCTCAATTTCCGCCTCATGTTCCGCAAGGTATTTCCGGCTGTACCGGGCCGCTTTGTACGCCTCGAACACAGGGCGGGTCTTGGCATAATTGACCGTAGCCCCTTTGAGCTCCGAGTTGGTGGCAAGCGCGGCCTCTACTGTCTTGATTTTTCCGGCCAGCGTGTGAAAGTGCTCCATGGCCTGTTCTGCTTTCTTCTCCAACTGTTCATACTCCGTCAGTCCATTGTCCTGCAAGTAAGCAAGAGCCGCCGCCATCTGCTTTAGATTAAATACTTTGGCCCACCGTTCATAGGCCGGGCCCCTGCCTTGAAGCCGGGCCTGAATGTCAATAATCAGGTTGAGCTTGCGCCCCTGTTTCACAGGCCCCACCGCCCGAGTGGACGGCAAGGGGGCGCGGCCCTCAATTATGGTCCGTATATCCTCCGGCCCATAGCCCTCCCCGAGCGTGGAGGCCCGGCAACGGGTAAACCGTTCCTGTCCGGGAGCCCGGAAGGAGAGGGAGCCGCCGCGCCCATATTTCACCTTGTAGCCCGCCGCCTCTATCAGCGAGAGGAAGGCGGCAAAATCAGAGGGCTTCTGCAAGAGGGCCGCGTCGATCTGCGCCCGCATCCGTTCCTGAAAAGTGGGCGGTTTGTTGTCTCCGAGCCATTCCCCATAGTTCTTAAACTTTCCCTTGCTCCGGGGCTTCGGATTTTTCACAATGGAAAGTCCGTGTTCCAGACAAATCCGGTCACTCACACGCCGGATAGCAAACGAGCTGTTCCAGAAGTTCCGAAACTTCCGGGTGCAGTCCAGCGACGTTGAATTATAGTAAATGTGATTGTGAATATGAGCCTTGTCAATGTGGGTCGTTACCAGAAAAGCGTGCTTGCCTTTTGTCCAGCTCATGCCGAGCTCATAGCCGATACGGTTTGCTTCCTCCGGGGTCACTTCTCCGGGGAGGAAGGACTGCCGGATTTGATAACATAGAATGTTCTCGTCCCGCTTTTGCTCCCGGCCCGTGATAGCCTTGTACTTGCTTTTGGAAAGAAGAAATTCCGCGTCCACCGTGGCCGGGTCGCACTCGTAGGAAGATATGAGGTCGCCGCCCCGGGTCTTGTCTGGATTTTTGCCGTAGTCAGTACAATCCTTTATGGCCTCTGCTATGGTTTCCCCCGCATTGACGTGCCGGGTAAAATGGCGAGTGGTTGCCATGTGTCACCTCCTTCCATGAAGAACGGCGGCCCCGCAGAGCCGCCGCTTTGCCGTTCTGGACTTCGGGCCAACTTGGCCCGAAGCTCCGGCCCGTCAGCTTGTGATGAACCGCCGCAGGGAATAGTTCAGCTCGTCTAAAAGCCCAGTCAAAAACTCCGCGATAGCCGGGAGACCGTAGGGAGAAAGCAGGAAAGCCAGGACGAGGAACGCCACACCGCCGACGGGCTGGTGTTGCAGGACAAACAGGCCCACGGCAATTACGGCCAGTATGCCCGAGGACAGGGAGAGAAACCACCCGGCCACATCAAACAGGAACATCAGCACCGCCGCTAAAAGCGACAGAACCAGCAGGAACGGCAAAGCAAAAATCTTGAATATCAGTCTCATATAAACAGCCCCTTTCTTTGTTTTATCCTACTATAATTGTACCATTTCATGGGCAGGGCAACAATGTTGTCGAGGCTTTGCGAACCTTGTCCCGGCGGACTTCGGGCCAAGTTGGCTCGAGGTGTTCTAATAAGTTCTTTATCCTAAATAAATTCACTTTTATGTTTTTATGTGCTATAATCATAACCTAAGAGCAAATAGGAGGCATTAAAATGAGTAGTTTTAGAGACTATAAACAAGATGGCCATAATTGGATTACACTATCAACTGGAGAATATTATCCAGATATTTTACCGGATGCCTGTGAATTATATAAACCAGTATTAGTGTTGTTTTCTCAGTTGCTTAGAAGTTCGGAAAGTTCTATCTCATTGTTCATGAAAATTTCCGAGGTTAAAGAAGGGTGGATGAGAATACAATTAGCTAGAGTTTTCAGGAAATATGTAAGTCCGGAAACTCCTGTAGAAATGTTAAAAAAGAAGCGCAAAGCAGCCGAAATCTGTGAACAGTTCGGGGCGGGATTTCGGGCTATACATATAGTACAAGCTAAATTTGAATCGCGGCCTATTCCTGATGAAGCGTTATGTGCCCTTCTTTGGGAATATAAGGATCGGGGTAAAAAAGGGTATGATTTGACCGGTAAATTTTTTAATCTTATGCGCAATAATTTTAAAGATGTATTAACTTGGGGGCCGGAAGGTGCCGGCAAAGATATTCTCTTGGGTAAAATTTTTAAAGACTACCCTAATTATGACAGACCCGTTGATTTTATTATTAGTGATAAATCTAAGAAAAATGTGTATGTTGTAGGTTTGGCACGTTATGATGGTGATCGTGGGGGTGCACAGGAGGATGATAGAACTGGTGGATATACCAGCTGTGCTGATGAAATATTAAATTATGCTAAAGCCAAAGGCATAAATATTAAAGTTATGTTTCTAAATGATGGCCCTGGTTTATTGTTGGGCACAATGTGGGATGACTATGCAAAACTTGAAGAACGTTGGGGCAATAAAATTAAAGTAGTCACTTTAAGGATGATTCCTGAAAGAATTACTATGGATTGGATAATTGGTGATTAATATATGGCAACAGGAATACCTAATATAACTAACTCTCCTGATTTTTCTGAAGATATAAAAAAAATTGGAATTAGGCTTGAATATGAAGGAAAAGATAGTGTTGAAAAGATATTAACAGCCTCATTTAAGAAACATTGTAAAGGTTTTAGCATAAATTCAACAAATGGTGTAGCGAGTGAAAATTTTCTTTATTGGGGCGACAATTTTGATGTATTACATCAACTATTAGCTGAAAAAAATTTTCTTGGCAAAATTAAATTAATATATATTGATCCTCCATTTGCTACACGTAGTACTTTTAATTCTAAAAACCAAACTCATGCATATAGCGATATTTTATGTGGTGGACAATATATAGAATTTTTAAGAAAACGTCTTATTCTATTAAAGGAATTGCTATCTGATGATGGTTCTATTTATGTTCATTTAGATGGTAATATGGCTTTCCAAATAAAACTTATAATGGATGAAATTTTTGGAGAACAAAATTTTAGGGCGTTTATTACCAGGAAAAAATGCAGTAACAAAAATTACACAAAAAATACTTATGGAAATATATCGGATTACATACTATTTTATTCAAAGTCAGAAAAATATGTATGGAATCGTCCATATGCTTCATGGAGTGCGGAAAACATTATAAAGCAGTATCCATGCGTTGATGAAGCGACTGGAAAAAGATACAAAAAAGTACCTATTCATGCTCCAGGGACACGTAATGGAGCCACCGGCTTACCGTGGAGAGGCAAAATGCCTCCCGAGGGAAAACACTGGCAATTTACTCCCGAAAAATTAGATGAACTTGACGCTAATGGCGAAATTTATTGGTCGCCAACTGGAAATCCTAGACGGAAAGTATATTTTGATGATAGTGCAGGAATTCCTGTTCAAGATATTTGGTTGGATTTTAGGGATTCCGTAAACCAAAATGTTAAAACGACAGGTTATCCGACTGAAAAAAATATAGATTTAATGAAACGTATAGTAGCAGCTTCATCAAACAAAGGTGATTATGTGCTCGATTGTTTTTGTGGTTCAGGTACTACATTAGATGCGGCATATCAACTAGAACGTAAGTGGATAGGTGTAGATGAATCCGTTGAAGCTATTAAAGCTGTTTTGAAAAGATTTGTTACAGGATTAGAGTTTTATGGTGATTATGTGGAGAAACCAAAAGATTCATTCAAACAGCTCGAACTTGCTTTAAACGAAGAATTTTGTTCTTTCCAAGTTATCACCGATTCATCAAATTATGATGAATTAGCTAAACTAGTTAAGGATAGTGTATTGAAAGGAGCTTAGGACATTTCCCTAAGCTCCTTTTGTATGGTATTATATCTTACATTTCAGTGATAACGGAAAGCTGTTTGAGTATATCGTTCATGCGCCCCCACAGCTCGGCATAGTCCTGTTGAAGCCCGGCTATCTCGTCCGGGTACACGCCGTAGGTGTTGGCGTGGATTGCCACCTGATTGATATTGTTGGAGCACCGCCGTTGCAGAGAAACTTATCAATCATAGCGCCGGAAATATCAATGACATTTCCGGGGCGGCTCTTGTCAGCCGGGCCCGGGGTGTCAGTCTTTTCTACGGCAGGGGTGTCCGCCTTCTCGGTTTCCTGCACTGGGGCCGAAGTTTTAACCTCCTGCGCCGGGGGCTCCTCCTTCCGTGGAGCCGGAGCTTCGGAAACGGCGGGGCCGCTCTGTCCCTGTTCCTCCGGCTTCAAATCTTTTTTATCCTCTGCCATTCGTTTACCTCCTTCATTTTGGCATGAAAAAAAGGGCCTAACTTTTACAGTCAGCCCCACAACGGCTTCGGGTCAACTTGGCCCGAAGCATGGATATAAGAAATATCCTCCTTTCCGCCTCACAACGGAAAACGCCGCCCGTAGTCTCTACTTGGGCGGCGCTTGTCCGGTAAAGTGATAAGCTCTTATTTTATTGATATAACGTGTATTTAGCCGTTTTCTTATTATGATTGGCCCGGTGGGTCCAGTGATTCCCTGGGAGCCGGAGGCGCCTGCAGGTCCGGTAGCTCCAGTTGCGCCGGTAGCGCCGGTAGCTCCGCGCGGAAGATAGAAATCCAGAATATGGTCGGGGGAACCGGTTATGTCTACAACTACGGCCGGAGAACCGGGTTCGCTTGTAGTGGTGTTGCGGATGGTGATGGTTTCAGAGGCGCCGGTGGGGCCGGTGGGTCCCTGCGGTCCGGTGGGCCCGGGTATGCCCTGGGCTCCCTGTGGTCCGGTAGGTCCGGCAGTGCCGGTTGCCCCGGTTATGCCCGGAATTCCTTGCGGTCCAGTGGGTCCTATGGGCCCGGTGGGGCCTACATAACCCTGAGGTCCCATGGCTCCGGTGGGCCCGGTAGGGCCAGGTACTCCGGGGCAGCCTCTGGGCCCCATTGGTCCCTGAGGTCCCTGAGGCCCCATAGGTCCTGTGGGCCCGGTCTGCGGGCAGCAGCTGGGGGGCTGGCATGGGCTGCATGGGCCGCACCAGCATCTGTCCCTGCGTCCGCCGCAGTTATCCGGGCGGAAGCCTGTTTGGGGTGGTGCACAGCTGGATTGCTGCGGATTTATATTATCTGGATAATCATAATACATAATGGTCTCTCCTTATGATTTTGATGGATATACAGGTCCGGCATTATGCCAGCCGGATGACGACAAGTGAGGCTCCTGTGCCGGCCTGAAGGACAGCAGTGCCCAGCAGACCAAAGAGCTGAAGCTCCAGTGTATCTCCTGCGGTAAGGGTGTTGATTCGTGTTGCTGAGAATTGGCCGGTAGCAACTGCCGGAGCATCGATGGTACCTGCCATGGGTGTATTATTCAAAAGAACACGCGAGGACATGAGCAGGGCGGCTGTTGTCTTAATGGTATAGGTGATAAGGTAAGTGCCGGTTACCGGTACCGTAAATATGGTATTGGCAGCATTTACAGTGAAACGGTTGAGTATCTGGTCATTTGGGAGCGGGACCGCTGTTCCGCCTACAATAACAGCGATGGCGGCTGCAGCTGTATTCTGGGCGTTCATGTTGTCAGCAGTGACAGCGAGCCCTGTGGCCCCTGTGGCACCAGTGACGCCGGTAGTTCCGGTAGCGCCTGTGGCTCCGGTAGCCCCAGTTGCCCCTGTAGGGCCGGTGGCTCCGGTAGGACCCTGAATTCCGGCAGTTCCGGCAGCCCCCGTGGCTCCGGTAGCTCCGGTAGCCCCAGTTGCTCCGGTAGCCCCGGTGGCTCCTGTTGTTCCGGCAGGCCCCTGAATGCCGGCAGCACCCGTGGCTCCGGCAGGTCCCATTGGTCCGGTAGGCCCGGCTACGCCGGCGGGTCCCTGAACGCCTGCAGCGCCTGCAGCTCCGGTAGGTCCGGCAGGTCCCATGGGCCCGGTCATGCCGGTAGGCCCGGTTACGCCGGCCAGTCCCTGAGGTCCTGTGGCTCCAGTGCTGCCCTGAGGTCCCTGGGGCCCCTGGCTGCCCTGAATGCCCTGCGGTCCGGCAGGTCCTGTGGCTCCCTGTGGCCCTTGAGGTCCCTGGCTTCCGGCAGCACCTGTATTTCCAGCTGTTCCCTGAGGTCCCGGCATTCCCTGAGGCCCCCGGGGGCCTTGGGCGCCTGTATCACCGGTAAAACCTCTGGGTCCCATTGGCCCTGTGGGCCCTGTGGGGCCTACATAGCCCTGAGGTCCCATTGCTCCGGTCGGTCCGGCAGGTCCCTGTGCTCCTGGGCAGCCTCTGGGTCCCATTGGCCCCTGTGCTCCGGTTGGTCCGGCAGGTCCCTGGGGACCTCTGGGTCCGGGACAGCCGCCTGGGAAGCAACTGCCCGGGAAGCCCCCGCCGGGATTGCCGCAGCCAGGATTACAGCTGCCGGGATTGCCGCCCGGAAAGCCCCCTCCTGAATTGCCGCAGCCAGAAGTATTTACGCCGGAAAAGCCGTTGTTTCCCGGACAGCCATTGTCGTCTGCTGCTATGTTACTGTCCGGGCAGCCGTCGTCAACCGGAAACACATCGTCTTCCGGGCATCTTCCCTGACCCGGGAATCCATTGCCCCCGGGGCAGCCTCCATTACCCGGAAAACCGTTGTTTCTGGGGCATCCACATGGTCTGCGTTGTTCCATATTATCATTTCGATTCATTCCGTTTGGAAAATTAAAATACATAATAACCTCTCCTTATTTTATTGTGCGGAAGGCTGCCCCTCCGCCGGCTGTTTCAGTATGTGCTCAAAGTAGGTCTGGTTCTGCCTGACAGAAGGGTGCTCAGGCTTAAGCTTTTGTGATTTCAGGTGATAATGCCATGCCCTGCGGTGGTCTCCCAGACGATCGTAGCACACGCACAGCTGGATGGCGGGCAGGAAACCATAACAGTCTTTTTGGACAAAGGCGCCTGTCTGTTCCGGCGGCTGCGACGACAATGCCTGCGTATACCAATAAGCAGCCTCCTTGTATTTTCCTTCCGTCATTTTCATCCGTCCCAGTTCACAGCAGGCTTCACCCCGGGGCCTGTCATACAGGAAGCTTTTAAAAAGTGCTTCCATGGCTTCTTCCGCATTTCCAAGCTGCTCCTCACACAGTGCCAGATGGAGGCAGGCATCTATTTTGTTTTCCGTCCAGCCCTCCGGTTCCCGGAGAAATGCCCTGAAAGCCCGTACCGCATCTTCATAGCGCCTATGATAATACAGCTCCCTGGCATAATAGAACTGGTGCCTGGGTTCCAGAAGTTCCCCTTCCTTCAGCATGGTTTCGTATATCCGCAGGTTGCGGTCCTTATCTCCGGCTCTTTCCTTCCGGTGCTGAATCTCGATATCAGTGTAAAGGATGCTGCCGGAAGGGGATACTGCTTCATGGACCCGGCCCTGCCACTGGAAACCCTTGCGGTTCTTTAAGAGGCGTTCCCTGTAATAGGAAAAGGAGGTCCTTCCGTTTGCGTCAAAACCAGTGAGATATTTCATCATCACCACATCCACAGAGGGGTCCAGGGTTTCCTTCAGTTTCTTTAAACGGGCAGCGTGCTCCGGTTCCATCACATCGTCAGCATCCATCCACATCCAGTAGTCCATCACCGCTTTACGGCAGGCAGCGTTTCTGGCAGCGGCAAAGTCATCCTTCCATGGGAAATCGTAGACTTCATCCGTGTAACGGGCGGCTATTTCTTTTGTCCGGTCCGTGGAGCCGGTATCCATGATTACTATCTGGTCGGCCACCTCGGACATGGTCTTAAGGAGCCGTTCCAGCACGGCCTCCTCATTCTTTACTATCATACAAAGACTAATGGTTATCAAAAGCAATCCCCCTGTATCTGTTTCTTTATAGGCCGGATGTCCATTCACATCCCCGGCATACTATACTATATGAAAATGGAACAAGTTTGGTGTGCAGGAGGATGGCAGAAGACTGTGATATGTGCTATAATAGGGAAACAGACAAAAGCGGGAAGGAGGAGGTTCAAATGAGAAAAAGAGGGGCATGTGCCGTGCTGGCAGGGGCAGCTCTGATTATGACCTGCGCGCTGTCCTTTACAGCCTTTGCAAAGGAGGAAAGGACCCCGGTGGGGAAAATCAAGCTGAATTTCACATCAGATATCCAGGCAGGAGAAATCGGAGGCAGCGTGGACGTGACACTGGAGGACGGGGAGTGTTCCATTGAGAGCGTGGATATTATTAACGAGGGCGATAACTGGGTAGGCGGGGATAAGCCTAAGGTTGAGATATGGCTTTCCGCTGACAGTGATTACTACTTTAAGAAATCAGGAAAGAGCGCATTTTCATTTTCCGGCGATACGGTCAAGTATGTATCCAGCTCCACCAAGAGCGACAAGGAAGAAATGGTTCTGGTGGTAAGGCTGGATAAGCTGGATGAGGATGATGAGGACCTGGATGTAAGCGGCCTGTTGTGGGATGAAGACAACGGGGTGGCCCACTGGGACCATATGAGTCTGGCGAAGAATTACAAGGTCCGTCTGTGCCGCAGAGGCGGCAATTCCTATGAGGACGGCATTGGCGCCACCTATACGGTAAAGGAAAACAGCTATGATTTTTCCGGCAAGTTTCCAAAGGCAGGCACTTACTATTTTAAGGTAAGGGCCATGGATTCCAGGAATAATGCCGGAGACTGGCAGGAATCGCCTTATATCGAGATAACAGAAGAAGATTTGGCCAGGGTGAACGGCCAGTGGCTCAGGGATGACCGGGGCTGGTGGTACCAGAAAGGTGACGGCACCTACACGGCAAACGGATGGCAGTACATTAATTATAAGTGGTATTTTTTTGACCAGGACGGATATATGAAGACCGGCTGGATATCCTGGGGTGATAAGCTCTATTACTGTGACCCGTCGGGGGCCATGCTGGTATCCGCTGTTACGCCTGATGGATTTACCGTGGGTGCGGACGGGGCCAGGACGAATTAGGAGTGCAAAGACTTTCCATACATAAAATGTTAAAAGATGGCTATCCTTATATCAATGATAAGATTGATATGAGGAGGTCATTTTTTTATGGTAAACGAATTGGAGATAGAGGCTGTAACCGGCAGGGAGATACTGGATTCCAGGGGGAATCCCACGGTGGAAGTGGAAGTGTGCCTGACAGGAGGAGCTGCAGGCAGGGCTGCTGTTCCCTCCGGGGCTTCCACTGGTAAATTTGAGGCAGTGGAGCTTCGGGACGGCGGGGACCGGTACAACGGACTGGGAGTACGGAAAGCCGTGGAACATGTGAATACAGTGCTCAGCGAGGCAGTGCTCTTTGAAAGCGCTCTGGACCAGCGGCGCATAGACCGTCTGCTTCTGGATGCGGACGGTACGGAGAACAAGGGAAAGATGGGAGCCAATGCCATACTGGGTGTGTCCATGGCAGTGGCCAGGGCCGCAGCCAATGAGCTTAGGATGCCTCTCTACAGGTATCTGGGCGGAATCCATGCATCCACTCTTCCCATTCCCATGATGAATATTCTCAACGGAGGAAAACACGCTGACAATACAGTGGATTTGCAGGAATTCATGATTATGCCCTACGGGGCCTGCTGCTTTGCGGAGCGTCTGAGGATGTGCGCAGAGGTCTATCACACATTAAAGAAGCTTCTGAAGGAAGAAGGGTACAGCACCGGAGTAGGAGATGAAGGAGGCTTTGCGCCGGACCTTAAGGACTCCGAGGCGGTCCTTGAATTTCTGGTAAGGGCCATGGAAAAGAGCGGGCTGAAGCCGGGAACGGACATGAAAATTGCCATTGACGCTGCGTCCAGCGAGCTCTACGACGAAGCCAGCGGCATGTACCTGTTTCCGGGGGAAAGCCGTATGGCGGGAAAGGAAATCCGCCGCAGCGCACAGGAGATGGTGGATTACTACAGACGCCTTGTGGAAGCGTTTCCCATTTGCTCCATTGAGGACGGACTCCAGGAGGAGGACTGGGTGGGCTGGAAAATGCTTACCAGGGAGCTGGGCGACCGCATCCAGCTGGTAGGGGATGACCTGTTTGTCACCAATACAAAGCGGCTGTCAAAGGGCATTGAGCTGGGAGCAGGAAATGCCATCCTGGTGAAGGTAAATCAGATAGGTACGCTGACAGAGAGCTTTGAGGCCATTGAGATGGCTAAGAGGGCTGGTTTCGGCACCATCATATCCCACCGCTCCGGCGAGACAGAGGATTCCATCATTGCGGATATTGCAGTTGCAGTCAATGCAGGGCAGATTAAGACCGGCGCTCCCTGCCGTTCTGACCGCGTGGCCAAATACAACCAGCTGCTGCGCATTGAGGAAAACCTGGAAGGCTGATTGCCCCTGAGGAAAAGCGGGGAGGCTGGTACGGACAAAAATTCCCGCTGGTGAAAGGCAGAGGGGAGGGAATGTATCCGGGCGCTGTTTTGCCCGGAAAATCCCCTCCCTGTCCCATTTAATTCTTGACAACCGGAAAAAGCAGGGTATGATGTAAGAAGATGCATTGATTGCATCAAAAAGGGGAAAAATAAGGAGAGAGACATGAGAGAATTACTGTTTATGGAACCTGTTTTTAAGGAAGCCATCTGGGGTGGCACCCGTCTTAAGGACGTGTTCGGTTATGATATCCCCAGCAGCAGCACAGGCGAGTGCTGGGCCATAAGCGCCCATAAGAACGGGGATTGCCGTATTGCCGGCGGGACATGGAAAGGACAGAGCTTAAGCTCCCTGTGGGAGAGCCACCCTGAGTGGTTTGGGGCTGCGGCAGGCTGTCATAAGGAATTTCCGCTGCTGGTTAAAATCATTGACGCCAAAAGCGACTTAAGCATACAGGTCCATCCGGACAATGCTTATGCTGCGGAGCATGAAAACGGCTCCCTGGGTAAGACTGAATGCTGGTATATCCTGGACTGCGACCCGGATGCAACCATTGTGATTGGACACCATGCAGGAAACAGGAATGAAGTTAAGCAGATGATTGAGGAGAAGCGCTGGAAGGATTTTATACGGGAAATACCTGTCAGGAAGGGCGACTTTTTCCAGATTAATCCCGGATGCGTCCACGCCATAAAGGGCGGCACCCTGGTGCTGGAGACGCAGCAGAGCAGCGATATTACATACCGCGTCTATGACTACGACAGGCTGTCCGGCGGAAAACCCAGGCAGCTCCATGTAAAGGAAAGCATTGATGTGATAGAAGCGCCTTTTAAGGAGGACCCGGACGCCAAACCGGCAGTTGTGAAGGAAACGGACAGCGGTAAAAAAGTACATCTTGTAACCTGTGCTTACTATACTGCAGATAAGATAGACATAACAGGCCGCTGGACGGAGAATTACGGGGACAGCTTTGCAAATGTGAGTATCCTGGACGGAGAGGGAAGCGTCAACGGTATCCCGGTTTCAAAGGGGCAGCATTTTATTGTCCCCGCGGGATTTGGGGATGTGATTTTCGAGGGAACCCTTTCCCTCATTTGTTCCCAGGCAGTCTGAACCCGGTTGGCGCAATGGGCTGCGCGGCGTCTTACCTATAAAAATATGGGAAAACAGGTTGTGTTTTAGGACAAAGTATGATAAAATACCTTTGTTTGACTATAAGAAAATGGAGAGGTGCAGGCGGATGTCAGTAATACACGTTATTTTGTCAATCATATATGTAATTCTTGGTGTTGCAATATCAGTGGTTATCCTGATGCAGGAAGGTAAGTCCAACGGACTGGGGAGCGCAATTGGCGGTATCTCCACAGACAGTTACTGGAGTAAGAACAGAGGCCGTTCCATGGAAGGTGCGCTGGAGCACTTTACCAGGTATGGAGCCATTGCATTCATGCTCATTACCATTGCCCTGAACGTGCTTCTTAAGGTCCTGGGGTAATTAAGATAACAGAAGGATAAGTGACAAAAACACCCTTGTATTCATATAAGGGTGTTTTATTTCATTCAGGCGGATTTCGGCCTGTTTCAGGACAGGCCGGATATTTTTAAGAAAGAGGTCATATGGAAAAAGAAATATTGGAACAGCGGGGAAAGATGCTGGAGGAAGTGATGAATGACAAGTCCTATGTGCCAATGAAGGCAAAGGAGCTGGCCATGCTTCTGGGGATTCCCAAATCACAGAGAGATGAACTGACCCAGGTACTGGATTATCTGGTGTCAGAGGGAAGAATCGGAATTTCCAAGAAGGGAAAATATGGAAAACCGGAGGTGTTTTCCATTAACGGCATATTTTCCGGACATCCCAAGGGCTTTGGCTTTGTGGCTGTGGAAGGCATGGAGCAGGATGTGTTCATCCCTGAGGACAGGACAGGCGCGGCCCTTCACGGGGACAAAGTCCAGATTGTGGTGGAATCCCAGGGACCGGGAAACGGACGCAGGGCTGAAGGCTCTGTGCTTAAAGTGCTGGAGCATGCCAACAAAGAGGTGGTTGGGTATTACCAGAAGAGCAAGGGCTTTGGATTTGTGATTCCGGATAACCAGAAGATTTCCAAGGATATTTTTATTCCCCAGGGCTGCGATATGGGAGCTGTCACCGGACATAAGGTGGTGGCCCGGATTAAAGATTTCGGGGATGCATCTCATAAGCCTGAGGGCGTTGTGACCGAGATTCTGGGCCATGTCAATGACCCGGGAACAGACATCCTTTCCATTGTCAGGGCCTATGGACTGCCGGAGGAGTTTCCGCCGGAGGTCATGGACGAGGTGGAGGGCTGCCCGGATGAAGTGGCGGTGCCTGGCCCTGCCGGGGACGAGAAGACCTGGGACGGACCATACGGCATTGGGGATTTGACTTCACCCCAAGACTGGACCGGCGATTTGGCGGGCCGTCTGGATTTAAGGGGACTGCGCACAGTCACCATAGACGGAGAGGACGCCAAAGACCTGGACGATGCAGTGACCCTGTGCAGAGGCAGACAGGGCGGGTATATCCTGGGAGTCCACATTGCGGATGTAAGCCATTATGTAAAGGAAGGCCGCCCGCTGGACAAGGAGGCGTTAAAAAGGGGTACCAGCGTCTATCTGGTGGACCGGGTGATTCCCATGCTTCCCCATAAGCTGTCCAATGGAATCTGTTCCCTCAATGCAGGCACGGACCGCCTGGCTTTAAGCTGCATCATGGAACTGGATGAACAGGGGAATGTGCTGGACCACAAAATTGCGGAATCCGTGATTCACGTGGACCGGCGGATGACTTATACGGCAGTGAATGCCGTTGTCACGGATGAGGACGAGGCGGTCATGGCTGAATATGAGGGATTTGTGCCCATGTTCAGGCTGATGAAGGAGGTATCCGATATACTCAGGGAAAAGAGGAGGAAAAGGGGGGCCATTGATTTTGATTTCCCGGAGAGCAAAATTCTTCTGGATGCCCAGGGAAAGCCGCTGGAAATCAAGCCCTATGAGCGCAACGCCGCCACAAAAATCATCGAGGATTTCATGCTGGCAGCCAATGAGACAGTGGCAGAGGATTATTTCTGGCAGTCTCTTCCATTCCTCTACCGGACCCATGATAATCCGGACCCGGAGAAAATGAAGCAGCTGGGGACCTTTATCCATAATTTTGGATATTTCATCCGGCTTCAGCAGGGGGAGATTCATCCCAAGGAACTGCAGAAGCTTCTGGACAAGATAGAGGGCACGCCTGAGGAGGTGCTTCTCTCCAGGCTGACCCTGCGTTCCATGAAACAGGCAAAGTATACCACCCTGTGCTCCGGCCATTTTGGCCTGGCTGCCAGGTACTATACACATTTTACTTCGCCTATCCGAAGATATCCGGACCTACAGATTCACCGCATTATTAAGGAAAGCCTGAAGGGCGGGCTGGGGGATAAGCGGGTCAGCCATTATGAGGCCATTCTGCCGGGCGTTGCCATGCAGACGTCAGCTCTGGAGCGCTGGGCGGAGGAAGCGGAGCGGGAGACGGACAAGCTTAAGAAATGCGAGTATATGTCCGGGTTTATCGGTCAGGAGTTTGACGGCGTTATATCAGGCGTCACCAACTGGGGCCTGTATGTGGAGCTGCCCAACACGGTGGAAGGGCTGGTGCGCATAAGCGAGCTGCGGGATGATTATTATATATTTGATGAACAGCATTACGAACTGGTGGGAGAGATGACCAGGAAAACATTTAAGCTGGGCCAGCCCATACGGGTCCAGGTGGCGTCCACGGACCGTCTGCTCCGGACAGTGGACTTTATCCTGTCCAGGGACTGGGATATAAGCCCGGGCAAGGGTGCTTCCGTGTAAGGCTGTAAGTCATACAGGCAATCATGACTAGAAAGAAAGGGAAATACCATGGGGAAGGAAAGTATTAAACTGGTTGCGAACAATAAGAAGGCATACCATGATTATTTCATTGACGAGAAATACGAGGCTGGAATCGAGCTCTTTGGCACAGAGGTAAAATCCATCCGGATGGGGAAATGCAGCGTAAAGGAAGCCTTTGTGAAGATTGACAGAGGCGAGGTGTATGTGTGCGGTATGCACATCAGCCCTTATGAGAAGGGAAACATATTCAATAAGGACCCGCTGCGCGTCAGAAGGCTGCTGCTGCATAAATACGAAATCATGAAGCTGAACGGTAAGATTGCGGAAAAGGGCTATACCCTGGTTCCTCTCCAGGTGTACTTTAAGGGCAGCCTGGTAAAGGTGGAGGTGGGCCTGGCCCGCGGTAAGAAGCTCTATGACAAACGGGCAGACATTGCCAAGAAGGACCAGAGAAGGGAACTGGAGAAGGAATTCAAGGTGAAAAACCTATATTAAGGATTGGAATGAGAAGGTGCTATGAGAAGCTGCGGCGAGGGATGTTTCGAGGGAAAGGCATATACGGATTTCATAAAGGAGGCTGAGGGACTTAAGTCCACTTTGCGCACAGCCTGGACAGCAGAGGGGCGGCAGGAGAGCACAGCAGAGCATTCCTGGCGTCTGGCTCTGTTTGCCGGGGTGCTGTGCAGGGAATTCCCGGAACTGGACCGGGAAAAGGTGCTGATGATGTGCCTTGTCCATGACCTGGGGGAACGGTACAGCGGAGATATATCAGCTGTACTGAGGCCGGATGCAGAAGATAAGCTGAACCAGGAACGGGCCGATGTACAGCGCATATGCAGGTTCCTGCCGGAAGGAGGAGCCGGGGACGAGGTGGCCGGGCTGTGGGAGGAATACAGCCGGGGCATTACCCCGGAAGCCAGGTTTGTAAAGGCCCTTGATAAAGCGGAAACCATCATCCAGCACAGCCAGGGAAGAAATCCGGCCGGATTTGATTATGGATTCAATCTGAACTACGGAACGGAATACTTTGACCGGGACCAGCGTCTGGAAACCCTGCGCGGACTGGTTGATGCGGAAACACGGAAACGGATGGAAACAGAGGGAAAACAAAACAACGGTTGTGCGAAGGACAGATAGCAAAACACAACAAAAAAACAAGCAGTTCATTCTGCTTGTTTTTTCATGACCTGACCGGGAATCGAACCCGGGTTTACGCCGTGAGAGGGCGTCGTCTT